>Ga0105100_10000048_pt1 | contig 60959 bp, 54 predicted proteins | sample PPLLak12cMay2015_2_FD_87033 | JGI IMG/M metagenome (GOLD analysis project Ga0105100, IMG submission 87033) | Freshwater sediment microbial communities from Prairie Pothole Lake near Jamestown, North Dakota, USA - PPLs Lake P8 Core (1) Depth... | ecosystem: Environmental > Aquatic > Freshwater >... | reverse complement strand
CTGGCTGAAATGGCGCGCATTGCAGTATACCTAGCGATTCCCTTGCCAGCGATGAGCGTCTCGCAAAGTTATTTCCAGGGCGTGCTCCTGCACTCACGCCGCACGCAGGGAATCACCGAATCGGTGGTGGTGTACCTGCTGGTAAGCACAGTGCTGCTCATCGCCGGGGTTGCCTGGAACCAGGTAGCCGGGCTGTATGTGGGCATCCTGGCGATGGATGCCAGCATGATCGCCCAGACGCTATGGCTATGGTGGCGCAGCCGGTCATGGCGGGCGGTGTTGCAGGAGCGTGACCAACCACAGGTTGGACCTGGCATCCCGCGATCTGCGAGCTTATAGGTTGTTTATCTACACGCAACCATTAATGTGCTACCTTGTGAGCTAGCATGCCAATCGACTCTGATCTGCTCGCGTTCCTCTTTCAAGGCGCTGCATTGGGTCTGGCTGCCGCAGCTACCCCCGGCCCTTTATTAGCCTTCCTGGTCACACAGACCCTGGAGGGCGGTTGGCGGCGCGGCATGCCAATTGCTCTGGCGCCCCTGCTGAGCGACCTTATCCTCGTACCTGTGATCCTGTTGCTGCTCAAGCAGCTGGACCCACGGGCACTGCGCGCCCTCGGGCTGGCGGGTGGAGTCTTTATACTATACACCGCCTGGAGCTTGTGGAAGGGCCGGCGCAGTGGTCAAGCCGAGGCTCTTCTGGAACCACAGCCGGGATTGAGCCTGCGCCGTGCAGTAGTGATCAATTTTCTCAGTCCTGGTCCGTATGCGTACTGGTCCACCGTCAATGGTCCGCTGGTGATGCACGCCTGGGGCATCTCCATCGGGCACGCAGCCGGATTTGTAATCAGCTTTTATGCACTATTTGTGGGGACCATGCTGGCCATGGTGTTGGCGCTGCATTTTGCGCGCCAAAAGGCTCCCCGGCTTGTCAGCGGTCTGATGCTGGCAGGCATCGTGATCCTGGCGTTGTTTGGATTGCTGTTAATCTATAACGGGCTCTTCCCATAACAGACAAACCGAAATCGTTGATCCCTTGTCATCCCAAATCAATGGGTGTGATGGTGAGCAATAGTTCTCACCGCGGACCAAAGCTCTGAACTGCTCGCTAACCAACCAAGGGCGGATGTTCAGTATAATAAGCAAGTATTCAGGAGCTAACACTTGGAATTTCCCCCACTGGACCTACCCAAAATTGCGCGCCTGGCCATGCTCTCACGTGTCCTGGACGAGTTGGAAGTACAGCAGCTCACGCCCCAGGGTAAGGTGAAGTACCAATTCTCTGCCGGTGGACATGAGCTGGCTCAAATTTTGCTGGCTCAAGCCCTGGACCATCCTCACGACGCGGCCGGTGTTTACTATCGCTCGCGCCCCCTCCTGCTGGCCTGCGGGTTAACCCCCTATGAAGCTTTAGCAGGTGGCATGGCGCGCCTGGGCAGCCCCAGTCACGGTCGCGATGTGGGCGTGATGTTCAACCTCCCGGCGCGGGACGGCTTGGAGACCTTGCGCCCAGGCCCCACCATCTTGCCCACTTCCGGCAATGTGGGCGCGCAGTACACCCCGGCTGCCGGTTGGGCGCAGGCGATCCGTTATCAAGAGCAGGTACTGGGTGAGGCAGACTGGAGCGGAGCGCTCGCAGTGGCGTGCGGCGGGGATGGCAGCGTGGCTGCCAATGGTTTCTGGGCGGCGCTCAACATCGCCACCACCCTGCAGCTGCCGATGCTGTTTTTCATTGAAGATAACGGCTTCGGGTTATCGGTGCCAGCGCACATGCAGACGCCGGGCGGCAATATTGCCACCAATTTACGCGCATACGGCGGCCTGAAGGTGCTGGAAGGCGACGGTGGGGAACTCCATACAGCCTGGGGACTGATTCAGGATGCGGTCACGCACATCCGGCATGGGCTGGGCCCTTGCTTGCTGCGCATGGCGGTGCCGCGCCTGAGCGGGCATACTTTTATCGATGACCAGAGCTATAAACCAGCCGAAACCCTGGCTGAGGATGCCGAATGCGATCCAATTGACCGCTTGAGCCAGGTCTGGCTGCAGGCTGGTTATACCCTGGAGGCATGGACTGGCTTACAGACTGAAGTGCACACAGAGCTGCAGCAAGCGCTGCAAGAGGCTGAAGCCAGTGCAGAGCCTGATCCACCACACATCACCAGCCACTTATTCTTTCAAGGCCAGGCGCCCATGCAAGGTGGCCTGCGCCCGGAAGGCGTGCAGGTTGCTCTGGCTTCCGTTGAGCGAGAGCAGCGCGGCCCGCGCCTGAATTTTGTAGATGCTGTGCGCCGCACATTAGAATCAGAGATGGCGCTAAATTCACGCCTGCTGGTGTTTGGTGAAGATGTGGGCGTCAAAGGCGGCGTGCACGGCGCGACTCTGGACATGCAGGCGCATTTTGGCGCCCAGCGAGTATTTGACACCTCGCTATCTGAGGATGGTATTATTGGGCGAGCAGCCGGGATGGCGCTGGCTGGTTTGCTACCTGTTCCAGAGATCCAGTTTCGCAAATACGCTGATCCTGCCCATGAGCAGCTCAGCGACCTGGGCACCCTGCGCTGGCGCACTGCGAATCGATTTGCCGCGCCGCTGGTGGTACGTATTCCGGTCGGGTACGGCAAAAAGACCGGCGATCCCTGGCACAGCGTGACCGGAGAAGCTGTGTTTGCCCATCTACCCGGCTGGCGGATTGCTTTTCCCAGTAATGCCGCTGATGCAGCCGGGCTGCTGCGCACGGCGCTGCGCGGCGATGACCCAACCTTTTTCCTGGAGCACCGCGCCTTGTTGGATACTGCGGATGGGCGCGCCACCTACCCCGGCGACGAGTACTGCCTGCCGTTTGGTAAAGCAGCTGTACTGGCAAAAGGAAACCGGGCAACCCTGATCACCTGGGGAGCCATGCTGGCTCCAGCGCTGAGCGCGGCAAAAACGTACGCCGGGCAAGTCGAAGTCATCGACCTGCGCACAATCGTGCCCTGGGATGTGGAACGAGTTTTGGAAAGCGTGCGTGCGACGGGCAAGGCGTTAGTGGTCCACGAAGATACATGCACGGCAGGCTTTGCCGGCGAGATCACAGCAGAGATTATGAGCCAGGCATTTACCGATCTGGATGCACCCGTGCAGCGCCTGTGCATGCCGGATATCCCCGTGCCCTATAATGTAACGGCGATGACCGCATTCTTACCAGGAATAGAAAGCATCCGTCACAAGCTGGAAGAGCTGTTGAATTATTAACCACAGTTCTACACTCGCAAACTGCAGCAGTTCGGCAGCTTTGGCGACAAGGATTTAATAAAAAAGCAGAGAAGGCTGTACACCTTCCCTGCTTTTTCTGTTATAGCTTTGAAAGCCTAGTAGATCGGTTGATAAATGTCTACCGACAGGCTTCCAGTGTTATTATCCGGATAGGTATCGTAGATTTCTAAGCCGATCGCTGATCCTGTGCCAGTGTAATCAATCTGGTAAGTGTGCAATGCGTTATACGCACCCCAAGCGACATTTACGCCATCCACCCACAGATCTAACAGACCAGTATCTCCCGTTGTTTCATCCTCGTAACCGGGGACCAGGTCAGTCCATGTAACCCCATCCAGGGTGGCATATTGCGCATCGAACTGAATATTATCGCCAGCCAATGCGGTTCCTGAGGCGATGAGTATGTAACTTGTATCCAGCTCAGGAATGAAAGTAGATAATGTGGGAGTGATGGGTAACGCCGGGACAACCACGGTTTCAACCAACTCATACCCGAGTAGGCCATCCAGGACGTCCTCAGCGACTTCTTCTAGCAAACCAGGGGTACAGCTATACTTACCTACAAAATCCTCTCCATAATAAGTATCCAGGATTTGTGTACAGCTGCAACCAGCCATTTCATCTAAAGTGTATGATCCTTTGGGACCCTGCTGCAGTCCAGTATCATTGCGGGTTGCCCAGCCTACTGAAGAAAACTTCCAGATATTCCATCCAGGGGTGTCATATGTGAACCAGTGATATCAATCTTCAGTGCCTGGGCAAAGGTCCAACGCATCAGGCACACCATCTCCATCGTCATCTTCCAATGTTGGGTCATCGACGGGAGGTAGCACCGGATCCTCATCTACGGGAGGTTGAGTAGCATTCTTTTGTCCAGTCGTTGCTGCACCTGTTCCTGCATCTACCGGGGCGCCAGTCTTGGGTTTTGGGGGTGTGCCCGAGCCCGCTTCATCCTCATAGGTCGCCGCCGATACCGAGCTCGCAAAGACGAGCATCAAAGCCAGTGTTAACACCATGAAAATCGATATGTTTTTTTTCATTACACATCCTCCTATTAGTTTTTTATGGCAGAAGTTACACAGTTCGAGGGGGAAAACCAACTGCGTAAAATCTATATGATTTAGGTTCAGGTTCAAGCTACTCTGCGAATGGAGCCGCATAGAGCGTGAGTATCAAATCTTGCTTACTCTGTTTATTAGACGGAAGAATTGATGATTAGATACTCACCTTTCGAAACAGATATGTTGGCCGAGTTAATATATAATCTTCCTATTGAGCCTAAACTCGTGCTGCTCCCACCCACAGAAATCCCAGACATCTGGTCGGATGTATTACAAGACTTTAGAAGGAGGGTCGATTATGGAATATCGTTACTTAGGCAATACGGGTTTGCAAGTCTCGGAGCTGTGCTTGGGGACGATGCAGTTCGGGTGGAGCGCTGATGAAGCTTTATCGCATCAGATTCTGAGCCAGGCCTATGCAGGCGGAGTGAATTTCATTGACACTGCCGACGTCTATTCGCGCTGGGTGGAAGGCAACCCCGGCGGCGTGGCGGAGGCGATCATCGGGCGCTGGATAAAACAATCTGGCATCCCGCGCCATAAGCTGGTGATTGCCACCAAAGTGCGCGGCAAGATGGGCGAAGGTCCAAATGAAGGCGGATTGTCTCGAGTTCATATCATGCAGGCGGTGGAAGACTCCCTGCGCCGTCTGGGTACCGATTACATCGACCTGTACCAGATGCATGCTTATGAGGAGCACACGCCTATTGAAGAATCTTTGAGTGCCTTTGACGACCTGGTACGGCAAGGCAAAGTGCGTTATATCGGCGCGTCTAATTTCCCGGCCTGGCGGTTGATGCAAGCCTTATGGGCGTCCCAGCGCCTACGCCTGGAGAACTTCTCATCACTCCAACCCCATTATCACCTGCTGAACCGGGCCGAATTCGAGCGTGAGCTGGCAGATGTGTGCCGTACATACGGACTTGGTGTGATTCCCTACAGCCCACTGGCTGGTGGATTTTTAACGGGAAAATACCGTGAGGGAGCACAAGTCGATTCAGTCCGCGCACGCGGCGTGCAGAGGTATTTTAAGCCCCAAGGTTGGGAGCTATTGAATAAGATGGAAACGATGGGCCACGCCAAAGGCGGCTACAGCATCTCGCAGATCGCCCTGGCCTGGCAGCTTTCCAACCCGGTGATCACCAGCCCGATCATCGGGCCGCGCGACCTGGAGCAGCTTGCCGATAACCTGGGTGCGGTTGGTTTACGCCTGAGCCAGGAAGAAAAACAAGCCCTGGACGAGGCAACCGCCTGGTCATAGCAATATATTAAAGAGTAAACTTGGTTCGACAGTCGTCAAACAGACTGTAGCTTTACGAATTCTTACCGGTAGGAGGCTTATCAATGCAACGCTGGAAATTTAATGTATGGTTGTTGATTGGGTTAAGTATTTTGGTGGGGCTGGCGGGATGCCAGCCGACCCCAGCTGGACTGCAGGTTGGCGATAACGCTCCTGACTTCGAGCTGCCTGCAACAGATGGTGCTACTGTTCGCATGGCGGACTATGCCGGAAAACAGCCGGTATTGCTTTACTTCCATATGGCGGTGGGTTGACCGCCCTGCATGCAGCAGATCGTTGATCTGCAAAATGATGTAGATTTTCAAGCTACTGGTGTGCAGGTGTTGAGTATCGCCCGTGATTCACTGGATGAAATGGCAGCCGAGCAGGCCAGCCTGGGCATTACTGATGTACCTCTGCTTTCCGATCCTGAGAATATTGTTGCCGAACAATACAATGTACTGCAGTGGGCACTCGAAAACGGCGAGCCAGGGCATACATTTATTCTGGTAGATGAGGATGGGAAAGTAGTGTGGATTAAAGACTATGGCGCCCCAAACAACCCAGACCGTACCATGTATGTTCCGGTCGCAGAGCTGATTCAGGCGGCTGAAACCGCTCTAAGATAAGTTTGCTCTAGGACTATTCGGAATCCAGGACAATTTCGGCTCTTAATCCTGGCATTGAGCGGGCTTGCATACACTGGCGAATCTCAGGCCAGGCAGTTTCAAACGCGCTGACGATCGCTGGATCATAATACTGGTCGCTTAGACGAACAATTTCTGTGCGGGCCTCTTCGGGCGTGTAGGGACGCGAGTACACACGGGCGATGATCATGGCGTCTAATGAGTCAGCGATGGCGACAACACGCGCCAGGAAGGGAATATCCTCTCCCGCCAGGCCATCTGGATAGCCGCTGCCATCCCAGCGCTCGTGGTGATGGCGAATGATTGGAATGGCCGGAGCAAGAAATGGGATATTGCGGATCAATTCGGCGCCGATAACCGGGTGCTGGCGTATTTCTACCCACTCTTCATCATCCAGCGGACCCGGTTTGCTCAAGATGCTTTCACGGATATGGATCTTACCGATGTCGTGCAGTATGCTCCCCAGGCGCAAGGCGTTGAGCGCTCCATTGCGAAAGCCTAAATGACCAGCCAGCGTGATGGAATATTCCATCACACGCTCGACATGACCGCGCGTATATTGATCACGCAGCTCGATAGCATTGGACATCACGATCAGGCTGGATTGGTAGGCTTGCTGAAGCTGGGCCAGGGCCAGCTGCTGGTTTCGCGCCAGGCGGGCGCGCACGGTAGACAAAAGCTCCAACCGGCTGACAGGTTTAACCAGGTAGTCTTCAGCCCCCAAACGCTTACTCAAATAGATATCTTCCCGGTCATCTCGGGCGGTCAGGAAAATAAAAGGTACAGCTACCCATCTAGGGTGTTCGCGTATCTGGTCAAACAGGGAATACCCATCCATCCTGGGCATCCCGATATCAGACAAAACCAGATCGGGGATCTCGTTTTGCATGATTTCAAGCGCTTCCAGGCCATCGGATGCGTAAAGGACTCGAAAACCATCTGATTCGAGCATGGTTATAAGTCCCTCACGCAGCATTGTGTTATCTTCGACAACCAGGATGGTTGCGTCGGCCATATTCTTCAACCCCATACTTTGTGACGATGTTGGCCTGGATGATGCAACAACTATGCCGGAAACTGGCGAATATCCGGTAAAATTGACCTGGCTTGACCCCCTGCTCAAAACCAGCCAGCTTAAATCTAACACAATCAAGCCAACTTGACCATTGTTTTTCGGCATTTTTGCATTACACTTTTGTAAGGCAGTTAGTGTAATTCAATTTGCGGTGAATCATGTAACTGCAAGATCATTCTGCAAAATCTATCGAATTGAAGGAAATATTGATGACTGATTCCACTCCTTATACACCGTCCAGCGTATTGACCCTGGACTTGAATTTTCTATCCATCCCAAAGGTGATTGCAGCGTACTTGATCCCCCATTCCAGCGGCGCAATTTTGATCGAATGTGGTCCGGGTTCTACGATCTCCGGATTAACCAGCGCTCTTCAAGCGCATGGCTACCAGCCCAGTGATGTGACGAATGTTTTCGTTACCCATATTCATCTGGATCACGCCGGGGCAGCAGGCTGGCTGGCAGGTCAAGGCGCACGCATCCACGTACATCCGGTGGGTGCACCTCACCTGCTCAACCCAGAAAAGTTGCTCAGCAGCGCGGCGCGCATCTATGGCGAAATGATGGATTATTTATGGGGTGAATTTCTCGCGGTGCCGAAAGAGAAGCTCTCGATCATTCAGGACGGCGATGAAGTAGAGATCAACGGACGGGTAATTCGAGCCGTGGATACTCCGGGACATGCTTACCACCACCATGCGTACGTTTTCGGCAAGCTCTGCTTTAGCGGGGATATAGGAGGTGTGCGGATGGCGCCTACCCGCCACCTGCGTGTACCCATGCCACCCCCCGAATTTCAGTTAGAGTTGTGGCGCGAGAGCGTCCAAAAACTGATGAAATTGGATATCGAGGCTATTGCCCCGACGCACTTCGGCATATTCGGTGCTGCCCAAGAACACCTGGGCTTACTGGCCAAAGAATTGGACGCGGTTGAGGGATGGATGAAAAACGTACTGCCCTCCGAGCCACCTGTAGAGCAGATTGACGCTCGCTTCCGGGAGTGGATGGCAGAGCGCGCCCGCGCCGATGCGCTGGAAGAGCCCCAAATACAGGCCTACGAAGCCGCCAATCCTTCCTGGATGTCTGCACCCGGCATGCAGCGCTACTGGCGCAAGTACCGCACGGATCAATAAGCGCGTCGGGAGCCGGGTAAATTGGAGATTCCATCTGCGTTGGTCGATAAGCTACGCAGTGCCCAGCGAGTGGTGGTACTTACCGGCGCCGGGGTGTCTGCGGAGAGCGGCGTGCCGACTTTTCGGCAGGCGCAAACCGGCTTATGGGCACGCTATGATCCGCAATCACTGGCCACGGCAGCAGCCTTCACAGCCAACCCACGCTTGGTGTGGGAGTGGTATGCCTGGCGGCGCAGCCTTGTGGCCCAGGCAGCGCCTAACCCTGGTCATTATGCACTGGCGAAGCTGGAGCAACGCATCCCTGAATTTAGCCTGATTACCCAAAATGTAGACGGACTGCACCAACGCGCAGGCAGTCACAAAATCATCGAACTGCATGGCAATATTCAGCGCACCAAATGTTTCGATGAGCATACCGTCATTGAAACCTGGCAGGAGCATACAGATGTTCCCCCGCGTTGTCCGCATTGTGGAGGGATGCTGCGCCCAGATGTAGTCTGGTTTGGAGAAAGCCTGCCTCCCGAGGCGCTGGAAGCAGCCTGGGAGGCAGTGGAGCACTGCGAGCTTTTCTTTACGATCGGAACCTCTGGCGTTGTGGAACCGGCTGCCAGCCTGCCCAATCTGGCGCTTCAAGCCGGCGCGGTGGTGGTGGAAATTAACCCACAACCCACCCCACAGACTCGGCTGGCGAGCTATATTATACGCGGGCCATCAGGAGTGCTGCTGCCAGAGCTGATCGCCAGGACATGGCCCAATTTCCCCTGACGTGTGCTACACCCAAATCATTAAGCCTCCAGTGGACCCACCTGAACTTCCACTGCATGTAGTATTTCTGCGGATTTCACCAGGGCTTTCATTTTGTTATGGTCGACATGCAGAGGACGATCCTCATCCAGATGGGTGACATGCTGGCGAATGATCTGTAGAGCAGCCTGCACGCCAGCACCGGGGGTAAATTCACGAAAATCCAGAGCTTGAGCGGCAGCCATAAATTCAATCCCCAAAATTCCGTAAGCATTATCCAGGATCTGGTCATTCTTCAGGGCAGTGTTCATGCCCATGGAAACAAAATCTTCCTGGTCGGCAGCCGCGGGGATTGACTGGATACTGGCGGGCATGGATAAGATACGCTGCTCGACAATCAGCATGTCAGCAGTGTACTGGCTGAGCATCATGCCTGAGAACATCCCAGCGCCCTTGGTGAGAAAAGCGGGCAATCCTACGCTGAGGGCTGGATTGGTCAGGCGATTCAGACGGCGCTCAGAAAGAACACATACCATGGTGATTGCTGCGCCAGCCATATCCATTGGCAGCGCGACCGGGCTGCCCTGGAAATTCGCCCCGGTAAGGGTAAGACGGTATTCGGGCAGGAAGATCGGGTTGTCGCCTACCCCATTTAATTCAATCTCAACCTGGCGACGAGCATAGGCAATCGCATCATGCGCTGCGCCAATCACCTGAGGTGATGAGCGCATCGAATATGCGTCTTGAACTTTGGTTTTCATTTTACCCGTCAGCAGGTCGCTTCCGGCAATGCACTTCATAATGGCTTGGGCGCTGCGCACCGCCCCTGGAAAACCCCGTACCCGGTGCAGGCGCACGTCGTAGGGTTTCAGGTTAGCTTTCAATGCCTCCAAACTCATGGCACAGGCTATTTCAGCTTGTTTTAGCCACTTCTCCATTTCAACAATGTGCAAGGCGCTGATGGCGGTAAGCAGGTTGGAGCCATTAATTGTGGCCAGTCCATCGCGGGCCTGCAAACCAGGGATAGGAATGCCGGCACGCTGCATCGCCACGGCCCCTGGCAGCCGTTCTCCCCGATAAAAGGCTTCTCCTTCACCCATCAGCAAAAGAGCGATCTGCGACATGGGGGCCAGATCACCACTGGCGCCTACGGAACCTTTTTTACAAACTACGGGTGTTACGCCTTTATTCAGCATCTCGACCAAAGTAAGCGTGATCTCCGGACGACAGCCGGAATTGCCATGCGCATGCACATTAATCCTTCCGGCTATGGCTGCGCGCACGTACTCTTCTACAACGGGTTCCCCTATGCCTGCGGCGTGGTTATAAATCAAATAGCGCTGGAACTGCTGGACTTGTTCATCAGTGAGCACCACCTCCGAGAATTCACCAATGCCAGTGTTGACCCCATACATGATCTCGTGGGCCTGGATCTTCTCTTCTAACATCTCACGACAGAGTTGAATTCTATGCAATGCTTGTGGGTCAAGTTCAACCTTTTCAGATTGTCGTGCTATTCGTTCTAACTTATCGACACTCAAACTACTTCCATCCAGTGTGATCATCGGTGAGCTCTCCTTGTAGGCTGTGAACTGAATTTTCTGAATGAGGCGATACGCAACCCTTGAGAAAATAATCCCCACCCATTGCGTAAAGTCTGTAAGCTTAGCTTAATAAAAATATCAACCGGTGACAAGTGATGAAAATCACTTAAAATTCAACGAGCAAGCAGGACAAAACGACAGAACCTGCCACCTAACCCATCCGGCGCTAGTTTTGTCTGCTGCTGAACCTGCCGCCCGGTTAAGAGCCACAAAAGCTCGGCATCCATGCGACATAATTCAGGATGGTCAGCAATAATTTCCTGATAAGGGCAGAAACCAAAGTAGATTTCTGGAGCATGGGGCCGGGCCTCCCAACGGGCCTGATAATTCAGGCGGGTCAGGCGTTGCACAGCTTGCACCAGACGTGGCCCCAGGCTGCGCTGCAGCTCGCCTCCCCCCGTGCTCTCAACGAATCCGCTGGCGACTGCCTTGAGAATCTCATTCTGCTCGGCTGATGTGGAGCTTTGGCGTATCACACGCAAAAGTTGATCTGCCAGGCGATCCAGATTATGCCCGCGCGCTGCTTCAGCGAGGCGATAGATTCTTTCCGGGCGACCACGCTCGTGAGAGGTTAGACGCTCGCCTGCAATAATCACCGCGCCTTGCTCAGCCAATATCTTCAAGTGGTGGCGAGCATTAGCGGGTGTCATATGCATCACACGGCTCAGCTCCCCTGCGGTACAGGCATGATGGAGGCGCAAATAATCCAGAATTTTCTGCCGGGATGTTTTCATGACTTTATTATATACCTATACAAGAATTACGCAAATATATATTGACTTTAATTAGACTTGACCCCCCGGCAGAAACTCATATAATTACTAAGGAAGGATTTACGCGGCTTAGGTTCTCCCCTGCCAGATGCGTAAGTTTTATAAATAAAATCAGATGGTGAAATGGTATCGGGCTGGTTATGTCTCCTGGCGAAAAACTCCCTTCTGCCAACCCAGAACTACCCAACAGAGAAGAAGTATGGCCGGCTTTGTTCTGGGAAGATACCTATGCTATCGTTCAAGCGTTGATTGAGGAACACCCAGGTATAAATCTAGAAGACGTCTCCTTGGGATTAATATATTCCTGGACCGTCGCGCTACCTGGTTTTGACGATGATCGCGAACTTGCCAACGAAGAAATTCTGGCAGCCATCTACCAGGAATGGTACGAGGAGGTAAATCCCATATGAGCGACATGAAACGTGACAATATAAACAATACTAAATACGATATTCCCCCAGAGCTCGAAGGACAGGTCAGCATCACCACCCTGGATAAAATCTACAACTGGGGACGGCGGGCATCTGTCTGGCCAATGATGTTTGGTCTGGCATGCTGCGCTATTGAAATGATCTGCACGGCTGCTAGCCGCTTTGATCTCGCCCGCTTTGGGATGGAAATCATGCGCCCCAGCCCGCGCCAAGCCGACCTGATGATGGTTTCGGGGACGGTGACCAAAAAAATGATCCCCAACATTGTGCGGCTGTATAACCAAATGCCTGAGCCCAAATATGTTGTAGCGATGGGCGCCTGTGCTTCAGGCGGCGGGCCTTTCAAAGAAGGCTATAATGTCGTCTCGGGCGTGGATAAATACATCCCAGTGGATGTTTACATCCCGGGCTGCCCCCCCACCCCCCAGGCTTTGCTGCATGGCTTGATTACCTTACAGCGCAAGATTGATAACGAACATATACCCGCAACCCGCTGGTACTCCAAAGATGCCGTGGAAGCTATCCCGATCCCGGTTCTCGGCCCAGATATTATGGACCCACGCCAGTTTGAACAAATCAAAGAATATTCGGTAGCCCAACTGACCGAGCAGGAAGGGCTCACAACCCCGACCGAGCCTGCTGGACAGGAAGCTTAAGAATTCAACCGGACTGGTGGAGAAAAACAATGACAGAACAAGTGCTCGCTCCAAACTCTGAACTAACCACTCACTTCCCCGAGGCCGTAAGCGCAGATACACGCAAGGGCTATGAAGGCTTTCTGGTCAACCCGGCAAATCTTATCGAAGTCGCCACTTTTGCCCGCGATCAGCTTGGCTACGACTATCTTTCGTCGGTTACTGGTGTAGATTATCTCCCCGACAACTTGCTCGAAGTGGTGTATCACCTGTACCAGACGACCGGCGGGAGCGGTCTGGTGATTAAGACCCAGACGCCGCGTGACAATGCAGTTGTGCCGTCGCTGGTCCCAGTCTATCCAGGAGCCGACCTGCAAGAACGCGAAGCCTGGGATCTGCTAGGCATCCGCTTTGAAGGCCATCCCGATCTACGCCGCATCTTGATGTGGGAAGGCTTTGAGGGCTACCCGCTGCGCAAAGATTGGCAAGAAGCCTACTACGAAGAAGATGGCAAACCCTTTAAAAGCCGCTGGCCTGAAGGTAAAGTCCGCCGGGCAGAAGAAAAAAATCCTTTTTATAAAAATGTCAGTTATCCTGCGGGGTTCAACCCCGACACCTGGATGCCCGATGGTGATGCGGCGCTGTATGCCAGCCTGAATCGGGTTAAAGCTCAATATGAAGCCCAAGCCGGCGGAATGGATACCGATCTGATCGTCGTCAATATGGGCCCCCAGCACCCTTCTACACACGGGGTATTTCGTTTCGTGGTAGCCCTGGATGGCGAGATCATCGCTGCCTTAAAACCGGTGATGGGTTATCTGCACCGCAACCACGAAAAAATTGGCGAGCGCAATACCTTCCTGATGAATATGCCCTTCACGGATCGCCTGGATTATCTCTCATCATTAAGCAATAACTTCGGCTATGCGCTGGCAGTGGAAAAATTGATGGGCGTCAAACCTCCCGAGCGCGCTGAATACCTACGCGTGATCATGGCGGAATTTACCCGGATCAGCAACCATCTCATGGCGATTGGCGCATTGCTGAACGATCTGGGCGCATATTTCACCCCCATGTTGTATGCGCTGGCAGAACGCGAGCTGATCCTGGATATCTTTGAAGCAGCCACCGGCTCCCGTATGATGTGCAATTACTTCCGCTTCGGCGGCGTCGCTCGCGATTTACCTGCAGGCGTTTTCGAAAAAATGCATGATCTGGCTTTTGAGCGCCTGCCCAAGCGCATTGACGAGATAGATTTATTCCTGACCAACAACGAAATCGTGCGCTCGCGCGGGCAGGGAATAGGTGTGCTCACCCCTGAACAGGCCATCGCTTACTCGGCGGCTGGACCTGTGCTGCGCGCTTCGGGCGTACCCTATGATGTACGCCGGGCAGATCCTTACAGCATCTACGAGCGCTTTGAATTTGACGTCGCCGTGCGCTATCATGGTGATATTTACGATCGCTATATGATCCGGCTGGATGAGATCCGCCAGAGTATCCGCATCTTACAGCAAGCGCTGCGTGATCTACCCGAAGGACCCATCCAGGAAGGCAAACCACAATATCAGGTGCGCGTCCCTGCTGGCGAAGCCTACGGGCGGGTAGAAGGACCGAAAGGTGAGCTGGGCTTCTATATTGTTTCTAATGGGAAGCCAAATCCCTGGCGCTATCATGTGCGGGCGCCTTCGTTCATCAATCTGTCCGGCTTTGAAAAGATGTGCACTGGCAATAAAGTTGCTGATACAGTCGCCATCCTGGGTTCAATCGACATCGTCCTGGGTGAAACAGACCGCTAGCGAGAGCGGCTGGAAAACGGAGAAGTAAACATGGATGGACAAGGTATTCTCAAAGGTCTAGGTGTTACTCTAAAACGGTTTGTCAACACCTATGTGGATGATATACGTTGGTGGGGTAGACGCTACTACACGACAGAAGGAATTGCCCACCGAAGCAGTAAAGATGCCATCGGTATCTTTACGGTACAATATCCGGAAGAAAAGCTGCCTGTACCGGAAGAGTTCCGCTTCGTACCTTTCCTCGTCTATGAAATTGACGAGGATGGCAAACATCACGACCGCTGTACCTCGTGCGGCATCTGTGCTAAAGTCTGTCCGCCGCAGTGCATCTGGATCGTGCGTACCAACGACCCCAATACAGGACGTCCGATCCCTGAGCCGGCGGAGTTTTACATTGATATCGATGTGTGTATGAACTGCGGTTTGTGCGCAGAATATTGCCCCTTCGATGCAATTAAGATGGATCATGACTATGAGTTGTCGGTCTATAACCGGCATGAGAAGAACATCTTCAATAAAGACAAACTATCCAAACCAGAAAGCTATTATGCTTCGATCCGCCCAGCGAATTACGCCCGCGAAGAGCAGGCCAAGGCGGAAGCTGAGGCGGCTAAAGCTGCTCGAAAGGCAAAATCTGCTGAAGGCGCTGGTAACTAAATCTTTGAAAGGTATAGCATGACTGATCACAATCAAACCAGCCAGGAAGCGATCCTGGCAGCCCTGAGCAAGGTTCAAGAACCAGAACTCCACAAGGACCTGGTTACTTTGAATATGATCCAGGATTTAACCATAGACAACGGTAAAGTTAGCTTTACGGTTATGCTCACGACCCCTGCCTGCCCATTAAAAAGCCGTATCGAGCGAGAAGCACGCGAGGCGGTGATGAGTGTGCCAGGCGTTACCCAGGTAGACATCAAGATGGATGCCAACGTGCCCAGTGACGGGCGTTCGCGCGGCTTATTGGACCTGCCGATCCGCAATGCCATCGCAGTAGGGTCGGGTAAAGGCGGCGTGGGCAAGAGCACCGTGGCAGTCAATGTAGCAGTTGTGCTGGCACAGAGCGGGGCGCGCGTTGGCCTGCTGGATGCCGATATCTATGGACCGAATGTGCCCACAATGATGGGTGTGGATCACCTGCCGCAACCCAAGGATCAAAAACTAATACCCGCCGAGGCGTATGGTGTAAAAATCATGTCGATCGGCTTTCTGGTAAAACCTGACCAGCCCCTGATCTGGCGTGGACCGATGTTACATTCTGCCATCCGCCAGTTCCTGACCGATGTGGCCTGGGGCGAGCTGGATTACCTGATTGTTGATCTGCCACCTGGCACCGGTGACGCGGCTTTGAGCCTGGCGCAATCACTGCCACTCAGTGGTAGTGTCATTGTCACACTACCCCAGCAAGTATCCCTGGAAGATGCGCGGCGTGGCCTGGAGATGTTCCGGCAGCTGGAAATATCTGTCCTCGGTGTCGTCGAGAACATGAGCTTCCTGGAATTGCCCGACGGCACGCGCATGGACATCTTTGGCGGTGGCGGTGGTCAAAAACTCGCCGACCAGGCGGGCGTACCCTATATTGGTGGAATTCCAATCGATCCCATCGTTCGCGCCGGTGGCGATAACGGTGTTCCAGTCGTCGTCAGCTACCCCGATTCACCAGTTTCAAAAGCTCTGCGAGCCATAGCCGAGGACATCGCTGCCAAGATCAGCGTGGCGGCCATGAATCAGGGTAACTTTATACCAATCAATCTGATTGGCTAAACCGTATCAGGACTGTCTGGCCAGGTGGGGTAGTATTCTCACCTGGCTGGCTGCTTTATAAGCTTATGTCACAACCATTTATTGTCGGTATTCGTTTTCAAAAAACGGGTAAGGTTTATCATTTTGATGCCAGCCAGCAGGGAGATCTGATGGTTGGCGATTATGCGGTTGTAGATACCGCGCGCGGTCGCCAGCTAGGCGAAATTGTGCAGATTGTCGCCGACCCCAGCCCACCCCCAGAAGGCACATGGAAAGCCATCAGCCGGCGAGCTACGCCGCGCGACCTGGTGCTGCGCCAGTTATGGCAAAAGAAAGAGCTGGAGGCCATGATCAACTGCCGCGCCCGCCTGGCCGAGCTGCGCTTGCCAGGCGTCAAAATCGTGGCAGCAGAATTTTCCTTTGATGGCTCAGCACTTTCGTTTTTATACAGTACGGAAGCTGAAGGAAAAATCGATCTACGCGATCTACGGCGGGTTATGCAGCGGATGTACCCGCGCACTCGGGTCGAGATGCGGCAAATTGGCCCGCGCGATGTGGCCAAAATCCTGGGGGGCATGGGCGCATGTGGGCTGGATAACCGTTGTTGCTCGATGTTCCTCACTGATTTCAGCCCGATTTCGATCAAAATGGCCAAGGAGCAGGGTATCTCGCTTTCACCAACCGAGATCACAGGCATGTGTGGGCGCTTACGTTGCTGTTTGGTGTATGAATATGAACAGTATGTAGAAGCCCGTAAAACCTTACCGAAGCGAAATAAACGTGTGATCACCCCCCTGGGTGAAGGTAAGGTAAACGACGTTCTGCCCCTCAAGCAAACTGTTTTAGTATATTTAGATACCGGCGTTGTACAGGAGTTTCCGGCGCATGAGCTCCAACCTTGGGATGAGCTGGAAGCTTTACGCCGTAAATCACAAGAACCCTGTGACCGGCACGAAGGTGGTGGATGCTCATGTGGAAAATCGGCCAGCTCCACTGGAGAGGAAGAAATCGAAGACGAAGATTCCAGCGAACCGGGCTCTGATGCAACGCAATCTCCTGACCTAAGCTCAGACGCTCGTCAGGCTGAGCAATCACAGCGCTCTTCTCGTAAATCTCGGCGGAAGAATCGCCGCAATCGCCCATCCTGAAATGTCATCCATCCAGAAAACCACTGTCCAAACTCAGCCCATAGAAGAGGCTCAAGAGGCCACCACGCATCCTTTAGATGCGCCGGATGCATGGGATACCCGTCAAAAAATTCTGGTAATCCTGGCGCATCCTGATGACCCAGAATTCTTTTGTGGCGCCAGCATCGCACGGTGGACGAAAGCCGGTCATGAGGTTGTTTATTGGCTGCTCACCTGTGGCGACAAAGGCACCAGCGATCGAACGCTCAACTCTGATGAATTATGCTGCTTACGCCAGGACGAACAACGCGCTGCAGCAGCCCGGCTGGGTGTGAATGAAGTGCATTTTCTCGGCCATCCAGATGGATATCTGGTCCCGGATCTATCCTTGCGCAAGGAAGTGACCCGCATTATCCGCCAGGTGCAGCCAGATGTCCTGGTCACTTGTGATCCTACAACCTTATATGTCGGCGAAAACCGCTTGAATCATCCAGATCACCGTGCATGCGGGCAGGTTGTTTTGGATGCGGTGTTTCCTGCCGCGCGTGATCATTTGAACTTCATCGAATTATGGCGCGATGAACACCTGGAGCCACATAACGTGCGCGAAGTGTGGATCAGTGGCAGCCTTCAGCCAACGGTTCGACTTGACGTAACCGAGCAATGGGACACCAAAATCAAGGCATTGTGGGAACATCGCAGCCAGATCGGCGACCCAGCCCGATTGGAGGAGCGTATCCGCAGCCGGCTGGTACCAGGCGCCAGCCTGGAAAACCCCCGCTATGAAGAAGCATTTCGGCGCATCATTTTTGATTGAAATAGAGCGAATGCAGGTCAGGGGAAATCGGCAGAAATGATCAATTTTCAAGCAGAAGCTCAGGCTGAGTTCGAGCACACGCGTTCCCTCCGGCGAGACTTTCACCAACATCCAGAATTGGGATTCCAGGAGTTTCGTACAGCCGGTATTGTGGCACGCGAATTGAGTACACTGGGATTAGAAATTGCTACTGGCATTGCAGAAACTGGCGTGGTAGCGCTGATTGAAGGCACTCAGCCTGGACCGGTGCTCCTGTTGCGCTTTGACATGGACGCCTTGCCAGTGGAAGAACAAACCGGGGTCGAATACAGCTCCCAAACTCCAGGAGTCATGCACGCCTGTGGGCACGATGGGCATACAGCGATCGGCTTAACTGTCGCCCGTTTGCTGCAGCGTCATCGCCAGGAATTAGCCGGCACCGTAAAGCTGATTTTCCAGCCTGCTGAAGAGGGTCTGGGCGGTGCAGAACGCATGGTGGCAGAAGGTATATTGGATAGCCCACGCCCTAATCTGTGCCTGGCATTACATTTATGGAATGAACTGCCAATTGGCACATTCGCCTTTACCCCCGGACCTTTTTTAGCCGCCTCTGAGACATTTTCCATCACACTGCATGGGCGCGGTGGGCATGGCGCCATGCCCCATCTCACAGTAGACCCGGTCATTAGCGCTGCACAATTGATCACTAGCTTGCAGAGCATCGTCTCACGCCAGGTCAATCCGCTTGATTCGGCTGTGATCAGTGTCACCAGCATTCACGCCGGGCATACCTTCAATGTGATCCCCAATCAGGTCGCTTTACAAGGCACAATCCGCACCTTCCGCCCAGAGGTACGCCAGTTCATCCTGGAACGTTTTCGTGATCTTACCCTATCATTGGCTGTGGCAATGGGGTGTGAAGCAGAAATCGATCTGAAATCAATCACACCGGCAGTCGTCAACGATCCTGACCTCACCCAACAGGCTCACCAGATAGCGCGAGCCACTTTCCCCGAGCATGAGATCCTGACCAATTATCAAACCACAGTCTCGGAGGATATGGCATTCATGATGCAAGTTATCCCCGGCTGTTATTTCTTTGTGGGATCTCAGAATGCAGCCCTTGGACTGAATGCCACCCACCATCACCCGCGTTTTAATTTTGACGAGCAAGCACTCATGCAAGCCAGCGCTGTTATGAGCGCAACAGCCGCTCAGCTTCTGCAACGCAATGCTTAGCTTGACGCACACAAGTGCGAGTGTTAAAATGGGATAAATTATATGAATAATCCGATTAATAAAACTTACGCTTCCAGATTTTGTCCCTAGCGACAGGATTACGCCTATGCCACAACGAACTTTTTCTTCCGAATTCCTTCAGTATCTGGCATCCAGCCGGTTGCATGTTGCCGAGCCTGGCGAGGTAAATCAGCTACCATCACTGAACGACATCTCCAAAGAACTACGCATCAGCGTGGCACGTTTGAGAGAACAACTTGAAGTGGCCGAAGCACTGGGGCTGGTCGAGGTCCGGCCGCGTACAGGCATCCGCCGTCTACCCTACCAGTTCACCCGGGCAGTGACCCAGAGCTTGAGTTATGCAATTGAATTGGATACCGCGAATTTCGATGCCTTCTCTGATTTGAGAAATAAGGTAGAAACGGCATATTGGGATCAGGCAGTGCGTTGTTTGACACCTGATGATCATGCAACACTTAGGGATTTAATTAATCGAGCATGGGCGAAATTACGTGGAGAGCCAATCCAAATTCCCCACGAAGAGCACCGTATGCTTCACCTGACGATCTATGCGCGCCTTAACAATCCTTTTGTCCAGGGAATTTTGGAAGCTTATTGGGAAGCTTATGAAGCGGTTGGATTAAATGTCTATGCAGACTATGGATATCTACAGCAGGTATGGCGTTATCACCAACAAATTGTAGATGCAATCGTAGGCAGCAACTTTCAATCGGGATATAAGGCCTTAGTCGAACACATAGAACTACTTTACCATCGCCCGTCCACAAATGGTAAGTCCGATCGAAAAGAGTACCATCGCATAAGATAAGACTGGAAATCTATCGCATAACCTGAGGATTACTACAAAAGCTGGTTATTGATCGATCATAATAGATCAAGGAGAGAAAATGTCCGTCTTTAAACCATCAGTTGAAAAGGATGCCCCTGACCAACAAACAGCGGTGATCAACGACTTCTCGATCACTGTGGCCACGGTCAATGGTTCGGGCAGCCAGACATCCAATATCACCATTTTACGTGCCTTGTTTAAGATGGGTATCCCGGTTTCAGGGAAGAACCTGTTCCCTTCCAACATTCAGGGATTGCCCACCTGGTATACCATTCGGGTCAGCAAAGATGGATACCTGGCGCGCAGGGAAGAACAAGAGATCATGGTCGCCATGAATCCAGCAACTTTCATACAAGACCTGAGCAAGGTGTGTTCGGGGGGTGTATTTATCTATCCAGATGATATCAATTTCAAGATTGAGCGCGAGGACATCCATATTTATAAAATGCCGGTCAAGCGCCTGGTGAAAGAATCCGACGCCCCCAGCAGCCTGCGTGATTACGTTGCCAATATGGTGTACGTGGGAGTGCTGGCTTACTTACTAAATATCGATATAGAAAAGTTACACGCTGCCCTGGAATTCCATTTCAAGGGCAAAACTAAGCCGATCGAACTGAACTATGGAGTAGTCCAGGCAACCTTCAACTGGGCGAAAGAAAACCTGGTGAAAACAGATGCTTACCAGGTTGCTGAAATGCATGAAACGACAGGCTGTGTCATGTCGGACGGCAATACAGCAGCCGCCCTGGGTGCTATCTACGGTGGAGTGCAGTTTGTGGGCTGGTATCCAATTACCCCTGCCACCAGTCTGGCTGAATCGCTCAACGAATATCTGCCGCAGCTACGAAAAGACCCTGAAACCGGGCAGAATACATTTGTCGTATTACAAGCAGAGGATGAATTAGCCGCCATCGGTATGGCAATCGGTGCAGGCTGGTCAGGGCTGCGGGCGATGACCTCTACCTCCGGGCCAGGGTTGAGTCTGATGACGGAATATGCCGGGCTGGCATATTTCGCGGAAGTGCCAGTGGTGGTCTGGGACGTGCAGCGGGTAGGTCCGAGCACCGGCTTGCCAACCCGCACTGCCCAGGGCGATATAAGTTTTACTTATTTCATGGGGCATGGCGACACACAAATGGTGATGCTATTGCCTGGCTCAGTCAACGAATGTTTCGAGTTTGGCTGGCGGGCATTTGATATCGCCGAACGATTGCAAACCCCTGTCTTTGTTCTCTCCGATCTGGACCTGGGCATGAACCAGTGGATGAGCGATCCCTTCAGCTACCCGGACGAGCCCATGGACCGTGGAAAAGTGTTGTGGGAGGCGGATTTAGAAAAACTACAAAGTAGTTTCAATCGCTACAAGGATATCGATGGGGATGGCATTGCCTACCGCACCGTTCCAGGCAATCTTCATCCAGCCGCGCCTTACTTTACGCGCGGCACAGGGCACGATGAGAACGCACGCTATAGCGAAGATAGTCAAGTCTGGCACGATCTGCTTGAGCGTCTGGCAGCGAAATACCGCACTGCCCGCCAGTATGTACCCAAACCGGAAATTGAATGTATGGATTGCTCCAGGATCGGGATCATTTCGTTTGGCTCCACCGAACCCGCCATACGAGAAGCCCGCCACCAACTTGCTAAGCAAGATGTACCGACCGATTTCCTGCGTTTGCGGGCAGTACCTTTCACCGACGAAGTGGATGAATTTGTAAATAAGCACGAACGCATCTATGTGGTTGAAATGAATCGTGATGGGCAAATGCATATGATTCTTAGCCTGGTTTACCCCGAACGAGCAACCAATTTGATCTCGATTGCCTATACCGATGGCCTACCCATGACCGCCAACATTGTGCGCGAATTGATTATGGCCAAGGAGGATAAGTAGTTATGGAAGCACAAGCAGCTAGCGCCCCACGTACCCAGGTGAATCTGATCGGCTTGACGCGCCAGGATTACCGCGGCAACCCGACAACGCTGTGCCAGGGTTGTGGGCATAATTCTATTTCCAACCAGATTATTTCAGCGTGCTATGAGGTCAATCTACAGCCAGAAAAATTGATCAAGTTCTCAGGCATCGGTTGTTCCAGCAAAAGTCCCACATATTTCCTGGGGAGAGCCTTTGGCTTTAACGGCTTGCACGGGCGTATGCCTTCCCTGGCGACCGGAGCGTTGTTCGGCGACCATACCATAAAGGGCCTGGCAGTCAGCGGCGACGGCGATACTGCCAGCATCGGCATGGGTCAATTCAAGCACGCTATCCGGCGCAACTTGCGCCTGGTCTATATTGTGGAGAATAACGGAGTTTATGGGCTGACCAAAGGCCAATTTTCAGCCACCGCCGAAGTCGGTTTGCACCTGAAGAGCCAGGGAACCAATCCCTACATGCCGATCGACATTGCCCTGGAGGCGCTGGTTGGCAACGCCACTTTTGTAGCCCGCTCTTTCGCCGGTGATCCTAAGCAGGTCAAAGAGTTAATCAAGGCTGCTCTGAGCCATGGGGGTATCTCGGTGCTGGATATTATCAGCCCTTGTGTCACCTTCAATAACCAGGATACAGCACTGCACTCTTATGCCTGGGGCAAGGAACATGAAGTTGCTTTGCACGAGCTCTCCTATGTACCGCCTGCTGAGGAAATTATGGTGGACTACGAACCGGGTGAGGCGAAAGAAGTGACCATGCATGATGGCTCAACAGTGATCCTGAAGAAGGTGGGGCAGGATTATGACCCAACCAGTCGCTCGGAAGCGCTGCGCGTGTTAGAAGAGGCCAATGCCCAGCAAGTATTGCTGACCGGGCTGCTATACATCAATACCGAACAACCCTCCTTACGGGAAATTTACAATATCACCGAGACCCCGCTCAATCGTCTGAGCGAGAAGCAGCTACGCCCTTCTGCAGAGAGCCTGCAGAAGATGAATGAAATGATGTTCTAAACAATTTTCACGGATGTGTTTGTGACTCAACCACAGGGTCTGGCGCCTGGCCTCCTATTCAGGTCTGATGCGCCTGATCCTGTGGCGTTTTTACACAAGATTAACAAAATGGTATAATCCACCAGGGAATTCGGGCGGGGTAATAACCAGCCCTTAAACAAATCCAAATCAAACCGTAAAGAACTACTTAACTCGGTTTTGAAAGAAGGAGCCTCAGTTTGGCTTTTCGACCCTTCAGTTGGCTTCTCGGTTTCTTTTCACTGGACATTGGCATTGACCTGGGCACCGCCAACACATTGGTCAATGTGCGCGGCAAAGGTATTACGATTAATGAGCCATCCTGGGTGGCGATCAATAAACGTACCCGCAAGCCGCTGGCTATCGGCGCTGAAGCAAAAGAGATGGTCGGTCGCACCCCTGCGGATGTGGTAGCCGTCCGTCCATTAAAAGACGGTGTGATCTCCGAGTTCGAGATCACCCAGGCCATGCTGGAATACTTTATCGGCAAAGCCCACGAGCAAAGCATCGTACCGGTGCCGCGCCCCCGGGTGGTGATTGGCATCCCATCGGGTGTCACTGAAGTTGAAAAAAGAGCTGTCTATGATGCAGCCATGTCGGCAGGCGCACGCGAAGTTGGCTTAATTGAGGAGCCAATCGCCGCAGCGCTGGGTGCCGGCCTGCCTGTTGCAGAAATCCGGGGCAGTATGATCGTTGATATTGGTGGTGGAACCTCTGAAGTAGCCATCATGTCGATGGGTGGGATCGTTGTTTCACGTTCTTTGCGAGTTGCTGGTGATGAAATGGATCAGGACATCATCCAGTATATGCGCAACAAATACAATCTTTCCATCGGCGAGCGCATGGCCGAGCAAGCCAAGATCTCCATCGGCTCCGCCTATCACCTGCCTGAAGAAAAAACGATGGTCCTACGCGGCCGGAATCTGATCACTGGTCTCCCAGAAGCTGTGGAAGTATCGTCGGTAGAAATCCGTGAAGCCATCGCCGGAACGATGCAGATTATTCTAGACACCATCAAAGACGCGCTGGATGAATCCCCCCCAGAGATTATTGCTGACCTGATGGATACGGGCATCTGCCTGGCTGGCGGTGGTGCTCAGCTGCAAGGTTTAGACCGGCGTTTAACCGATGAAGTAAAAGTGCGCGTTTGGATTGCTGAAGATCCGATGAGCTGCGTTGCGCGTGGAGCAGGCATGATCCTTGAAAATTATGAGGGCTTGCGTCACTTGCTGATTGGACTTGAACGCGGCAGCACGCGCCATAACCAGCGCGCTTGAGCATCCGCTCGCTTTGCACATCTGCCGGGTATGAACAGACCGGCGATTTGGTTGTATGAAAAGATTGCCAACACGTACTTTACAGACGATTGTCCTGGTTTTGTTCGTTGTCGGGGCCATTTTGCTGGCTTTAGGCGGCTTCCTGACCCCGGTTTCCAGTCTGGTGATGGGCCCGGTGGTAGACGCCCAAACCTGGCTGGCAACCCGCTACCAGGCAATCGTCAATTATTTTAATGCCCCACAGGATCTGGCACGCCTGCGCCAGACCAACCAGGAGTTGGAGACAGAAGTTGCGCGCCTGGAGGCTGAGATCATCCGTCTAAATCAGCAACTTTCCGAGACGCGTATGCTCTCCGCCCTGGTGGATTTCGCACGCGCACAGCCGGAAAACCGGTACCTGGCAGCCGCAGTGATTGGGCGTGATCCCAGCCCGTTTCTGCAATATGTGATTATCAACCGCGGCTCGGATGATGGGCTGCGACGTGGCATGCCGGTGGTAACGGACCGGGGATTGGTGGGGCGTATCTCGCGCGTCACAGCCAGTGCAGCATCAATCCAGCTCATCACAGACCCATCTACCTCGATCAACGTGCGCCTCGAGCCGTCGCGCGCTCAGGCTGTACTACAGGGCACTCTGACTGGAGAAGTTTCACTGGAGCAAATCCCACAAAGCGCTACAGTGCAGCCGGGCGACCTGCTGCTCACTTCCGGGCTGGGAGGCAATTACCCATCCAATATAGTTATTGGTCAGGTGACCGGGGTGCGCAGCCGGGATATTGATCTATTCCAAAGTGCTTCGGTCCAGCCGACGGTGGATTTTGACCAATTGGAGATCGTGCTGGTAATCACCAACTTTAGCCCGATTGACTCCTCCCCGCTGGTCCCCACCCCGCAATCCCCCTGAGCTGGCATGGCTACCTTGTTGGCGATTCCAATCCTGGGAATTTTGCTGATTTTGCAAACGGCAATATTCAGCGACCTGATGCTGCTGCACGGGACTGCCGATCTGGTGCTGGTGGCTGTGACTGCCTGGGCGCTGCAGAAGCAGGTGGAAACCGCCTGGCAGTGGGGTATAATCGGAGGCCTGCTGGTAACGATCGCTTCTGCATTGCCCCTGGGTGTGGCGCTGATCGCCTATCCAGTGGTGGTAGGGATTGCCATCCTCCTGCGCCAGCGCGTTTGGCAGGTGCCGGTATTGGCGATGTTCGTCAGTACCATCATTGGCACATTTGTCCTGCATGCCATCTCATTGGTCGCTCTACGTCTGGTAGGATCACCATTGCCAATCCTGGAATCGCTGGAGTTGATCACCCTACCCAGCATACTGTTAAACTTACTGGTAGCGATCCCAGCCTTCGTGATATTTAGCGATCTGGCAGATTGGCTTTATCCACAAGAGATAGAAGTATGAACGGTTCAACGAAGCTACAAAATAACTTATCCAATCGCCGCATCCTGTCGTTCTGGCTGATTGTAATTGCGGTATTTTCGATCTATACCTATCGCCTGTTCAGCCTGCAAATCCTTAATGGGGAGACTTATCTGGCGCGTGCCGAGGACAACCGCACCGATATCATTAACCTTGCTACTCAACGCGGCATCATTTATGACCGTAATGGCGTGATCCTGGCGCGCAATATCCCGTCATATAACATTGTGCTCACCGCTGCTAACCTGCCCGACGATGATGGCGCGGTGCAGAAAATTTACCGCGAGGTTGCGGAGGCTATCCAGGTGCCGGTTTACGGCGGAGAATTGAGCACTGAAAATCCGTATGTTCCCTGCCGGTCGGATCACGGTATCACCGAGATCGGGGAATATGGCCTGAGCTCATCCCCATACACGGGGGTGCAGTTGAAGTGCGATGTAGACCGCCAACTGGCTTTGACTGTGCAAGAAAAAGCAATTGACTGGCCCGGCATCTCCGTTGAGATCCAGCCAATACGCGATTATCCCACCGGCTCGCTCACTGCATCACTGATCGGTTTTCTCGGTCCCATTCCCGCAATTCAGGAAGAAGAGTTCCGCGCCAAAGGATTTCAGCCCAACCGGGATAAGGTTGGCTATGCTGGTCTGGAATTAGAATATCAAGACATCCTGGCGGGACAAAACGGTCAGCGGGTTGTGGAAGTCGATGTAGGCGGCCAAATCTTACGCGATATCCAGCCACCAGTCAATCCAATCCCCGGACAAAACATTCGCCTGACGATTGATGTACGCTTACAACAGGCAGCAGAAGCCATCTTCAAAAAAGAAGTCACCGGATGGAATGCCTGGCTCGGTGATGAACGCTACCGCACAGGTGTGATTATTGCCAAGAACCCCCAGACCGGCGAGGTCTTGGCGATGGTATCGTATCCATCTTATGAAAATAATCGCATGGCCCGCATTATTCCAGCATATTATTATGAACAACTGATCCGCGACCCCAGCAACCCCTTGCTCAACCATGCCGTGGGCGATGTACTGCCTGCCGGCTCAGTGTTCAAACTGGTAACGGCGGTCGGGTCGCTTAACGAAGGCGTGGTGACCCCCGAGCAAGTGCTCGATACACCCCCCGAATTAATCATCACCGAAAAGAATTATCTCAGCACCAATGATGCCGGCCTGGCGCGTAGATTTGTGGACTGGAACGAAGCGGGATTTGGGCAGCTCGATTTTGTGCATGGACTGGCTAATTCCAGCAATGTGTATTTTTACAAGCTCGGCGGGGGATATAAAGAAGAAGTACCTGAAGGCCTTGGAATATGCCGCCTGGGTACCTATGCCGCGGCTTTGGGTTATGGTGAAGCACCTGACATAGGCCTACCTGATGAGCAAAAAGGCCTCATTCCCAACCCAACCTGGAAGCGTGTGACGCATGGTGAAAGCTGGACCACGGGTGACACCTATTTATCGGGCGTGGGACAGGGTTATGTGCTGGCAACACCTATCCAGGTGCTAATCTCTGCTGCCATCATTGCCAATGATGGCAAATATATGCAACCCACTCTGGTGCGCGAGACTCTGGATGAGGATGCGAACGTCGTCCAATCATTTGAGCCAACCCTGCGCTGGGATTTAACCAAAGACCCATTGATCCAGGTATATGGCGAAACGACCATTCGCGGCTGCGAGCCGATCCCTGGGCAAACCACAACCGTAGCGCCCTGGGTATTTGAGAAGGTGCAAGAAGGCATGCGCCTGGCAGTAACTGAAGGCACGCTTTCCAAACCCATCATCGGATTTGGACCCGATAATCTGACAGTCGCTGCTGCCGGTAAGACCGGCACAGCCGAGTATTGTGACACCTATGCCGCCGAAAAGAACCGCTGCATATACGGCGCCTGGCCTTCCCACGCCTGGACCGTAGCCTATGCACCCTTCGAAAACCCTGAAATTGCCGTGGTGGCATTTGTGTATAATGGCGAAGAAGGCGCTACCGTCGCTGGCCCGATGGTTGCTCAGACAATTGAAGCCTACTTTGAATTGAAAGCGATCGACAATGCCTTGCAAGCGCCATAATCCATGGCTGTGCTATAATCAGCCCAATATCGAACGGGGCATACCAGGCATAGGATCACATTTCGCTCAGCCTGAGACATTCTCGGGCTAACCCCACAGCTGGTCAAACGAGCATGGAAATACCCACCAAGATCCAAATTAAAGGCATCCGTGAAGGTCTGCTGGTCACCCTGGGCGAGGGCCCCTGGGAGCAGGTTCAAGAAGCGTTCCTGGAGCATCTGGACCAGCAGCGCGAGTTTATGAAAGGCGCACGCATGGCTTTGGATGTAGGCAATCATATGTTGAAGGCTGCCGAATTGGGCCAATTGCGCAACCATATCTCTGAGCGCGAGGTAACCCTATGGGCAGTGCTGAGCAACTCACCCACCACCGAACGGACCGCCCAGACTCTCGGCTTAGAGACACGCCTGACCAAGCGGAAACCGGAAGCCGCAGCACCACAGACACGCTACCAGGATGCCGATCCTGCCATCCTGGTGCATCGCACGCTGCGCTCAGGCTACAGCTTACAAAATCCAGGGCATGTCGTTGTCCTTGGGGATGTCAACCCCGGAGCTGAAATTATTGCCGGGGGTGATGTAGTGGTATGGGGACATCTGCGGGGTATGGTGCACGCTGGAGCAGGCGGCAATGAGAGCGCCGTGATCTGCGCCCTGGACCTGGCCCCTACACAATTGCGGATTGCGGGTGCGATTGCGATCACACCCCAGCGGCGAGGGAAATCCTTACCGGAGATGGCGCGTATCGTCGATGGACGGGTGGTTGCTGAGCAATGGAATCCGAAAAAAAGGGAATAATTAATGGATTATAGTGGGAATGGAAAACAAATGAGTGGGAAAGTACTTACCGTAACTTCCGGGAAAGGCGGCGTGGGCAAGACCACTCTCACAGCCAATCTGGCAGCCGCTTTGGCTGCGGATGGATTAAAAGTGGTCTGCATCGATGCCGATATTGGCTTGCGCAACCTGGATGTCATATTGGGTTTGGAAAATCGAATTGTATATGATCTGGTAGATGTCGTGGAAGGTCGCTGCCGGTTACGCCAGGCAATGATACGCGACAAACGCCTGCCGGAGCTTTATCTGATCCCCGCCGCTCAAACCAGGGATAAAAATGCGGTATCACCCAGCGATATGGTCCGCCTGGCGAATGAGCTGCGTCAGGAAATGGACTGGATCCTGATCGACTCTCCTGCCGGTATTGAGCGTGGCTTTCGCAATGCCATTGCCCCGGCGGACATCGTCCTGGTGGTCACAAATCCTGAGGTTTCTGCTGTGCGCGACGCCGACCGGATCATCGGCCTGATCGAAGCAGAAGAAAAAGGCCCTGCAAAGCTGGTGATCAACCGGATAAAACCTGTCATGGTTAAACGCGGCGAAATGCTCTCGATGGAAGATGTACTTGAGTTGCTGGCGATCGAATTGGTTGGTCTTATCCCCGAAGATGAGAACGTTGTTATCAGCGCAAACCGGGGGAACCCGATCGCGCTGAACGGGAAGACGAAAGCTGCCCAATCCTTCCGTAATATAGCTCGGCGGTTGCAGGGTCACAAAGTCCCCTTCCTGGAAATGCAAGAAGATGGAAGTCTGTTCGGACGCCTGGCGCGTATGCTACGTGCGGGAGGCAACTAAGATGAACGGTTTCTTTGAAAAACTGTTTCGACGAGAGCCGAATAGCGCTTCCCAGGCCAAAGAGCGTTTGAAACTGGTGCTGATCCACGACCGCACAGATATGGCTCCAGGTAAATTAGAAGAGATGAAAGATGAGCTCATCGCCGTAATCTCACGCTATGTGGATATTGATCCTGACGCGGTCCGGATTGACATGGCGCAGGAAGGGCGTGAACAACGCCTGATTGCAGACATCCCGCTTCGAGCAGTGGGACGGCGGCGAATGAACTAGGATAATCAATGATCCAACCTGGCTTATTGGCTACTGATGGATAATAAAACTTCGATCTCCTGGCGACACTTTGATTTCTGGCTCTTAGGCGCAGTGGCCTTACTGGTGATCTTTGGTATCACCATGATACGCTCGGCTGTCGCAGGGAATATTGAGCTGGAAGAGTTGGATGTCGTTACTCGCCAATTGATCTTCGCAATTGGTGGTTTTGTTGTCGTACTGATCACCGCATCTATTGATTATCGATTGTGGGCGTCTGTCAGCCGAACCCTTTACCTGGGAACTGCAATACTGCTCGCTGTATTGACGGTGGTGGGAGCGGCTTTGTTCGGTTCAGCGCGCTGGTTTGACACCGGCGTTATCCTGATCCAACCCTCCGAAATCGCCAAAATCGTTTTGATCCTGGTATTAGCAGATTATTTCAGCCGTAACCAGGAAAATATCCGTGATATTCATTGGGTAATCCGCAGCTTTCTGATGGCAATGGGGATCATCATCTGGGTGATCCTGCAGCCCAACCTATCCACGTCTATCGTGATGCTGGTGCTGTGGTTTGCCATGTTGTGGGCGGCTGGTCTGCGCGTCAAACATCTGGTCACCTTTGGCGGCGGCGGATTGGTGATCCTGGCTTTATTGACGCCTATCCTGATCAACGCTGATATTATTAAAGGCTACCAACTCGATCGAGTCACCAACTTCTTATTCCCTGATCCTAACGCCAGCTATGGCGAGACCTACAACATTGAACAGGCTCTGATCAGCATCGGCTCAGGCGGCTGGTTTGGGCAGGGCTATGGGCATGGCTCGCAGGTGCAATTGCGCTTCTTAAAGGTGCGCACCTCAGACTTCATTTATTCAGCCATGGCAGAAGAGTTTGGCTTTGTGGGTGTTATCCTGGTGACGCTGGTATTGGTATTCGTGATCTATCGCTGTATGCGAGCCGCGCGCCTATCGCAGGACACATTCGGGGCATTGATCGCCTATGGGGTTGCCACACTGCTGGCATTCCAGGCAGCAGTTAATATCGGGGTGAACCTGAATATGCTGCCTGCAACAGGCCTTACTTTCCCGTTTGTGAGCTATGGCGGCAGCTCGTTGTTATCATCTCTGATTGGGATTGGACTGGTCGAGAGTATCATTTTAAGGCACCGATCCCTGGAATTTTAAATTCAGGCCGCCGCATGGCGTGCTGGTTGATTGTCTGGTTCTAGGAGCATTCCGATGACATCCCTCCCCCCTGCGCGTGTACGCTTTGCACCCTCCCCCACCGGTCACACCCACCTGGGCAGCGCCCGGACTGCCCTGTACGACTTGCTGCTGGCGCGCCAGACCGGCGGGCAGTTCATCTTACGCATTGAAGACACAGACCGCAAACGTTACGTGCCTGGAGCGGAAGAAGAACTAAAAGCCAGCCTGCGCTGGCTGGGATTGCAATGGGATGAAGGTGTGGATGTGGGCGGACCGCATGGACCTTACCGCCAGTCGGAACGCAGTGAGATCTACCAGCAAGCTGCCCAACAACTGGTGAATATGGGCAAGGCTTATCCTTGCTTCTGCACCTCAGAGCGTCTGGAGCAAGTACGCCAGCAGCAGATCGCTGCTAAAATCCCATCTCATTATGATGGCACCTGCCGCGCGCTGGACCCAGACGAGGCCAGCGCCCGCGTGGCGCGTGGTGAGCGGCATGTAATCCGCTTTCGCACGCCAAGAACAGGCAGCATCGTGGTCCATGACTACCTGCGTGGTGCAATCGAGGTTGAAAACGCTACTCTAGACGACAGCATCCTGGTCAAGTCCGATGGGTTAGCGCTCTATCATCTGGCAGCCATGGTCGATGACCACCTTATGAACATCACGCACGTGATCCGCGGGTCAGAATGGCTGCCATCGTTTCCATTGCATACGCATATATACCAGGCTTTCGGTTGGCAGCAGCCTGAATGGGTGCACCTGTCTTTATTTCTCAAACCCAGTGGAAAAGGTAAGATGAGTAAGCGCGATACAGCCGCGTTTAAGGAAGGTGGGCATTCAATTTTCGTTAATGAGCTGCGCGAGCTGGGTTATATCCCCGAAGGTGTGATTAATTGGATCGCCCTGATGGGTTGGAGCTACGATGCTCATACCGAATTTTTCACGCTTCCCGACCTGGTAGAGAAATTCAGCATCGACCGATTAAATCCCTCTCCAGCAGCCATCAACTTCACCAAACTGGATCATTTCAATGGATTGCATATTCGCAATTTACCCGTAGAAGACCTGGCGCAACGGCTCAAACCTTTTTTTGTGGATGCCGGTTATCAGGTGGATGAAGAAAAATTATCAAAAGTGACACGCATCATCCAGATCCGCATCGTCACCCTGGATGAGGCTATCCCGATGGCAGGCTTCTTCTTTCAGGATGAAGTATACCCTGAGCCTGCCGAGCTGATTGGGAAAGGCTTGAGCACAACGGAATCTGCCCAGGTAGCTCGCCGCGCTTTAGCTATCCTGGAGGACTTTCCAGAGCTCAACCCAGAAATCGCCGAAGAACCGCTGCGTTTGCTGGCGGAGGAGTTGGGTCTAAAGGTGGGAGTACTATTTGGGATATTACGTAGTGCTGTGACCGGGCAGTCCGTCAGCCCGCCGCTGTTTGAGAGTATGGAGATTATCGGGCGCGAAAAAGTGTTGCAGCGTGTCCGTCAGGCAATTGAAGTGCTGGTGAATTTAGGCTAACAACGATAACAAAAAAAATGCCCCCAATCATGCAGGTGGGCGCAGATACTGAAGAAATTTAATTGCGCCCATCCGCCTCATCTGCTGGACGTTTATTCCGGTCCACTTTTTTCGATCTTAGCCCACGAATCCTTCAATCCGACCGTGCGATTAAAGACCAGACGTTCGAGCGTGCTGTCCGAGTCTAGGCAAAAATAGCCCTGGCGTTCAAACTGCACACGCGCGTCCGCTTCCAGGCGTGTGACAGCCGGCTCGAGATAGGCGGGGTAGAGTACCTGCAACGATTCAGGGTTCAGGTTCGACTTCCAATCCTGGCCGTCTTCGACATCACCAGGGTCTGCTTTGTTGAATAGGCGATCGTACAGGCGCACTTCCACCGGAACCGCATGCTGGGCTGAGACCCAGTGCAGGGTAGCCTTAACTTTGCGACCATCCGGTGCATCGCCGCCGCGCGTTGCCGGGTCGTAGGTACAATGTAATTCCACCACTTCGCCGTTATCGTCTTTGATCACATCCACGCAAGTGATGAAATAAGCATAACGCAAGCGCACTTCCCGTCCAGGAGCCAGGCGAAAGAATTTCTTGGGTGGTTCTTCTCGAAAATCGTCCTTTTCGATATAGAGTACCTTCGAGAACGGAACCTGACGAGTGCCCATGGAGGCATCTTCGGGGTTATTGATCGCCTCCATCATTTCTACCTGATCATCCGGATAATTCGTAATAACGACTTTGAGTGGATTCAGCACCCCCATTACCCGTGGGGCGTGTTGGTTCAGGTCCTGGCGAATACAATATTCCAATAGCGCTACATCCACGACACTATCGTTCTTGGCAACTCCAATGCGGGAGGCAAATTCCCGGATCGCTTCCGGTGTATACCCACGCCGGCGCAGTCCAGAAATGGTAGGCATGCGTGGATCATCCCAACCGCTGACCAGTTTCTCATTCACCAACTGCAACAGTTTGCGTTTGCTGAGCACAGTATAGGTCAGGTTCAAGCGGGCAAACTCGATCTGGCGCGGGTGGTAAATTTCTAATTCGTCCATGAACCAATCGTAGAGCGGGCGGTGGTCTTCAAACTCCAGGGTGCAAATGGAGTGTGTAATACGCTCAATGGAATCCGATTGTCCGTGGGCGAAGTCATACATCGGATAAATACACCATTTATCACCTGTGCGATGGTGGGACTGGAACAGGATGCGATACAGCACGGGGTCACGCATATTCAGGTTGCCAGAGGTCATATCGACCTTGGCGCGCAGCACACGTGAGCCCTCGGGCAACTCGCCTTCCGCCATGCGTAAGAAAAGGTTCAGGTTCTCTTCGATCGAGCGATTGCGGTAAGGACTTTCCCTTCCTGGTTCGGTGAGCGTGCCGCGGTACTGCCTGATCTCATCGGCAGTCAGGTCATCCACATAGGCTTTACCCTTCTGGATAAGTTTGATCGCCCACTGGAAAAGCTGATCGAAATAATCCGATGCGTAAAACAGACGCTCCTCCCAATCAAAGCCCAGCCAGCGAATATCTGCCAGGATCGAATCGACATATTCCTGCTCTTCCTTGGTCGGATTGGTATCATCGAAACGCACGTTACACAGCCCACCGAAATCCTGGGCTATGCCAAAGTTTAAGCAGATGGACTTGGCATGGCCGATGTGCAGATAGCCATTCGGCTCAGGTGGAAAGCGGGTATGCACCCGGCCACCAAAACGACCGCTGCGGATGTCTTCCTGAATCGCGGCGCGGATGAAATCAGTTGGCATATTACTTTCATTGGTCGGAGTAGCTACGTTCGAATCAGTCATTTAGATTACCTTAGGCAAAGAATAGTGGAGCTTAATAAGTGCCTATTATAACAAACTCCTCATCGGAGTCTGCATTTTGAGCAGGGTCCGTCCAGCAGGCAGGAAATTACGTTTGACGAACATAATCCTGCGTGGTACAATCATGCTCGCTCAGTTGGGGGTTCGTCTAGTGGTAGGACAGCAGACTCTGGATCTGTATGCCGAGGTTCGAATCCTCGACCCCCAGCCTGCCGCACCCCGGTAAATTATTACCGGGGTGTTGTTGTTCTACAGGCAGGAATTGTCGCTACACTTCAATCTCCAGCGCGTTGTTCTGGATCACCTGGCGATACCACAAGGCGCTGTCCTTGGGAGTGCGCTTTTGGGTTTTGAAATCCACATACACCATGCCAAAACGCTGGGCATAGCCCATGGACCACTCAAAATTATCCATCAGGGACCAGGCAAAATAACCCTTCACCGGGGCGCCAGCCTGGATGGCTTGCTGGACAGCCGCGATATGTGTGCGTAAGTACTTGATGCGTCGCTCATCATGTACACGACCATCCGCTCCAGGAGCATCTGAGTAACTGGCGCCGTTCTCTGTAACATACAGCGCTTTCGGGCGGTAAGTCAGGTGCATGAGCATAATCAGGTTGAACAGACCCCAGGGATAGATTTCCCATCCCATTTCGGTGTGTAGATCATCGGGATTGGGCGTGGCTACCGGATTACCAACGTTGTCCGTTTCACCAGCGCGCACCACGCCGCGGCGGTAATAGTTCAAACCCAAGAAATCGGTCGGGGAGGCAATCAGCTCATAATCGCCATCCCGGACATAATCCAACCCGGATTCGGGCAGGTTACCCAGACGAATATGTTCAGCAAGGATCTCCGCAGGATACCCGCGTCCGTATAACGGATCCAGATACCAGCGATTATGGGTGCCATCGACCCAGCGTGTGGCAGCATAATCAGCCGGGCTGTCACTGGCAGGCTCAGAGGGCAATGGATCGATCACCATGCCCACCTGTCCAGCGGGGACATTGGCGCGAACGGCTTGCACCCCCAGCCCGTGCGAGAGCAGCAGGTGGTGAACAGCGGGCAGGGCTTGCTTCCAATCTTTAATTCCGGGTGCGTGCATACCCGACTGGTAGCCCAGCAGCCCGGCGCAGGTAGGCTCGTTGTGCGTAATCCAACGCCTGACGCGATCCCCAAGGGCACGCGTCACGGTATCAGCATAATTGCCATAAGCCAGAGCGGTCTCACGGGCAGGCCAGCCGCCCTGGTCCTGCAGCGCCTGGGGTAAGTCCCAATGGTACAGACATACGATTGGCTCGATACCTGCTTCCAGCAATCCATCCACCAGGCGGCTGTAAAAGTCAACACCGGGCTGATTAAACTCGCCGCGCCCGGCAGGATAGATGCGCGCCCAAGCAGTGGAGAAGCGATATGCGGGCAGGCCTAAATCTTTCATCAACTGAATATCTTCTCGCCAGAGGTGATAGTGGTCACAGGCATTATCACCCGTTTCATTGCCAATCACATTACCCGGAGTATGCGAGTAGCGATCCCAGATTGATTCACCCTTTCCGTCTTCATTCCAGGCGCCTTCTACCTGGTATGAGGAGGTAGCAGCGCCCCAGATAAAATCCTTTGGAAAATTTAATCTTTTCATTGTCGCTCCCTCTGTCTGAGTGTTCCTGGTTAATTTCGGTATTCGATAAAGGAAAGAAAAGCAATTTTACCTTGTCCAGAACTCACTTTGATTATGCTTTCGGATAGGTTGGCTGTCAAGAAGGAGTACCCGATAATCCATCATACCTTGTCAATTTAGATAAAATCGGCAAGGTATTAAACAGAGATGTGGGAGATGATCCCCCTGCTTGACACTTCTTTGGTTGGCAGTATACTGGAGTCTAAAACCCTTAGCGATAGGAAAAATCGAATGTTACAAACGCTAAATCGCTTTGAGCTTGATGATTGGATCACCAGCCTGGCAGAAGCCGGGTGGCGCATGGCGGAGATAGGCGCCAGCGAAGGTGCAGCCGGCAATCTATCCGCGTGCCTGAACGCCCAGGTAGAATTAGCGCCGCGCCTGCCGATCTGTAAGCCTTACAGCTTACCTGTAGCTGTACCCGCCCTGGCGGGCATGACTGTACTGGTCAGCGGCTCTGGACGCCGATTGCGCGAAATAAAGCAAGCTCCATATGAAAATCTGGGTGCCGTGGTGGTAGGCCCAGATGGCCTGAATGGCTGGCTGCACACGGCTGCATGCTGCCTCTTTGTGCGTCCCACCAGCGAGTTCAATTCACATCTAATGGTGCACCAGGATCAAATGCAACGCGCACCTTCCCCCAGTCATGTGCTTATCCACGCTCAACCCTTTCATCTGACATACCTGAGCCACCTGGAAGCCTATCAGGATACGACTTCTTTAAGCCGTCAACTAATCCGCTGGCAACCTGAAACATTGATCAATTTTCCCCAGGGGATCGGAGTGCTGCCATTCCAAATGCCTGGCTCGGAAGCCCTGATGGCTGCCAGTGTGACGGCTCTGCGGGATTATGCCTTGATCGTGTGGAGCAAGCATGGCGTGATGGCACGCTCAGCCAGTGGGTTTGAACATGCAGTGGATTTGGTCGAATACGCCGAGACTGCCGCCAGATATGAAGTTTACAATCTTGTATTAGGAAATCCTGCGACAGGACTTACTCCTGATGAATTGGGTCAGATCGCAAGCGCGTTTGGTATCCCCCAACAGCATCTCTTCTAAGTGCTTACCTGCGAGGTGGGATAGGGCGAGTTGCCTGATTCGAGACGGAGTGCAGAGCCTGTCGCAATGCGCCAGCAACCTGATCAGGCAGCACCGGTAATAGCTGGCGCGCCAACCAGCCTGCGGTTAAACAGCCAGGAATCTGTAATAACTCCTGCACAAAATAGGCTGTCTCGCGCGGCGAGCGCCTTGCCAGAACTAAAATGATGTCTAACAATTCCGGGCGGAGATCTGATCTGATCTTAATCGCAACGGGATGAAGAAATTCCAACAAGACAGGCAAATTCTCAAAATCTGGGTCCCTGGCGAGGGGTAATAAAGCCATCAGACTCAATTTTTGCTTGTCCTGGTCGGATTCCTGTATCCATTCTTTGGCCATATCTAGAAGTAGCGGAGCATCCTGCTTGCGGACAGTCGCTAAACCTTCCTCAAAAATCTCGAGGATTAATCGCCGGTCGTTCTGCTGTTGCGACCAATTTTCAGCTCGCTTAATGACTGCGTGGGATGCTTGCGCGGGAATCTTGCCTAACAAACCGACCGCCAGAGTCCGGCACTCGAGATTAGGCTCCTGCCATAGCCGGTCACAGAGCACCAGGGCTGAGTCTGGATCATTCTGGGCGCGCGGGGCCAGATCTAATAGGATATAGCGCAGAACAGGCGTAGGTACGCCATATTTATCCAGCAACGCAGCCGGTTCGCCTGCCAGACCCGGGCGTACCGCGCGCTCAGCATACAAGCCCAGAAGCTCGTTTAATGAGCTCAGGAATAGTTCGGGGTTTTGAAATGCGCCTGCCAGGGCGGCGGTTTGCTGTTTCAAGCGCTCAGGTTGAATAGCAGGCATGATCAGGCGTCCAATGCACGTTGCAATTGTGCGACAGCAGAGTCAACATCCTCTGCAAAGCTGAGCCAGTTTCGCTGCGCAGGGGGAATATTGGCAGCATGCTGCTCAAAAAAGCAATCAAGCACGGCTTTCCACCCTGCACCCACCAGGATGAGAGGACGGGCAGGTATTGCGCCGATCAACAATTGGTTCCAGAAAAGGCTAATTTCAGTCAGCGTCCCAGGACCACCCGGAAGGGCAATTGCGGCATCACAGGTATCAATCAGCTCAAATAACCTTGCACGCAAAGTTGGAAAGCGGCGTTCTTCAAGAACCCACGGGTTGGCTTTTACCGGTCGCCAGGCTTCAATTTCAGCGCAGGTGACGCCAATCACATGCCCCCCGGCATCGGCTGCGCCGTGAGAAACAGCTTCCATGGTGCCAATATAACCGCCCGTGATTACGGTGTGCCCGGCTTGCGCCAGAAGCTGCCCCAAACGCTGGGCTGCAACATATTCTGGCTGACCGGGCAGAGGTTGTGAACTACCAAAAACGCTGATCTGGCTCATTGGTCTTGATCCCATGTGCGTTGATAATTGCGATCGAGTTTATTCAGGATGGCCTGTTCCAGGTCTATCCCGGCCAGGCTGGCCATTTGTAACAGATATAAAGCTACATCTGCTAGCTCAGAGGCCAGTTCATCGGGTTGGTTTGAGGTTTCGCGCCATTGAAAATGCTCCAAAACCTCAGCAGCTTCCAGGTTGAGCGAAATGGCCAAATTGCGCAGGTTTTGAGGGCGCTTGCTTTCGGCTTCATACCAGCCTTGAGAACGAACAAAATCGTGCATGGCTAGGGTTAGTTCTTTAAGATCCATAGCAGCCATTATATTGATTGCACTCCGATTGGTCAATCGTTGAAAAAATCATCACCACTGTACGAATATATCTCGGGTAAGTACCAATGACCCGTGTGTCAATTTCCATTACAATAGTTTACAATTACTCGAGAAGTAGAAATTAAACTCATGCGGATTATCCTTACCCACGAACAAGCAGATTTCGACGCCCTGGCTTCTCTTCTAGCGGCGCATCTGACAGACTCTGAATCGACGCCGATATTACCACGGCGCATGAACAGGAATGTACGCGCCTTCATCACCTTATATGGACCAGAATTTCCCTTTGTAGAACAGACTGATTTAAGCGGTGGTCCCATTTCAGAAGTTACACTGGTCGACACACAGTCATTGGTAACCGTGCGTGGGGCGGTTCAAAAACCTCGGGTTCGTGTAATCGACCACCACCCACGCCGTGAACGCCTGCCATCGGAGTGGGAGCTGTGGATTGAGGATACTGGTGCAACCACTACCATCCTCACCGAAACCCTGCAAGAACAAAATACCACATTGACACCGATGCAAGCCACGCTGCTTTTACTCGGGATCTACGAAGACACCGGTTCGCTGACGTATGTGCGCACGAATGCGCGTGATCTTCTGGCAGCTGGTTTTTTATTGACCCAGGGTGCGAACCTTTCCATTCTAAATGATTTTTTAAATCACCCACTCTCAAAAGATCAGCAGGCGATATACAATAAACTACGGGATTCGGTGGATACGATTCAGGTGCATGGCCATACGATTATCCTGGCAGTTGGCGACGCACATGAAACAGATGAGGAGTTGTCTTCCATTGCCCACAAACTGCGTGATTTGTATGACCCTGCTGCTTTATTTCTATTGATTCAAACTCGCAGCGGGGTGCAAATGATTGCTCGTTCGACCACCGACCTTATCGATGTTGGCGAGATCGCGCTAACATTGGGTGGTGGTGGACATGAACGCGCTGCCGCAGCATTGATACGCGACCGCGAAATACTGGATATACGGTCTGAGCTTGTGGAAAAGCTCCCGATATATGTCAGACCTGCGGTAACGGTCAGCCAGATCATGTCCCGTATTCCACAATTACTAACCCCCGATACCAGCGCCCAAGAAGCTGCGCGCCGTATGCGTCTCTACGGATATGAGGGCTATCCGGTTGTGGAGGATGGGAAAGTTGTCGGTCTGCTTACCCGCCGAGCGGTCGACCGAGCCATCGCGCATAATCTCAACTATCCGGCTATAGATTTAATGGACGCCGGACAGGTTACCGTGTCTGGTGACGACTCTATCGAACATCTTCAAGAAAAGATGATCAGCAGCGGCTGGGGTCAGATACCCGTTACCGACCCGCAAACCCAAGCCATCGTTGGCATCGTAACACGCACAGACCTGCTTAAGATTTTCCCTCGCCACCCACGTTTGCCCACTCACCAGAATATCGCCACTCGTCTGGATGCCGCATTGCCCACGCCTCACCTGAGATTATTGAAAGCAGTGGTCGATGTAGCCTCTGAGCAGGGTGTCGCTTTATATATTGTGGGTGGATTTGTGCGTGATTTGCTCCTAGAGCGCCCCAGCCTGGATTTCGATCTGGTCGTAGAAGGCGACGCCATTCAATTAGCCCATGCCATCGGTCGCCGGTACGGGGGCCGGGTTACCAGCCATGCCCGCTTTGGTACCGCTAAGTGGCATACAGGAGATATCCGTCAAGCATTAGCGATGCGCCTTAGTCCAACAGCACAGGATATGGACCAGCACAGCCAGCCAGATCAAACAGCCTCAGTGATTCCCGAAAGTCTGGATCTGGTGTCTGCACGAACTGAATTCTATACCTATCCAACCGCGCTGCCCACAGTGGAGCGAGGCAGTATCAAGCTCGACCTCCATCGTCGTGATTTCACGATAAACACCCTGGCTGTGCGTTTGGATGGGGTGCATTATGGCGAATTACACGATTATTGGGGCGGCCTTAACGACCTGCGCCAAAAAAAGGTGCGCGTTCTGCATTCGCTTTCCTTCGTGGACGATCCCACTCGCATGCTCCGGGCTGTGCGCTTTGAACAACGTTTCGGTTTTCAGATCGAAACCCGTACCCAGGAGCTAATGAAACAGGCGCGACCACTCCTGGAACGTATCTCCGGCGACCGCATCCGGCATGAGCTGGATCATATGCTGATCGATGCGAAAGTCACTTTGATCCTGGCACGTCTGAATGAACTGCAATTATTGGAAACCATCCACCCAAAACTAGCCTGGGATGACTGGATTGAAATTCGACTAGCCAAACTACAAAATCAGCCAGCCACTGATGATTGGGAGCTAGATAGTTCACCCAATCATATTCACGTTCGCCAGCAGACAGCCTATATTTTCTGGTCACTGCGCCTGACCAGTCCGGAAATTTCCAGCCTGTCCGAACGCCTGAAGCTCTCGGCTGCACTGCGTAGAGTTTTGTTAGCTGCTCGCTCCTTATGGAAACGCTTGCCAGACCTTCCTACCCGGCCAGTCAGCGAAATAACAGCCTATCTGGATGAACTACCAGCCTTGGCTCGTTATGGCGTTTTTATAGCCTGTGAGGACACTCAACTAGCTGATCTGCTTAAACTTCACACCCAACAATGGCGCAATATTAAGCCAGCGATCGATGGCCAAATTCTACGTGAGCGTGGATTAGCGCCAGGGCCGGTATATAAAGAAATCCTCAGTCGTCTGCGTGCTGCCTGGTTGGATGGTGAAATTCAGACTCCGGCTCAAGAAGAAGCACTGCTTGAAGTAATCCTTGCCAAGAGCCATAATTCAATTTAAGAACTAAACACCCGTAGCCTCATGACAACCGCGCCTACTGCTCACTTGAAATGGCTCTCACAGGTAATCATCCGCCATGTACGGTCGACTGACCTGTCTGCTTTAGAATGGGGAGGAGAGTACGCCCACTTTCGGAGAATATTCAACGAAGCATTCGAACATGCCCGTGAGGGTCGTTCAATCTTGTGGGTGGCAGAACTACAACCGCATGAATTGATCGGGCAATTATTTGTGCAACTCTTTAGCGGTCGGCGGGAATTAGCAGATGGGCGCGAGCGAGCATACATCTATGGTTTTCGAGTCAAGCCTGCATATCGCCGGGCCGGTTTAGGTGCACACATGCTGACTATCGCCGAGCAGGATCTGATCCGGCGAGGATATCACTATGTGACCCTGAATGTTGGCCAAAACAACCCTGAAGCTAGGCGTTTATATGAGAAGCTGGGTTACCAGGTGATTACCGAAGATCCTGGACGATGGTCCTATCTGGATCACCACGGAGAGCGCAAAGAAGTTGATGAACCAGCCTGGCGAATGGAGAAAATATTGCCTAAGAAGAGTGAATAAGCGTTTTTTCGATCCGGAGCGCCCTTGCGTCGAAATCGTAATTATGTTAAAATCATCGAGGTTAGTTCAGCGGTTAAGATACGGAAGTCATCGAAAAGTGGGCAACCCCCACTTTTCTGCATATATCAGTCTACGACTCCAGGTGGAGAAAGAAAGAGCATGAAGAACGAATTCACATTAGCCTTCAACGAGGTATTGGAAGAAAAGCAGCTACCCCAGGAAATAGTTCTGGAAGCGCTAGAGGCTGCCATGGTCTCAGCCTACCGGCGAGCCGTCAACGCATCTAATGCCCAGCAGGTTGAAGCTACCATCGATCCTGAAACCGGTAAGGTAATGATTTTCGCTGAGAAAGAGGTTGTTGAGACGGTTGAGGATGCACGCACAGAAGTCGCGCTTCGGGATGCCCAACAAGTAGACCCAAATGCGCAGATGGGGAGCATGGTGCTGGTGGAAACCACCCCACGAAATTTTGGTCGTGTGGCAGCCCAGACTGCGCGCCAGGTCATCCAGCAGCGCATCCGGGAAGCCGAACGAGATGCCCAACAGCGCCATTTCAACAAACATCTGGGTGAGATCGTCAGCGGTGTTGTTCAAGCGGTGAACCCGAGCCAGATCACTATCGGTCTAGATATGAAAGCCGAGGGTGTGATGGTACGACAACATCAAATCCCAGGCGAGCGCTTCCGCGTGCACGACCGTGTGCGGGCGTTGCTTTTGGAAGTCAAGCTTACGCCGCGCGGCCCTCAGATCAACTTATCGCGTGCCCATCGCAATTTCCTGCGCCGGTTGCTCGAAAACGAAGTGCCGGAAATTTACCAGGGCATGGTGGAAATTCGTTCTATTGCTCGTGAACCTGGCCAGCGTTCCAAGGTCGCAGTGGCTGCGTTACAGCCCGGTGTTGACCCGGTTGGCGCGTGTGTCGGCATCAAAGGCGTCCGCATCCAGGCCATCGTGCGCGAGCTGAATGATGAGAAAATCGATGTAATCGAGTGGAATTCTGATCCGGCAGCATATATTGCTAAGGCATTAAGTCCAGCACGCGTCTCGGGTGTGTTTCTTAACGAACACTCCAAAGGCGCGAAAACAGCTACGGTTGTTGTCCCCGAGGACCAGCTAAGCCTGGCAATCGGTCGTGATGGTCAGAATGCTCGCCTGGCAGCCAAACTGACCTCGTGGCGGATCGACATCAAGAGTCTGCCAGAAGCGGCTGCTGACGCCCTTAACAAACTCAACACCGATCCACAATATGCGGCTATTGCTGAAGCCGAACAAGAATCGCTACCTCAGGTGGAAGTGATCCTTGGCAAGAAAGCCGAAGGTCGCCCGGTTACACCTGAAGAGTATCAGGTGCTGAACCAGCTGGTCGATCGAGTAGAACGTGGCATTATCCAACAATTCCAGGCCGAGAAACGCATCGAAGATGAGCGCGAGCAGCAAGCTCGCGCGCTCATTCCTTCCGGCGCCTTTGAGATCCCCCTGGAGAAATTCGAAGTATCCGACCGGGTCTATACCGTCATCAGTGAAGCCGGCTTCCCAACTGTGGGTGAACTGATGTACCAGATGTCCGTCGATCCCGATTCAATCCTGCGCCTCTCGGGGATGGGACCTAAAGGGATGAAGGAGCTGGAAGAAGCTTTAGGGAAAGTAAAATCTGAGCTTGAAGCCCAGGCTGCTGCCCTGGTAGCAGAAAGTGAATCTGTGCTTGAGGCTGAGGCTGCTCCTGAGTTGGCGACTGTATTGGAAGCCGAACCCACTACTGAGGAACCAGATGAAGTGGTTGGTGAGGAACCCCAAGCAGAAATTGAATTCCAAGCCGGAGAGACGTTAGAAGCCGAGCCAGTTGAAGCTGCAGCAGAAGCCGAACTCAGCATTGAGCCTTTGGAAGTCACACCAGAAGCCGAACCTGTTGCTGAGGAAGAGATTGTTACCTTCGGCACAGATGAGATCTTTGCCTTCGATGAAGAGATTGCGATCGAAGACATTGAAGACGAAGACGGGGAAGAAGGCGAAGGCAAAGATGCCAAGGGCAAGAAGCGCAAGAAGAAGAAGTTTGTGGAAATAGAGTATGATCCCGACAAAGATGTCATGGTTGTTAAGCGAAAACGCAAACGTGGCGGTGGTTGGGAAGATGATTGGAGTTTCTAATCAATCCAAATGGATAGATTAGATGTCTAAGATCAAAGGAAAACGAAAACACGTGCCTCAACGCACATGCATTGGCTGCCGGGAGGTTTTGGCCAAACGGACGTTGATCCGCATTGTGCGTGGACCAGATGCAGTTCATGTGGATCCAACAGGCAAAATGCCCGGGCGCGGTGCTTACCTTCACGATCGACGCTCTTGCTGGGAGCGCGGCTTAAAGGGAGCACTGGCAAGCGCATTAAAGACTGAAATATCATCTAGCGATCGTGAGCGATTACTGGCTTTTATGGATGCTTTACCAGATGAACAACCGGAACCTACAAATCTGCACTCGGCAGAAGAGAATGGTAGCAATCCAGAGAAACAGCAGCCATGAACACCAGTCATGATCCTGGCTGCCAGAACCGCTGATGAACGCGGAGATTAAAATGTCCACGTGAACTGAAATGGGTGCCTGACCCGCTCATTGGGACACGTATTCGTCAATTACTATCAGGAGGTAAACAATGAGCGAGCAAAGGCAAACCATCAGCATTGAGCTGCCCCAAACAATCACTGTGCGGGAGCTGGCGCGTGAAATACAATCCAGTCCCATTGAAGTCATTAAAACATTGATGGCTAATGGGGTTATGGCGAACATTAACCAACAGATCGATTTCGACACTGCTGCAATCGTCGCCGCTGAGATGGGTTATGAAGTAACCCTGGAAGTCGCGGAAGTAGAACAAGAAGAAGATCGGGGTCAAATCCCCATGTGGCGGCGGATCATCGCCAACGAAGATCCCAAACTCCTCGTTCCTCGCCCTCCAGTGGTCACGATCCTGGGCCATGTCGATCATGGTAAAACCACCCTACTGGATGCAATACGCCATACCAATGTCGCTGAAGGGGAAGCTGGCGGCATTACCCAACACATCGGCGCCTACCAGGTTGAACACAACGAACGCTTGATCACCTTCCTGGATACGCCCGGTCATGCTGCGTTCACAGCTATGCGGGCGCGCGGCGCTCAAGGCGCTGATATCGTGATCCTGGTAGTAGCGGCCGATGATGGCGTCATGCCACAGACACGCGAAGCAGCGGCCCACGCTAAAGCCGCACAAGTGCCTATCGTAGTTGCCATGAACAAAATCGACCGGCCCAATGCAGACCCTGACCGAGTGAAACAACAATTGGCCGAAATCGGGCTCGTGCCTGACGATTGGGATGGGGATACGATCGTTGTGCCAATCTCCGCCAAGAAAAAACTTGGGTTGGAAGATTTACTCGAAGCTGTCCTATTAGTAGCTGATAATCAAACTATTCTGGCTAACCCTCGTGGCAAGGTGATCGGTTCCATCATTGAAGCCGAACGCGACCGTGCAAAAGGTGTTATGGCTACCTTGCTGATCCAAAATGGGACCTTACAAGTAAGTGACACTGTCATTGTTGGTACAACTTTAGGAAAATTGAAAGCGATGTTTGATTATCGCGGCCGGCAAATCCGTAAGGCTGGTCCATCCACGCCCATATCCGTCATGGGGCTAAATGATGTACCTCAGGCGGGTGATCTGTTTGAGGTGGTCGAGAGTGAGAAGGCTGCTCGCTCAATCGTCCAGCAACGCAAGCTGCTTATGGATGAAGCCGCAGCCAGCAAACACACTACTGCCAGTTTGGAGCAATTGTTCGAGCGTTTTCAGGCTGGCGAATTACGTGAATTACGTCTGATCTTGAAAGCCGACGTACAAGGCTCCCTGGAACCGATCGTATCAGAAGTAAATGAACTGGGCAAAGGTGAAATTAAAGTCAATATCCTGCATGCAGAGACAGGCAATATCGGTGAAAACGACATTATGCTGGCTTCTGCTTCAGATGCAATCGTGATCGGCTTTAATGTCCAGGCTGATGCTTCAGCCCGCCGCCTGGCAGAAGCCGAAGGCGTCTCCATACGGCTGTATGACATCATTTACCGGCTGACGGAAGACCTTGAAAAAGCACTCAAGGGCATGCTTGAACCTGAAGAAAAAGAGACGGTTATCGGACAGGCCCGTGTGCGCGCAGTATTCAATATCTCGAAAGTCGGAAACATCGCCGGTTGTATGGTGATCAATGGTGAGATTCGCCGTAATGCGCGAGCACGGGTTAAGCGCGGCGAGGATATCCTATATGAAGGTAATATATCTTCGCTAAAACACTTGCAAGATGATGTGCGCGAGGTTCGCACCGGGTTTGAGTGCGGTATTGCCCTGAAAAATTTCACCGATATCATCGAGGGCGATATTATCGAAGCATATATCATCGAGAAAGTAGCTGTGGCCTGATCCATAGGGATAAGGAAGAGAAAGTTGGTATCAAAACAGCGTCTCCAGCGCATCAATGAGCGTATCCAGATGGAATTATCTGATATGCTGATACGGGACATCTCCGACCCACGCTTGCTAGGCATCTCGATCACCGATGTGCGGGTGGATCGCGAGCTTGCTTTTGCGGATATTTATTTCTCCGCGCTAGAAGGCTCTACAAGAGCACCTGAGATCCTGGAGGGCCTGGAGCACGCTAAAGGTTTCTTGCGCCATGAGCTGGCTATTCGCATCGATCTGCGCACCTTCCCACGCCTGCGCTTCTACTGGGATCCAACATTTGAGAAAGCCGATTCCATTGAGAAGCTATTTGCCTCATTAGAAGCAGAAAAGAAGGTAACGCAAACGCCAAAGCTTGATCCAGACCAGGATGAGGATGACCCAGCAGTCTGACATAGACCAGGCGGTCGGAGAATCTTTAAACCAGGCTAGAAAAATCCTGGTTGCAGCCCATATCCGTCCCGATGGGGATGCGATCGGCTCTTTATTGGGTTTAGGATTAGCCTTGCAAGAAAAGGGCAAATCGGTACAACTGTTTTTGGAGGACGGAGTCCCAGCCAGCTTTAAGCATTTACCAGGCTGGGAACAGGTGCGCCAGAAGCCAGACGCTCAAGCAGATTTGGTGGTTAGCCTGGATTGCTCAGATTTGAGTCGCCTGGGGAAAAACCTGGCAGCATCTACCCAGGTGGATATCAATATTGACCATCACATTACGAATTTGAACTTTGGCCGGCTTAACCTTGTAGATACCAGGGCGGTAGCCACCGCAGAAATACTGGCCATGCGCCTGCCCGGATGGGGATATACGATCAGTCCCCCGGTTGCGTCTGCCTTGTTAACTGGCCTGGTTACCGATAGTCTGGGATTTCGAACGAGCAATATGACACCCAGAGCGCTACGCGTGGCGGCTGATCTGATGGAAGCTGGCGCAAATCTGCCTGAGCTTTACCAACACGCCCTGATCAGCCGAAGTTTTGAGGCTGTAAAATATTGGGGAAGCGGTTTTAATCGCTTACAACGTTTGGATCGCCTGGTATGGACGAGTGTTACTCAGGCAGACCGGCGGGCCGCTCAATATCCTGGGCATGATGACGCTGAAATGATTAACATCCTAGCCAGCGTCAACGATACTGATGTAGTAGTCCTCTTTAACGAGCAAGGCAACGGGCACATCAAAGTCAGCTGGCGTTCACAACCCGGGTTTGATATCACACCACTTGCCTTACAGTTTGGCGGTGGAGGCCACCCGGCTGCAGCGGGTGCAGAAATTAAAGGTACCCTAGCAGAGGTAGAAGCGCAGGTGTTACAATCAACATTAAACTACCTGAATTCCACTGGGAATGAATAGAAGAGTTACAGCATGGAAAATGACAATCTGAATCAAGATCTTGTTTCGGGGGTATTGGTCGTCGACAAACCGATTGGCCTGACCTCACATGATGTTGTACAAATCATCCGCAGGGGTACAGGAATCCGGCGCGCCGGGCACACGGGAACACTGGATCCGCGCGCATCCGGAGTGCTGGTCGTATTAATCGGGCCGGCAGTACGCCTGAGCGAATTTGTGTCTGCTTCAGACAAACGCTACCAGGCAACCATCCGGCTGGGGAGCACCACCGATACCTATGATGGCGATGGCCAAGTTACCAGTACCGCCGATGTCGGCGAGATTTCAGAAGAAGCATTTGATGAAGTTTTACAGACCTTTGTGGGTGAAATGGAACAGGTACCTCCACCCTATTCAGCAGTCAAAGTCAAAGGCCGCAAAGCCTATGAAATGGCGCGTAAAGGGGAAGAGGTTGAGCTAGAACCGCGCACTGTTCATGTATATAGCCTGGAAATTCTGGAATGGGCGCCGCCAGAGTCGGTAGTGGATGTTTACTGCTCGTCCGGGACATACGTTCGATCGCTGGCCAACGATCTGGGAAAATCACTGGGTACAGGAGCCCATCTGGTTGGTTTGAGACGTACCAAGAGCGGACGCTTTACCTTACGGGATGCGGTGCAATTGCGCCGGCTGCAAGAATCCTTTGATGCCGGGGACTGGTACCGCTTCCTCATCCCGGCTGCGGAAGCGCTTTCCGATTGGCCTATGGTGGAATTAGATGCAGATGCGGTGGAATTGGTCCGCCATGGTCATCGAGTTCCAGCAGACGAGACATCCAAAGGCTGGGCACGCGGTGTCAGCCAACAGGGTGATCTGGTAGCTTTACTGGAAGCTGATGAAGAAAACCGGGAGTGGCAGCCGCGTAAGGTATTTTTCCAGACCTGAGCCTGGCGCGTAAGCGATACCAGCTTATGATGCAGCATTCCGACACGCTTCAAAATGTCCAGCTTGAACAGAGCTGGCTGACCATCGGCACATTCGATGGAGTGCACCTGGGGCATCAGGCGATCATCAAACAGATGGTTGCCGCTGCGCACCAGTCCGGTGCTCCGGCGGTCGTGCTAACATTCCACCCTCATCCTGCTGTCGTATTGGGCAGGCGCGCAGGGCCGTTTTACCTGACCCATCCCACCGAAAGGGCAATTTACTTCGCTGAACTAGGCGTCGATCTGGTGATCACCCACCCTTTTGATCGCCAGGTGGCAAGCCTGACCGCGCAGGAATTCATCAGTCAGATCAAAAAAAACCTTGGACTGCGCCAACTTTGGGTAGGCCATGATTTTGCCCTGGGGCGCAATCGCGAGGGCAATATACCCAAACTAGAGAGCCTTAGCGTTGAATTTGGCTATCATCTACACATCATCGATGAAATCACTGCTGAAGCCACCCCAGTGTCATCCAGCCATATCCGCACGCTACTGCGTGACGGCGACGTGGAGCAAGCCGGGAAACTGCTTGGACGCCCTTACCATGTACAAGGCATGGTCATTCCAGGCGACGGGCGCGGACGCACCATCGGCATCCCAACTGCAAATATCGATGTATGGAAAGAAAAATTACTTCCCAAACCGGGAGTCTATGTATGCAGAGTTAAGCGCGGTGATGAACTCTGGCCAGCTGTAAGCAATATCGGCTTCCGCCCTACCTTTGAAAACACTCCCCCAGAATCACGCCTGGAGGTGCATGTTTTGGATATGAATCAGGATTTCTATGGACAGGATCTTGAGCTGGATTTTTGCGTCCGACTGCGCGATGAGATGCGCTTTCCAAACGCGGCAGCCTTGATTGAACAAATTCATCGCGATATCCAGAGCACACGGCTCTATTTCGAAAATTAACCCGCAGTATCAAACTGACCCCCATACTAGAAATTCTGCATGTATAGCTGGCTGGTGAGCCTGCGTCTCAATAAGCTGGATAGGAGGTTGTCCGATGAAACCGTATCTCGATTTGCTACGCGAACTTCTAGATCATGGCGTATCAAAAACCGACCGGACAGGTGTCGGAACCCTCTCCTTATTTGGCTACCAGAACCGCTATAATCTACAACAGGGTTTCCCGCTGCTAACCACCAAAAAGCTGCATCTAAAATCGATTATTTATGAATTGCTGTGGTTCCTTCAGGGCGATACCAATATCCGTTATTTGAACGAACATGGAGTACGTATCTGGGATGAATGGGCTGATGCACAAGGCGATCTGGGTCCGGTTTATGGGAGCCAATGGCGCTCGTGGCGCACTGCTGACCAGGGCACGGTTGACCAGATCACCCAGGTCGTCCAACAGATCCGCAGCTCGCCCGACTCGCGCCGATTGATCGTTAACGCCTGGAATGTTGGTGAGATCGAGCACATGGCGTTACCCCCCTGTCATGTTCTGTTCCAATTTTATATTGCGGAAGGGAAACTTTCTTGCCAGCTCTATCAGCGATCTGCTGATGTTTTTCTGGGTGTTCCATTCAACATCGCATCCTACGCTTTACTGACTTTGATGATCGCCCAGGTTTGCGACCTCACTCCTGGAGATTTTGTTCACACATTTGGAGATGTGCACCTGTACAAGAACCATATCGAACAGGCGCATACCCAGCTTGAACGTGCCCCGTATGAATTACCCGAAATGCGCCTCAATCCAGAGGTAAAAGATATCTTTGGCTTTCAGTACTCCGATTTTGATCTCAGAAACTATCAAGCCCACCCACACATCAAGGCGCCGGTGGCAGTGTGAACGTCTCTATAATCGCAGCCCTGGATCAACGCGGCTGCATCGGGCTAAATAATCGGCTCCCCTGGCGCTTATCTGCTGATCTGAGGCGCTTTAAAAGCCTGACGATGGGTCACCACCTGATTATGGGCCGCAAAACTTATGAGTCGATCGGTAGACCCCTGCCGGGTCGAGTGTCCATTGTTGTCACTCGCCAGATTGAATATGAAGCTCCGGGCTGTAAAATCTATGATTCACTTCCATCTGCTATGCACATGGCCAGAATGGCAGGTGAGAGTGAGGTTTTTGTCATTGGAGGAGCTGAAATCTACACGCACGCTTTGCCTTACACCAATTACATGTATTTAACTTATATCCATGCTGTTTATGCGTGTGATGTGTTCTTTCCGGAATTCAAATCTGCTGAATGGACGATCACAGAAAATATGAATTTCCCAAATGATCCGGATTTTCCACATCCCTATACCTTTTTGACATTGCTGCGCAAGAATCCACACACTACTTAAGCAAATCTACAAGAATATGACATTCAACCAGGTCATCCAGAAATCAACACGTGCACTCTCCGTTATCCCTTAATATGGAGTTAATCAGATCCTAAATCGAGAACACCAGATTCATGGTATAAACTCCATTCAAATGTGACGTTTTGTTGGATCGTTTGATTAAAGACAAAATTTCAGAAAATTGTATTTTTAGGAATATATATGAGATTAAACCAACGGTTAATTGGTGTAATACTGATTGTGACGTTTATAATTAGCCTGGCCCCCGGATCCACTCTTGCACAGCCGTTATACAATGGTATCCGGCAGGAGACTCCCCCTCCTCCCACCTATCAAACAACCGCAGACTACAAAGTCTATATCCCTGCCATTTTTCAGCCTCTGGGTGGACATCCTGTATTTGGGGTCGAAATGGAAACCGTCTCAGACGGAACGCTATTGGATCTCGCCTCAAGAGCAGGTGTGAACTGGGTCAGGCGAAATGGTGTATTCTGGCATCTGATTGAACCTGTAGAAGGTGTACGAGATTGGTCAGTGATGGCTGCACTTGAATCTGAGATGATTGTCCTCAGCCAAAATGAGATGCAAATGGTACTGATCGTGCGGGGTGTTCCAGAATGGGCACAGACGGCGGATGGATATATTTGTGGGCCGATTGCACAATCTAAGTTTGCTGCTTTTGCCAGTTTTATGCGCGAGCTGGTCAGCCGCTACAGCCAGCCGCCTTACAATGTCCGTTATTGGGAGATTGGCAATGAGCCTGATGCGTCCTTCATTAGTGAGAGTTCTCCCTTCGGCTGCTGGGGAGATTTAGGCGACTCTTATTATGGTGGTGGTTACTACGGTGAAATGCTCAAGGTGATCTATCCTCAGATTAAAGCTGCTGATCCAAACGCCCAAGTTTTAGTTGGTGGTTTACTGATGGATTGCGACCCGGTCAATCCGCCCTCAGGTAAGAATTGCACCAGTTCAAAATTCCTAGAGGGCATCCTGCGTGCCGGCGCAGGCTCAGCATTTGATGGGGTAAGCTTCCACTCTTACGACTATTACAATGGGATATTGGGCAGCTATGGCAATTCTAACTGGCATGGGTCATCCACTACCACTGGCCCAATCCTGGATTTGAAAGCCAATTTCTTATACTCTGTGCTACAACAATATGGCTATAGCGATCGGTATTTAATGACTACCGAAACCGCACTTTTATGCAATGACGCCTACCAAACCTGCGAAGCGGACTATGAAAGCACTAAAGCCATGTACATCGCCCAGAGCTATACCAAAAGTTTACTGAGCGGGGTTTCGGCGTCTATCTGGTATAGCTATACAAATCCCTGGCGTTTCACCAGCCTGATTGAAAGTTCCATTCCCAAACCGGCCTATTATTCTTACCTGACTGCAAGCCAGCTACTACAAGGCACAACCTACAAACAGAAAGTGTCCATTGATGGTCTTGCCGTTTATGAGTTTGAAGGCCGTGGCAAGCGGGTTTGGATCGCGTGGTCTCTGGATGGACAACCCCACCAAGTTTCGCTGCCTGTTCTGCCAATCAAAATGTGGGACCTATTTGGCAATTCAATTCCCCCCAGCCGTGACTTGAGTATCGAATTGCGACCTGTCTACCTGGAATGGGATGATTAACTGGTCAGCCGCCCGACTAAATTAGCTTAACAATTTATATTTACTTTCATTACTGATAATCAATTTAGATTGTTTTTATGGTATTAATGAATCACACGAAAGCTGTGTGATTTTTTCGGTTTGCCTTGCCATTTTTTCAATCTTGAGAGCACACAAAAAATTTTGTTTGGAGCAAAAGCATAGAAAATCCATGAAAACAAACCGATTACAATTTCTCAAAGCTCTAATTTTATTGGTTATCATCAATATGATCCCCATCTCTGGTCTGGCACAAGCAGATCTGACTGGGTTTGTTCAAGAGACACCGCCGTTCAGAGTGGAACAGATTACAGCAGAAAATACAATCTTCATCCCTGTTGTACTACAACCGCCGGGAAAGCCATCAGTATTTGGGGTAGAGATGGAAAGCGACTGGAATGGTTTGTTGTTAGATCTGGCTTCACAGGCTGGTGTAAATTGGGTGCGGCGAAATGGTATAGAGTGGCAGCTTGTCGAAGTTGTCGAAGGAACCCGTGACTGGGCTGTGATGGCTGCTCTCGAATCTGAGATGACCACCCTCAGCCAAAATGACATCGAATTAGTCCTGATCGTCAGGGGTGTGCCAGATTGGGCCCAGACGGAGGATGGGAATATATGCGGGCCGATCGCCCAACCCAAATTTGTTGCCTTTGCCAGTTTCCTGAGTGAGCTGGTCAGCCGCTACAGCCAACCACCTTATAATGTCCGATATTGGGAAATAGGCAACGAGCCTGACTTCCCATATAGCGAGCGCGATATACCATTTGGTTGCTGGGGCGATGCGAGTGACCCTTATTACGGGGGCGGTTACTACGGTGAAATGCTCAAGGTGGTTTACCCATCAATCAAAGCTGCCGATCCAGATGCTCAAGTATTGGTAGGCGGTTTGCTGATGGATTGCGACCCCAACAACCCACCCCCAGATAAGGATTGCACCAGCACGAAATTCCTGGAAGGCATCTTGCTCGCAGGTGCTGGCTCGGCATTTGATGGGGTCAGTTTCCACGCTTATGATTATTACAATGGGACATTGGGTAGTTATTGCAATCCCAATTGGCAAGGTTCATCCACTACTACTGGTCCAATCCTGGACTTGAAAGCCAGCTTTCTAAATTCTGTTCTAGAGCAATATGGCCATAGCCATAAATATTTGATGAATACCGAAAACGCCCTGTTGTGCAATAATTACCATTGTGATGATACGTTCGAAATGACGAAAGCCATTTATGTTGCTCAGAGTTATGCTGAAAGCCTGGCCAGCAAGGTATCTACTGCAATTTGGTATAGCTATACCGGATCATGGCAGGCCACCAATCTGGTGGAAGGTTCCAATAATCCTAAGCGCGCTTACTACGCCTTCCAGGCTGCAAGCCAGATTTTGCGTGACACCAAATTCACCCAAAAAATCCAAATTGATGGTCTAACAGTATATGAATTCTATGGGCGCGGTGACCGGAAATGGATTTTATGGTCAACAGATGGGCAACCTCAACATGTCCTACTCCCAGAACTACCCGTACATATGTGGGATTTACTTGGTAAACCAGTTACTCCAACTCGCGAATTAGATATCGGTGTGCTGCCGGTTTACCTGGAATGGGCTGATTAAGTTCGAGGTAGATTAGGTGCGGGTTTGATCAATCAATCCTTTTGCCAGCTAAACATCCCAAGCCTATACGTCAAAAACCAAATTTTGGACCAGTGTTTGCCTTGACAATTTCTATATATTCTATATAATCCTGTGCAATAACAAAAAACTGTGAAGAGGATTAGTATCTGCATTAATGTCATCTCAGAGAGCGGGCATTTGGTGAGAAGCTCGTATGAACAGCGGCAGAGAATGGACCTCAGAGTTGCAGGGCGAAAAGTAATTTGCTGAATAGCCCGAGCCGGAGTGGCCACCGTTATCCAGGCTAAGGGTATATGCAGTCAACACTGCCGTACCCCTATGAGTGAGGCTGGCAGAATCCCATCGCAACACCGGTGGGTTTTTTCGTCTATTCGGACCAGCCTAAGTGGAGTGGCACCACGGACCATGCAGCGTTCGTCTCCAATGGAGATGAATGCTGTTTTTCGTTAAGAGACATAGGAGATCGAAAATCATGCAGAAACTTGGACGCATCTTGACCGGTCACAGACCTACCGGCCCACGACATATAGGACATCTGGTTGGGACACTGGAAACCTGGGCTGGCTTGCAGGAGCAATATGAATGTTACTTTCTTGTCGCTGATCTGCATGTGTTAACCACAGACTTCGAGCATCCTCAACGACTTCAAGCGCATATCCTGGAATTAGTGGCAGATTGGATTGCGTCTGGGATTGACCCAGAACGCGCCAACCTGGTGCTGCAATCTGCCATCCCGGCGCACACCCAGCTGGCTACCATTTTGGGGATGCTGGTCACTGTAGCCCGCTTAAGCCGGGTTCCCACCTACAAAGAACAGCAACAGCAGTTGAGTCTTTCACCCACGCTTGGTCTGTTGGCTTACCCCGTGCTCCAGGCGGCTGATATCCTGGTGTATCAAGCCGACCGTGTACCTGTCGGAGAAGATCAATTACCACATCTGGAAATTACACGCGAGATTGCCCGCCGATTTAATCAACTCTATGGAGAGACCTTCCCAGAACCGCAGGAAATTTTATCTTCCACCCCGCGTCTGCCAGGTACGGATAACCGTACAATGCATACTTCTTATGGAAATGCGATAGCCCTACGCGACACGCCGGAAGAAACTTATCGCAAAGTGATGAATATGTACACAGACCCAGCCCGTATTCATGCCGATGATCCAGGGCATATCGAAGGCAACCCGCTGTTTGCTTATCACGATGTCTTTAATCCGGATCAGGAGCAAGTAGCCGAGTACAAAGAGCGCTACCTCAAGGGAAAAATTGGTGATGTGGAGGTGAAACGCCGCCTGGCGGAAGTGTTGAATGACAGGCTCAGTCCCTTACGCACTCGACGTGCCCTGCTGCTGCGCAATCCAGATGCACTCCGAGAAATCTTGATAACTGGCACAGAACGGGCACGCCCGCTCGCCGAGGCGACCCTGGCAGATGCCAAAGCCAAACTAGGATTGCAACCTTAAAACAGGCGATCATGCGTACGCGCATTTGAAACCAGTAACCAGATTTAAATAACCTTATCCAATCTGATCGAGGAGGTATCCATGTCCACGCAAACCCGTTTTATCCTTACCGAGAACGACCTACCCCATTCATGGTACAACATCACCGCAGATATGCCTACAGCACCTGCACCAGTACTGAATCCACAGACCAGAGAACCGGTTACACCTGATTTCTTAGCGGTGCTTTTTCCAATGGAATTAATCCTCCAGGAGATTTCAAAGGAACGATACATCCAGATCCCCGAAGAGATCCGCGAGATCTATAAGCTCTACCGGCCTACTCCCCTGCTGCGCGCCAGGCGGCTGGAAAAAGCACTTGGAACCCCGGCGCATATTTACTACAAGTATGAAGGGGTATCGCCCACCGGAAGTCATAAGCCTAATACAGCTATCGCCCAGGCTTTTTATAACAAAGCGGCCGGGACCAAGGCACTAACCACCGAAACTGGGGCAGGGCAATGGGGATCGGCTCTCGCTCTTGCAGGCAGCTTCTTTGATATAGATATTGAAGTTTATATGGTCAAGGTATCTTACAACCAAAAACCTTACCGCAGGATCATGATGGAGACCTATGGGGCGCAAGTTTATGCCAGCCCTAGCGATCGAACTCAAGCCGGGCGCTCCATACTGGAAGAAAATCCGGACAGCCTCGGTTCATTGGGTATCGCGATATCAGAAGCCGTAGAAGCTGCCGCAGTTTCCAATGGACGTAAGAAATATAGCCTAGGATCAGTACTTAATCATGTGCTGATGCATCAGACAGTGATCGGTGAAGAAGCCCTTAAACAGATGGATCTGGCAAACGAGTATCCGGATGTTGTCATTGGTTGTGTCGGAGGTGGCTCGAATTTCGCAGGTTTAGCATACCCATTCTTGAGGCGCAATCTCATTGAAGGTGCACGGGCACGTATCCTGGCAGTGGAACCCCGCGCTACACCAAGTTTAACGCGTGGTGTTTACAGCTATGATTACGGGGATTCAGCTAAAATGGCGCCTATCGTTAAAATGCACACGTTAGGCCACACCTTTATGCCGGCGCCTATTCATGCGGGTGGATTGCGTTACCATGGAATGGCGCCCTCCATATCGGCGCTGGTCGATGCAGGGCTTATCGAGGCCATTGCAGTGCCCCAACTGGCCACATTTGAGGCAGCAATGCTCTTTGTTCGCAACGAAGGGATTATACCGGCGCCTGAGAGCGCCCATGCCATTCGCGCGGCTATCGACGAAGCGCTGGATGCCAAAGAAAAAGGCGATGCCCGGGTGATCCTTTTCAATCTATCCGGGCATGGCAATTTTGATCTGGCTTCGTATGAGGCTTATTTGGCCGATCGTTTGAGTGATTACGATTATCCTGAAGCAGCGATTCGAGAAGCTATTTCTCACCTGCCTGTGATTGATTTTGAGCACAACATGGCTCCGGCGCAAGATTAACCGAGGTTCTTCTCCTCTTAAATGGGGTTCCTGATGGTTGTGCGGAACCGCAGGAACCCCAATTTTTTTCAATGATCAGGGGTAGCCAGGCTCTCCGCCACGGGAATTGTTATGTGAAAAGTGCTACCGGCGCCGGGAGTACTCTCGAACCAGATGCGCCCGCCTTGCATTTTTACCAAGCTTTGGCTGATATTCAATCCTAAACCCGTACCACTCGCAGTCTCCCGCGAAATTTCAGTGCGAAAATACTGTTGGAAGATCTTATCCTGATCGATTGGGTCGATCCCGATTCCCTGATCTTGCACCCATAGGTGAATTACCTTTAAACCAGAAGGTCCCTCAAGATCTTTCTCCCATACTTCTGCAGCGATCAGTATCGTGCTTTCTTCAGGTGAATATTTATGTGCATTACTGAGCAAGTTAGTCAATACTTGTGTGAGCCGCAGAGGGTCAGCCCACACGGTAGGGAGATCGCTGGGTAATTGAACTTTCAATAATTGCTTCTTCTCGAGCAATATCCGCTCCAATGACCGTGTAACCTCATCCAGGATTTCCTGTACAGCCAATACTTTAAACTCGAGGCGTAATGCACCAACTTGAATTTTGGTTAGATCGTTCAGATCAGAAACAATTGTGTTCATGCGGTCAACATTAACCCGAATAGTCTTTAAAAAGGTGGACTGCATCTCATTTACAGGTCCAGCCATACCACCGGCAATTAATTCTGTATATCCTTTGATCGAGGCCATTGGGTTTTTCAATTCATGAGCGACAAAAGATACAAACTTGCTCCTGGCAAGGTTCGTCTCCTGGACTTTGCTGAACAATTGGGCATTAGAAATAGCAATCGCAGCATGATCACCCAATCGGGATAAAAAGGCGATTGTATCCTGAGTAAATGGTTCGGGCACAGTTTTCTCTAGGAGTAGGATCCCGATTGCCTGATCCTCGCGCCGAATAGGAATCGCAATCTGGCTGCTGACACTATCTATCAGTCCATCTGTGATGGATAAATTGGCATCCGGTGCGGAAGAAAATTCGATCAGAGCAGGCTGGTTGCTGATTAAAGCCTGTTCAAGAGCTGGCAAGCGCATACCAGAATATTTCTTATCAGCATCCTGCAGAAATTTAAATGAAGTAAGCTGATCAGACGTATAGCCCTGCGAGGCCATAATGCGAAACCCAGTTTGTTCCTTGAAACCTATTAAACCAGCCTGGGCTGCGGACTGGCGTATGGCCCACCCCAGAGTAATCTCCATCGCGTTTTGAATATCCAGACTAGTATTCAACTCACGATCAATGCGCTGCATCACGGACAGTTCCTCAACGCGGGCAGACAATGCTTGATCCGTGAGGGTATATAAACGCGCGTTCTCGATGGCAATAGCAGCCTGGCTGGCAAAAGTGGCCAAAATTTCTTGATCATCTAGGGTGAAGGGTTGTCCATCTTCCTTATTGATCACCTCAATGACACCCAGCGTACGGTCTTTGATCTTCATCGGTACCGCCAGTAGATCCTGGGTGGTAAATCCAGTCTGCTGGTCGGTCTCATTAAACCACTCCTTGCGGCGGCGAGCATCATTAGCGATTACCGGTTTCCCTGATTCAACAGCCTGCCCAACCATGCCTTTTCCAGGTGGCAAACGCTTACCGATCAGATCGTCGGCCACAGGACCAATCACCACTTCAAAGATTAACTCATCCGTATGCGGGTCAATTAAAAACAAGCTGCCCGCCTGGCAATTGAGAATATTTGCCGCGCTGGTTAAGATGCGGTTCAAGAGCGGTTTTAATTCCAGAGTGGAAGTCAGATTACGACCAACTTCATTCAATGTAGTCAATTGGTGGGCGCGTTCTTCCGTCTCCCGCAGTAAGCGAGCTTTGACCAACGCACCAGCAGCCTGATCCGAAATTGCTTGCAGTAAATTTAACTGCTCAGGAGTATAAACCAGCTCTGGACCACGGCTGCCCAGGCTGATGCAGCCAATCGCCTCACCAGCGCTGTTCAATGGAACGCCCATCCAGGCATAGATACCTTGAGCATCAGGCAGCAACCCCCGTGCCCAGCATTCCTTGGCATAATCTGGAGTTAAGATGGGACGTCGCGAGCGTAATATTTCGAAATCTAGGCCAATTCCTTCCTGGAGTATTTTCCCTTCGCGATCACTGATGCGTTCATCATTCTCTAAGAAGAAAGCCACCAGGAATTTTTCATTTCTTTTTTCAAAAACAGTGATCCGGAAGTCGCAGGTCGGAAAGATTTGGTTTGTTTGGGCATAGATCAGTTCTAAGATATCATCAAAATTCAATGTAACATTGACGCCCTGAGCGATGCGGGTCAGCACATCCATTTCCTGAACCCGTCTCTGCAAATCAGTAACGATCTGAGCACGCCCTACGGCTGCCGAGGCTTGCTCAGCTAAAGATACCAGGAAGGTTGTATCATCCGCGGAATACGCTGCACCCGTGCTGCACGACCCTACTGCTAGCCAGCCGGTCAAACTATCATTACCTGGCAAAGGCACAAACAACTGGCTGCCCAACATCATTAGCCTGGAATGCTCAACAGATAAGTTTTCAGCAACTTTGTTGAGGTCTCGAATAAACAAAGCATCCTTGCGCCTGGATAGTATCTCCACCAACGGACTGCTGGGTGAAAAGCGTAAATCAGAGGTTAGATTCCCGCTTCCATCAGCTTGAGCACAATACTGGTTGAGAGAGGAATTAAATATAAAAACATGCAGGGTGCCGGTGTGCAAATCCTGCTCGACAGTGTGACGTAACAATTCGATAATCTCGGGTAAGCTGACAGCCTTGGAAAGTGAACTACTAAATCGCTCAAGGTTTTTGGGCTGAGAACTTGAATGACGCACAAAAACCCGGTCGATTGAACTTTGCAGCCAGGTACGTAAGGGATTTAAGAGCAGCGCCACAATAAACGCTGCCAGCCCAAACAGCCAGGGATTAAATGGCAGGATCAGACTGCCAAACAACAGACTGATCCCACTGACCAACAGACCATACGCAATAACAATCAGAATCAATAATATCCCGTAAAGGGCCATCCGGCGAATTAGATATGTTGAGACCATGCCCAAATTGTACGTTACGAGGAGATGAATTGCAATGCAGAAGAGTTTACTGTTTTGTTATGTTAGCTCGCCGAGCTAGAAAATCGCCTTACGTAATCAATAGCTGCAAATTCGTGACCCACATCGTGGCGAGCTTGCTCCGAAAGATACCACTTATTTTCAAGTACTTCACAGTATAGTTCTACCTCGTTCATGATCGGGTTGACCATCCCCCGCAGTAGATCTACCGTGGGCAGGTATATTTCGTTTAACCAGTTATAGGCTGCAACGTTGAGCGGAATATTCCGATTTTCGCGATTAGAGAGCCTGGCTTGCAATTCAAGAATCTCATTGACCATTTTACGGGCCTGCATCTCTTCTG
>Ga0105100_10000047_pt1 | contig 61210 bp, 50 predicted proteins | sample PPLLak12cMay2015_2_FD_87033 | JGI IMG/M metagenome (GOLD analysis project Ga0105100, IMG submission 87033) | Freshwater sediment microbial communities from Prairie Pothole Lake near Jamestown, North Dakota, USA - PPLs Lake P8 Core (1) Depth... | ecosystem: Environmental > Aquatic > Freshwater >... | reverse complement strand
TACACTCATGTGTTCAGTACCTAACAAAGGAATCGGGCATCCGAGATGACGCATATTGCCAAGTAAAATACAACGATTTTAAATTTACTGGTTACCTGACAGTTTTAGTCGACCTGAATCAAACTGTCAGGTGACTAGAAATAATTCAATGGATGAAAAATCACTACCTGATTTGTTCTCGCAAATGATCCCTGATGAACTGGAAGATTCCCTGGGACTGGGTGGAAAAAGCTCCGCTGAGCAAAACAATAATATTTTGATCGCCAGCCTGAAAGCTGCGGCGGGGCAGTCCGGAGGGTTGGTAGATAAAGCAGTGAATGAGTTCCTCACTGGTGAGGGCGACTTACTCGATACCACCCGCTCGGCTGTGACGCGCAGCAAGGCTTCAGCAAAGAATGAGGTAGCAAAGTTCCTGGAAACCAAGTTCAAGCTCTCTCCGGTAGCAGCCAAGCTGATCTCCATGCTGCTGGTCAAGCTGCTCCCATCTATCAGCGAGTTAACCGGCGCGGATGCAGCCGAGAAAAAGAAGCCTCGGCGCAAGAAAAAGCCGAAGAAAAAGAAAACGACTACCAAGCCCAAGACAACTGCCTCCAAGCCCGCGGTAAAAAAGAAGAAGCCCACCGCCAAAAGCAGTAAGCAAGAGACTGCGACCAAGAAAAAACCCAAGAAGAAAACCCGCACGATAACAGTCGAAGCCTCTCAAGCTGAAGGCTGATTATTAATTCACCGGCCCAGCAGCATTGCTTATAACTTAAAAGCGCTTTCTGTGAGTGGAAAGCGCTTTTATCTATTTTCGCTTAACCTGCCGCAGCGATTTTTATCCTTGTTTGCGGATCTGTCGCTTGCCCATTAACCCAATCAGCCTGGAAATGACGATCGTAATATAACCCACCCCAGCAAATTGTTCGAGCATGATCAGCACTCGCGCCGGTGTGCTGGCAGGCACGATATCACTCAAACCGGTCGCCGACAAATTGGTGAAGCTGACGAACAACAACTCAATAAATGTTGCCGGACGGTCCAGATTCAACGGCCCGACAAAACTACCTGGCACTAAAATCTCGACCACTAAATACGAGTAGGCAAATCCCCAGGCAAGCAAGGTGAAAGTGGCGCCGGCAGCGAACAATTCGTCGATCGTTACAACATAATCCTCCAACATGTAAGCGATGAGGCTGCCAGCCGCAAAAAAATATAAGGCCGCGTCTAACAACGATGACATTACCAACAAGTTTGAATTGGTGGTAAACGCTGACAAGAGCGCTAAAACAAAAGCCGGGATGGCGAGCAGCCATGCAATCCAATCCACACCAGGGCTGTGGCTGACGACCCAGACCACCAGCACCAGGATCATCACACCCAATGCACTGATGAATGCCCGCTCACTGTGAAGCCCATCAAACACCGCATATAAGATCAGCAGCAGCAATTGTGCAACAAGCAAGAATGCGGAGGGGTGATAGTGTAAGAGAACTCCGCGTATCCCGGATGAACTTTCTTGTTTTTCCATAATCACCTTAGCCATTAACGATGGGTATTGTTAGCGCTTATTGTTTTTCCCGGCTCTTATGCTATCCCAATTATCCCACATGCTTGATTTCTAATGAAATATTCTAAATAAGGTAAGATTTATACATTATATTAGGAACTGTGGATGCCTAATCATCATACTCCCGGCTCACAAGTGGGAATGGTATAGAAGCCAATGATCAACACGAAAGGACCAAGCCATGGCAACAACATCTGGCAAAGCTTCACCCGGAAAGAATAAAGCACAGCGCTATGCAAAGCAACGCAATCGATCCAGGCGGAATAATACCCCTACTATTATCGGTATCAGTGCTGTAGGAGGACTTTTAATTCTTGTAGTGATCCTGGTGGTCAATAACAATTCTTCCAGGGCAATAGGCCCAATTGAAGGAGTTCAAACCTTCTCCAACCTGGACCGCAGCCATACCACCGAATCGGTTAATTACGCTCAGACCCCGCCTGTAGGCGGCGCGCACAATGCCGCCTGGCAAAATTGCGGTGTATATACCACACCCATACCGAATGAAAATGCGGTTCACTCGCTCGAACATGGCGTGATCTGGATCACCTACCAGCCTGACCTGGCTGAGAGTGAGTTACAGACCCTGCAGACTCTCACCCGCCAGAGCAGTCACCGGCTCTTAAGTCCCTACCCGGAGTTAACCAGCCCAATCGTGGCATCTGCGTGGGGCTACCAGCTTACACTCGATCGTGCAGATGATCCTCGCCTGGCGGATTTCATCCAGAAATATGAGCAAAACCCATTTGGCCCCGAACCCGGCGCCCCGTGCACAGGCGGCGTGGGACAACCCAGTTAGGTTTTCCAATGGCAGACGAAGCACTGCTTGATGAGCAAAACGTAACCAGCTCCCGGTCTACCGGCAGCACACCAGGGCTGCTGACATGGATGGTGTTCTCTCTCTTGGTGGGCGTCATTGGCTTTTGGCTGGGCACACGCCGGGAACCAGGACCCGGCATGGATTCGCCAGAGGTTGGATTTGCACGTGATATGATCACGCACCATGCACAAGCGGTAGATATGGCGACCCTCATACGGGATCGTACTGCCGATCCAGAGCTGCGCCAAATAGCTCTAGACATCTTACTAACCCAGCAGGCACAAATTGGTCAGATGCAAGGCTGGCTGAATACGTGGGGGTACCCCATCGCCAGCACAGAACCAGCGATGACCTGGATGGGAATGCCAGTCACCGGTCTCATGCCTGGCATGGCTTCACCAGAGCAGCTCAATCAATTGCGAGAGATTGAAGGTATAGAGGCAGACATCCTCTTTTTGCAGTTAATGATCACCCACCACCGCAGCGGGGTGGACATGGGGCAGGCAGCCCTGGAGCAAGCGCGCAGGCTTGAGGTGCGCGCCCTGGCGCAATCCATGGTAGATGCCCAGGTATTAGAAATTGACCTGATGGAGGCTCTGTTGCAGCAAAAAGGCCAGCCGCTGGCTGAAGAGGGAGAAACGCCGCACGGCACGCATACACCATGAGGTTTGTGCTCCACAACTCGAAGAGATCTTAATAGCAGGCTGATGCGAGCAGTACACCCCCAGCTAAGGTTTCGCTGTTAAGCCTGGACCTTCTTCGTTAAGTGTGATGGTCATCCAGCCAATTGCGCCAGCACTGTATCAAGGTCTGTCACCCATGAAAAACCAAAGGCAACATTGAGCAGGCTGGCCAGATGCATTTCCTCGGTGATGCTCCCGGTCCCATCGGCGAGAAAAAACACCCGGTAATCCCGGTAATAGGCGTCACGCGTTGTAGATTCGCAGCACATGTTGGTCATGATGCCGGTCATAACCAGATCTTCCACTTTGAGAGTGCGCAGGATGGTCTCCAGGTCGGTGTTGTAAAAAGCAGAGTAACGGTGTTTGAAGATTACCTTCTCGTTGTGCAACGGGGCGATATCCGCATGAACTTCGCTTTCCGGGCTGCCCTCCAGGCACATGCCCTCCCACCACCAGCCCATAATACCAGCATCGAGACCATCCGGATGGTGTACATGGCGAGTGAAGATCACAGGCCTGCCAGCCTGCCGGAAAGCCTGAATAGCCTTTTTCAGGTTGGTGAGGATGGCCAGGCCGCCGCAGGTAAAGGTGGGAGAAGCTGGGTCCAGGAAAAAATGCTGCATATCAACCACCAGCAAGGCGGCTCGCTCACGATTCAGGTGCATTGTGTGCGTGTTGAACGGGGCAATATGAGCCAGCCATTTTTCAGTTTTCCCTGAAATGGTTTCTTGTGTAACATAGGGTTCCATCATGATTATCTCCCAGGGCGCATCTGGTTCTCTTCTTATCCTATTTGGAGGCCTTACAGCGCGTGTTTGCTCTTCTCAATGCTCAATTAATCGGCCAAAAGATCTGCTTACGCTCTCCCGCACAATTACCAGGTTCTCAGTCCGTAGTATCCACTTCTTTGCGCTTTTCGATACCTTGCTTGATTTGTTTAAATAGCAACTCCCACACCTCAACGCGATTTGCCCGGCAATCTGTGAACACTTGCTGTACTGATTGAACTGGGGCGGCGGCAGCCAGTGATCGCGTCGACTCCGGCAGCTCGTAGCGCGTGGAAGTAAAGATCTTCAGCTTTTTCTCGGTGTTCACATCCACGTGCGTGCGCTCACCCAGCCCTGCCTGTATTAATTCGGCTGCCCTGGCCCTTTGTGAAGTCACATCCATTCGCAGCCAGGCATAAACCAACAGCCAGATCTCGTTCTGGCCTTTCATGAGCTGGTACTGGGTTGCCAGATCAAAAAGTTTAGCTTCCAGGCTCCCCGGTGGAAAATCAGAACGCGTCAGCGGTTCCGCGTAAATGGTGGTCACTTTAGCAAGCCCCAGCAAGGCCTTCTTTTTGCGAACTTCCAGGCGGATCGCCCCGGCTTTTTCACTTGCCAGGAATGCGGCCGCGACGATTTTGGTAACTAAATCTGAGAGCGACACCTGCTCGTCAGTGTGCATCAATTTGTACTTATTTAATAATCCGCCTTTTTCAGCAAATTTTTCCCCCTGCAAATAAACCTGTTCGCTGGCAGTCAGGTATGGACTGTTTTGATTGAACATTATAGCTCCTGGATCTAACTGAAAATCGTATTCTTCTTTGATAACTGGCTGAATATCATTTTAACCAGTGCTGTTGATATTATCAGTAAACCTGACAAATTTCTAAGCGTTGTTCAAACACCAAAGCATAAAACTGTCTTGAGTGAGGGCGCTTTCTCGCCAGCACAAATATCTCTGAATGATTACTTCGTAATCGAAAAGGATATGGAGGATACCCGCCACAAACGAAAGCCTGACAGACATGTTTACCGGTACCCTTCTGCCTGCAAATTAAACAGACGCGCATAAGCGCCGTCAAGATCGATCAATTCTTTATGGCTGCCCAATTCAAGGATCTTGCCCGCCGATAATACTACGATCCGATCCGCCATACGGACAGTCGAGAAGCGATGCGAGATCAGCACAGCAATCCGGTCCTCGATAAGTTCACCAAACCGGCGAAACACCTCGTATTCCGCTTCCGCGTCCAACGCGGATGTTGGCTCATCTAACACCAATACTTCAGCTTCGCGCATGAATGCCCGCGCCAGTGCAATCTTCTGCCACTGCCCGCCCGACAACTCCTGACCTTTCTCCCAGCGCCGCCCGAGCATTGTATTGTACCCCTTGGGCAAATTCTCAATGATAGGAGTTGCCCCACCGCGGTCTGCCGCATCCCTAATCCGGGGTAGATCATCCAGCGCTTCCACCTGACCAAACCCGATGTTCTCCTGCACAGTGAACTGGTAGCGCACAAAGTCCTGGAAGATCACCCCGAATCGCTGGTGCAGGCTTTTCAGGTCATACTCGCGCAAATCCACGCCGTCCAGATAGATATGCCCATAGGTTGGATCATAAAGCCGGGTGAGCAGCTTAATCAAGGTCGTCTTGCCCGCCCCATTGAGACCCACCAGCGCGATGCGCTCACCGGGCAGAATATGCAAATTAATATCCCTCAATACGAAGACCTCTGCGCCAGGATAGCGAAACGAGACATTCCTGAATTCGATGCCATGGCGAATAGGCGCTGGTGCGGGGAGTCCATTATCCGGAGCGACAAGCAACGGCTCCAGCTTTAGATATGACATCAGATTATCAAGAAACAGGTTGCTCTCATAGAGGCGATTAAAACTATCAAGCAGAGATCGGATTGAGCTTTGGGACTGCCGGAAGATCGACAAGAACATGGTCATATCACCCAAGGTGATGAGGCCTGCTACCGTGCGCAGGACGATCCAGGCATAACTTCCGTAATAGACCAGATTGGATAACATACCCCAGCCAAATCCCGCTATGGAGCGCTTCTCAGCAATTGCGCGATCCTCAAGGTAGAACTGCGTAAACAACGTTTGATAGCGTTTTAGGAGAGGTTCACCCAGGCCGAAGAGCTTTATTTCTTTGACAGTATCGTTGCTAGTCAACAATGTCTCCAGGTAGTTCAATAAGCGGGCTTCTGGCGCGCGCCGACTGACTGCACGATATGCACGCTCAGCATATTGAGATTGTGAGAGAAAGGAAGGAATGGCAGACACAAATACAATCAGAGCCAGCCACGGGCTGAAACGCAAAAGCAGGACAATCAATGAAATCAGCGTGATGGCCTGCTGCAGCATCTGAAGGGTGGCGTTGACAATATTCAGCGCGCTGACATCTGCCTGACGCCGCGCGTTCTGCAAGGTATCATAAAAGATGGGGTCTTCAAAAAACTGCAAATCCAGGCTGATTGCCTTGCGAATGATCAGGCTGTTAACATGGTTGGTCAGCTGCGACTGGATAATGCGGTCAAAAAATGAGCGTATCTGGGATACCAGTGATCCGAGCAAGATGAGACCGAACTCCAACGCCAGATACGGCAAAACGTAGCGGAGTCCTGCAACAGGCGCCAGGCCTTGTTGTGAAGCGCTAACGATTGCATCGATGATCAGCTTGCCCGCCCATGCCTGTGCCGCAGGCAAGATAGCAGCAACTGGCGTCAAGCCAAATCCCACCAGCGCTGCGGAGCGGCTTGACGACCACACCAGGCGAAACGCTTCGGGGGTATTGCGTAAGGCTTTCCAAAACTCACTGGCTTGATTTCGTATGCGGGTAATTAATGGGACGGATATTTGATTGGACGAGATGGGTTCAGATGAATTCAACAATGTACTCCAGGATGTTATGAGACGAATTGATTTCTGCCTGAATTGCTGGCTGCCGCCCTGCCAGCCAGCGCCCCGCTGCTGAAAGCATAGTGCAAGTTATAGCCGCCGCATGGACCAACTACATCCAGCGTTTCTCCGGTCAGGAACAAATTTTTTATGCGCTGTGATTCCAGTGTCCGCGGATCAACCTCACTCACCGGGACGCCGCCAGCTGAAACCTGGCAGTACTCAAAACCGCGCACACCCTTCACCGGCAGACGAATATCTTTCAGATAACTGACCAGCCTGGCTAGCGAATTGGCATCCAAATCGTATAGGGGGGTCTCGTCGGGTAAGCGGGCGTTTTTGAGAAGGATCTGGGAAACTTTGGGAGGGAAAAAAGCGCCCATTAAAACTTTAACCGGTAGATGGCTCGTATGGTTTTGCGCCAGAAGTCGATCAAATTCATCCTGGCAAAAGTCCAACAGATTGAGAGAAAGCTCTAACGGCACACCGGCGTGGGCGGATACGCGATGGCTGATGTCCATTACTGCCGGGCCGTTCAACCCCCATTCGGTAAAAATCAGATTGCCGCGCGTCGAGGCCAGGGGCCGGGATGCATTCCACAATGTGACACCCACATTCAGGCGTACTCCCTGCAAAGGTCGCAGATTACCCAGGTCTGCTAATACAGGCGCTAGGGCAGGGCGGCTTGGCAGAACAGAATGCCCTAGAGCCTCCAGCACCGGGAACATGTCGCCACGCGAACCGAGGGTGGGATAAGCCGTGCCACCAGCAGACACGATCACGCGCTCGAAAACATCTTCTTGTTGTCTGCCGTCGCGAACAAAACGGATAGCAAACATTCCTTCGATGACACGGATCGAGCTCACCTGGGTTTGATTGGATAAAGAGACCCCGGCCAGGTTCAGTGCACTGGAGAAAGCACCTACGACCGAGTGCGCTGACTGAGATAATGGATAGTACCAACCATCCGATGTTTTATAGACCAGGATACCGATGGAAGCGAGCATCTCCAGCAGGTCACTTACGCCAAACCGGCTGAGCAGGATTTCCATCCAGGCTGAATCTGCACAGGCGTATTTTGCTGCTGCAATACCGTCGTTGGTGAGGTTGCAGCGCCCACTGCCCGTAACCAACAACTTTTTACCTACGTCTGGATTGCGTTCAAATATGGTTACAGCAGCCCCATTCCAGGCAGACTGGAGGGCCGCCGTCATACCCGAAGCACCTGCACCGATCACCGCAACTGTCATGCCCAGATTATACTAAAGTAATATCCATGCCCCCTTTATGTCAATTTTCATCGGCTGCCTGAATTTACCACGAATTTACCTGCCGGTTTGATTGCGAACTGCTACTGCATGTGTTCTGGATCATGCTCCTGTGTATAAACCAGCAAGCTATATGGTCCAATAGAGATAGTGGCATACGCATCTAATCCATCCCTTTGGCCTTTAAACGCTTCTACATCACCACTGGCAAACCCGTGAAAATCGTGGCTGTAGACGGTGGCGTCACTATTCAGGCGTAGTTTCCATAAGCCAGGCGCAGGCATGCCGACCGTGTAGTTCTCTTTCGCAGCATGACTAAAATTGAGCACGACAATAACATCGTCTCCAGGTCCATGCCGGTCCCAGCGCTGGAAGGCAAGCACGTTCTCAGCGTCATTCACATGGTAGATATTAACAAACTGCCCACATAACCCGCGGCTGAACCCTTTCGTGTTCAGCCTCAATTGGATCAAGTCCCGATAAAGACGGACAATGCCTCGGAACTCCTCGTTCATATCCCAATTTAGTGGGGCATCGTCTCGGAACCACTTGCCTTGTAAGAACTCCTGCCCCTGAAAAAGCATAGGAATGCCAGGTGAGGTAAAGACAAGTCCCGCTGCCAGAGTGGAGCGCTTTTGTGCATGCCAGCCGGTTGGATCATCCGGATTTATTTCCTGAGGCACACGCGCCTTCCCATTCGCCACCTCGTCGTGCGACTCGCTATAAATGACGCGCCGGAAGGCATCGCCATCATAACTGAAAGCTATTGCCTGGCGTAATGCCTCCATAGAGCGCTGCTCGTCCAGGGCAAGGATGACAACTCCACGAACCGGGTGTACAAAATTTACATCCCATTGGCTATGAAAGCCAGCTCCGTTGTCCTCGGGTGATTTGGTTATCCACGCATTGGTTTGCAAGTCTTCGGCCATGGTAATGCTGTGGAGAAATCGCGAACGGATATCGCTATTGAGTTGTTGCATAAACGACCAGGCTTCGGGCAATGAATTGTTCTCTAAGCCGTCAATCGTTCGCACATATAGCGTGCTGTCAAACCGCAATCCGTCAACGTGATATTCTTCGAACCACATCAGAGCGTTATCATGAATGTAACGCCGCACCTCCTGACGTCCATAATCCGGCCGGGTGCTCCCCCAGGGCGTCTCAGCCCGGTGATCGTTGTAAAAATATATACCGCCTTTCCCATTTTCCTGCCACCCGTCAAACTGCCAGAGATCCAGATCACTTGGTCCGAAATGGTTATAAACGACATCCAGAATGACTGCGAAGCCGTGCTTGTGCAGCTCGCGCACATACTTTTTGAAGCCGTCCGGACCCCCGTAAATACTCTCAACTGCAAAAATTTGCGCCGGATTGTAGCCCCAGGAATAGTCACCGGCGAATTCAGAGATGGGCATAATTTGTATGGCATTCACGCCCAGACGTTTGAGGTGCCCAATTTTCTCGGATGCAGCGCCAAAATGTCCAGGCGCCCCATCTGTATCCGTGAAAAATGAGCCGATATGCATTTCATAGATTACCAATTCATTGTGCGGTGGCAGCTTAAAATCGTCAGCTTGCCAATCAAATTCGGATGCATCGTAAATTACACTGTTGCCGGTGGAGTTCGTGACTTGCTTCGCATATGGATCAATACGCTCAAATCTTTGGTCGCCGTTAATGATTACATACTTATATTCTTGACATGGCTTTGCAGATACGACATCAACATACCAATAACCGTTTTCTTCATGCGTCAAGGGTGTTGCTGTATCCGACCAATTGTTGAACTCACCTTTTACAAAGACCGACTGTGCATGAGGCGCCCATACCCTGAAAGCAACCCCATTCTTGTGGACAATCGCTCCCATTCCCTGCTGAACTTGAGACACATTTTTTACGACCATATTCCCTCTGCTAGAGCGTACAATTAATATACCCTGTTGCATTATAAAACAGGTAGGGCATTCCCGCGCCTGTCCATTGCCAGCTGCGTTAGATGTACTCCACTCCTGTTATGAATTCTTGTGTGGTGAACAAGTGAAAACCATTTCTTTGCATCCGAGAAATCATGATTTCGGCTTCATCTGGCATGTGTGAAATAACTGCATCTGTAATTAAACAGGGAATAAAATCATAACAAAAGGCATCAAAAATTGTTGCATTTACACAAAAATGAGTATAAGCACCGACAACCACTGCCCGGTCAATTTTCAAGGCCTGCATCAACTCAGCCAGATCTGTCTTAAAAAAGGCGCTGTAGCGAGTTTTTATGATGGTTCGATGATGTTCCGAAATTTTTATCCCCGGTAAAATTTCAGCTTCTGGGGATCCTACAATCAGTTCTGGCTGGCCCGTAACCCGCATTTTTAGATCCCAATCTGAGCCATCCGCCTTGAACCCTGATAGAACGTTAAAGACTGGCAAAGAGCGGGCATCAAAATACTTGATCAGTGTATTGATATTTTTGACCGCTTGCTCCAGATTGCGCCGGCGTGCAGCATCTCGAAAAAAGAAATTTTGCATATCAACAATTATCAGACTGGAACGAGCATCTTTACTCATAGGTATCATTTTATAGTTACCTCAATCACTGACAAAGCCGACGGATTGCCGCTGCGATTGCCGGGTTGACCGTAAAGTTTTGTTCCAGGTAATTCAAGATCGCCAATGCAGATTCTCTATTTCGCTCATAACCCTGTATCCACATGGCTATGTGTTCAGCAATCCCAGGATAACGTTGCTCGAAACGCCTGTCTGGTGCAAACTCGTCATGTTGAACTGGTCGAGATTTTTCAAGCAGATCAGCTAACTCCACCAGGCGATCGACAGCATATCCTTGAATAAATCGGGCCGCCGATAAATGTTCGCCACGCTTTTCACGCGCCAATCCCACATATAAATTCGTCAGAGCTTCGCCCAACAACCATTCCGGTTCACGTCTCGAAGGGCCAGCTAAATCTTTAACTGGCTGGCTGATCGAATCAGGCACATGTGGCTGTTTCCATACAATGCGACCCTGCGCAAATGGTATCGCCTGAAGCTCATCTGGCTCAAAAACCGCAAACTCACAAAAAATCCCATCTTCAAAGAGCAGCTTACACCCATCTTGTGTGTTTGGAAAGCGAAAGGCAATTGGGCATAGCGCACTTAGCCATTTGAGATCATCCAGGTAAGCGCGTTTATACCCAGGTTCGACAATCACAAAAAAATCCAGATCGGAATATTCATCCAGGCGCTGCAATTCAAGACCCACCGAACCTAACCCAAGCAGGGCAAGGGCGTGCTCACTCTCTTCAAGCGAACGAGCTATCTCATTCAGGCGATTCAACAAGTTTTGTGTTTGCATGGATGAATTCCATTGCGTTACCCAGGTTCATGACTTACATAATCCGCTTCATAATTGGATGTTCCTCATTTAGCTGGAGCAAATCCCAGAGATTTCCATAAAGATCTTCAAAAACTGCGACCATCCCATACTCCGCCTTTTTTGGCTCTCTCACAAAATGAATACCTTTGGCGACCATGTTACGATAATCTCTCCAGAAATCATCTGTATTCAGAAATAAAAAGACTCTGCCGCCTGTCTGGCTGCCGATGAACGGCATTTGTTCTGGCTTGGAAGCCCTGGCGAGCAGCAGCGTCGTCCCTACCGATCCCGGCGGTGAAATGACTACCCAGCGCTTATCTTGTTCCGGTTGGTAGGTATCTTCAATGAGCACAAAGTTCAGTTTATGGATATAAAAATCAAGCGCCTCGTCATAATCTTTGACCAGGATGGCGATGTGTACAATTGACTGTTTCATAGAACACCTTCAGATTAATACTTGCGTGAATAAAATCAAATATCACGACGGGATAAGAAACCTTCGACATCCATAATAAATTCCAATGCTGATCTCTCGATTTGATTTGTCAAAGTATCAATATCATTGAAATCCGGGTTTTCTATCAAAGTACACTCGAGAATCGAGTCAACGCCTTCTGTCGTTGGGACAATGTGGTATTTATTCCAATCGCTTGCTTTCAATAATTTCCAGTATTTCATCTGAACCTGTTTGTTATATCCTGCTAACCAGACTTCAAATCGGAATGTCTCATGAACAAAAACAATCGCGATTTTTAATTTTCGATCTTTCAATGATTTCGGAAAGAAGGAAAAATAGGTCATATCCATATAGCCATAGTAAATACTCCCAGATACAACATAATCAGGATACTTGCCCGCCAGATGCGTTCTCAGATTCATGATATATTCCATCAAGCCTTTATATGCTTTCTGAATCGCTCCCTTCTCCAGTTGATTTCGATATTCAATCATATATTCTTGAAGAGATCCCATACTCTTTGCCTTTTATCTCCTTATAATTATCCAAATACAAACCAGCGTGATACGCATCCAATTATGCCACTTTAAACAATAAGCGCCCTCCATTTCTGGACAGCGCTTCAAATTTTCAAGACCTGATTAATTCAGTACCAGCCTGAACTTTTACCCGTATATATGACTTGCTAAGCGATGGGGAGGTGAGCGTATCGATCTAATAGCAGGCGTTAGTGGCCAGGTGGGAAAAGCCGCCAGACGCCGATTCCCCGAAAGGGCGGCGAAACGACCGGGCTTGTCCAGAGCACGCGATATTGTGCCCTATCTTGACCTCCGTGAGCGACGTAAATCTGGAGCTCGAAAGCAAGCGATGCGTCTGCATCCCTCGGCATTAGCTAGTTGGTCGGATGGCGATCGCGAGCGAAATGGAAAGGGTAACTATCCTGTTGGGCCTTTCATTTCGTAGGTTTGATGTCCACATTGTGATACGCCTCGAGCCACCACCGGTCACCCCGGCGCACGAACACCTCCATGAGCTGAGTCCTCACGATCCCGTCTGGGGGCACGACAATCCCAGCAGGCATCGTTTTCACTCCTCGCACCTGGTTATCGATGTCCACAATTGCCACGTCTGGTGTGACGAACCGGATTCGGCGGATGACGTGGTGTTTGGTAGTTCCTTTATAGAATGTCGCAAGGATGTGCTGGTGGCGTTCGGCGAACGCAGCGGCGCCGTACATCACCATGCCGAATAAATTCGTGAACGACGCGTCTGGAGCGAGATCCTTTGAATAGGCCGCGCCGTCGCCTGCATCCCATGCCGCTGCCTGTTCGGCCACGATGGAGCGAATCTGCGCCTCGGCTGCCGTGTCTTGCTCGAATGCTATAGGTGACATATCAGCATCCTCCTAAAAGTGTGAAGCTCAATTATTAATTATGCCTAACATGGCAAGAAGTGCCCTCCATTTTTGGAGAGCGCTTAGTATTTTGTATGGGTCATTTATAAATCAACTTCGAGCTGTACAGTCACATTGTCGCCGGCATCCAGACCTTCTCTTAACGGACACTCGCTTTGATGGGCACAATGTAGAGGCCTTCTTTAGGAAATAAAGAATTTTGTTTTGCCGATCCGAGCAGTTACAGGTATCATTCCCCAACCATAAGTGACCAAACCTGATATCGCTTTCAGTTCGCTGCTCTGCTCCCTAGGAACGGTGACGAAATAAAATGGGGCGGGCCTGCGCCAGAACCAGATATCTCCGGAGAACTCGAAGTTCATTTTTTGTACGCCTGTCTCATCCTGGATGAAGGGTAAGCCAGAAACACTTCCCCATTGTAACAAAAAGCGCCCCCCATGTTGGAGAGCGCTTCTTGATTTCTCTGTATACCAGACCGTTATCGCATTACCGGCCGGAACTTATACCCGTATACCAACAAGCCGCGCTCATCGCCATCCGAACGCAGGCGGCGAGTGACCATTTCTACCGGGATACCGATCGAGACTTCCTGCGGGTCGACATCCGTGAGCTGGGCGGTGATCAGGGGGCCTTCTTCCAGCTTGACTAAAGCCACAGTGTAAGGCACATTGTCCTCAAAGCCCGCCGGGGGCTCGTAGATGGTGGTATAAGAATAAACTTCGCCGCGCCCGCTGAAATTATACAGGGTGCGCGCTTCGCCGCCGCACTCCGGGCAGACATCGCGTGGGGGGAAGAGCTTGGCTTCACAATGCGGGCACACTTCACCGGTCAGGCTGTAGCGCTGTTTACGTAGACGCCAGTGGCGTGGAATTTCCATGTAGTTAGCTCCTTAATCTTTGGTAGCACACCAATACCTTGCTGTGAACGCTTGCAGTTTATCGATAAAAGACTCTCAGGAACTATCAAGTTGGCTGATTCGTTCCGTTTTGCACACAAAACCGCTTAATTCAGGCTCTCCAGCACATGCGTGACCGCGGATGTGGCTGGCCCGCCCAGACACTGTACCAGGGCGCGGCGTGCATGGGGGATCTGGTTCGCACCCGCCTGACCGCGTAGCTGCAGCACGGCTTCAACGACCTGGTAGACTCCCGTAGCTCCACCGGCATTGCCGCGCGCCTTCAACCCGCCCATGGTGCTGATCGGCATTGAACCATGCAAACCGATCTGTCCATCCTGAGCCAGCTTCCAGCCCTGGCCGCGCTCGGCAAATCCGGCTGCCTCCAGGGAAAGCGCTGCATAAATCGAATAAGCATCGTACAGCTCAAAAAAGTCGACCTGGAGGGGCGTAATCCTGGCGCGCTGGCAGGCGCGTTCCACTGAAAGCTCAGGCGCATAAAATACCAGGGGATCAGGCCGGTCGTGCAGGGCAAGCGTGTCCGTGATCATGCTGGCACCAGCGATGCGCACCAACTGGTTTGGGAAGCTCGGTGGCAGCAAATCGGCGCGGGTGAGTAGCACCGCAGCCGCCCCGTCCGCATTGGGAGCGACGTCAAACAGGTTTATCGGGTCGCTGACCATGCCGGCATTGGCATAGGTCTCCAGTTTGATCGCTTTACGAAACATGGCCTGCGGATTGCCCGCTCCGTTGGCATGGGCGGTAAAGGCAAAACCTGCAAAGCCCTGGCGCGGCACATCATACTGGTGCATATAGCGGCGCATGAGCATGGCGGCCTGAGCCGTCGGGGTGAGACCCTGCACTGCTTCATAGTCGCTATCGCCGGCGGTAGCTAAGGCGGCATCAATGTCCGTGCCGATTTTGTCTGAATACTTTTCTATGCCTACGACCATTGCTACATCTGCCTGGCCTGAAGCCACCGCCAGCGCGCCGGCGCGCAGAGCAGCGCCCCCTGATGCGCCTGCCGATTCCACGGTGAGGGCTTCAATGCCGTTCAAACCCGCAAAATCAGCAATCAGCACACCCAGATGAGCTTGTTTGGAAAGCTGCGGGGCGAGCATATTTCCCACAAAAAGCGCTTGCGGGCGTAAGCCCTGGGCATCGTTCAGCGCTGTCTGGATGGCTTTAAGTGCCAGCTCGCGCAGGGATAATTCCCAGTGTTCACCTAAGCTGGTTTGACCGATTCCAGCAATTACCACATCTATCATAGCAAACTACCTTATCTCGTCCAAAGGCGTGGTTTATTTCAATGTTAGCTTGCCACGCATGCGCACGTACATGGCATAATCGATTGGCGTGCGTCGGGCAATATAATCGCTGGTTAGCGGCGCGCGTGGGCGGCGCTCCAGCAGCTTCTCCGTGACACGGATATCGAAAGCATCTGATCCAGCGCCGGATCCAAATGACACCATCAGGATACGGTCGCCTGGCTCAGCAATGTCCAGGGTGGCCGTCAGACCGATCATGGCTGCGCCGGCGTAGGTATTACCGATAATGGACACCAGCAGCCCAGGAGCAATCTGCTCCTTATTGAAACCAAGCATCTCCCCCACGCGCTGCGGGAATTTGCTATTGGGCTGGTGGAAAACTGCATAGCGGTAATCAGCAGCCGTAGTGTGGCTGGCTTCCATCAAAGTCGTGGCGGCTTTGGTGATATGCTTGAAATAAGCCGGCTCGCCGGTAAAGCGCTGTCCATGTTCGGGATATTTCTGGTACTGGCGGCGCCAGAAATCGGGTGTGTCGGTCACAAAGGAATAGGTGGCATCTATTACTGCCAGGGAATCTTCCGCCGGGCCAAGCAGATACGCCGCCCCACCCGCCCCAGCAGTGTATTCCAGCGCGTCGCCTGGGCGTCCCTGGGCTGTATCCATCCCCAGGGCCAGGGCATAATTGGCCATACCGGAGCCGACAAAACCGATTGCCGCTACCATGGCTTCGGTGCCGGCCTTGCAGGCAAATTCCCAGTCGGCTGCCTGCACATTGGGCACTGCCCCGATGGCTTCCGCCACCAGGGTGGAGGTGGGTTTCACTGCGTAAGGATGCGACTCGGAGCCGACCCACACCGCGCGGATTTGAGTGGGGCTGATCTCGCTGCGTTTGAGGGCGTTGCGCGCTGCCTCGATGGACATGGTCACCACGTCCTCATCAATTCCTGGGACCGCTTTTTCTTTAATTGGCAGTGCCCCCTGCCCACCGGTCCAGACGCGCGCTACTTCTGTAGCTGGCAGGCGATAGCGCGGCACATACGCGCCGTAACCAACAATCCCTACCGGGCGCAGCGGTTTGAGTAATAAATTTTCATTGGGGGTATTATCCATTGTGTTGTAATTCCTTCAATCTTACACATCTAACCATTGCCTTGCTAAACTTGCGCATCCTGAGCTGGCAGCGAATTTGCCTGCCAGGATTGTAATATCTCTGCGGCGCGATCAATGCGCACGGTTTTCTCCTGTACCAGCTGGCGCGCCAGGCGCTCAATTTGGTCTCCTTGCGCACCGGCTGCTGCTGCTACCTGGCGAGCATGCAGGCCCATATGCCCACGCTGGATGCCCTCAGTTGCCAGCGCTCGCAGCGCAGCCAGGTTTTGAGCTAGGCCTACCGTGACAATGATCTCAGCCAGGTGGGCTGCACTCTGCACACCCATCAGCTTAAGGGCAGCCTGGGCAGTTGGATGCACGCGCGTCGCCCCGCCCACAATGCCCACTGCCATGGGCAGCTCCAGCGCGCCGACCAGATTCCCGCCGGCATCCTTACCCCAGGTGCTCAATGAAGTATACCGCCCCTGGCGAGCAGCATAAGCATGCGCCCCGGCTTCGACCGCGCGCCAGTCATTGCCCGTGGCAATCACCACTGCATCGATGCCGTTCATGATGCCCTTATTGTGGGTAGCCGCCCGGTACGGATCGGCTGCAGCAAATGCCCAGGCGGCAATAATCCCATCGCGCACATCAGCCGGCGCGTAATCAGCAAATCCAAGCTGGTCCAGAAGGATGGTGCAACTGGCACGCGCTAATCTCCGGTCAGCCAGGTTGCTCAGGATGCGCAAATGCACCCGCCCGCCGGTCAGGCTCTCCACGAAGGGCGCCAGCTTTTCAACCGCCGTGTTGACCGCGTTGGCGCCCATGGCATCGCGCACATCATAGATCAAGTGCAATACCAGAAAAGCCCCGATGGGTGAATCTTCAATGATGCGCACCTCCACGTCACGCGGCCCACCGCCTAGGCGCTTCAATATCGGGTCGATACCAGCCGCCTCTTCCAGCAGTTGGGCGCGGTTTTCCAAAAGCGCCAGCCGGGCAGCGGGTAAATCTGCTACCTCCAGCACCTGCATTTGTCCGATCATCTCCGGCGCATCAGCGCTGGCTTGAAAGCCGCCACCAGCACGCGCCAGTTTGGCCATAAACGATGCTCCAGCAACTACAGACGGCTCTTCAATTGCCATGGGCACCAGCACATCCCGCCCATTCACCTGAAAATTCAAGGCAATCCCCAGGGGTAAGGCATGCAGGCCAACCACATTTTCGATCATATGGTCAGCCTGGTCAGCGCTTAATCCCTGTGCTGGGTCAAAAGCTGCCAGGTCTTCCGGCGCCAGGCCAGTCTTTTCGGCCAGTAAGGCCAGCCGTTCTGCGCGGCTGAGATTATAAAATCCGGGTATTCGGGAGCCTGGTTGATCTTCAATCATCATTCCTTCCTCGCCCTCCATTCTTGCAACTTGGTTTATACCCGGGCGAGTCTGGCAAAACCTATCAACCTTGATCAGTAAGCGGCGATAAGAAAATGCTAATCTGAGCAGCAACCTATAAGAAATGATGAGGCCACAAACTCGGACGAACTTTGGTAAAATTACCCCCGATATGAGGTATTTTAAATGGTAGTCCTGACGCGTGAGCAACTTGAAGACCGCCTGGCCGCGCTGCATAAGGCGAGCCTTCAATTAGTGGGTGATCTCTCTTTAGAGACTGTTTTGGAGCGTATCGTCCAATTAGCGCGCGAACAGGCACGGGCTGGATACGCAGCCCTGGGGGTTGTAGATCAAGCCGGCAATCTGGTGAAATTCCTGCCGGTGGGCATGGAACAGGAAGAAATAGAACGCATGGATCACCCGCCGGTTGGTAAAGGCTTGCTGGGGATGTTTTACCGCGAGCGGCGCACTATTCGCATCCCGGAAATCAGCGCTGACCCGCGCAGCGCTGGCTTTCCGCCTCATCACCCCACGATGCACTCATTTTTAGGGGTGCCCATTCTGCTGGGTGACCGGTTGTTTGGCCAGATCTACCTGACCAACAAGTTAGATTACCATGAATTCACTGAAGCCGATGAGCGGGTCATCGAAACCCTGGCGACGTACGCGGCGGTAGCCATCTCCAACGCTCGTCTGTACAACGACCTGCAGATTCGCGATGAAGCACTCAGTGAGCGCAATGAAGACCTGTCGTTGCTCAATGATATTGCCACCGCTCTGGCTGGCTCCCTTGAAGTCGACTCGATCCTGGATCAAACCCTGAACCGCATGATGAGTTATCTGGGCGTTGAGGCGGGGGAGATCTTCCTGCGCGAGGATGGTGAGAAAGACTTGCACATGGCGCTCTACCGCGGAGATACAGCCGAAGCTTTCTGGACACGCGATCGCTTCCATGTCGGAGAAGGTGCTATTGGGCTGGTAGCGGAGACAGGCAAACCGCTGGTCAATTTTGATCCCCGCGAGAATAACCTCTTTTTGCGTCGGGCAGTGCCTGAAGCCGGATTCCAATGTATGGCAATCATTCCAATGATTGCGCGCGGCAATGTAGTCGGCGTGATCAGTGTTGCCACGCGCCAGGAACGCTGCATCGGCGAGCGCGAAGTGAATATGCTTACCGCCATCGCGGCGTGGGCTGCTACAACCATCGAGAATGCCCGCTTGCATCGCCAGGCGCGCCGTCTGGCTGTGTTGGAAGAGCGCGAGCGGATCGGCATGGACTTACACGATGGCATCATCCAATCCATTTACGGGGTTGGCCTGGCCCTGGATTACGCTCGCATTGCCCTGGATGAGGATACCCAGACCGCCCGACAAAAAATTGAACAATCGATTGAAGCCTTGAACAGCACTATTCGCGATATCCGCTCGTATATACTTGACTTGCGCCCGCGCCAGTTTCACGGTCGGGACTTGATGGAAGGCCTGGGGCGCCTGGCGGATGAGTTCAAGGCCAATTCAAACGTCGAAATTACGCTGGCTGGCCCGGAAAATATCCTCACTGATTTCCCAGCTTCGAACGCCACAGCCCTGTTCCATATCTGCCAGGAAGCGCTGGCAAATGTTGCCAAACACTCGCAAGCACGCCGCGTGGACGTACGTCTGTGGACGGCGCGCGATCGCGTGCTGTTAGAGATCGCCGATAATGGATTGGGCTTTGACCTGCGTAAGATGAACTTCACCCTGGGGCATGGTCTGTCCAATATGCACACCCGTGCCCGTAAAGAGGGCGGCGATGTTGAGATCACTTCCTATCCAGGCGAAGGCACCAATGTGCTGGCCTGGGTGCCACGTCGCGCCTGATTTCTGCTAACACAACAATTTTACGTATGGAATTCATCACCAGTAAAGCCAACCCCAAGATCAAACAGATTCGGGCGTTGCGGCAGCGTAAAACGCGCCAGGCTGCCGGTCTGCTGGTGGTGGAGGGCATCCGCCCGGTTGGTGAGGCCATAGCAGCCGGCGCCCGGCTAGAAAGCCTGGTCTATGCACCCGGCCTGTTGACCAGCGACTTTGCCCTGCACCTGATAGCCGAGCAGGTAGAACAAGGCATAACTGTCTACCCAACTACACCCGAAGTATTCGCCTCCCTGGCTGATAAAGAGCACCCGCAAGGCTTGCTGGCAGTTGTTGTGCAACCCGAAACCCGCCTGGCAAGCTTAAATCCAGATAATTTCCCCTGGGGCGTGGCTGTGGTGGCGCCACAGGATCCTGGCAACGTGGGCACCATCCTGCGCACGATGGATGCCGCCGGCGCCAGTGGCCTGATCTTGATTGATGACAGCGTCGATCCTTTCCATCCCACTTCCGTGCGAGCCAGCATGGGCGCAATATTCTGGCTGCCCATTGTCCAGACTTCCTTCACGGAGTTCGCCAATTGGGCTTCCACACACGTTTACCAGATCTATGGAACCTCTGCGCGCGCCAGCCAGGATTACCGCGCCATTGAACGCTATGAACATCCCTGCATTCTGTTGCTGGGCAGCGAGCGCGAAGGCCTGAGCCCTAAGCAAACCGAGATCTGCCAGTACCGTGTACGCTTGCCTATGGTTGGCAAGGCCACCTCGTTAAACCTGGCGGTGGCAGCTGGTATCCTGCTTTACGATGTGCTGGAAAAACGAGCCCCTTAATTATTGCCCGGGGTACCAAAAAATTGGGGCATCTGGGGTCTATTTCGGACTTTTGTGGTATTCTTAAATCCGCTGCTCAATGAATTGCACTTGGAATGGTTGCCATCAGGGAGGTCGATGCAATGTCCGAAGCCTATATTATTTCAGCAGTTCGCGCCCCAGTCGGGGTCGGAAAACCGCAGGGAGCCTTGCAACCGATTGCACCAGTGAACCTGGCCGCGGCAGTCATGTCCGAGGCCATCCGGCGAGCAGGCATTGATCCGGCTTTACTGCAAGATATCATTTGGGGATGTGTCACACCTGTTGGCGACCAGGGCGCCAATCTGGCTAGACTGGCGGCCTTGAAAGCTGGATTCCCGCCGCATGTTCCCGCAGTCACCTTGAATCGCATGTGCGGATCCGGACAACAAGCCGTGCATTTTGCTGCCCAGGCGATCCTCTCGGGCGATATGGATCTGGTTTTAGCTGGTGGCACAGAAATGATGTCGCACCAATCTCTGGGTGCAGATTATCCTGCCACCTGGCCGGACGACTTCCCTTACAACCTGGTCCACCAGGGGGTGAGCGCCGAGATGATGGCGGAAAAATGGTCACTCAGGCGCGACGAGCTGGATGATTATGGCTACCACAGTCACATGAAAGCCATGCAGGCGATTGATGACGGGCGGTTCGAGAGCCAGATCTTACCCATTATGCGCCCAGATGGGGTGATGGTAGCTGTAGATGAGGGGGTGCGCCGACCGCCTGATCGCCAGAGAATGGCAGCCCTCAAGCCCGTTTTTAAACCGGACGGTGTGGTCACTGCCGGCAACTCCAGCCAGATCAGTGATAGCGCCGCGGCCTTGCTGATAGCCTCGCCTGAAGCGATCGGAAGATTGAATCTCGTCCCCCGTGCCAGGATCGTGGCCCGCAGTGTGGTTGGCTCCGATCCGGTGCTGATGTTGGACGCACCTATTCCAGCCACCCGCATGGTGCTTAAGCAGGCCGGCCTGGAACTCCAGGATATGGATGTGATCGAGATCAATGAAGCCTTTGCTTCGGTGGTGCTGGCATGGGAAGAAGAACTGCATCCCGATATGGAACGCGTCAACCCCAACGGTGGGGCGATTGCCCTCGGGCACCCACTGGGAGCTACCGGGGCAGTCTTAATGACCAAGCTGCTTTATGAATTGGAGCGCAGTGGCGGACGGTATGGTCTGCAGACCATGTGTATTGGGCATGGGATGGCGACGGCTACCATCCTGGAACGGATTTAGACGCCATTAAAGTTCAATTTAGCCAAGCTGAGGACGTAGCATGACCGAATGCCAGGATAAGAGCATCGAATTTCTCCTATCGCCTGAACAAATCCTGCAGGATTATCGGATAGCCTACCAGAGCCGCCAGGTCAGCCTGGTCGGGCGGCGTGAAGTGATGAGCGGCAAGGCAAAATTCGGGATTTTTGGGGATGGAAAAGAGCTTCCCCAATTAGCGATGGCGCGCGCTTTTCGCCGCGGTGATTTCCGCTCCGGTTATTACCGCGATCAGACATTCATGTTCGCTACGGGTATGTCAAGCATTCAGGAATTCTTTGCCCAGCTGTATGCGCATGCCGATGTGGAAGCTGACCCCGCCAGCGCCGGGCGTGCCATGAACGCCCATTTTGGCGCGCGCAGCCTGAACGCAGACGGCACCTGGAAGGATCTGACGGCCCAGTTCAATTCATCAGGTGATATTGCCCCTACGGCTTCACAGATGCCGCGCCTGGTAGGGCTGGCGTACGCTTCTCGGCTGTACCGTGAAATACCAGAGCTGGGCGATTATACACAGTTTTCCAATCACGGTAATGAGGTCGCTTTTGGTACGATCGGCAATGCTGCGACTGCTGAAGGCATGTTCTGGGAGGCGGTTAACGCTATTGGGGTGTTGATGGCTCCAGCTGTGATCACTATCTATGATGATGGTTATGGGATTTCTGTGCCCAATCTTTACCAGATGGTAAAGCAAGATCTTTCCACGATCTTGAAAGGCTTTGGGCGCTGGACTGGAAGCTGTGAAGGCTTTGACTTATACACCGTCAGCGGCTGCGATTATCCGGCGCTTCATCAGGCATACCAACAGGCTGCCGCCAATGCGCGCACAGATCATGTTCCTGCTATCTTGCATATCATTGAGCTGACCCAGCCTCAAGGTCATTCTACCTCTGGCAGCCATGAACGCTATAAATCTAAAGAGCGCCTGGAATGGGAAGTTGAAAATGACGTTTTGGGTTGTCTGCGCCAGCTGGTACTGGAGAGCGGAATCGTAACCGATGCTGGGCTGGCACAGATGGAAGCCGAAGATCGCCAGTTTGTTGAAGCCCAGCGCCAGGCAGCTTGGAAAGCTTACCAGGCGCCCATCAAGCGGGAACGCCAGGAGCTGGTGGAAATTTTACACAGTCTGGCATCCGAATCACAGCACAGCAGTGCGTTGGAGGAAATCGAGAAGAAGCTGGCAGGTCTACCCCAACCCTTGCGGCGCGATTTACTGAGCGGGGCACATCATGCCTTGCGCACAATCCGAGCGGAAAAGCTGAGCACAAAAACGCAGCTGGTCAACTGGCGAGCGCAAATGCAAGCAACCAATGAACGCCGCTATGGCTCCCACCTGCACAGCGAATCAGCCGAATCCGCACTGCGTGTGCCATCTATTCCTGCCATTTATGCCGCTGACGCCCCGCAGGTCTATGGTTATGAAGTTTTAAACGCCTGCTTTGACGCGGCCTTGGGGCGCGATGCACGCGTCTTTGCCTTTGGGGAAGATGTGGGCCAGCTGGGCGATGTAAACCAGGGTATGCGCGGTTTGCAGGATAAATATGGTTTACTACGAGTTTCCGATACCGGAATTCGCGAGCTAACCATCCTGGGGCAGGCGATCGGCATGGCGATGCGCGGCCTGCGCCCCATCGCTGAAATCCAGTACCTGGATTATTTGCTCTATGCTCTGCAAATCATGTCCGATGATCTGGCCACCCTGCAATGGCGCACCCATGGCGGGCAGAAAGCGCCGGTCATCGTGCGTACGCGCGGGCACCGGCTGGAGGGTATCTGGCATTCTGGTTCCCCCATGGCAGGCATTATCAACCTGGTGCGCGGCATGTACGTGCTGGTGCCGCGCAATATGTCCCAGGCGGCAGGTTTTTACAATACCCTATTGCGCTCGGATGAACCGGGGCTGATCGTGGAGGTGCTCAACGGTTACCGCCTGCGCGAAAAGCTGCCTGCTAACATCGGTGAATTTACAGTCCCGCTGGGCGAACCGGAAATCCTGCGCGCTGGGAAAGATATCACCCTGGTAACATACGGCGCGTGCTGCCGGCTGGCCTTGGAAGCCAGCCAGCTATTGGCGGAGGCCGGGATCGAGACCGAGGTGATCGACGTGCAGAGCCTGCTCCCCTTTGACCTGCATGGGCGGATTGGGGAATCGCTGCAGAAAACTGGACGGATCGTCTTTGTAGACGAGGACATGCCTGGAGGAACAACTGCCTATATGCTCCAGCAAGTATTGGAGAAGCAAGGCGGCTACCAGTGGCTCGACTCAGCGCCGCGCACCCTGCCCGCTCAGGCCCATCGCCCAGCATATGGCTCGGATGGGGATTACTGGTCCAAGCCCAATGTTGAACAAATTTATGAAGCGGTTTACGACCTGATGCACGAAGCCAACCCGGCTCAATACCCGCTTTTTTATCGCTAATCCCCGTGAATTCACGGTAAGCCCTTTTTTTGGAGGTCGCATGCCCACTCAGGTTCTCATGCCGAGGCTCGGCGAATCAGTTGATGAAGGCACCATCACCAAATGGTTAAAAGCCAAGGGGGAGCGTGTAGAAGAATTCGAACCCTTGCTGGAGGTGAATACGGATAAAGTCGATTCGGAAATCCCCAGTCCAGCAGCAGGGGTGATCCTGGAAATCCTGGTCCCGGAAGGCACCATTGTGCAGGCTGGCGCCCCGTTGGCCTGGATTGGCACATCCGGCGAAACCGCCCCGGGTGAAACTCAGCCCGCCGATGTAACAGATTCGAGTCCGGTAGCGGTGGCGGCGATGCCTGCCCAGGAGCTCGCCTCCCAAACAGTTCTGCCCAGCGCAGGCCAGGACCGCGAGCTGGGTTTTATCTCGCCTGTCGTGGCGCGGATTGCCCGCGAGCATAATCTTGATCTGCATCAGGTGCAGGGGACCGGTCAGGGAGGGCGAATCACCAAACAGGATGTGCTCACGTACCTTGATCAACGCCCAGCGAAGGAATCCCAAGCTGCAACTGCGCCTGCTGCCGCATCAATCCCACCTACCCTACTTCCTGCGCCGCCAGCCTTCACGCCGCCCGCTGCAACCCTACCCGGCAAGGTTCTGCCGCTCAACAATGTGCGCAAAGCCATCGCTGAACACATGGTTTTCAGCAAGCGCACCTCCCCCCATGTGACCACGGTGATGGAGGTCGATCTCAGCCAGGTCATCGCCCACCGTAACGCGCATAAGGAACGTTTCGCCCGCGACGGAGTCAACCTGACATTTACCGCTTATTTTGTTGCGGCAACTGTTGCGGCGCTCAAAGCTTATCCGATTGTCAATTCGTCCTGGAGCGATGCGGGGATCGTCCTGCATCGAGGGATCCATATTGGGATGGCAGCCTCCCTGGGAGATGAAGGGCTTATCGTTCCGGTGATCAAAAACGCCGACAGCCTGTCTTTACTCGGCCTGGCGCGCACGATCAACGATCTTGCCAGCCGGGCACGCGGTCACCAGCTAAAACCGGATGAAGTCAAAGGCGGCACCTTTACCATCACCAATCACGGCATTTCGGGGTCTTTATTTGCCTCTCCCATCATCAACCAGCCACAGTGTGCCATTTTGGGGGTTGGTGCAATCCAAAAGCGGGTAGTCGTTTTGAGCGATCCAATCCAGGGAGATACGATTGCAATCCGCTCGATGGCTTATCTAACCCTGACCTTTGACCATCGCATTCTGGATGGAGCCATCGCCGATTACTTCCTGGGCAAAGTGGTAGAATCTCTCCAAACCTGGAATCAACAAGCAATAGGAGCATGATCATGAGTGATTATGATGTCGTCGTAATAGGCGCCGGTCCGGGCGGCTACGTCTGCGCCGTGCGCTGCGCTCAATTGGGCTTAAAAACCGCCATCGTAGACAAACAATGGCTGGGCGGTGTATGCCTGAATGTGGGCTGCATTCCATCCAAAGCTTTGCTTAAGAACGCTGAAGTCGCCCACACCTTGCGCGAGCGGGGTAAAGAATTCGGATTTTCTTTTGATAATTTAAGCCTGGACTACAGCGTGGCTGTCAAACGCAGCCGGTCGACCTCTGAGCGACTGGTTAAGGGGGTTGGCTTTTTGATGAAAAAAAATAAGATCGATGTACACATGGGCGCCGGAAAGCTCACCGCTAAAGACACCATTCAAGTGACTGGCGAAGATGGTAAGACAACCGAGCTTAAGGCTAAAAATATCGTCGTAGCTACCGGCGCCAGTGTGGCGATCCCCCAGGGCTGGAAAGTTGATGGCAAGAAAGTAGTCACCTACCTGGAAGCCATTCTGCAGACGGAATTACCGAAATCGGTGGTCATTATCGGTGCTGGCGCCATCGGGGTTGAATTTGCCACAGTGTGGAACAGCTACGGAGTGGACGTGACCATTGTCGAAATGCTGCCGCGCTTGCTGCCCCTGGAGGACGAAGAAGTCGGCGCTGAGCTGGAAAAGGCTTTTACCAAACGCAAGATCAAATCCCTGACCAAGAACCGTGTAGAAGGTCTCGAAACTACGGACAGCGGTGTAAAAGTGACCGTCTCCAGTGAAGAAGGCGAGAAGAAAGTCCTGGAAGCTGACCAGGCTCTGGTAGCAATCGGTTTTAAACCCAATGGGCGCGGCCTTGGCCTGGAAGAGGTGGGGGTAAAACTGAGCGAGCGCGGCGCAGTGGAAATTGATGAGCGTATGGCGACCAACGTCCCCGGCATCTGGGCCATCGGCGATGCAACAGCCAAGCTCATGTTAGCCCATGTTGGTTCAGCGCAGGGGATCATCTGCGCCGAGAACATTGGCGGCGTAGAAACCAACACCCTGGACTACGAAATGATGCCACGCGCGGTATACTGCCAGCCGCAAGTAGCCTCCTTTGGGATCACCGAAGCGCAGGCCAAAGAACGCGGTTACGAGGTTAAAGTTGGGCGCTTCCCTTACCAGGCAAATGGAAAGGCTCTCGGTTTGGGAGAGGCTGGCGGTTGGGTGAAACTCATCACGGACGCCAAATATGGTGAAATTCTGGGGGCTGCCATGATCGGCCCCGAAGTGACCGAATTGTTACCCGAGCTTACTCTGGCGCAAATGATGGAGCTGACCTCAGCAGAGATAGCTCGTAATGTACATGCACATCCCACCTTAAGCGAGGCTTTAATGGAAGCCGCACATGCTGTAGAGGGGCATAGCATTAATATCTAGCTGTCTGAGATACTATCAAAAGCGGGAGGGTGAGCGCCCTCCCGCTTTTGATTCACAGAAGCCTCATTTCAATAAAACCGCCATTTGAGCGCCTTCCCGTCAAAATTAAATGATACTAATTCTATAATTCCCTAGAAAACTTGCTATTTGTAGATTTTTATGATAGAATAGGGGATATCCCGCAGCAGCCGTGGTATTCACAGGTAAATATGACAAACCTTGACACCGATCGACTGACGTTTGCGAACATTCATGAACCAATTCAAGATCCGGTAATCAACAAGCTGGTGGAGTTAGGGCGGCGGCAGGGCCATATCACCAGTGAGGACCTGCTCCAAAGTATCCCTGAAGCTGAACAAGACGAAGAACTCCTGGAAGAGGCGTTCCACGCTTTCATCGAAGCTGGCATCGATTATTTCGATGAGATCGACCCGGAGAATTCCCCCATCCCAAACAGCGACACTGAAGTTGAGCCAATTATCTTTGGCAACGAAGATGACTTTCTGGCAAACATTGATGCCAGCGATGCGATTGGGCTGTACCTAAAAGAAGCCACGCGTGTGCCTCTGCTCAATGTGCAGGAAGAGTTGGAACTGGCGCAGCGCATTGAGCGCGGCAAGATGGCGCGCGAAGAAATGGTGAAAGGTAATATCACTGCTCGCCGCCAGCACGAGCTCCGCCGGCTGGTTGAAGACGGCTGGCTGGCACGCGAGCATTTGATCATTGCCAATTCTCGGCTGGTAGTCAGTGTGGCCAAGAAATACATGGGGCGCGGTGTGCCTTTTCTGGATTTGATCCAGGAAGGCAATATCGGCCTGATGCGAGCCACCAAAAAATTTGACTACCACCGCGGCTTTAAGTTCAGCACTTACGCCACCTGGTGGATTCGCCAGGCTGTTACACGCGCCATCGCTGACCAGAGTCGCACCATCCGCGTCCCGGTACACATGGGGGACCGCATCAGCCGCATGCTGCGCACCCAGCACCAGCTTAAACAAAAATTTGGTCGTGATCCTTCCACGGATGAATTAGCCGAAGCTATGGAGCTCCCGCTGATTAAGGTGGAGCAAATGATCAAGCTCGCCCAGCGCCCGCTCTCCTTGCAAATGCCGATTGGCGATGAAGAAGATAATATGTTGGGGGATTTTATCGAAGATAGTGACACTCCCCCGCCAGATGACACCGCCACCAACAACTTATTACGCGAGTACCTGGGGTCTTTGTTGGACCAACTGCCGCCACGCGAAGCGCGTATCCTGCAATTGCGTTACGGGCTGCTGGATGGTAAGACACTGACCTTGAATGAAGTAGGGCACAAAATGGGTGTAACCCGCGAGCGTGTGCGCCAGATTGAAGCCCAGGCGCTGCGCAGGTTGCGCGCCAGCGGTATCCAGCGCGAGCTGCGCGCCTTTATTGACTGAAATAGCTAACTTTTAGACAACGAGAGTGGAGGTCCAACCGCCTCCACTCTTTTTTATTTTCCAGCGAGCTGGTGATAAAAAGCCTGCGCCTGCAGCATAACCACCGGGTAGCTGGCGCGTTCGGCGATGTGCTGCAGGTTGATTTTGCGAGCCCGCTGGCGCAGTTCTGGCTCAGCCAGTGCCTGAAGCACCGCCTCGGCCAGAGCCTGTGGATCGTTTGGATTACACAGCAGGCCGTTTACGCCGGGATCAATCCACTCCCGCAGGGATTCTAGATCGCCAGCAACCGGAAAGCACCCGCACGCCAGCCCTTCCAAGAGTGTGTTGGGGGTGCCGTCATGGGTGGTCGGTGAAACAACAACCTGGGACTGCCGAAAAAGCTCTGCCATCTGGGGGCGTGTCTGATAGGGCAGCAACTCTACTGCATTCGATACACCTGACTGGCGCATCCAAGCCTGCGCCTGGGCTTCATCAGCCATGGTGGGGAATAGAAAGCGTGTATCAGGTGCACGTTTCAAAATAAGCGGCAAAGCCTGGAAAAAAGCCTCGTTCTGCACGTAGGCTCGAAAGCCGCGCGGCTGGATGACTGTCAGGGGGGCGCCTGTGGTTGGCTGTGGCTCGTCCGGCGGATAAAAAATTTCTGGCTGCACCCCGCCGCCGCCTGGCAGAACCAGCGTTGGACGCCCGGCCGGAAATCCCCATGCTTGAGCCAGGCGCACATCGCGCTGGCAGTCGGCATGCAGAGCACTGGCACGATGAAGCGTCAGGCGAGTCAATTCACCCAATCTGCGGGTTGCAGGTGCGTGTAATGTGAAATCATTGCCCCAAATGGATACCAGCAAGGGCAGCGCGTTGGTCTGGCGTTCGATCGCCAGAGCTGCCAGCATCCCTTCAAAGGGGATGCGCATGGCATGGATCACATCCGGCTGAATATCCCGGATAGCAGCCTGCAATAGCATGGCTGCCCTGGGTAGAGAGCGCGGCACCAGCCACTGGCGCAGCGCGGTGCGTACCCCCACCGGGATGAGCCGGCGCAGACCGGAGGCAGCCTCCCCCCGGCTGGCTGCACTGGCGGCCGCGTTGAAAGCGACCGGTAAAATAGACCGCGAAGCCAAAGAAAGCTCAGGCTGGCAGGGAAAGGTGGAAAGCAAATGCACTTCATGCCCGGCGGAAACCAGCCCGGCAATCCAATTCAGTGCAATGGGTGAGCGTCCATCGGCGACAAAAAGCAAGCGCAGGCGATCAGCCATCATGTCTTACCTCTCTGTGCAGTCGCTTCATCCTGGGTCAGGTTAGTCAGTTGGCGAGCTGCGCCAATGAAAACCTGAGCCATAGCTTCCAGATTTGCCTCCTGATCGACAATCCGATAGGAAGCCCGCCCCATCTGCCTCAGCGCTGCCGGATCGCCCAAAGCATTTTGCAGCACCCTGAATAAGTCATCCAGGTCGCCCGGAGTGACACGCCAACCATTTTCAGGGCGCACCAGATCGTCCTGAGTGCCATCCCCTTCAGCCACGATCACGGGCAGGCCCCAGGCCATAGCTTGCTGCACCGCTAATCCGCCCGTACCCGGCAAGACAAATATATCGGCCTGCTGGAAACTGGCTTCCAGCGCCGCACCAAAGCGGGCGACAGTGAACTCAGTAGCAGGGTAAATCCGGCCCGCCAGTTCTTCTAATGATTGGCGCACTGGCCCGTCCCCGACTATCATGAGATATGGTTGCAAGGGCTCCGACAGCCTGGCGCAGGCCAGGATCAACAAATCCAGGCGCTTGCGAGCCTGCAGCCGGCCCACATAGAGCACGACCGGGCGTGGGCTGTATTTCGGCGGGCGGTCCGGTGGTGGATGGGTGGGGCGCTGTGCAGCGGCATTGGGGGCAACGAAGATCCGTTCCGCCGACAGTCCTGCCTGCTGGTATTCTTGAGCGCCGCGCTGGCTGTAAGCGATCACGCCATCCAGGCTGCGCAGTAGACGCTGGCGTAACACCCGCCGCCAGGCTGCCAGAGGTCCGCCTAAAGGCGGCGCGCCTAACCCCCAACCTAATACCGGGCGGTTGCGGGCGTGCATCCAATCAATCCCCAGGCGTGTATTGGGATAGCGCGGATTGGATTCTACGATCAAGATATCCGGCTGCCAGCTTTCCAGCCATTCAAGCATGCCATCCTGGTAGCATTGGTAAAGCACCGAACCCGGATTAGAAAAATGGCGATTGCGAGCCTGAACACGTTGCGCGACCTCCAGCTCGGTGGCTACAGTAATACCTTCATCAGGCAGCGGATCACCGGCAAAAACGCTCAATCCACCTGTACAGTTGGCTGCCAGGGTATCCATAAATGGGGCGCGGTAAACCGGCAGTACACGTTGCTGGATGGCCATGCGGCCTGAAAAAGTGAGCAGGGCGTCGTTCATCGGGCGATGAGATAGGCTTTCCAGTCTAACCCTTCCCCGGCTGAAACCTCAGGATATCCGGGAGCCATGTTATAAAGGCGATAACCTGTATCGCGTAAGATCTGAGCAGCCACATGTGAGGATTCCGGCCCATGCAATTCCAGGAGCATCAACGGGTGGGCCTCCTGCAGGATGCGGCGCATGCCCGGCAGCGCCAGCACCTCGCCGCCCTCAATATCCATCTTTACCGCCTGAGGAGCTGGGTGGCCAGCCTCGTATACATATTCGTCGAGTGAAATGCCAGGCACTGTCAACGATTGAGCATAAACCACTTCCTGACGACCAGCCGATCCAACCACTTTACCCATCCCACTGGAGGGTCCCACCATAAAAGTGACCGGCTTGCTGGCATCGATCACTGCTGCATGTACCGCTTTGATCCGATCTTCCAATGCATTCAAGCGGATGTTTTTCTGCAGGCGGGTGAAATTATCCGGCAAAGCTTCAAAGGCATAGATTGTTCCTGAATCCTGCACTGCTTGCGCCAGGAGCAGGCTGATATAACCAATATTGGCGCCTACATCATAGACCACCCAACCCGGCTTAACCCAATCCTTGATCACCCGTTGTAGATTTGGTTCGTAGATTCCCAGCCAATAATCCTTCTCGGTTTGTAAATCCAGCTCGAGGGTGACGCCTTCCAGTCCACCAGCTGCAACCTGCACCTGTACCAGACCGTGTGGGGCGGCGCGGTTCAACCGGCTGCGGATCAGTCGCGCCAGGCGTGGGTTGCGGTAAATCGCCTGGATCCAGCTTTCGGGCAAGCTCCGGGCAGCCTCAGCCGCAATTTTCAAGAAGAAATGGCTCATTCCCATAATACTAATACCACCAGACCCATTAACCCAGCAGTGCAGCCAGGTAACCTTCCACCATCGTATCCAGAGAGAACAGTTCAACAGCACGCTTGCGAGCCGCAAGCCGGAATTGTTCTTGCTGGTGAAGGACCGGCTGGGCCGCCTGTACCAGTCCAGCAAAATCTGGTGGTTCTAATTTCCAGGGGTCGCCGCCATAGGCAGCCAGGCGACCACTCTCCCCGGTGACCAGCTCAGGCAGCGCGCCTGTAGCATAGGCCACCACCGGGCAGCCACACGCCAGCGCTTCGATCACCGAATTTGGGCAGGCAGCATTGACATCGCTGGAGAACAACAGATGGGCTGATCGATCCAATTCCGGAATGTGTTCGCGCGCCACCAGCCCGGCCCAGTGGATGGAAACCGGACGCTCCCGGGCTATCTTCGCCGCTCGCGCCTGCGCGGTTGCCTTCACTTCGGGTGAAACCCTGCCAGCGACCATTAACTCTACTGGCCTGCCTGAAGCGGCTGCCTCCGTGTTCGCCAGGCCTACCGCCAGCTGTATGCCGCTTTCCAGGCCCTGTTCATAGCCGCCCATCAGGCTGCCTTCGACCATTAATACGCGCCAGCGATCTTGCGGACGCACGTCTGGACCATCCGCTGTGTAAGCAGCCAGGTCTACCCCATTGTAAACCACACTGGTCGTGGCCGGGGCTGGGCCGTAAACCTGCTGCCACCAGGTTTGAGAGAAGCTGCTTTGATAAACGATATGCTGGGCCAGGCGAGTGCGAATCAAATTCAGCAGCCAATTTCCGTATTCTGCACGCAGAAAATGGCGCAGTCCAGTACGTCGCTGGCGATGCATCCAGTTCATCCCATCCAGGCGCTGGACGATGCGCACCCCGCGCCGGCACGCCGAGATAAGGTTTCCCAGGTGGCGTGTCCCGCCAATCACCAAAACAGCAGCACAGGGCTGATCTGCTGGATCGTAGGTGACTTCGATGCCGCGTTCAGCCAAAGCGGCTGCAAAACGCGCCTGAAATGAGACCATGCCGCCCACGCCCTGCAAGCGCGGCGTAAGGCAAATGCGCACAGGCTGGTTGCTCACACGTGGCTGCCCCCATCAGGTGAGACCGCTGGACGCGGGCGTTGGCCCACACGGCGAGCGGGCAGGCCAGCCCAGATCTCCCACTCGCCGGTAGATTCCAACAGCACCGCGTTGGCGCCTACCACCGTACCAGCGCCCACCCGCAATACCCCTTGCTTGCCCAGCACGCGTGCCCCTGGCGAAAGGATCACATCATCTTCGATCGCCACACCCTCAAAGGCAGATTGTCCCATAGGCAGGTAGATGTCCGCCCGACCAACGGTCACACCCGGGTACACCTTTACCCTCTCCCCAATAACGGCGCGCGAATGGATCACCACCCCAAAACCACCATGCTCCAGGGTGAAATCCTTCCCGACAGGCACGCCTCGCGGGATTTCCACCCCTAACAGCTTGAGAGTGTAATACGCCAGACGCCCGATCACGGGTTTGCGGCGGGCATATACCAGCCAGGTGTAAACATCCATGGGGCGATCAGATATCCTTAGAATGATCCAATAGCGACCAGATAATACGCGAGGCTGCGCGTCCATCTCCGTATGGATTCACCGCCTGGGCCATGGCGCGGTGCGCTTCGGTATCATCCAGCAAGCGCCGCGCTGCCTGGACGATCGCACCGGTCTCGGTGCCTACCAGGCGCACAGTACCTGCCTCAATCCCTTCCGGACGCTCGGTGACTTCGCGTAGCACCAGGACAGGCACACCCAGACCAGGCGCTTCCTCTTGTAAGCCGCCCGAATCAGTTAACAACAAAGTAGATTGTTTAATCAGGTGCACCATGGGCAGGTAATCCAACGGCGGTAGCAGGGTGATATTCGGCAGACCACCCAGCAAGCGCTGCACTGGTTCCTGAACATTGGGATTGAGATGCACCGGGTAAATCAGATGAAGCTCGGGGCCATAAGTCTCTGCCAGGCTGCGCAAGGCGGCGCAGATACTTTCGAGAGGCGCGCCAAAATTCTCCCTGCGATGAGCTGTTATCAGGATAAGGCGCGGGCCAGATCGCTGACCCGCGGGGCTGGCGGGCGAGCGGAATGGCTCAGGGATGCCCAGGCTTGCCAGATGATCCAGGAAGCCCGGGGTGACGGGCAGGCGCGCCACGGCCTGCAGGGCATCGATGACGGGATTGCCTGTCACGCTGATATTTCCATCTGGCACACCTTCGCGCAACAGATTCTGGCGGGATTTCTGTGTGGGCGCAAAATGCAAATCCGCGGTTACACCAGCCACCCGGCGGTTGATCTCCTCCGGGAAAGGCTGCCATTTATCGCCGGTGCGCAAGCCGGCTTCCACATGCCCCACGCGGATACGCCGGTAATAGGCAGTTAGCGCGGCAGCCATCACAGTGGTTGTATCGCCCTGCACCAGCACCCAATGCGGTTGGGTTTCAGCCAGAATTGGGTCCAGGCCCAGAAAGACGGCGGCGGTTAATTCCGCCAGACTCTGGTTCGGTTGCATCAGGTCCAGGTCATAATCGGGGACGATACGAAATAGATTGAGCACCTGGTCCAGCATCTCACGGTGTTGGGCGGTCACGCACACCAAAGATTCAATCCCTGGTGTTTGCTCCAAAGCACGCACGACAGGCGCCATCTTGATCGCCTCGGGGCGGGTACCAAAAATGGAGAGCACGCGCATGGCTTTCATTGTGCACCTCCCCCTACGCCCAAACGCGCCAGGTGGAACCCGGCAGCTTCCCAGTTTTTGTTTGCCCAGCCATTCACCGCATCCACAAGCTGCCGGGCAGGGGTGCGTTTGAGCAACTCATCCGGTTGGAGCTCGCGCAAAGGTGTATGCGCCACCAGCAGTGCAACCAGCTCAGCGCCTGCCAGGGCTTCATCCAACGTGCTCACGCTGGGCACTCCGGGGATCTGGGCATCCAGCTTATAAGGCTCATATGCCCGCACCTGCGCGCCGGCGTGGACCAATGCACGGGTAACTTCTACTGCGGGACTCTCGCGCAGATCATCCACGTCCGGCTTATAGGCGAGACCGAGGATGGCGATCCGGTGCCCCTTCAGGTTGCCAAGCTGCTGGCGGATCAAATTCACCACCGCCTGGGGTTGGCGATCGTTCACCTGGCGCGCCGTGCGAATCAAGGGGGTCAGGTCCGGGGCAGCTTCAACGAGGAACCAGGGATCAACGCCGATGCAGTGCCCGCCTACCCCCGGCCCGGGTTTTAAAATCTTCACGCGCGGGTGGCGGTTGGCGATTGTGATGGCTTCCCACACATCAATGCCAAAGCGAGCCGCCAGAAGAGAAAACTCGTTGGCGATGGCAATATTGACATCGCGGTAGGTGTTTTCCATCAATTTGACCATCTCGGCGGTGGTGGCGTTGGTGAGGATGATCTCACCGCGCACAAACAGGCCATACAGATCGCGCCCGGCTTCAGCAGAAGCGCGGTCAATTCCACCGATCACGCGCGCATTTTCGATCAATTCACGCAGGATTTGCCCGGGCAGCACCCGTTCAGGTGAGTAAGCCAGTAAGAAGCCTTGATCAGAGCGCCCGTCGCCGGCCTTTAAGCCGCTGCGCTCCAGGATGGGCGCCAGCAGGTCAATGGTGGTGCGCGGCGGCGAGGTCGATTCAAGCACTACCAGGTTGCCAGGGCGCAGGAAGTGCACAATCGATTCGGCGGCTGCGACCACATGGCGCATATCTGCTTTTTTATCGGCGTAAAAAGGGGTTGGCACAGCGATAATAAAGGCGTCCGCAGCTTCAGGCTGCTGGTTGATGGTCAGGTTGCCCGAGCCCAATGCGGCCTGCACCAGGGTGCGCAAGCCAGGCTCATGGATGTGCAGCCCACCCGTGCGCAGGGTTTCCACAACCTGTGGGTTAACATCCACTCCGATGACTTTTAATCCTTGCGTGGCGAATGTGCTGGCTGTCGGCAGGCCGATATAGCCCAGCCCGAGCACGCAGATTTTTTCAAAATTCACAATGGAACTCCTTTGTTTATTTTCGGTGCAGGTATAGGCAGCCAGCCTTTACCCGCCTCATGGATTAAACCACATTCACACGTGCTCGGATAGGATTGCTTTAATAATCACAGGAGTTACGTAGCCCAAGATTAATCGGGGACGATCCTCCAACCAGGTGTGTAAGTTTTATCTAGTTTAATAAAAAGCCATAGGCGGGAAGATGTCAGCCGTGTTCGTAAAGATCACGCACCGGCTAACTTCGCAATATTGCGCCATATGGTGCTCAACATGCTGAAGCAAGAAAAGTCAGCGAAAGTGGGCATCCAGGCTAAGCGCCTACAAGCTGGTTGGGACGAAGAGTACTTGCTTAAGGTGCTCTCGGTTTGAAATGCGATTACCCTATACATCTAAGGCCTTTTGAGATGAATTTGGGCGAACGTGCTATAATTTTGCGGCAGGAAATTCAATTTGGCTTGCAGTTTGCTTTGTTTTCTGATTGCTCAGGCGGTAGTGAGGACCGGTTCTCCTGACGGACAGCAGATAGCTGCACCAAATCCTTCCCCGTACGCCTTGGGTCGCGCCAGTGGAGGTAAATATGTACGACCATAAGAAGCTTGCCGAATTGCGCCAGGAACTCGAGCAATGGGAAGAGACTACTCTCCCGCAAAGCCTTTCCAGACTACCTGAGCGCCTGGCCGAGTTCATCACTACATCATCCGAAACCGTAGATCGCCTGTACACACCCCTGGATGTAGCCGATCTGGATTACTCAAAAGATCTGGGCTTGCCAGGCGAATACCCTTTCACGCGTGGCATTCACCCCACCCTGCACCGCAGCCGGCTGTGGACCATGCGGATGTTCGCTGGCTTTGGGACAGCCGAGGAAACCAACGCTCGCTTCAAATACCTGCTCGAGCAGGGCCAGACCGGGCTTTCGATCGCTTTTGACCTGCCCACCCTGATGGGCTACGATACAAACTCTCCCGAAGCGCTGGGCGAATTTGGTAAATGCGGCGTAGCGGTTAGCTCCTTGCGTGATATGGAAATCCTGCTGGCAGACATTCCGCTGGACAAAGTATCGACCAGCATGACGATCAATTCCCCTGCAGCAATTATCTGGGCCATGTATATTGCCACCGCCGAAAAGCAAGGGGTGCACCCCAGCCAGCTGCGCGGTACAACTCAGAATGATATTCTCAAAGAATACATTGCCCAAAAAGAATACATCTTCCCCCCCGAGCCTTCCATGCGCCTGGTGGTGGATACCATCGAATTCGGTGCCCAGCAAGTTCCACAGTGGAATCCGGTGAGCATTTCAGGCTACCATATCCGCGAAGCTGGCTCCACCGCAGCCCAGGAATTGGCTTTCACCCTGGCAGACGGGCTGGAATATGTGCGCTGGTGTATTGCCCGTGGACTGGATGTAGATGACTTTGCCCCGCGCCTGTCCTTTTTCTTCAATGCCCATAACGATTTCTTCGAAGAAATCGCTAAATATCGAGCCGCCCGGCGTATCTGGGCTCATGAAATGCGTGAGACTTTCAAAGCGCGCAATCCACGCTCCTGGTTGATGCGCTTCCATACTCAGACTGCTGGAGTAAGCCTGACGGCCCAACAACCTGAGATCAATATCGTGCGTGTGGCCATCCAGGCTCTGGCAGCGGTCCTGGGCGGTACACAGTCCCTGCACACCAACAGCATGGATGAAGCCCTGGCATTGCCTTCTGAACATGCTGTGACGGTTGCTTTACGCACACAGCAGGTTATCGCTGAAGAATCCGGGGTGACCAATACCGTCGATCCGCTGGGCGGCTCCTTTTTCATCGAAAGCCAGACCAATCGTATTGAAGCCCAGGCATATGATTACTTCCGGCGTATCGAAGCCCTGGGTGGGATGCTGCCCGCCATTGACAAGGGCTTCTTCCAAACCGAGATTGCCGACGCCGCATACCGCTACCAGAAAGAGATTGATGAGAATACACGCCGGATCGTGGGCGTCAATGCTTACCAGGATCGCAGCCCGGTGCGAATTCCCATTCTGGAAATGGACCCCGATGGATACCGTCGCCAGATCGGGCGCTTGGAAGATCTTCGCCAGCAACGTGATGCCGGTCATGTGGGCCAGGCGTTGGATAGGCTGCGCATCGCCTGCCAGGGGACGGAAAACACCATGCCACACCTGTTAGACGCGGTGGGCGCATACGCCACCCTGGGTGAGATCATAGCCGTAATGAAGAGTGTTTATGGTACTTACGAGGAACCCAACTGGATATAGAACCGATTAGACGGTTTTATGCATTTATTTTTTCGGAGGATTAAAATGGCTAACGTAAATAAAATCAAAGGCCGCATCGGCATCCTGACCGGTGGCGGTGACGTACCGGGATTGAACCCGGCAATCCGGGCGGTGACAATCCGCGCCTTGCGCGAAGGCTATCAAGTTGTTGGTCTGAGGCGCGGTTGGGCCGGTATCATTGAAGTCATTCGCGATCCCAAGGTAGATAATAGCCGGAATTGCCAGATCCTGACTGAGGAGATCGTGAATAAGGCAGGTCGAACAGGAGGTACCTTCTTACATACCTCGCGCACTCGCCCCAGCCGTGTCCCTAAAGCCGCTGTCCCAGAGCACCTGCAAGAGACCTACGACCAGGAAATGAATGATCTGACTCCTGAAGTGATCAAAAACCTGGATTACCTGGGCATCGACTACCTGATTCCGATCGGAGGCGATGACACCTTAAGCTATGGTGTGCACCTATATAAGCAGGGCTTAAAAGTGGTTGCAATCCCCAAAACGATGGACAATGACGTACCAGGTACCGATTACTGCATCGGCTTCAGCACCTGCGTGACGCGCACGATCCAGATGACCAACAGCCTGCGCACCATCGCCGGCTCGCATGAACGCCTACTGGTGCTGGAAGTCTTTGGGCGTTATGCCGGCTTCACTGCTATGCTACCCACCATGGCTGGAGCGGCTAATCGCTGTGTGATCCCCGAGCACAAATTTAATATCGACCTGCTCGCCCAGCTCCTGGTAGAAGACCGCGAACATAATCCCAGCCACTATTCGGTGGTTCTCATTTCCGAAGGCGCCATGTTTGAAGGCGGTGAAATGGTCTTCCAAGACAAATCGACGGATGCTTACGGGCATGCCAAGCTGGGTGGTATTGGTGATTTAGTGTCAGAAGAACTGAAGGTGCGCTCGGCTAAATATAACAATGGGGTGCAAGTCAACACGATTAATCAGAAATTGGGGTACATGGTGCGCGGCGGTGATCCAGACGCCATCGACTCGATTGTTCCAATGGCTTACGGAAACCTGGCTTTGGACTTAATCCTGCAGGGCATCCATGGACGGCTGGTAGTCCTTAAAAATGGACGTTACGACAATATGCCCATCGATGTCGTGACCGCCTCGAAAAAGACTGTCAATGTAGGTCTGCACTACAATACTGAGCGTTTGCGCCCGTTCTACAAGAGCTTTGAAATGAAGCCTCTATTCATCATGACTTCTGAATAAAACTGGCAGTCGCTGCATTTTGATATAAACCAAAACCGCCGGAGGCTAAACGATGCCTCCGGCGGTTTCTATCCAATACAGATCTATTGGAAGGTAATCGGTTCTATACTGATTTGTTCTGCTCCCAGTAATGCACTGAGACGGGTACTCAGTTCTGCACAAATCCCAATCGTATGATTGGGAAATTCCAGTAAATATCCCCGATTGCGCTCAAAGACACGGAAGGCAAACCGATCATTGCCCGGATAGCTGGTCGCAATCCCGTGGATACGTCGCAAACGAAGCACGTCGCGGGTTTTATCACCTGTGGAGCGCAGGACAATAGTCAGCATACGAACGTTGCCCTCCGACTGTGGAATGACCGGAGATACCAGATAGGCGGGTCTTTCAGCTAAAGGTTCCTCCCGACTAATTTGGGCAGGATCAAGAACCACGGGGGGAATTTCTGGCTTAGCAGATACAGAGATGGGGGCAGACTCAACCACAAGTTTGGATTGCGGCGCTGAGATCACCGGCAACTCTGCTGGTAATTCTGCCGGGATCTCAACCGGATCACTTTGCTGTTCAGGTGATTTAAGTGCTGAGGTAGATGGGTCATCTGCCAGTGTACTGGCAGATGCAAAGGTTTCCTCAACAGGATTAACCAGGTGCAGATCGGTCACGTAGCCGCCATACTCCAGACCAGGCGCAAAAGCATCCGGTGGAGGAGGACCATCCTCGTCCCAGGCGTCATCAAGTTCTACGGCAGGCAAATTCTTGGAAATTTCAGGCTGGTAGGGGTTGAGTTTCTCATATACCGCTGGAGCGGGTTCCTCGTCTGTAAAACCTTCTGGATCCTCCTCAGGCACCGGATAACGCGGGTGATTATTGTGGCCTAGGCCCGGAGTGGGTTCAAGAGGAGAAACCATCGAAAATTCGGTGGTCATGCGGTCTACCAGGATTTTTGGCTCAGCGCCCTGGGCATCCACTTTCCCATCCACGAGGACAATGCGATCATAATCGATCAACTCACTATACTCAGCCCAGGTACGTGGAAAAACTACCAGCTCAACCGTACCCTGCAAGTCTTCGATCGTCACAAATCCCATCGGCTTGCCGGCTTTGCTCTGGTGGTGGCGGATGCGCACAATCAAGCCCGCCACGCGCACCTTCTCATCATGGGCAGCCTCCGAGAGCTGGCCTGAAAAATGCGTGACAGCCTGAGTCAATTCAGCCATAATCGGGCTGAGTGGATGGTCCGAGACATACAAGCCGATCAGCTCACGCTCCCAATTCAGTACTTCCCGGCGGCTGATCTCCCCATTTACAGGAGGCAGGCTTAGCTCTTCCTCAACACCAGTTTGGGCGCCAAACAGACTAAGCTGACCCGACTCCTTGGCCCTAAATCGAGCTGCGCTGACCGCGGTGATACGGTCGAGCGATTCAAGCAGTGCTGGTCGGTTGCCGAAAGAATCCAGCGCGCCTACTTTTACAAGACATTCCAGCGCACGGCGGCCAACATGACGCAGATCCACCCGCCGGACAAAGTCATTTAAATCCGCAAATGGTCCATGGGAACGCTCTTCCAGAATGATATTGACCGGGCTCTGCCCAACATTTTTCACCGCACCCAGACCAAAGCGAATGGTAGAACTACCTTCTGCATGATCTTCGATGGTGAAATCCCAACCACTGCAGTTGATATCGGGCGGTTCCACGGCAATCCCCATGCGCCGGCAATCTGCGACATATAATGCAACCTTACTGGTGTCATTCTGGTTGACCGATAATAAAGCGGTCATATATTCAACGGGATAATGCGCTTTTAGATAGCCAGTTTGAACTGCAATGACCCCATAATCGGCAGCATGCGCCTTGTTGAAGCCGTAACGGGCAAACTCCTCCCATTCAGAGAAGATCTCACTGGCGGTTTGCTCGGCAATCCCATTAGCAACGGCGCCCGTAATGAATTTCTGGCGGTGATCTCCCAGTTTTTCTTTCTGCTTTTTGGACACCGCCTTGCGCAAATCGTCTGCCTCAGGCGCAGTGTAGCCTGCCAACTGCATCACAGCGAACATGAGCTGCTCTTGGTAAACCGGGTATCCGTAGGTTTCCCCAAAGATCGATTCGAGAGAGGGGTGCTTGAAGGTAACTTCTTCTTCACCATGCATGCGGCGAATATAGCCCGGAATAAACTCCATCGGGCCCGGGCGGAAAAGCGCCACCATGGCGATTACATTCGCCAGTTCTTTGGGCTTCATCTGCATCAGGTAGCGCCGCATACCTGAGCCTTCTACCTGGAAGACCCCAGCAGTCTCACCGCGCCCGAGCAGCTCAAAAGTAGCTGGATCATCGATTGGTATGTTAGTGAGATTAAACTCAATTCCATGGCGCTGGCAGATCAGATCACAGGCACGCGCCATAATTGTCAGTGTCGCCAGGCCTAGGAAGTCTACTTTGAGCAAACCTAATGAGTCAAGAACTTGCATCTCAAATTGGGTGACTGTCTTGACCGGGCTGTCTTCTGCCGAGCTGCCGGTAGGCCGGTGCAGGGGGATATATTCGATCGTGGGTTTATCGGTAATAATCACCCCGGCGGCGTGTGTGCCAGCGTTGCGCACCACACCTTCCACGTGCTTGGCGGTGTCAATTAATTCCCTTAGATACGGGGCAGAGTTGTATAGCTCCTTCAGTTCGGTAATTTCCTCCAGAGCTTCGTCTATCTTAATGGGCTTGCCAGGAATATTGGGGATCGTTTTGGCAACCCGATCCACTTCACTCAATGGAACATCCATGACGCGACCCACATCACGGATGGCCGCCCGTGCCCCAAGGGTGCCGAAAGTAATGATCTGGGCGACTTTATCATTTCCATAACGGCGGGCAGTATATTGCAACATCTCACTCCGCCGGTCATCACGAAAATCCAGGTCAATATCTGGCATGGAAATACGCCCAGGGTTCAGGAAGCGCTCAAAGATCAGGCCGTGCTCAATTGGATCTACAATCGTAATATCCAGCGCGTACGCCACAATCGAGCCTGCTGCGGAACCACGGGCGTTGTACCAGATTCCCTGCTCTCTTGCATAGCGGCAGAGATCCCATACAATCAGGAAATAGGTATCAAAGCCCATCTGGTGGATAATCTTAAGCTCGTATTCCAGGCGTTGGCGATATACAGGATCGCTTGCCCGAGAGCCAAAGCGCTTTTCCAGGCCTTTCTCGCACAGGTCACCTAAATAGGTTTCCGGTGTGCAGCCTTCAGGCACATCGAATTCGGGCAGATGATAGCCCTTGAAGCTAAGATCCACATTGCAGCGCTCAGCGATCAGGAGCGTATTACTCAAGGCTTCCGGTACTTCGGCAAACAATTGTCCCATCTCTTGCGGGCTGCGCAAGTAATAGGATGGGCCGGTCATGCGCATACGATTTGGATCACTGAGCAGCGTACCAGTCTGGATCGCTAGCATGATATCCTGGTAGCGAGCATCTTCCTTATCCACATAATGCACGTCATTGGTAGCCACAAAGCGGGCATCATAGCGGTGTCCCAAATCCAGGAGCTGTTGGTTGATCCGATCTAACTCTTTGATATCATGTTGCTGAAGTTCAAGGAAGAAGCGCTCCGGCCCAAACACCTCATAGTACCAATCCAGGGTACGCCGGGCGGAATCCAGCTTCTCGTTCTGGATCATGCGCGGCACTTCAGCGGACATACAACCAGAGGTGCAAATTATGCCTTCGGCGTGTTGGGCGAGGAATTCGTGATCAACTCGCGGGTAGTAGTAAAAACCATCAATTTGGGCAGTGCTGGCAATCTGCAGCAGGTTCTTATAACCGATCTCATTTTCAGCCAGCAACAGCAAATGGGATGAACGTTTATCAAACTGCGGATCGCGGTCCTTCATTGTGCGCGCTGCCATATATGCTTCCACACCAATAATTGGCTTGATCCCGGCTTTAGTGGCTGTGTTGAAAAAATCGATCACCCCAAACATGGTACCGTGATCGGTCAGCGCCAGAGCGGGCATTTCCATTTCCTTGGCGCGCGCTACCAGTTTCTTGATATCGCTAAAACCATCCAGCAGTGAGTATTCAGAATGGACATGCAAATGGACAAAGGACATGAACAACCAGCCTCATATTCTAGATCTAATGCGGTGGAGATCAGGCTGCCAGTCCACCGCCAAGTATGACAACCCCCAAAAGGAATGACCACAAAACAGCTCGGACTATGCGTAAACAATAAACTATGAGCGAGCAATATTGATTATAGCACGGCACCCTGTATGGAACCCAAGGCGCTGGAATTCTTTAAGATTAATATTTCCAGATGATTGCCCACTCTCCTCTTCGAGTGACCTGTTCGAGCCTCTCAGCTATTTTTAAACTCACTATGCTATAATCGCCCCGAAAGGTTGCATTTTATGCTAAAGAAATTTGTACGCCTGTTTGGTGGCGACCCCAACCAACGCTCCATTGACAAGTTTTCTCAGGTTGTTGATCAGATCAACGACCTGGAGAATGAAATTGAGGCTTTGAGCCCGGCAGAACTGGCCCATAAAACCGTTGAATTTCGTGCTCGCTTAAGTGAAGGCGAAAACCTGAACGACCTGCTTCCGGAAGCTTTCGCTGTCGTTCGCGAGGCCAGCAAACGTACTCTGGGTCAGCGTCATTACGATGTCCAATTGATTGGCGGCATCGCCTTGCACCAGGGCACGATTGCCGAGATGCGCACCGGGGAAGGCAAAACCCTGGTAGCGACCTTGCCTGTGTATCTGAACGCGCTCACTGGACAAGGCGTGCATCTGATCACCGTGAACGACTACCTTGCCCGCCGCGATGCACGCTGGATGGCTCCTATTTACAATCTTCTGGGCATGAGTGTGGGTGTATTGCAGATGGCTGCCCGCACAGAGAACGGGAAAAAAGCTTTCCTGGTGGATCTGGAGCACACCTCGCCACACGAAGATCAACACCAATTACAGATGGTCCCCCGCCGGGAAGCCTACCAGGCAGATATCACCTACGGTACCAACAGTGAATTTGGCTTTGATTACCTGCGCGATAACATGACCATGCACATTGAGGATCGCGTGCAGCGTGAGCACTATTTCGCAATCATCGATGAGGTCGACAATGTCTTAATTGATGAAGCGCGCACTCCATTGATTATTTCTGGACCAGCCCAGGATGAGGGTGAATGGTATGTGCGTATGGCGCAAGTTGTGCGCAGTCTGCGCCCCGAGGACTACGAGGTCAACGAGCGCGACCGCAACGTGACTCTTACCGAAATCGGTGAATTACATGCCGAGGAACTGATCGGTATGCCGCTGCGTGATCCAGACCGCCCTGAAGATGTGACCCTGGAGCAAGCGCGCTTAATCGGTTATCTGGAGCAAGCCTTACGCGCCCAGTTCCTGTTCAAGCGCAACAAAGATTATCTGGTTCAAGCCGGCAAAGTAGTGATCATCGACGAGTTCACCGGGCGCTTAATGCCCGGGCGGCGCTGGTCGGACGGCTTACACCAGGCTGTGGAAGCTAAAGAAGGCGCTAAAGTGCAGAGTGAATCGGTGACTTATGCCACCATCACCATCCAGAATTACTTCCGTATGTACGAAAAGCTGGCAGGTATGACCGGTACTGCCATCACAGAGGCAGAAGAATTCGACAAAATCTACAAGCTGGAAGTTCTGGCGATCCCCACCAACCTGGAATATCAGGCCCAGCGCCCTGAGCTTAGCCTGACCACAATCGAAGCGCGCGATGATGAAGGTTATAAATATACCTATTACTCGCGTGCCAACGACCCCGCTAAACAACCACTGTATTTCAAACGCCAAGACTATCCCGATGTAGTGTATCGTAGCCAGGAAGCCAAACTGCGCACCATCGCCCGAGAAATTCTACGCTACCACGTACTTGGACGCCCGTTGTTGGTGGGTACGACTTCGGTAGAGCTTTCCGAGAAGGTATCCAATCGCCTTAGGGCTGAACCGCTACGCCGCATGGCGCTCACGTTTTTACTGCGCCAGGCCTGGCTTACCGCCAATCACCGCGAAGAAGATGGACGCTTGATCGAAGAGCTGCAGTATTTAAACCAGCCCATTGAAGACCTGGATATAAGCGCCATGCGCAAGATGGCCCGTGACCTGGGCATGTCCTTCAATCCTGAGGACCAGGAAAATATTCACAAGTTGCTGAGCCACTTGAACATCCCCGAGGCTGATCCCGAGCGTTTAATAACTGATCTTAAATCTGGGATACCGCATGAGGTGCTTAACGCGCGCAAACATACTGAAGAAAGCCAGATAATTGCCGGGGCGGGAGCATTTGGCGCTGTGACCATCGCCACCAATATGGCCGGGCGTGGTGTAGACATCAAGTTGGGCGGAGAGCTAGCGGAGGAGATTTTGACGGCGACCAATCGGTTATTGAGTCGCGCCGGATACGATGATCCCTACAACATGACCATGGAGCAACGTCGTACAGCTCTGCAAGCCATGGACCCTGCCGAGTATGGTATTTATGGCTCAGAAGTCCAATTCTTCATGCAACATATGCAGGATATGGAGCGGGTGCGTGAGCTGGGCGGTCTGCATGTGATCGGCTCCGAGCGCCATGAAGCAAGGCGTATCGACAACCAGTTGCGCGGCCGCGCCGCCCGGCAGGGTGATCCAGGATCATCCCGCTTCTACCTCTCTATGGAAGATGAACTGATGCGCATGTTTGGCGGTTCGCAAGCCGACAGCCTGATGCAGCGCCTAAAAATTGACGATGCCCTGCCTCTCGAAGTAGGTCTGGTCTCACGCATTGTCGAGCAATCCCAATCTAGGGTTGAAGGCGCCAATTTTGATGTTCGTAAACATCTATTGGAATATGACGACGTACTGAACATGCAACGTGCGAAGATCTACGCCCAGCGCAATCGCATCTTTACCAAAGATGATCTGAGCGAAGATGTAACCGACATGCTGCGCGCGGAGGTAAACCGGCGCGTACCCGAAGCGCTCGACGAGGCGGAAGGTCCCTGGAAGCTGCTTTCCTGGCTGGATCAAATTCAGCCGCCATTGAATATCGGCGGACTTCTGGTCCCTTCCTATACCCTGAAGCTCCTGGCGGATGCCGTTCTCAATTCAGCCAGAGCTTCAGGCGCTACTGACGAAAGTGGACAAGCTATTCCCCTCCAAGAAGGACGGCGCGTGCTGCTGCAGGTGATCCAGGCCGCCATCGCCAGCGAACAAAACCACCTCGTCAGCACCGTGAGTAGTCTGCATAACCAGAATGAAGACCGCCTCAAGGATCAAATCAAAGAACGCCTGGAACTGGTGGATACTTTTTTTGAGGGAATACGCCTAGCGGATGAAACCGATACCCGTAAACCGGTTGACCTAGCTAATGAGCTTTCCGGTATGTTGCACCTGTCTCTGCGTCTCACGCCGGAACAGCAGCGCGCCTTGCGCGATGACCCGCGCGCGGTTGAGGGGATTGTATCCGAACAGGTCGAAGCGTTGTTAACCCAACAGGCAATTATTCGGCTGGTTGGGGCAGTTGAGCGGCGTCTTGAAGAAAGTCTGGAAATCGACTCGACTCGCCTGGCCCAGGAGGATTGGGATACCGTTGGCGAACGCATCCTGGAGAGTATCAACCAGGTATTTGAGCGCCGTCAGGAACGTTACCTGGGCGACCAGGGAGCGATTGTCAAGCATCTGGATAGCACACTGGCCCGTCTGAACGGACCCCTGCAGCGCAATCACCTGATCTACCTGCTGGTAACTCTCACCGAGGGCCAACGCGCCAGCTTTGACAAGAAAACCCACCGTCGGGTTTGGACGCGTACCACGCGCTTGATCTACAACTATTATGCCGCTCAACTGATCAAAGATCTTGACCCAGAGGAAATCACAGCCGACGTGCTGGCCCACCTGGAAAAAGCTGAAGAAACGGTGCGGCGCTCCTGGGGAATTTATGAGTTCCAACGCCTGAGTGGGCAAACGATTAACAGTCTGGAAGAAAACCTGCAGGCTTCTATCCAACGCGCTCTTGGGGAGGAACAAACCCTCGCCCTGTCTGGCACACAGCTTGGTAACCTGCCTTTAGATGCTCAACAAAGCCTGATAGATATTCTCGGCCGGCGCACCCTTACCATCATCTATCGCCAGCTCCTGTTAAGCGTTATCACCGAGTTGTGGGTAGATTACTTAACTCAGATGGAAGCCTTGCGCGTCTCGATTGGCCTGGAAGCCTATGCGCAACGCGACCCTCTGGTACAGTATAAAAACAAGGCTTTTGAGCTTTTCCAAGAGTTATTGGACAATATGCGCCTGGGTGTGGTAACCCGTATGTTCACTTACCGCCCGCGCCTAACTACCGCTCAATCCAGCCGGGAGGATACAGATAACCTTGTAGCGGCTGAAGATAGCGAGCAGGAAGAGGATACAGCTATCGGGGACGATACCGGCGATGATAACGGCGCTGATCAAGAGCGCCCGGACGCGGCGCCTGCCGGCATGGCGCAACCCACAACCCACAGTAGCTCAAACGCCAAGAAGCGCAGGCGGCGGCGTAAGTAGCGCAGATAGTTCAGAACTCTTTTTATAAAATTCTGGAGAGCCAACTTGCCAGCTACCACCCCACGTCCCGCCAGCTTCTACGCCTCACTGCCTAAAGTTGATCTGCATCGTCATCTGGAAGGCTCCTTGCGCTTGCGCACCATGTTGGAAGTTGGTCGCGCCCTGGGGATGGACCTGCCTGGCACAAGCCAGCTGCGCGATCTGGTGCAAATCAGCCCAACTGAACCGTTTACGTTCGTCAATTTTCTTTCAAAGTTCCAAACCTTGCGCCTGTTCTATCGATCGCCAGAGATTATCGAGCGCATTACCCGCGAAGCCATTGCCGATGCTGCGGCAGACAATGTGCGTTATTTGGAACTACGCTTTACCCCGGTCGCCCTGGGTCGTGCGGAGAGTTTTCCCCTGCGCGATGTAATTGACTGGGTTATCCAGGCCAGTCAGGCCGCCTCGGGAGAACTGGGGATCAAAACCCGCCTGATCGCCAATGTCAACCGTCATGAAAGCCCAGAGCTGGCTACGCAAGTAGCCCGTCTGGCTGCTGAACGCATCTCCGATGGATTAGTAGGGTTAGATCTGGCCGGCAACGAAGCTGATTTTTCTGCTTTGCTTTTTGCAGATGTAATCAAGGAAGCGCGCCAGGCTGGTTTACAGATCACTCTGCACGCCGGGGAATGGGGCGGAGCCGGCAATGTAAGTGAAGCTATTACCCAGCTTGGCGCCCAACGCATTGGTCACGGTGTACGCGTACTTGAAGATCCCCAGGCAACTTCACTGGCTCGCGAGCGCCAGATACCATTTGAAGTCTGCATCACCAGTAATTACCAGTCGGGAGTGGTTCCGGCGCAAAATGCTCACCCCTTGGCGCGTATGCTTGCGCTTGGCTTAAATGTCACCATTAATACAGACGACCCCAGCATCTCGCAAATCTGCCTAAGCGATGAGTATCGCCGCGCTTGCGAAGAGTTGGGGCTGTCACTCCCTCAGCTAAAAAGCTGTGTTCTGGCTGCTGCTCGGGCTGCTTTTTTGCCTGCTGACGAAAAAGCGGCTCTGGTGAGCGAGTTGGAGGCAAGTTTTCCTGCGCGCTAACTCAGCTCAGTCAGCCAATGGATGTATGGAACAAGTGCACTGTTAACTTTCGACGCGGCGTTCCCATTCCTCTACCGACTCGCGGATCAACGCACGCACATCTGCATCAGGAACTTCATCCACACCTGCAAACTGGTCTAAACCCACCATTACCACCATACCTTTACCCGGGATTTCCATCAGGCGTATGGCTCGCTTGATCGACTGATCAGCAGCCAGTTTTTCCTGCAATATTTCATCAATCTGAGCCGCGATACTGGGCAAGGACGGCTCTGGTTTGCGTGCATCCGCCCGTATCGCCCGGGAAATGACGTCTGCTGGGCCAATGCGCGCGGGTTTGCCGTCGCTGGTCAGGGGTGTCAGTGGAACGGGAAGTGGCTCAGGGGTTTGCTCATGAGCTTGGTGGATGCCAGACCAGTTATTAAGTTCTTCCAGGGTGCTGCGCAAAGAATCCAGTGCCCCAGGCGAAAGCTCAGCTGGCGCACTCGCCTGCTCGCCTTTCAGCCCGACTACCAGGCGCAAGCGAACTGGATCGCGCCACACTCGTAATAGGTCGACCCGGAGGGTTTCCTTGGGAATCTCGCTGGGCTTACTCGCTGGAGCGCTGCGACCACTAAAAAGCAAAGCCCCGATGGCTGTCCCAGCCGCAAGGGCAATAAAAGCAACCAGTAGGAGGAGTTGTAGTTCTGACATGGTTATCCCTCACGAGGTTAAAGCAGACAGCACCTGGCAAGATGGGCAGTAATGTGTGCCACGCTGCCCGACCACCAGACGTTCAACCGGCGCACCACAAACCAGGCATGGCTCACCAGTGCGCTGGTATACTCGAAGATACCGCTGGTAATCTCCCCCGCGATAGACCCAATCAATACTCGTACCATGGCGCTCAATTCCATCCTTCAACACCTGGCGAATACTATCCAAAAGAAGGTTGGATTGCTGCAGGGTAAGAGAGCTGGAAATCGTCAATGGATGCAGCCTGGCAAGGTGCAAGGCTTCATCGGTATATATATTTCCTAAGCCTGCCAAAAAATGTTGGTCCATTAAAAGCGGTTTCAATTGTCTGCGGAAGCTGCTTACTCGATTATAAAACCCCTCGCCTTCTAATGACCTATCAAAAGGCTCAGGTCCAAGATTGCCCAGCACAATTTGAGGATCAGCCACCAGCCACATACGCCCAAATTTGCGGGCGTCGTTAAAAGCCAGGCGCCATCCATCCTCAAACTCCAGTGTAGCGCGGTGGTGAGGCGCAAGCGCCTGATTCTGTGGCTCAACGATAAGATCACCGCTCATGCGCAGGTGAATGAGCAATGTATCCTGAGTGAGACTCAAGAGCAGATATTTCCCCCGCCGGCCAATGCTCTGGATTGCCTTCCCGGTTAAGCGTTCCTGAAAAGTTGACACATCCGGTTCGGCTACAGTACGCGCCCACAGTACCTGCGCTGCAGCAACTTTGCGTCCCAGGATCCCCGGCTGGTCTGCATTTCCCTGGCGCAAGAACCTGGCTATGGTCTCAACTTCAGGAAGCTCTGGCATGTTTACCTATTCGTGGAACATTTCGCCCACGCTACGTCCTTCATGGGCGCGCAGCATCACCTCACCCAATAAAGGGGCTATAGAAAGGATTTTTAACTTGTCACCGATCAGCGCTCGCTTTTCAGCGGAAACAGGGACTGTATCGGTGGTGATGATCTCTTCCACGGGAATACTCGAGAGGCGCTCGGCTGCTGGACCTGAAAAGATAGGATGCACAAATACCATAAACACCCGTCGTGCGCCCTCCCGCTTAACCAACTGCACCGCCTGCACCATTGAGCCTGCCGTGTCGACTTCATCATCCACAATGATCACGTCACGGTTTGCCACCGAACCGATCAGCGACAGCGCTTCGGCGTGGGCATCTGCTCCAGCACGACGTTTCTCCACAAAGGCGATCGGTACCCCAATCTGGGCCGCAAAATTGCGCCCTTTCTTCGCAAAACCCAGGTCGGCTGCTACTACCACCGGATCATAAAGGCCGGGAAGAAAGGTTTCCACATACTTGGTCAGGATATGGAAAGCGGTCAGGACATCGCCAGGGATCGAAAAGAATCCCTGGATCTGCCCGGCATGTAAATCCAACGTCATATACCGGTCAGCCCCGGCCACTTCGATCATGTCTGCCACCAAACGCGCTGTGATGGGTACGCGCGGTTTGTCTTTTTTATCCGAGCGAGCATAAGCTAAATACGGGATCACTGCTGTGACCCGGGCAGCCGAATCCAGTCGCAGAGTCTGTAACATGATCAGCAATTCCATCAGATTACGATGCACCGGCGCGCTAGTCGTCTGAACCACGTAAACATCTTGACCGCGCACACTCTGGTGCAAGCGGACGAACAAATTTTCGTTCGCAAATTGGATCACATCACGTCCGCTGGGAGTAATCCCCAGATAGGATGCAATTGACTGCGCCAGCTCAGGAGAGCCAGTGCCTGCAAATAGATGGATATCTCCGTACATTCCGCAATCCCGATAGATATGATGTGATGTCACGCCTGAGCCTCCTCCCACTCGCTTCGCAGAACACTCATGATCAGGATATCTATGTATTGGCCATTCTTGTACATCCCCTGACGTTTGCGCCCTTCGTGCACAAACCCAACCTTTTCATAAGATCGAATTGCGCGTGGGTTTGTTTCATAGACGTCCAGAGCAATGCGGTTCAAATTTAGTGTCTTAAATCCATGCTCCAGCAGCAAGCGCATCGCATCGCTGCCAAACCCTTGGTTCCAGAGTGATTTTTCACCGATGAAGATACCAACTTCCGCAGAACGCGCCCGCCAATCGATATTATGAACTCCGCAGTTTCCGACAGGCACCCAATCATCACCTTGCTGAATTTCGATGACCAGCGGATGTTGTTCGATCGGGCGATTGAGCATATTGGTGAACCAAGTCTCTTCGTCTTCTAAAGACATGGGCAACGAAACCAGTAAACCGGCCGTCACTTCAGGATCATTCAGCCAGGCCACAAATAGCTGCAGATCGGCACGCGTTGGGGCCCGCAAGCGCATTCCTTTGCCGTAGATCATGCTTCACCTCCATCCAGCAATTGCTGTACCGCCTGCCAGGGTGAAACCCGGCGAGCTACCATCTGGACAAGGATTTGGCGGTACTCATCTGCATCGGAAGATGCCCGCCAGCGTGCGACAAGCGTAGCCTGCAGTAGATTTTCCAATTCAGTCTGCACGCGCGCCAGCTCTCGGCGCTGACGCTCACCAGAGACCTCCAGAAATTTGCGATGTTGCTCGATCGCCTCGACTAACTCCGCAATACCATCGCCTTCGGTAGCCACAACCTTTAATACAGGTGGAGTCCAAATGCTGCCATCCGGGTCTACCTGAGGCACATCTGAGAGCGTTACTTGATATCCGTGGTGCTGGAAAGTACGCGGAGCGGTCTGCGCCAATTGAAGGTTGTTACGCAAAGCGCGTTCTGTAGCCTCCACGCCCGGACGATCGGCCTTATTGATCACCAGGATATCGGCGATCTCTAAAATACCAGCCTTAATGGCCTGGATTTCATCGCCCAGACCAGGCGCTTCAACCACCAATGTGGTATGCGCCAGGCGTGCAATATCCACTTCACTTTGCCCCGCGCCAACCGTCTCCACCAGGATCAGATCGAAACCCGCAGCATCCAACACCTGAACCATCCCGGCTGTAGCGGCTGCCAGCCCGCCCAGCGTGCCTCTGGTAGCCATCGAACGGATGAATACACCCGGATCTCCAGCCAGGTCGCGCATCCGCACCCGATCACCCAGAATGGCCCCACCCGTAAATGGGCTGGATGGGTCAACGGCAACAATTGCCACCCGGCGGGGGGTAAAATTACCACCCTGGCGGTAATAGCGCGCCAACGGGTTGACCAGGCTGGACTTCCCGGTGCCCGGCGCGCCAGTCACTCCAATACGATGAGCTTTTCCGGTATGCGGATAGAGAGCATTCAAAGCTGCCCAACCTTCGGGCAGCCCGTTTTCCACCTGCGTAAGCAGCCGGGCCAATGCCAGCCGGTTGCCTGCCAGTACAGATTCAACCACAGACATAACTAGCGCAGTCCACCCTGAGCCGGCTGGGTGTCTGCATCACTGTATCCCAATACAGCCCTGCGAACATCCAGAATGATGGCCTCCGTAATAGTTCCCGGACCATACACGCCAACCACGCCCATTTCGAGCAAACGCGGCACATCCTCGTCAGGAATAATTCCACCTACGAAAACTTTAACATTTTCCTGACCATTGGCACGCAGCATTTCCAATATGCGTGGCACCAGCGCCATGTGAGCTCCTGAAAGAACCGAAAGGCCCACGACGTCTGCATCTTCTTGCAGGGCTGTCTCCACAATCATTTCAGGTGTCTGGCGCAAACCGGTGTAAATCACTTCCATCCCGGCATCGCGTAAAGCCCGGGCGACTACTTTAGCGCCCCGATCATGTCCATCCAGACCTGGTTTGGCCACTACCACGCGAATTTTCCGTTCACTAATACTATCTTTGTGTTCGTTCATGGAGACCTTCCCATTTTCTAGTAGATAATCCGATTATACCGCCACTTCATTTGTAAGGCTCTATGATCCCGCTTCGCACTTATTTTCTTAATGCGGGTCTATTCGTCTTGCCAACTCGATCTCTTCCCACTAGAATCAAACCAATACAACCGCCCATCAGCAGGAGGAAACATGCAAGCACCCCCCACTCCACCCAACCCGCAAGAAATGCAAGCACAGCTAAAGCAAATGCTGCGACCCTGGGAAGCAGCACTGGAGAATCCGGCCAGCGCTCAGGAAGGTGTGCTTCACCAGCTTTTGCTCCAATATGCTCAGACGGGTTATGGCCAAACTCATGGTGCTGGGCTGATTGAAAGCCTGTCTGATTACCGGCGCGCCTTTCCGGTGGCAAATTACGCTGATTTCCGCCCATTGATCCAGGCGGTTATGTCTGGAGATATCGGAAAACTACTCTGGGAAGAACCCCTGGGCTGGGCAATCACGCGCGGAACTACCCAGGGCGAGTCAAAATTTATCCCGATGACCCCCACCGATATGCGCATGCGCGCATCCGCCGGGAGAGCCATGCTGGCATATGTCGCCTCAACCGGGCGCTTTGATCTTTTAGCAGGCGTCAACTTAAACCTGAATTTCCCCTCTGTCGTAGGCACTATCCAGATGGGTGAGCGCTTGTTGGAGTATGGCTATAGCTCCGGTATCTACACGCGCTATGTATCTACAGCCACCCCCATCCGGTCTGTGCCTGCCCAGGAAGAGATTGATGCCCTGGGTGGAGGTAAGTCCATCCAGGATTGGGAGCGCCGTTTCGAGCTGGCTTATAATCGCTGCAAAGACCTGAATGTCACCCTGGTGGGAGGTGTGTGCCCAACTGCCATTCGCTTTGGGCGTTACCTCAAACAAAAACATGGCTATTACCCACGCAAACTCTGGAAACCTCAGATTTTAACCCTGGGAAGCGTACCAGGGATTAATACGTATTACCAGCCGGTGTTGAATGCCTTGTATGGACAGGAGGCGGCCATTCGAGAGATCTATGGCACAACCGAGGGGATGTTCGGCCAGCAGCGTGATGAAAAGCGCGCCTGGGTACCGAATTATGACCTGTTCTTCTTTGAGGTAATGACTGCTACGGGTATCAAGATGCTGCATGAAATGCAGCCCGGAGAGACGGGTGGTCTGGTCGTTTCGACCCCCATCCTGCCGCGCTACCGGATAGGAGATATGATCCGCGCTTCCACGCCGCCCTATTTTCGCTGTATCGGGCGCGAGAAATGGACCACACCCTTGCGTTATGCGTGGCAGGAATTTTCCAGCCTAAATTTTGGTCGTCTCTAGGGCCAATCAGCGCTTGCGCAACAAACCACCTATGAGGATCGAAAAACCAATCCCGATTAGAATTAGCGGCCAGATTAAATTCCAACTGACCAGGTTTCCCAATCCAAGAGCGATCAGCACAATCCCAAAGATAATGCTGCCGCCGACCGGGCGACGATAGGCTGGTAATACTAAACGCGCCAGCACGCCCAGCAAAACAATTATGCCAGCTCCAACCAGGATCAATCCCCAGGTCCGGACACTGCCAAACATACCCAGACCCGGGATATCTCTCACCGTACTGCGCAGATTATCCAGGATACCCAGGTTGCTGGCCAGCAGCACCAGACCGGCCCAGATGAGGATCGCTGCACCCACCACTGCGCCCAAGGGGTCGTTCTGCCACTTCTCTTCGGGAGCTTTCTCCTCTCTCTTTTCGCGCTCTTTCTCGTCAAATTTTTCGTCTGCCATGCTGCCCTCCATCGTGGCAACCACGCCTATAAACCATGTGCTTTGTTTTGCCCCAAATGAGTATAGCAAACTCGAAGAGGCAATTCAAGTATCAGTTCAAGTGCATCACCGTTGGGCGCAAATCTAGCTCATCGATCAATGCACCTAACTCAGTCTCACTGAGCGCCCTGCCTTTACCGGCATACGCAGTCAGTGCCGCTTCCATGGCATTAACCCCAAAAGATCGCCCATCGTAACGGGGCGTGGAGGTGATCACCAGGCGTACACCCCGCTGGCGCAGCATTGTGATATTCTGGTCGGTTGTGGTGTTGGTCACCACCGTCTTGCCGTGCAACTTTGCTGGAGCGTACTTGCGGATATAATGCAAATCGCCGGCAATCAGATCGGCGGCCTGCCAATATTGAATATATTTGGGTTGTGGGGATTCTTCTTTGGCGCCGGGTGGGTAAAGCATGCGCATCGGGAAATAACCTGCCAGAGGTAAAATAACCCGCGCCACACGCTTATATTGCGCCAGCCCGCGCACCGGGACAGGTATTCCCAGGTAAAACATCAAATCACCGATGATCACCTCATCCGTCACGCTGCTAACCGCCTGAACCAGGCCAATCCGGTCGACACAGGAGGGCATAAATGCGCGCTGAAAATGAGGTACTTCCCCCAGCATCGGCTCGGCGCGCTCAAAAAGCTTTTGCTCTAATACATATTTCAGCACTCGACCATCAACCAGCGGACTGCGGTGAACGCCTTCAACCATTTTAAGCGCCTGGCGGATGGGATAATCACAACCATCCAGGCGCACATACAGGTCGATGCCGCCAACGCTTAATGCATCGACTTTTCCGTCCAGCTCGGTGAATAAGCGCCGGGCGACCTGCTCATTACCGCCTGTACCGATGCGCTGCAGCTCGACAAGCTGCCCATTGAAATCAATGACCACTTTTTTATCGCGCGTGGGGCTACCCAGGCTGATGCTTACGGCGCGTTTCACAGGCAAACCCCTCCCCAGGCAATCGTGCAAACTACTCGCATTGCCTGATTCCTCAGCGCACGCAACTGGCATTTAGCCAGATATAATAACTGCCAGTTTCTCAATATGCTATTCACCCTGATATACTGCTTTCTGGTAGAGAACCTTATTCATTTGGGAAATTATTAGCTTTATTGTACATGAGGATTGCTTGCAATGGAACACCATCACCACCAAACTGATCAGCCCGTGCCCGGAACGCCCTGGAGCATTCCTACGCGTTACCTGATCTTCAGCATCGTGATACTGCTCCTGGCAGCATTTATTTACTATGCGCGCACCATTATTGGCCCGCTGGTGATCGCGGCTCTCGTCGCCTATGTACTGAACCCGGCCGTCACGCTGGTCATGCGGCATACACGCCTGAAAAGACGGGCTCTGGCTGTCCCTCTGGTTTATGTTGTATTCTGGCTTGCGCTGGCTGCTATCCCAGCGATGCTCACGCCAACCATTATTGCTCAAATCAGCGGCATCAGTGATGATCTTGTAGGGTTGCAAGGCACCCTGGAGCGATTTCTCGAGCAACGCAACCTGGATGCGCTTCCGCTTACCCCAAGTGGATTACCCCTGGACTTGCCGCAGCTACTTTCGGGGGTTTTTAACCCGGCGCAATTACTCGGTATCCTGGAAACCGCAACTACGAACTTCACCTGGATTCTTTTGATTATTGTAGTGACTTATTATTTTCTTCTGGACTGGGAGAAACTGGTGGCTTGGCTCTTCCGGTTGGTGCCAGAGCCTTATCAAGAAGATGCTCAAAGGCTGTTCGGCGATATCCAGGCCGTCTGGCAGGCCTACTTGCGCGGCCAACTTCTTTTGATGTTAATCGTCGGAGTCAGTACCTGGTTGCTGGCAGCCGCGGTTGGCTTGCCGGATGCTCTGCTGATCGGATTTCTGACAGGCGCGTTGGATGTTGTCCCAAATGTAGGCGCGGTGGTAGCTATGGTGGTGGGTGCGGGCGTAGCTTTCTTTACCGGCTCTACTTATTTGGCAATCTCAAATTTTTGGTTTATGCTTTTAGTCGTGGCGATCTTTGCCTTCATCCAAGGGGTCGAGAGCGTCTGGATCAGACCGCTTATCTTCGGTCATAGTATGCGATTACATCCAGCAATCGTATTTGTGGCCATCGTCGGCGCGTTAGCCCTTGCGGGAGTTGTGGTTGCCCTGATTATCATCCCGATCATCAGCAGTCTGGAAATCCTGGGTAACTATATCTTCCGGCGCATTCTCGGACAAAATCCATGGGAGAATACTACCATGCTCGACCAGGCCTCGCCGGAAGAACAAACTGAATAATACTCTTTTGTAGTTGCGCACTTCAGAGGAAATGATCAGGGAACCAGTACTGGTTTAGGATGGCGCAAGAACAACCACTCCATCGCAATGGCGGCCATGTACAGGGCCGATACAGCAAAAAAGATCACCACAAAACCCTGCTCGCCATACTGCACCTGTAGCCATCCGCTGATTTGGGGCATGACGAACCACCCAAATTCAAAAGACAGCGCGGACAGGCTCATGGTGAGCGCCTGAGTGCTGATCGGCACCTGCTCCAACAAGAATGTCTGATAAATTGGATTGCTTAGATTCATCAGCGCCAGGCGAAAGATATAAGCAACCCCTGCCACAACAAACCAGACGGAAGCTGAGCCAGACTGATTAACCACCGCCAGTACGCCCAGACCCATGGTCAGTAAAAATGGTATGGACAGAGCCTGGGTGAAGATAACTGCCCCAATCTTACCCATCCGATCTGCCAGGGGAGGTCCCAGGAATTGAGCTACAGCCATCGATAGCCCGCCGATGGCAAACATAAACGAAATCGGGCCGTCTGCCATCCCATACACTTTGCGGAAATAAATATTCATGAAGGGCATGATCAAGCCTGCCCCCAGGCCAATCACCAGTTGCGGCGCCAGCAAGCGGCTCATTTGGCGTCCATGCTCCCAAAGCTGCACCCACGGTAAAGCAATTTTCCTGCCGCTCTCCAGGCGAGGCGCGCGTATCCCCAGGACCGGTAAAGTCGAGAGCAGCATTACAAAGATCATACTGCCGATCGCCGACTGGTAAGCCAAGGTATGGGTTGGCTCAACGCCGAAATAAGTGCCCAGAATAGAGGGCAGCCAGCCACCCAACAGATTTCCAAAGAAACTTGAAATGGTCATCAAACCAAAGTTAAAACTAAAGACCCACTGGCGCTCTTCGGGAGAGGTATTGGACATTAAGAATGGCGCAATGGCCACCTGGCGCACACTCATGGAAAGCCCGACAATCATCTGAAAAATCACCAGTGCAGGGGCAAAGGGCAGCAGCACCAACCCTGCCAGTGCAGTAGAGCCGATGATAGCGCTGGAAAGCATGATCTTCTTCTGGGAGAAACGCTCCGCCAGATAAGCGGCCGGCAGAGCCATCAAGATATTGGCAAACGAGCTGGCGGTTTGCAACGTGCCAATAAATGCCTCGTCGTATCCCAGGCTTAAAACATAGAAGTTAAATAGAAAACGAAATACACCAAATGCCAGGCCGATGAAGGCTGAATGCAGCATCACCTGCCGGGCATTGAAAGAAAACTGACGGGTCTTTTCGATATACTGGGAGAATCCAGTCAAGGTGTGTGGCACAGAGACTCCTGATTAGATAATGATCTAATCAAGTTTACCACTCTCTGGCGAAACCACGAGGTGATATTTGTCACTCTTCCGTCCCCCATCCAATGGCCACCCACGCCCGTAATTCCTACACGGCGCAGTGATCTACGAAAATCAAGCGGGCCATTTTGTCAGTGTTTTCGGCAAGCGCTCGAAATCCTTCAGCACCGTCTGAGCCGCGAAATAGCCGCACAGCCCATGCACGCCTCCCCCGGGCGGGGTGGATGAGCCACAGAAATATAATCCTTTACGCGCCATGCGATAAGGTGTAAGGCTGAAGGTGGGACGGGTAAAGAACTGCCACAGATCCTGCACACCACTATTGATATCCCCCTGGACGTAATTAGGATTGTATGCTTCCATCTGGGCAGCATTACGCGTGTGGCGGGCCAAAATGCGCTGGCCAAAGCCAGGGGCAAAGCGTTCGATCTGTGCTTCGATAGGTCCACTCATATCTACGGTAGAGCCAGCCGGTACATGGCTGTACGCCCAGACGGTATGTTTGTCCTGTGGCGCCCGGCTGGGGTCCCAAACCGTGGGCTGTGAAAGCAGCACAAAGGGGCGCTCAGGATGCTGTCCGCGCCAGACAGCCTTCTCGGCCACGGCAATTTCCTGCAAAGTACCGCCCAAATGGAAGGTTGCAGTTCTCAGGCACTCTGAATTTTCCCAAGGGATTGGGCCATCCAAGGCGTAATCCACCTTGAAGACCCCTTGACCGTAACGGAAGCGATTCAGTTGGCGGCGATACCCGTCTGGCAGCCAATCACCGGCAATGCGCAACACACTGCGCGGTGGAGTATCAAACAGGACCACGCGCGTCTCGGGTAGCTCAGACAGAGAATTCACCCAGGTACCAGTGACCAGCTCACCCCCCAAAGATTGATAGTAAGAAACCAGAGCGTTTGCCAAAGCTTGCGTGCCGCCCTGGACAATCGGCCAGCCTACCACATGCGACAACATACTGAGCATCAGGCCAAACGCTCCGGTCAGAGGACGGTCCAGGGGGACCATGGAATGCCCGGCCATTCCGGCGAACAAAGCCTGCGCTCCCGGAGTACGAAACAACATCCGCGCCAGCGGCTCAGCAGGCAAGAGAGACTGCGGCGCCACGCGCAGTATGGAAAATGGATGGCGCGGGGGTAGAGGCAGTGGGCCGACCAAATCGGCAAACAGCTCTTCCCAGTGTTCAACCCAGAAACTAATTGCGCGGCGATACGCCGGACCATCAGCCCCCAGGCCCTCCACCATGGCCTCGAAATTACGCTCCACCAGCACCACCAGCCCGCCGTCCAACGGGTGAGCAAGGGGGGCGTCTGGTTCAATCCACTTCAGCCCGTGCTCAGTCAGGGGTAAAGAACGAAAAAGCGGCGAAGCCTTCCCGAAAGGATGCACCGCCGCACAGGGATCATGAATGAAGCCAGGCAGGGTTAACTCAGCAGAGCGTGCCCCTCCCCCGGCGACCGAGCTGCCCTCTACAACCAGCACACTAAACCCCGCCCGCGCCAATATGATGCCAGCTGCCAGTCCATTCGGACCGGCGCCGACTACAATAGCATCATAGGAGCTGCGTAAAGATTGAAAATCAGGCATCAGTTGTGAAGCAGTATACTCTTCATCAGGCGCGCATCAATGCTAGCTACCTGCTCGGTGAACCAGTTTGTTGGATGATTTATAAACTACCTGCAGCTACTGCTGCCGCTTCATCATCAAAAATCGCAATCGCTTCGTTGAGTCGCGTCAGGTCAAAAATCTGCTTATAGTGCTCGCTCAAACCGCACGCCATCAGGCGCTGGCGCTGGCGATTGGCACGGATTAGCAAAGTCACTAACAGCCCAATCCCCGAGCTGTTCATATACTCCAGATCGCTGAAGTCGAGGATGATGGCTTGCACTCTGGGTGCAGAAGCCTGGCTATAAGCCTCCATCAAGGGGGCCTCGGCCTGTGCGTTGATCTCACCCTTAATATGGATCACGCGCGTCAGGTTGTTAGGAGTGCTTACAGATAGGGTTACTTTCGGTTCAATCATGGAGTTCTCCTTAAAAATCTGATCAACAAATACCGATTAATTCAATGACCAGCCTGGTACTTTAGTCCTCATTTAATGGCGCTTTTCTCCCAGGTTGAAGATCAAATCCAACTGGTTAATGCCCGCTGCACCGGAAACCTGTAGTTCATCCACCATATGCTGAATAAGGAATAATCCCCAGCCGCGTGGGGGCTGTAAACCTTCCAGCTTGGCCTCCAGATCGGGTAGCTCAGGGGATTCATAATCAGGCCCCGGCCCCTGATCGATGATCCGTACGCGCAGTTTCTCGGCT
>Ga0105100_10000046_pt1 | contig 61246 bp, 50 predicted proteins | sample PPLLak12cMay2015_2_FD_87033 | JGI IMG/M metagenome (GOLD analysis project Ga0105100, IMG submission 87033) | Freshwater sediment microbial communities from Prairie Pothole Lake near Jamestown, North Dakota, USA - PPLs Lake P8 Core (1) Depth... | ecosystem: Environmental > Aquatic > Freshwater >... | reverse complement strand
CGTTCATCCCGCTCGGCACGGCGGCGCAGGTCATCGGGCTCGTGACGTGGCAGATCGCGTACGCCGTGATCATCGTCCGAGCGCGGTTACTCACGATCGGCCGCGAGTACGAGGAGGCGGCGATGGACCTCGGCGCGTCGCCGACGAGATCGATCCGGCGCGTCCTCCTGCCGCTGCTCACCCCGGCGATGTTCGCCAGCGCCGCCATCGTCTTCGCGGACTCGATCGACGACTTCGTGACGGTGCGCTACCTGTCGGCGGGCTCGGACACCGAGCCTCTGTCCGTCAAGATCTACAACGCCGCCCGGGCCTCTCCCACCCCGGCCGTCAACGCCGCCGCGACGTTCATGCTGGTCTCGACGTTCACGGTGATCGTCATCGGCTTCATCGCGTACCGGCTCGCCACGCGCGGCCAGCGGCGGGAGGGTGCCCTGCAGGAGTTCGCGGCGATCGAGTGACTCGGGCTCGGGCCGAGGCCCGGCGCATCAGGAGGCGGCGAGCGGCTCCTCCATCTGGCGGACCTCCTCGAGCGAGGCGGTGTCCGTCAGCATGCGGAGCGCGTCGGCCGGCAGGTGCACGGCGATCGGCGTGCCCTGCTCGAAGGGGATGCCGGCGCCCTCGTTCGGCACCCACGCCTGGAGCGTCTGGCCGGGCGCGAGGTGGACGATGACCTGCAGCGTGGAGCCGACGTAGACGACGCGCTCGATCATCCCCGGCACGCGGTTCTCGCCGGTGGCGCCGTGGTCCTCGAGCCGGACGCGCTCGGGCCGGATCGTGACCTTCACGTCGCCGCTCGCGTCGGTGTCGCCCTTCGCGGCCACGAGCTCGAACTCGCCGAGCCGCACCCTGCCTCGGCCGTCGCCCGTCCGACCCGCCGCCGCGGCGTCCATCAGGTTCGAGACGCCCAGGAAGTCCGCCACGTACGCCGTGGCGGGCTCCTCGTAGACGTCGCTCGGCGTGCCGACCTGCTCGACGCGCCCGTTGCTCATGACGGCGAGGCGGTCGGACATCGTGAGCGCCTCCTCCTGGTCGTGCGTCACGTAGATGAACGTGATGCCGACCTCCTGCTGGAGGGCCTTCAGCTCGATCTGCAAGGCCTTGCGGAGCTTCGCGTCGAGCGCACCGAGCGGCTCGTCGAGCAGCAACACGGCGGGGTTCAGGATCAGGGCCCTGGCGAGCGCCACGCGCTGCTGCTGCCCGCCCGAGAGCTGGGACGGCCGGCGCTTCTCGTACCCCTCGAGGCGGACGAGCGCCAGGGCGTCCGAGATCCGCTTCGACGCCTCCGCCTTCGAGACGTCCTTGTAGCGGAGGCCGAACCCGACGTTATCGGCCACGGACAGGTGCGGGAACAGCGCGTAGTTCTGGAAGACCGTGTTGACGTTGCGCTTGTGGGGAGGCGTCTGCGCCATGTCGACACCGTCGAGCAGGATGTGGCCCTCGTCCGGGCGCTCGAAGCCGGCGATGCAGCGCAGCGTCGTCGTCTTGCCGCATCCGGAGGGTCCGAGCAGCGAGAAGAACTCGCCCGGGGGCATCTCGAGGTTTATCCCGGCGACCGCCGTGACGTCGGCGAACCGCTTCACCAGATCGACGAGGACGACCTCTCCGCCAGCCATGCAGGGCGCAGGATAGCGCAGGGCCCCGAGTCCTGCATGGCGGTTCAAGACGGCCCGGTGCTACGAGCCGAGCGTCACGTGGACGTGCTTGGACTCGAGGTAGTCCTCGACGCCGCTCACGCCGAGCTCGCGGCCGATGCCCGAGGCCTTGTAGCCGCCCCACGGCGCCTCGACCGGCGCGGCCTGCGTCCCATTGATCCATACGGTGCCGACCCGCAGCGCCCGGGCCGTCGTGAGCGCCTTGGTGATGTCGTTCGTCCATACGGCGGCCGCGAGCCCGTACTCGTTGTCGTTCGACATCCGGACGACCTCGTCGACGTCCGAGAACGGGATCACCGTCATCACCGGCCCGAAGATCTCCTCGCGGGCGATCGTCACGTCGTTCGTCGCGTCCGCGAAGATCGTCGGCGGCACCCAGTAGCCGTTCGCGAGCCGCGGCTCGGCCGGGCGGTCGCCCTGCACGGCGAGCCTCGCCTCGTCCATGCCGACCTGGATGTAGCGCTCGACGCGCGCCTGCTGCTCCTTCGACACGAGCGGGCCCATCGTCGTCGCCTCGTCGAACTGGTCGCCCAGCTTCACGAGCCTCGCGCGCTCGACCATCGCCGCGAGCGCGTCGTCGTAGATCGCCCGCTCGACGAAGACCCGCGTGCCGGCCGAGCAGTTCTCGCCCATGTTCCAGAAGACGCCGTTGCACGAGCCCTCGACCGCGGCCTCGAAGTCGGCGTCGGCGAACACGATGTTCGGCGACTTGCCGCCCAGCTCGAGGGTGACGCGCTTCAACGTGTCGGCGCCGTTCCGCATGATCAGCTGCCCGACCTCCTTCGAGCCCGTGAACCCGATCTTGTCGACCTTCGGGCTCCGGACGAGCGGCGCGCCGGCCGTCTCTCCGTAGCCGGTGACGACGTTGAGGACGCCGGCGGGCAGACCGGCCTCCTCGAGGATCTTCGCGATCTCCAGGCTGGTGAGCGGCGTCTGCTCGGGCGGCTTGAGGACGAACGTGCACCCGGCGGCGATCGCCGGCGCCACCTTCTGCGCCGACATCATCATCGGGTAGTTCCACGGGGTGATGCCGGCCGCGACACCCACCGGCTCCTTCATCACGAAGGACATCGCGTCCGGGCCGATCGGCGGGATGTCGCCGTGGATCTTCGTCGCCCAGCCGCCGTAGTACTCGAACATGTAGGCGACGTCCGAGATGTCGTCGCGGGCGTCGCCGATCGGCTTGCCGGCGTCGAGCGCCTCGAGCCGGGCGAGCCGCTCGAGCTCGCGCTCGACGATCAGCGCCGCGCGGAGCAGCATGCGGCCGCGCTCGCGCTCGGACGTGCCCGGCCACCAGGCGCCGTCGTCGAACGCGCGCCGCGCGGCGTCGATCGCCCGTCCGACGTCGACGGACTTGGAGTCGGGGGCGGTCGCGATGACCTCTCCCGTCGCCGGGTTGAAGACGTCCAGGCGGCCGCCGTCCGCGGCGTCGACCCACCGGCCGTCGATGAAGTTCTGCAGCGCGTCGGCCACGCCCTCGCCTCCCAGGAGTTCGGTATCGGGGGAGGGTACTACGAGGGTCGCGCGACCGCGGTCCTCGCTACGGCTCGTACGTGACCCACTCGCCGTCGGTCCACTCGGGATCGGCGTCGAGCAGCGCTCGGTACTTCAGGTAGTCCTCGTGCATCCGTGGATCGTCCGCGTTCTTCATGTAGGAGGCCTTGTCGTCGAAGTAGACGACGAGGATCACCTCGTCGCGGCCGTCGTCGGGGATCAGGAGATGGCTGCCGTGATAGCCCTCGATCGGTCGCGTCTCGATCGAGTCCATGAGCGTTCGGAGCTCGTCGACCCGTTCCCGTTGGATCTTCATCCGTGCGACGGTCCCGTACACGACCAACCTCCCCTGCGGGCTCCGCTGACGAGGGCGTGAGCATACGCCGGTCGCGCTCGGCGCGGGTACGCTCCGCTCGTGGAGGCGACGTTCGAGGTGGTGGGGAACCGCGTTCGGCTGGCGGCGCGCGAGTGGCCGGGCGACGGCCGCGGGATCCTCCTGCTCCACGGGCTCGCGTCCTCGTCGCACATCTGGGACCTCGTGGCCCGGAGGCTCGCGCCGGCCCACCGGGTCGTCGCGTTCGATCAGCGGGGCCACGGCCGCTCGGGCAAGCCGTCGTCCGGCTACGGCTTCGACCGGACGACCGCCGACGCGGCCGCCGTGATCCGCGCGGCACGCCTCGGCCGGCCGCTCGTCGTCGGTCACTCGTGGGGCGCGAACGTGGCGCTCGAGCTCGCGGTGCGGCATCCTCGCCGGGTCGGCGGACTCGTGCTCGTCGACGGCGGGTTCCTCGATCTCCGCGAGCGGATGGACTGGCCGACGACGAGGGAGCGGCTCGCGCCGCCGGACCTGAGGGGCACGCCCGTCCACGAGTTCCTGGAGATGACCCGCTACTTCCTCCACGGGCAGGTCGAGATCACGCCGGAGGTGGAGGCCGTGTTCCTGTCGCTGATGCGCGTCGACCGCGACGGGAACATCCACCCCCGGCTGTCGAGGGCGAACCACCTGCGGATCCTCCGCGCGCTCTGGGAGCAGGACACGCTCGCCCTGCTGCGCCGGCTCCGCGTGCGGACGCTCGTGCTCGGGGTGCGGTCGCCGCCCGACACGCCGGACTCCGCGGGCTTCATGCACGAGAAGGAACGCGCGTCGAAGCGCGTCCGCGCGATCGGCGGGCCGGTGCGGTTCGAGTGGATCGACGGGATCCACGACGTCCCGCTCCAGCGTCCGAGGGCGGTCGCTTCACGGATCGCGCGGTTCGCCGCGGCCGTCGACGAGCTCTGATCGCCCGTCGGGAGGGCGCATCACCCGGATCCGCGCGGTTCGAGCCGCAGGCGATGGATGAGACCGACGTCATCGCCCGCGAGGATGTCGCCGTCGAGGGTCGTCGCGACGACGGGCAACGACGCGTCGGCGGTGAACACGGCCGAACACGCACCTCGGAAGGGATCCCACACGCGGAGGGTCCTATCTGCCGAGGTCGACACGAGGGCCCGACCGTCGAACGTCCAGGCGACCGACCACGCCTGGTCGGTGTGACCGCGCAGCGTCCGGCGGCGGCGGCCGGTCTCCAGCTCCCACACCACGACGGTCCGGTCCACGGAGCACGACGCGGCCAGCCCACCGTCGGGCGCGACGGCGAGCCCGACGATCGAGTCGGTGTGACCCCGCATGCTGAAAAGCTCGGCGCCAGAACCCAGATCCCACACCTTCACCGTCGTGTCCGCGGCGCCGGACAAGATCCTCCGACCCTCGGGGGCAACGGCAACCGTCGTCACCGCTTTCTCGTGTCCCTCGAGGACGGCCACCTGGTCGCCCGACTCCAGGTCCCAGACCCGGATCGTGCGGTCGGACGACCCCGACACGGCGGAACGGCCGTCGGGCGTGACCGCGACCGCAGAGACGTCGTCCGTGTGTCCACGGAGCGTGCGCACCAGCTGACCGGTGTCGGCGTCCCATACGCGCACGAGGTGATCCCCCCGGCCTTCGGCTCGGCGGAAGGTGCCGGGGTAGTACGCGATGAGGGCCGAGGCCGAGACGACCGTTCTGCCGTCGGGAGTGATCGCGGCCGAGCTGATGGAGCCCGAGGGGTCCTCCCACGAACGGATCTCGACCATCCGGATCGGATCCCACACCTTGAGGGTGTGGTCCGCCGAGCCGGATACCATCCGATCGCCGTTCCGGCTCAGCGCCAGACCGCGGACGAACCTCGTGTGACGCGGGGTGGTGTCCTCGCGTACGGGCCGCCGCAGATCCCAGACCCGCGCCGTCTCGTCCATCGACCCGGATACGCAGTGAACGCCATCGGGGACCGCTGCGATCGAGAACACCGGCGACGAGTGCCCGGGGAGGATGGCACGCTGCCGGCCCGTCGCGGCATCCGAGACGACAACCATCCGCTCCGAGGCCGAGAGGACGAGATCGCCCGTCGGCGTCACCGCGACCGCTCTCACCGCGTCATCGTGCTCGGCGAGGACACGCCCGCCCCGATCGCTCACCTCCCAGACGCGAACGGTCCGATCGAGGGATCCCGTGACCACGCGGCGTTCGTCCGGCGTGATGGCGACCGCACCGACCCCGTCGGCGTGCCCCCGCAGCACGTCGATCTCCTCCTCGCGGTCGAGATCCCACAGCCGAGCGGTGTCGTCCCGCCCACCCGAAGCTGCCCAGCGGCCGGAGGGCGACACGGCGACGGCCCACACGCAGTCGGTATGGCCGTGGAGCACCGCGGTCCGGCGGAGGGACCCGAGGTCCCAGATCCCGAGGGTTCCATCCAGCGAGGCCGAGACGCACCGGCGCCCGTCCGGCGTGACGGCGACCGCCTTGACCCCTGCCTCATGTCCCGGAAGCCGATCGATCTGCGCACCCGAGCGGATGTTCCAGACCCCGACGGTTCCGTCGAGCGAGCCGGTGAGGAGCAGCGCCCCGTCCGGCGTGAAGGCCACGGCCCTCAGCGCATCCGTGTGGCCCTCGAAGGTCGCGAGGAGAACCCCATCGCGCAGACCCCAGAGCCTCGCGGTCCCGTCCTGGAGCGCCGATGCGGCCAGCCGCCCGTCGGCAGAGACCGCCACGCAGTACACGACCCCGTCCGGCGGGCCGCCGAGGATGCGTTGGAGCGGTCCGCCCGGCGAGGTGAGGGTCCGAGCGGCCGGTCGCAACCAGGGCGCGGAGCCGCAGGGCTCGGCACGCTCCGCGAGTGCCCGGGCTTCGCCGTCCTCCGCGTCGAGGAGCCGTCCCGCGAGCTGACCGGCGAGCTGACGGGGATCGCCGGCGACGGCCGCGGCGGAGAGCCGCAGCGACTCCGCGATCGGAACGAGCCCGGTACGCACCCCTTCCTCCTCTCGCCTCCCCGTCAAGATCGATCAGCCCGGATCCATCGGCTCGCATCGACCGCAGCTGAAAGACGCGAACCCCACGGGCCCACGAGCGGTCGGCGAACGAGAAACGGATCCCGACCGTGTCGGTCGGGCCCGTCTCCCCGCCGAGGGAGACGACGCCGGCGATCGGTCGCCGGTCTAGGTGCCGCCGAAGATCCGCTTCACCTCGTCGAGGTCGATCTCCCACGCCAGTCCGAATGCCGCGAGCATCGTCTGCTCCTGCTCGCTGATCTCGGACCCGGCGGTGCCCATCGCGCGCGCCACGGCGAGAGCGTCGATGAAGATGCTTCCGAGGTAGCTCTGGTACTCCTCCGCCGAGAGCTTGCTCCGCAGCAGCTCCCTCGTCGTCCCGACCTCCGTCTCGGCGGCCATCTGGATCCGCTTGCCGAGGTCGTCGCCCGCGAACTCCTGCGCCACCTCGCGGTGGAGCACGTCCTTGTAGGTCATGGCGCCGCGTAGCATGCGGCCGGCGAACTCCTCGAACTCCTTCGGATCCGGCTCGCGGTCGGCGCCGGCCACGATACCGAACGCCTGGATCGGCACACACCTCACGAGCTCCCATTCCTCGGTCGCGAAGCGTTCCTTCATCCGTCCCACCTCCTCCGAGCCCATCCGGCGTGGGGGCACAGATCGCACCGTTCACCGGGCGGTCGACGCCCTCTCCGAACCCGCGTGGACCCTGTCGCCGACGCTACGCCGCGGCCCTCGGAGGGGCAGGGCCGAAGGGCCCGGCCACGTCGTGCCGGCTCAGCCGCGGCCCACCGCGGCCGCGAAGGCGCGTCCGAACCGCCGGTTGCGGAACGCGAGGTGCACCGTGGCCCCGTTGAAGTGGCCGCGCGCGCCGAGGACGCGGACGGCTCGGGCAGCGCGGGCGGCGTTCGTCCGGGCGCAGTGCTCGCAGATCGGGAAGCCGAACTCCTCGCGCACCATGAACTCCCCGAAGCAGCCGACGGCGGGCTCCTCCACGACGACCGGAAGGGTCCGGGAGTGGAGACGTGGCTCGGCCGTCGTTTCCGACGCGGACGGGGACGCGCCACAGACGACGCAGATCGCGGGCATCCGGATCGACGCGCTCCCTCGGGCGGGACGACGACCCCGAACTCGCGGCGGCTCGGCTCATCGGGGGGCCACCATCTCCTGATGGAGCGGTCCGACATGCTCGACCTCTCAGCGGAGTTGGTGGAGACGGCAGCGGCCGGACCCCGGGACCGCCGCGTTCTTGCACGGCTCGCCCGCCAGCGTCAGCGCGCCGCACCTGCCTTCCTCCTGTCGCGGTGACGACCCGCTCGTTCCCTGCCCGCCGCGGTGGGTCGCGCCACCGACGATCTGGGCGAGTCGTCGCCGCTGCGTCTCGGTCAGCGCCGGCATGATCATCGGCATCTCCCTCGAGCGCCATCGCGCGACGGACGCTGCGTTGGGGTCATCCTCGGCGCCACCATCGCCCCTTCTTCCCGCTCTTCGCCTGCGTTCCCTCGTCCTCGGTTCCCATGGCCGCCGAGATCTGGGCGATCACGTCGTCGCACACGCTCAGGACCTGGTCCAACGTGCCGACGTCGGCGGCCGGACGCTGCCGCTCGTCGTGGATCCGCTGACGGAACCCCAGGAGGTCGACGAGGGCCTCCCCGAACGCCGGCGAGCCGACGGGGTGTTGTCCGAGACGCCGCACGATCGCCTCGAGCTCCTGCATGTACCCCTTCGCCGCCCGCTCGGTGACTGCGCTCGCGCGCATGCTCTCGGTGACCGAATCGAGCTCATGCCCCCGCGCCACCAGCGCGGCCGTCAGCTGTACGAGCGCCTCCTTCCCTTCCACGCTCGTCACCGTCGAGGTCGCCGCATCGGCCTTGGCCTTCAAGCCCTCGAAGGTGTCCCGGACCCGACGCAGCTGCTCCTCGGATCCGACCCCCGCACCGGCCTGCTCCATCAGCGAGGCATAGCCCCGTTGCAGCTCCTCCATCGCGGCGACCTCGGCGGAGCCCGGGAGCCGGCTCAGCGTCCGGAGGTTCTGCTCGATCGCGGCGACGAGCTGGCTCGCCGAGGCGGCGACATCCGGATCCACCGTGCCGAGGTTCGCGCAGACACGCGCGATCTCGAGCACCTCGATCGCCTCCTCCACGGCCGGGGGGTCCCCCGCCTCGAAGCGTTCTCGCAGCCACTGCGTCGCCGCGACCGCCAGGAGGTAGTTCGCGTACGGGTACCGGGGGCACATCTCCAGCGCGCCCAGGAGCGCGGGTATCGCCGGCCCGAACTCGCCCGCGTCGATCCGGCGCTTGCCCTCCGCGACCTCATCGCCGACGAGGAACCCGTAGAGTCGGTCGACCTCCACCGGCGTCCCCGGGGGGTCGGCGAGCTCGGCACCCCCCGGCATAGCCGACGCGATCGCCTCGAGGTAGCCGACGAACGGGCCGAGGAGGGGCGATGGCCCGTCGGCCACGTCCGCGAGGACCGCGCCCGCCTCCGCGTATCGCCGCTCTCGGAACAGCGCACGCGCGGCATCGAGGGCGGTCTCGGTGGTGCGTGCCGGCGTCGCGGGTGCCGGGACCGCGCTCGGAGCCGCGGCGATCCTGGCGAGGACGTCGCCCAGGAGCGGCGTGGCACCGCCCTCGCCGAGCGCGGTGTCGGCGTGGTCGTCGGCCGGCCGGGCCTCGTCGAGGAGCTGTGCGGGGGTGGACGGCGGGCTCGGGTCGCCCAGGATCGCGCTCAACAGATCCCGCTCGGCGACCGTCGCCTTGCCCCGGCTCCGCGCCCGACCGGTGGCCCAGGCTATGACGTCGGTCGTCGGCATCGGCGGGCCCGCATCGCCCGCCTCGAGCGCCGCGCGCGCGGCTCTCGCACCATCGGCGGCGTCCAGACCGGGCGCGATCCCTTCGGCCATCGGCCCGTAGCGCTCGAGCGCGGCCGCGAGCCAATGGTTCGCCCCCATCCCGAGGCACGGATGGCTCGCGGCCAGGGCGAGCGCCGCCTCGACGACCTTGCTCGCGCCGGGCGTCATCTCCGCCTGCGGCGCCTCGGGGGCGGGTGCGGCCGGGGTCTCGGGAACGGGTTCCGGGAGGGGCACCGCGGGGCGTTGGGGAACCGCGTCGGGGACCGGAGCCGCGGGCGGCAGGGGAACGGGTTCGGCAACGAGATCCGCCGGGGGTTCCGGTTCCGCGAACCGTGCGTCCGACGGCACGGTGAACGGATTCACCCTCAGCGGTCCCGCGCAATCCTCGTGCGGGCATGCGATGTCGCGGCCCAACCACTCCTCGCGCGCGTTCGAGTACCGGTTGCAGTGCGGGCAGCGGATCTGCAGACCATCGCCGAGATCGGTCGCCGTGAGGATCACGCGCCGTCGGTCGTCGGCGTCCTGGCCGTCTCCGCCCGGCATCTCGCGGAGCGCGAGGGCGAAGTCCTCCTCGAGCGCGTACACGCCCGTGTAGGTGCGCGTCTCGTTGCCCTCGACGTCCGTCGAGACGACGACGCCGACGTCGGTCGCCTTGCGCTCGAGGAACGTGAAGTCGGTGAGCGTCTCGAACAGCGGGTCCCAGAGGCGGCCCCTCGTCTGCTGGTACGGCAGCTCCGAGAGCACCCGCAGGTTGCCCTCGAGGCCCTGCCGATCCCGCCGTGCGGCGAAGTACGACGCCAGCGCCGCGTACCGGGCGACCCCGTCGCCCCCGTCCAGGTAGCGGGCCGCGACCGCCTCGGCGAGCTGGAGGTGGTAGAAGCCGAGGAGCGCCGTACCGTCCGCGGCGCGCTCGACCAGGTACGGGCGAAGGTCGAAGAAGAGTCGCGACCAGACGGAGACCGGCACCTGGCGTGCCGGCAGCTCATGTTGCTGCTGGGAGCGCGCGACGAAGTCGGACCAGAACCCCTCGTCGGCGGCGAGCACGTCCAGCAGCTCGTCCTCGGTGAGCCCGTTCTTCCCGGCGCCCAGGTAGCCGAGCGCGCGGTCGACGAGCATCGGGCCGTGCGCGGCGGGGGCCTCGAGTCGGCGGAACAGGTCCTCCTGGATGAGGCCCTGGATCCCGGGGTGGAGCTCGTGCGCCTCACCCGAGCGCCAGAGCCTGGCCTCCTCGAACGCGAGCTTGAGGTACAGCGGCAGACCCTCCTCGCCCTCCTCACGGAACTTCGACAGCACCTCCTCGCGCTGCGCCGGCTGGAGGGTCCGGTGAGCGTCGCGCAGCCAGAGATCGAGGACGAGCTCCGCCTCCTCGACCGGCATGGGCTCGAGCTCCAGCAGGTGGTCCTCGGGCAGCTTCGCCTCGAGCGCGCGCGTGGACTCGGGCGGCTCCGTGGCGGCCGAGACGACGAGCGCGACGTGCTCGGGCAGCGTGGTCGGCAGCCACGCCAGGCTCCTCGCACGGTCCGCGTCAGAGAGCTGGTTCACCGCGTCGACGAACAGCAGGAGCGGTCGCTCGGCGGTCGCGAGCGCCATCCGTTCCGGGAACGCCTCGACGAGGTCCCGGTAGGCCGACGGCGGCTCGGTCGCGTCCCCGTACTCGCGCGAGATCTCGCGGCACAGGTCGCGCAGCAGCGACGCCCCGTCCGAGGACGCCGCCGTCGCGCCGACGAACCGCTCGATCAGCACGGCCCGGTCGCCGTGGACCTCCAGCGCGTCCCGCGACGCCTTCGCGACGACCGACGACTTGCCGGATCCCGGCTCGCCCCACAGGGCGAGCGGACGCCCGTCCGGGTCGGCGCAGTACGCCGCGATCCGCCCGAGCACCCCGACCCTGCCCTGGAAGTGCGATGCGCGGTCCTCGGCGAACAGCTCGTGGGCCTTCGCCTCGACGGCGATCGGGTCGACCTCGCGGCCCTCGATCTCGGCCTCGATGACGCGCCATAGGCGTTCGCGTACCTCGTCCCCGAACCGCGCGAGCGCCTCCTCGCCGCCGAGCGCGCCGCCCGCCCACGGCCTCGAGTAGCCGAACCGATGCTCCGCGCCGAGGGCCTCGACGAGCCGCTCGTCCAGGCGGTCGAGCCGCGACCGCACATCGTCCAGATGGCGCTCGGCCTCATCGGGCGCGAGGTCCCCGGGCGCCTCGTCGAGGAACCTCGCCGCGCGCAGGACGGGCTCGTCGTCGCTCGAGCGCTCGATCGAGCGCACGAACCAGAAGACGTGCTCGGGGGCGTCCGGGACCGAGAGCGCGCCCTTCTCGATCTCCTGCTCGGTCGCCGAGCCGACGATCCGCGTGACGCGCTCGAGCTCCGTCCCGACGACGGCCTGGTCGACCACACGCCGGAGGCGGCCCTCGTCCCAGGGCTCGCGCTCGGGCGAGCCGTCGACCGGCGCCAGGTAGTGCTCGTGCTCGTCGGGGTCGTCCTCGCTCGGCACCGCGTTCGCGTCGAGCGGGTACCAGGACGCGAAGTACCGCGCGTCGGCCTCGTCGGCGATCCGTCCGGCGATCGTAGCGAACTCCGCCTCCGACAGCGTGGGCGGCAGCGGGCGCCACCCGTACCGGTCGCCGAGCAGCACGAGGAAATTCGGCCTCGGCGAGATCTCCCGGCAGTGGTCGATCTCGGACAGGCAGATCTCCATGACGCGCTGGTCGGACGCCGCCTCGAGCGGCACGCCCCACCGCAGGTCGATGGGCTGGAACCGGAACCCACGCTCCTCGCACCGCCGCCGGAGCTCGGGGAAGACCTCGTCCTGCAGGACGTTCCGCTCGTCGACGAAATCGTCGAACGTCGAGCTGACGAACACCCGGAACGTCTTCGCGACGAGGCTCATCCGTCGTGACCCGTCAGCTCGGAGGCATCATCCCGGCGATCTTCTCGCTCTGACGCTGCCCACCCCACTTCGGGATGATCTCGTCGGCGAACCGGTCCGCCGTGCTCGCGACCGCGAGCACCGAGGACTTCAGCTCCTCGGTGTCCAGCGTGGAGCCGACGACCGTGTGCTCGAAGAAGATGTCGTCGTCGTCGTCGATGCCGAACGCTCCGAAACGGAACGTGTTGTTCTGCCGCAGCAGGTAGTGCATCAGGTCCTGGGTCAGCTCGGTGCCCATGGCCACGTAGGCGCGCGAGGTGATCGTCGAATCGTCGTCACCCCACGGCTGGACCGAGACCATCGCGAACGTCTGCCCGAGTTGCACCACGAACACCGGCTCGTCGGGCATCGCGTGCCCGAACATCCCGAAGAGCTGCGGCATCCACTCCGCGATGCGCGCGTGCACGTCCTTCTGCGCCTCCGTCTGGAACCCCATCAGTCGCTCCTTCCTTTCCAGCTCTCGCGCCGGTCGATCACCGTGCGCCCGTCCCCGTACCCCCGTCGGCCAAGATGTCGGGGAACAACCACCCGGCCAGGACCGCCCACACCACGAACCCGCCGAAGAACCCAAGGAGGGCGGCGAGCCACCACATCTCCCACAACCGGTAAGTGCCGATGAGGATCAAGGTCCCCACCACCGGGAAGAGCGTGAAAGCGAGGAACCGTCGCACCTTGCTCGTCCCGGTCGCGACATCGCCGAGACCGATCCCCACGTAGATCACGAGCACGCAGAGCGCGTACAGCGAGAGCGGGAACGATCGTTCGGCGACCCACAGCCAGATCGCGCCGACGACCCCACACACGATCGCGACCGTGGCGAACGCGACCTCGACCCCGCCTCCGGCCCCGGGCGGTCCCTCGCTCGCGCGTCCGGGACGGTCGGGCGCCCGGCGGCGCCTGCGGGAGGGCGTGGACAGGATCTGGATCGGGTCCTTGAGCCGGCTCCAGGGCGTGGACGGCCCGCCCTTCACGTTGTCGTCGAGCACGCTCTTCACTCCCCACGGACCGCGCCGCGCTCCGACCGTACGACCGGCTCGGCCCCGTCGTAGGGGCCGAACGGCCAGCGGTCGCGAGGCCGGAGCGCACCCACCCTCAGTACCAGCCGATGAGGCCGAGGCCGCGCTCGGCGCAGATCCGGAAGAACCCGCGGAGGCTCTCGACTTCCTCGATCGTGACGGGGTAGTGGTCCGCCTTCGAGGCCTCGGCCACGGCCTCCTCGTCCGCCCGTTCGAGCGCCACCCAGATCCGGCGGACGTCCTCGGGCGTCGTCCAATCCTGGTAGATCAGGATCCCGGCGACACGGTCGATGACGTCCAGGTACACCTTGCCGCGGAACGACGCGCCGCCGCCTCCCGAGAACAGGCCGCCGCACAGCTCGATCCCCGACGTCGCGAACTCCTCCTCGTCCTCGGGGGACAAGGCGACGTCTCCCGGCGTCCTCGAGGCGTAGCTGTCCAGTCCCACGGCATCACCCCTCGCCCGAGTGCGCTCGCACCCGGACGATGCGGTACCCGACCTCGGCGAGGAACGCGGGGAGCCGGCGGACGAAGATGCGGTCGTCCTCCTTCACGGACTCGGGCAGCTCCGCCCACGGCACGAGGTACGGGCTGGTCTTGCGCCCCACGTCCTTGTCCCCGGGCGCGAACCGCCACCCGTCGCCGACGCGTTCATCCACCCACCGCTGGTGCTCCATCTCGCCGAGCACCTCCACCTCCTCTGGTGGGAACTCGAACGCCCGATCCTCCCAGCCGTCGAGCGGCGCGAGCGCGTACCCAAGGACCGTCAGCTTGTCCCCGATGTGTCCAGCCTGGTCCCGATTGGACTCCCGGAGCGTTTCGGGCAGGGTCTCCCACGGCGCCATCGACGGGTTCTTCGCGGGGTCGGCGGCCTCACGGGTCCGCGACCGTCGGTACTCCTCGTGCATCGCGCGCGCGAGGGTCTCGGTCATGCCCGAGCGCAGCAGGTCGGCGCTGCACGTTCGGTCGAGGAGCCCGAACGCGTGCAACGCCCCGAACCCCTCGGTGGACCCCTCGCCGCGGAGCAGGGTGGCCAAGCCGGCGTCGTGGACCATCCGCACCACGACCGGCACCGTCGACCCCCGCAGGTGCCGATGGAGCGCGAGCGCCGCCGAGAGCCCGAGCGAGTCGTCGTCCACGCAGACGTACACCGAGGACGCGTTCGGCCGGTTGTCGTCGCCGAACAGGAAGCCCGCGCGTTCGAACTCCGGCGAGCCGATCTCCATGTCGAGCGCGTCGATCTTCAGCGCCGAGCAGAGCTTCGGCAGGCGGAGCTTCAACGCCTCGACCTTCGGGGTCGCCACGCGGTCGACCACCACCACGTGCGCGCGCGCGTCACCCTCGACCGCCTGCGTCTGCCACGTCCGCCCGGCCCCCACGACGAGGCTCTCGCCCATCCTTCCGAGCCCGACGATGACCGTGCGTGGCGGCCTGCCCTCCGCGAACGGCGGATGGCGAAGCAGCACCTCGCGAGCCCCGGCCTCGAACACGTTGAAGAACTCGAGCCGGAACGGCCGGTCGTGCCCGCGAGCGATCTCCTGCATCCGCAGCAGCACGCACAGCTGCGGGTCCACGATGTGGACGATGCAGGTGAGGGCGTGCCCGCTCGCCGTCACCATGCCTCGAGCTCGGACGGCGATCTCGGCGTTCACGCCGTCGTCGCCGGTCACCGCCAGGACGTGGGTTGCGTGGCCGACCCTCGCCCGATGCAGGATCTCCGGATCGCGTGCGTCGCCGGTGAACACGAGGGCGCCGGTCGCCCTGGCGCCGGCGATGAGGTCGTTCTCGGCGTCGCTCTCGACCACCGCCACCCGCTGGCCCGCGTATCGGAGCGACGCGGTGAGCAGGGACCCCTTGCGACCCAGGCCGCACACGACGACGTGACCCTCCAGGCGTCGAGCCCTCCACGCCGCGATCTGGTCTCGGAACAGCAGGGCGGACGCCGAGATGGCCGTGTAGCCGGCGAGGAGCGGCGCGACGAGCCGGGCGACCTCGAGCGTCCACGGGACGGGTGGCTCGACCGACCCGGACTGCAGGACGAACAGCTGCACCGAGAGGTAGAAGGCGTCGAAGAGGCTCATCGCCGTGTCGGTCGACGCCGCCCACGTGCGGAAGCCGACCATGCCCAGCGCGAGCACGCCGAGCGCGAGGAGCCCGACGATCGTCCAGTGGTACGTGCGCCACCACAGACGGGCGGGGCCGCCGTGGAACCGCGGTGCGTCAGGGGGCCGGCGGGAGATCTGGGGCCTCCGTCCCCGGGTTCGGCAGGGCCGTGACGTCGTCGCCCTCCACCGACACCACGACGGTGGCGACCGGCGCTCCCGGCGCGGGGATCCGCGGGATGAGCGCCCGCCCGAGCCGCTCCTCGATGAGCCGCGTGAGGCCGGTCCTGGTCCCCTTGCGGTTCGCCGCCCACGTCAGGAACGACTCGTCCCACGAGACCTCGAGCCCCTGGTGCAGGTAGTGCTCTTTCAGAGCCTCGAGCACGTGCCGCTCGAGCCACCGACGCTGCTCGGCGTCGGTCCGCGGCACCTCGACACACAGGACGTCGGCCTGCCGGACGAACGCCTCGCCGAGGACGTCCTCGACCGAGGCGCGCACCTGCTCGGGCGAGGCATCCTCGTGCGGCTTCCCGAAGCCCACCGGGTGCATGCCCGCGAGCTCCGAGGGAGCGGTCAGCACGACGACGGCGTCCGAGAGGTAGACACGCCCGGCGTCGCGCTGCCGGATCACGCCCTCCTCCAGCGCGCCCTGGAGAACGTTCAGGACCTCCGGATGGCAGCTGTTCACGTTCTGGCACACGAGGACCGACCACGGCGCCTGCGCCATCGCATTGATCGGCAGCCACTCCCCGTGGCCGATGTACCCGGGCGGCGCTCCGAGGAGGGAGTTCACGTCCGACTCGTCGTCGAAGCCGCCGAAGTCGATCGCCACGACACGCTCGTGCGCCCCGTACAGCGCCTCGGCCAGGAGCGCGGCGAGGGACTCGGCACCCTCGGCGGCCGGGCCGCCGAGTAGGACGACGGCCGCGGGGCGCTGCGGCCGAAGGTCCAGTCCGCGCATCGTCACGTGGAGCCGCCCGACGAGCGCGTCGACCTGGTCCTCGGTGAGCAGGTGGGAGTCGCCGAGCTCCCCCTCCAGCGTCTTCATCCGGACGGCGAGGTCGATCGGCATGCCGACCATCCGCTGCGCGACCTCCTGCGCCATCGCGATGTCGACCTGCGTCAGGTCCTTGGACCGCGCGAACGCGACGCTCTGCTCGAGGAGGTCGACCGCCTTGTCCGGGAACGTCCGGGTGCGCAGGAACTCCCTTCCGAACTCGACGAGCCACCGGAGCACGCCGTCGTCGACGGACACCCCGCTGAACTCGGCCAGCTTCTCGCGGTGGACCGCCACGACCGTGAGCGTGTCCTCCGGGGTCATCTCCTGGATCGCGATGGGCGCGAAGCGGCGCTCGAGGGCGCGGTCGCGCTCGATGAACCGGCGGTACTCGTCGTCGGTCGTCGCGCCGATGACCGCGATGTCCCCGCGACCGAGCGCCGGCTTCAGCAGCGCCCCGACGTCCGAGGTCCCGGGCGCGCCCCCGGCACCGACGATCGTGTGCATCTCGTCGATGAACAGGATGATCCCCGGCCGCCTCGCCTCCTCCAGCACGGCCTGCCACCGCTTCTCGAGCTCGCCGACGACGCCCGAGCCGGCGACGAGGTTCGACGGCTGGATCGCCACGATCCTCGACCCCCGCAGCGCCGAGGGCACCTCGCCCGCCGCGAACCGCTGGGCGACGCCCTCGACGATCGCGGTCTTGCCCACCCCCGCCGGACCGATCAGCGCGGGGTTCCGCTTCGTGCGGCGGCACAGGATCTCCAGGCAGGCGTCGATCTCGCGATCGCGCCCGACGATCTCGACGAGCTTGCCGTCCGCCGCGTCCCTGGTCAGGTCGCGCCCGTACCGCTCGAGCGTGGGCGTGGCGGCCGCCCCGGTCGTCGCTGCGCCGCCCGCCGCTTCCTGGCCGGCGCTCGCCGACGACCCGACCCCTGCGGCCTCGAGGCCCGCGGCGGCCAGGATCGCACGGGCCAGCACCCGCTCGCTCGCCTTCTTGCCCGGCTCCACCGTCAGGGACGTCACGAGGGCCTCACGGGCCAACGGCGTCCCGATGTCGCCTGCCTCGAGCAGCGCACGGACCTGACCGGCCTGCGCGCCTGGGTCGATCCCCGGCACGAGGCTCTCGACCATCGGGCCGTGACGCTCGAGCAGCGCGAGCAGCCAGTGATTCGACCCGAGTTCGGCGTGCCCGCCGGAGCGCTGCAGCTCCGCGGCGATGCTCGCGAGCTTCTCGGCGCCGGCGGTGAACTCGACCATGGGAACCGACCTCCGATGTCCGTGGTGGCCTCAACGGTAGGTCCGGTCCTCCGACCGCCGCAGGGCCGAACGGCCTCCCGCGACCGGCCCAGCCGTCGAGGGGCGTTCGGCCCGGGAGTCCGCCGCCTCGCGTGGCCACGCTCGTGGTCGAGACCATGACCGATGGCCGGCGAGACGTCGTGGTCGTCACCGGCGACGTGACGATCGACTGGAACCTGAGCCGGCCGACGCACGCCCGCGGCGCCGTCCCGGAGTGGGACCCCGACGAGTGCACCCGCGCGTGCTGGCAACGAGGCGGCGCCGCGCTCCTCGGGGACCTGGTCGAGGTCGTCGCGGCCGGGTTGACCGGAACCGAGCGCGAGCTCGAGGTGCGGCAGACGGCCGCCCCGCACGACCCCGTCTGGCCGGGCGACGACCGGTTCCACCACTCGTACGCGATGTGGTCCGTCTTCCCGTTCGCATCCGGACCGTCGACGGGCACCGACCGGCCCGCCTGGCGGGTCGAGGAGTACCTCGGGTTCGACCGCCGTCCGGAGACCGGCGGCGCCGACGACTGGATGCGCGTCGAAGGTGACAACCCGAACGCCCACATCCTCGTGCTCGACGACGGGAACCTCGGCTTCCGCGACCGCCCCGACCTGTGGCCGGCGGCGATCGAAGGGGGCTCGCCCGCCTGGATCGTCTTGAAGATGTCACGACCGGTCGCCGAGGGCGCCCTCTGGCGGACGCTCCACACGACACACGCCGAGCACCTCGTCGTCGTCCTGACCGTGGACGACCTCCGCCGGTCCGAGGTCCAGATCAGCAGACAGCTCTCCTGGGAGCGCTCGGCGCAGGACCTGACCTGGGAGCTGATCCACAACCCGGCCGTGAACGCGCTGTCCTCCTGCGCGCACACGGTCGTCTCGTTCGGCGCCGCGGGGGCGCTCTTGCTCTCGAGCGGCCAAGGGGTCGCCGGGCCGGAGGCGACGCTCGTGTTCGACCCCAAGGTCGTCGAGGACGCCTGGGAGTCGCAGCATCCCGGCGGCATGATCGGCGGCAAGACGGCGCTCACCGCCGGCGTCGTCCGCGAGCTCCTGCCTTCGCCCGGTTCGGCGGACGTGCTCGCCGGCGTGCGCGCGGGGCTCGCCGCTCGCAGGGCGCTCCACCTCGAGGGCTACGCGGAGCGGGGTACGCCCCCGGCCGACGTGCAGCTCGCCTTCCCCCTGGAGCTGGTGGCGAAGGAGCTCGAGCTCGACGAGGACGGACCGTTCGCGACGGTTCGCGTCGCAGATCCCGGAGCGTCGCAGGCAACGGGGACTCGGATCGGGCACGACGCGATGGGCGCTCCGCCGAGCCGGGCGGGCTCGTGGACGATCCTGGAGGACCGGTACCAGGGCGACCTGAGCGCCCTCGCGGGCCAGATCGCGCGGCTGGGAGCCGCGACGGTGCTGCGCGACGTGCCCCTCGGGCAGTTCGGCGACCTGCTCACCGTCGACCGGCAGGAGATCGAGGCGTACCGCAGCATCGGCGCGCTCGTCACCGAGTACGCGCGGCGCGGACAGCCGAAGCCGCTCTCGATCGCGGTGTTCGGCCCCCCGGGCTCCGGCAAGTCCTTCGGCGTTACGGAGGTCGCGAAGGCGCTCCTCCCGGAGATGGAGGAGCCGCTCGAGTTCAACCTCTCGCAGTTCGGCGGCCCGGAGGACCTCGCCGGCGCGCTGCACCAGGTGCGCGACGCCGTCCTGCGGGGCGGCCTCCCGCTGGTCTTCTGGGACGAGTTCGACACCGCGCTCGCCGGGCGGTCGCTCGGCTGGCTCCGCTACTTCCTCGCGCCCATGCAGGACGGCACGTTCCAGGAGGGCCAGATCACCCATCCGATCGGCCGCTGCATCTTCGTGTTCGCCGGGGGCACCGCCGAGCGGATGGACACGTTCGGAGCGGACCTCACGGCGGCCGAGTTCCGCGCGGTGAAGGGCCCCGACTTCGCGAGCCGTCTCCGAGGCTACGTCGACGTTCTCGGCCCGAACCCGCGAGGCGGCCCGGACGCGGAGGCCCCGACCAGCGACCCGCACTTCCTGATCCGTCGCGCGATCCTCCTCAACTCCATGCTGCGGCGCGGGGCGCCACAGCTCCTGCACCGGAGGGACGGGGGCGGCGGCATCGCGATCGACGCAGGTGTGCTCCGTGCGTTCCTCGAGATCGGGACGTACCGGCACGGCGCGCGCTCGATGGAACAGATCATCTCGATGAGCCGGCTCGTGGGACGATCCGAGTTCGAGCGCTCCAGCCTGCCGGCGCGTGCCCAGCTCGACCTGCACGTCGACGGGCACGAGTTCCTCGCGCTCGTCCAGCGGCCGGACCTGTCCGGCGACCTGCTCGAGCGGCTGGCCGCCGCCGCCCACGATCTGTTCCGCGAGGAGCTCGGGGATCAGGGCTACGCGCTCGGCCCCCACGACGCCGAGGCCCGGACGAGCCCGCTGCTCGTGCCGTACGCGGACCTGTCGGAGGAGGACAAGGACAAGAACCGCCGGAACGTCCGTGACATCCCGAGCAAGCTCGACGCCCTCGGCTACGTGATGACCCCCGCCCGCGGCGACGTACCGCCGTTCTCGTTCCCGCCCGACGAGGTGAACGCCCTCGCCGTGACCGAGCACGAGCGGTACGTGCGCGACATGCTCGAGCGCGGATGGCGTCCCGGCCCGGAGACCGACCGGGCCCGGAGGATCAACGCGACGCTCGTCCCGTGGCCCGAGCTCCCCGAAGCCGAGCGCGAGAAGGATCGCGCGCTCGTCCGCGGCATCCCGTCGATCCTCGCTCGCGCCGGCTACACGATCGCGCGTGCCGGATAGCGGCACCGCCCGTACGATGGCTCCGTGCTCACGTTCATCGTCGTGCTGTTGCTGCTCGCCGCGATCTTCGGGGTGCTCGGCGCGGTCCTCAAGGTGGCGCTCGTGCTCGTGCTCAGCCTCGTGCTCACCGTCGCCGTGCTCACCTGGGCGGGGTGGTACTGGCTGAAACGCCGGGTCCGCGGGTTCGAGGCCGAGGTCGAGCGCCAGCAGGAGCTGCAGGCCAGACGGCGTCGCGCGATCGACGTCCGGCACGTTCCGAACGAGGCGGAGCGGTCCGAGCCGCTCGAGCTCCCCGGCGACACACCCTAGCGGCGCGCGCCCCGCCGGACGATCCGCTCCCGGTACCGGCCCGGCGCATCCCCGACCACCCGCCTGATCGTCCCTCGAGCTCTGCCGGAGTCCTCCCGCCGGTCCCCCGACTCGAGCCCCCACGCCGCGGCGCGCACGAGCGGGAACCGCAGCGGCTCGGGCGGCGCCATCGCGACCTCCCGCCCGACCACCGGCATCGAGCTCCACTCGTCCCGAGCGCCCAGCACGAGCGACGCGAGGATCCGACCGCCGAGCTTCGTCTGTGCCAGCCCGTGACCCGAGAAGCCGAGCCCCGCATGCACCGTCCCCGGCTCGAGCGTCCGGAAGAACGGCAGGAACCAGGCCGTGTGGTCGATCGGGCCACCCCATGCGTGGGTGAACCGCACGCCCTCGAGCTGCGGGAACAGCCACAGCAGGCCCCGGGCGGCGACTTCGGCGACGCGGTGGTCGTGGGTCGCGCGCCGGCCGACCCGGCCGGCGTAGACGACCCCCGTCGCGCCCCCGCCGATCGCGATCCGATCGTCCTTCGTCCGGCGGAGGTAGAAGAGCATCTCTCGGCCGTCGGCGATCCCGACGTCCGTCGTCCAGCCGATCCGCTCGAGCTGCTCCGGGATCGGCTCGGTCGCGACCATGAAGTCGGCGATCACCCCGAAGCTCCGACGGAACCCCGGCCACGAGGCTGCCCAGGAGCCGTGGGTGAGGACGACGTGGTCCGCCCGGACCGCGCCGGTCTCGGTCCGAACGACGGGGGCCGGTCCCGGCTCGACGGGGCGAGCCGCCGAGCCCTCGAAGACGTGGACCCCACGCTCGAGCGCGACCCGTCGGAGCCCGCGCGCGAGCCGCGCCGGCTGACAGGTGGCGTTGTCCGCCGTGAACGTCCCGTCGACGAACCGGGGCGAGTCGACGTACGACCGGCACCCCGCCGCGTCGAGGGGAACGATCCGCCCGCCGAACCCGAGGTCCTCACACAGCTCGAGCGCGCGACCCCCGGCGAGCCCCTCCTGCCATGCCCCGGTCCGCACGCCGAGGACGCCGCCCCGCCGGTACCACGCGTCCACGCCGGTCTCGTCGCACCATCGCTCCGCCTCGGCGATCTCGTCCCCTAGGGCGAGGGCGTACCGCGCCCCCTCGTCGCGTCCGAACAACCCGACGATCGCGGGGAGGTCGTGCCACGAGGAGGAGAAGAACCCGCCGTTGCGTCCGCTCGCGGCACCGCCGCAGATGTCGGCCTCGACCAGCGCGATCCGCATCCCGGGCTCGCGCTCGACGAGCTCGACCGCGGTCCACAGCCCCGCGAACCCCCCGCCGACGATGCACACGTCCGCCCGCACCCGTCCCCGCAGCGGCGGACACGGCACGCCCCGATCGGCGCGCAGGGCCTCCTCGAGCCAGAACCCGCGATCGCCACCGGGCGGCGGGACATCGGGCCGGGCGCCGCGCGTCACGCCGGCTCCCCGGGGGCGGCCGGCGATCCCGATCGACGGACGAGCGACGCGCCGAGCAGGGTCAGCCGCCCGACGACGAGGAACAGGAGGGTGAACCCCATCGCGATCGCGCCGAACTCGAGCAGGCCCTGCCCCCACGGCCCCCCACGGATCACCGAGCGTCCGACGAGCCCGAGCGGGACGGCGAGCACCCAGGTCGCGAGCATCGTGACCCAGCCGACCCGCCGGTACGTCCCGATGACCAGCGCCACGAGGAACCACGCGACGAGGAGCGGGACGCCGGTCCGCACGATGCCGGCGAGCGCGAGACCCCCGTGCTGCACCACGCCGACGACGACGAAGGCCGCGAGCGCGACCGCGTCGATCGTGGCCGCGGCGCGCGGGGACGGGCGAGCCGCCGAGCGTCGCACGGCCCCATCCTCCCAGACCGTGGAACCGCCCGAGCCCTCGACCCGTCGTGAAGGGGATGGACGTCTCGCCCCGCACGCGGCACCATGGGCCGGTGACCCGCCGACTTCCCCACCGGGCCGCGCTCGACGCGGCCGTGTTCGTGATCATCCTGTCCCTCCCGCTGCTGGTCGCGGCCGAGCTGAGCGATCGGCCGCCGCCGATCGCGATCTCGCTCGGCGGGGTGGAGGTCGTCGTGGACCACGACGCCACGTTCGGCGACGTGATCCTCGACCACTCGCTCCGAGCGCGTGACGGTCGGTTGTTCGACGTGGAGGGCGGCGTGCTCGACGCTCGAGCGGACCCCGGCCGGATCTGGCTGAACGGCGCACCGGCGGACCGGGCCACGCCGCTGGAGCCGGGCGACGCGATCGTGGTCGTGCCGGGGACGGACCGAACCGAGGGCACCCGGCGGGTCGTCGAGCGCCTGCCCGGGCGCCAGCTCCAGAACCCGATGAGCACGCTCGCGACCGCGCGCATGGTCCGCGTCACGCGGGTCGGGCGGCTCTCGGGCATCGTGATCGACGTCCGGTACGAACCGGTCGGGCGCACGCACGAGCCGCCGACCGTCGCGCTGACGTTCGACGACGGGCCGTGGCCGCACGGGACGCTCGGCGTCCTGCGGGTCCTGCGGCGGATGGACGCGAAGGCGACGTTCTTCATGGTCGGGTGCCTGATGGAGCGCTACCCCGAAATCGTCGAGCAGGTCCGGCGCGCGGGCATGTCGATCGGGACGCACTCGTGGGTCCATCCCTACCTGACCCCCTTCGTCGACCTGCGTCCCCACCGTCAGCAGACCGAGATCGTGCGTCCCGCCGAACTGCTCCGGAGCCGGTTCGGCGTGTCGCCGACCCTGTTCCGCCCACCGGGAGGGAGCTACGACGCCTCGGTCGTTCGCATCGCGGACCAGGCCGGGATGCGCGTCGTCCGGTGGGACGTCGACCCGGGTGACTTCCTGAGCGGCGCGAAGCCCCGCCGGATCGCCTCCACCGTTCTGCGCTCGGTTCGGCCCGGGTCGATCGTGCTGCTGCACGACGGGGGCGGCGATCCGAACGCCACGATCCGAGCGCTCCCGCGGATCATCCGCGGGATCCGCCGCATGGGCCTCGAGCCGGTGGCCATCGAGGGCTGAGCGACCCGGTGGAGCTCGACGAGGTCCTCGAGGAGGTGCGGCGAACGGCCGATCCCGCCCGGTTGGTGGGTATGGCGCGCTACGGGATCGCGACGGACTCGGCCCTCGGCGTCACGGTGACCGAGCTCCGCGCCCTCGCGCGGCGGGTGGGCCGCGACCACGCCCTCGCTGCCGCCCTGTGGGACACCGGCGTCCACGAGGCGCGCATCCTCGCGACGATGGTCGACGAGCCCGCACAGGTGACGAAGGCGCAGGCGGAGGCGTGGATCGCGGACGTCGCGTCGTGGGACCTGTGCGACGGCCTGTGCGGCAACCTGCTCGACCGGACGCCGTTCGTGTTCGACATGGCGGTCGCGTGGAGCGCCCGCGACGAGGAGTTCGTGAAGCGTGCCGGATTCGTCCTCATGGCCTCGAGCGCCGTGCACCGCAAGGACGAGCCCGACGAGCGGTTCGAGGCCCTGCTCCCCGCGATCCGGGCGGGCGCGAGCGACGACCGCAACCTCGTGAAGAAGGCGGTCTCGTGGGCGCTCCGTCAGATCGGGAAGCGCAGCCCGGCGCTCCACGCACGGGCGGTGGAGACGGCCGAGCGGATCCGCGCGAGCGGCTCCAGGCCGGCGCGGTGGATCGCCGCCGACGTGCTGCGGGAGCTCGAGAGCGACGCGGTCCTCGAGCGCCTCGGGGTCCGGCGGCGTTAGAGGGGGAGCAGCGCGGGCGCCAGCTCGCGCAGCTGCGGCAGGCACACGTCGTTCTCGTCGTCCGAGACGACCTGCACGCAGACGTGGTCCGCCCCCGCGTCGAGGTGCGCTCGCACGCGCGTCGCGATCCGGTCGGCGTCGCCCCAGGCCACGACGGCATCGATGATCGCGTCGCTGCCCTGGCCGCCGATGTCCGCGTCCGACCACCCCATCCGCTTCAGGTTGTTCGCGTAGTTCGTGGTCTGCAGGTAGTGGACCGCGAACCGCCGCGCCACGTGACGGGCCTCGGACGGATCGCTCTCGAGGACCGCCGTCTGCTCGACGGCCAGCACGGGCTCGGGGCCCAGACGCTTGCGCGCGAACGCGGTGTGCTCGACCGGCACGAAGTACGGGTGGGCGCCCAGCGCCCGCTCCGCGGCGAGCTCGAGCATCCGCGGACCGAGTGCCGCGAGCACCCTCCGCGGCTCGCCGTCGGGCTCGAGGGCCGAGGACGCGGCGCGGTCCATCGCGTCGAGGTAGTCGCGCATCGCGCCCCACGGCCGCTCGTAGCGACCGCCTCGGCGCGAGACCGACGGCGAGTGGCTGACGCCGAGCCCGAGGAGGAACCGTCCGGGGTACGCGTCGGTGAGCATCCGCCACCCGTTCGCCATCGCCACGGGATCGCGGGCCCAGATGTTCGCGATGCCGGTCGCGACCACGGCCCGCTCGGTCGAGCCCAGCAGCCAGCCGGCGTGACTGAACGCCTCACGGCTCGTCACGCTCTCGGGGATCCAGATGGCCGGGTAGCCGAGGGACTCGATCTCGGCGGCCGCCTCACGCTCCTCCGCGGCGGTCTGCGCCTCCAGCGCGAAGCTCCACACCCCCACGCGGCCGAGCGCCGAACGGAGCGCCTCGCGCTCCTCACGCATGCCCGGACCGAGCGGCTCCTCCATCACGAGCGGACACTATCAGAGACGTCGGAGGGGGCCGAAGCCCCCTCCGACGCAACCGTGACGAGACGTTACGGACGCTCGTCGCCCGCGGGAACGGGTTCCGTCTGGGTCTCAGGGACCAGGACGGGCCCCCGCGTCGGCTCCCGGCCCTCGACGTTGACCTTCGGCAGCCACTCGAGCCACGTCGGGAGGTACCAGTTGAGGTCGCCGAGGAGCTTCATGCTCGACGGCACCAGGATCGATCGGACGATCGTCGCATCCAGGAAGACCGCGACCGCGAGGCCCAGGCCCATCTGCTGGAGCGGCACCAGCCTGCCGGCCGCGAACGCGGTGAAGACCGCGACCATGATGATCGCGGCACCGGTGATGATGCCGGCCGTCGTCCGCAGGCCGTAGGCGACTGCCTCGGAGTTGTCCCCGGTCTTGTCGTACTCCTCGCGGATCCGGCTGAGCAGGAACACGTGGTAGTCCATCGACAGGCCGAACAGGATCGAGAACAGCAGCAGCGGGAGCCACGCCTCGATCGACTCGACCTCCTGGAACTGGAACCCGATCGCGTTGAACCCGTCGAGCGCCCAACCGTGGATCGTGTTGAGGAACCCGCTCGACTGCCTCTGGAACACGAGCACGATCGCCCCGTACGCCGCTCCGACCGAGAGCAGGTTCATGAGCACGGCCTTCAGCGGCACGACGAGCGAACGGAACACGACCATCAGCAGGAGGAACGACAGGCCGAGCACGAAGGCGAAGACGATCGGCTGATACGTGTCCGTCTGCGTGAAGAAGTCGGCCATGATCGCCGGGAACCCCCCGACGAGCACCTCCGCATCCGTTCCCGCGAAGATCGGCGGGATGCCCTGGTCGCGGAGCCGGTAGACCGCCTCGGTCGTGGCGTGACCGAACGGATCGCCGACGGGGATCGCGTTCACCACCGCGGCCGTGCCCTCCGGGTTCGGGATCATCCCCACCTGGTCGGCGAACGCGGGATCGGCCGCGATCGCCTGTTCCAGCTCCCGGAGCGCGCCCTGCAGCTCCGGGGAGGACAGGTCGCCGCCGACGTACACCTGCACCGGGTCGCTCCGACCGCCGGCCGCGAACTGCTCGGACAGGATCAGGAACGCCTGCTTCGAGTCGACCTCGTCGGGCAGCGTGGCGGCGCTCGAGGTCGTCCCCTTGTCGATCGTGAAGTACAGGCTGGCGAGCGAGCCCAGGAACACGACGGAGATGACCAGGAACAGAACGGGTCGCGCCATGACCGTCTTCGTCATGCGGTCCCAGAACCCGCCCTTCGGGTCGTGCTCCCCCTCCATCCGGGCGCGCTTAGTGAAGCGCGGCCAGTTCACCCGGTCCTTCAGCAGGCCGAGCAGCGCCGGCAGCAGGGTGAGCGAGGCCATGATCGAGGCGAGGACCACGAGGATCGCCCCGGCCGCCATGCTGCGGAAGATCGTGTTCGGCATGATGAACATGCCGAGGAGCGCCAGGACCACCGTCAGACCGCTGAAGAAGACGGCGCGGCTCGCGGTGGCCCCCGACGCGGCGATCGCGTCGTACGGCTCGAAGCCCTTCTTCCGCTCCTCCCGATACCTCGCGATGATGAACAGCGAGTAGTCGATCCCCACCGCCAGCCCGATCATCGGCGCGATGTTCTGCGTGAAGAGGCTGAAGCTCACGCCGCTCAGCTCCGCGATGAGCGCGATGCCGCCGAGCGCGATCGGGATCGCCATGAACGCCATCGCGAGCGGCAAGAGGGCGGCGATCAGCGCGCCGAAGACCACCAGGAGCACGACCAGCGCGATGAGGACGCCGGTCCGCTCGCTGCTCGCGAGGTCCTCCTCGGCCACGCGGCTGGTGTCGGCGTTCAGCGTGGCCGGGCCGGCGAGGAACGTCTCGAACGCGTCGCCGTCCTGGTCGACCTCGGCTTGCACGTCCTTCAGCCGCTCGACGGTCGCGATCTCGGTATCGGCGATCGGGACCGAGACGATCGTGGCTCGCCCGTCGGTCGAGATCAGCCCCGCGACATCGAAGTAGGTGATCGGCGGCCCGGCGAGGGCGTCCGACCCCGCGGCCATGATCGCGCCGCGGACGGCCTCGGTGACGCTGGTGAAGCTGATCTGCCCTGAGGGGTCCGGGTCGTCGATCTCCACCGACGGCGACGTGATGAACGCCACGAGCTCGGGCGGATCGACGCGCAGCACGTCGGGGTTGAGCGTGCCGGCCGTGAAGAGCTGCTGCGGCTGGATGACCTGGATCCGGTACGCCGAGGCCTCATCGGGCGGCAGGGCCTGGTCGACCGCGCCCTGGAGCGTCGAGCGGATCTCCTCGTTCGCCGGCCCTTGGAGCTGGATCGACACGAGCACGCCGGAGGGATCGGACGTCCGCAGCCGCCGCAACCCGGCGGCCTCGAGCGCGTCGTAGACGGTGACCACGTCGCCCGCGACCGTCGTCTCACCGAGCTCCATCACGCGCTGTTGCACCCCGCGCACGTACTGCTCGAACGTGGGGTCCGACACGGCGAGCACGTCGTGGCGGATGACGAGGAACTCGGTGTCCTTCTGCTCGCCGGTGATGTTCTCCTCGATGAGCTGCATCGCCTGCTTGGACTCCGGGTTGTTCGTGAAGTCCACGTCGGACGTCAGGGCGTCCGACAGGAACTTCTGCGAAGCGAACCCGAGCCCGGCGACGATGAGGAGCCACACGACGACGACGGTCCACGGGTGCCGGCTGCTCGAGCGCGCGAGCGACTCCGGGTTCAAGCGCATGGCCTTGCCCCCTCCCTGCTTGCGGCGGACACGCCCCAGGCATGCTTACGACGTATGTAGAATCATAGGCAGGGCGTCAACCCCAGACCCTGACCGAGAGGACAGACCATGTCCAGCGCGATCGTCGACCCACGTGCGAAGTCCAGGCCGCGCCGCGAGCCGCTCACGCGCGAGCGGATCGTCGAGACCGCGCTCCGCCTCATGGACGAGGAGGGCCTGGAGGCCGTCACGATGCGGCGCGTGGGCCGCGAGCTCGGCGTCGAGGCGATGTCCCTGTACAACCACGTCGCCGACAAGGAGGACATCCTGCACGGGGTGGTCGAGGCCGTCATGGCCGAGTTCGCGTTCCCCGAGGCCGACGACGACTGGCGCGAGGCCGCCCGCCGGGCGGCGCGGGCCTGGCGGGCCGTGCTGAAGGCGCACCCGAACGTCATGACGCTGATGTCGCACCAGCGCAAGCCGATGACCTCGGTCGTGGCGCTCCGTCCCACGGAGCACGCGCTCGAGATCCTCGGGCGGGCCGGTCTCTCCGAGGCCGAGACCGTCCAGGCGTTCCGAGCGTTCGGCGGCTACGTCCAGGGCTTCGTGCTGGCCGAGATCGCCCAGATGTTCGGTGGCGACGACCCCGGGCTCGACCCCGACGAGGTCGCCCGGAGCCTCCCCATGGACGAGCTCCCCACGCTCGCCCGTCACCTGGACCACCTGTTCCGGTGCGACCAGGACGCCGAGTTCGAGTACGGGCTCGACCTGATGATCCGCGGCCTCGAGGCGAAGGCCGCCGACGCCGTCTAGCGAAGGCCGAGCTCGGCGCCGACGCGGGCGAACACATCGAGCGCCGTCCGCAGGTCCTCCTCCGTGTGGTCGGCGGTCACGATCGTGCGGACCCGCGCCTGCCCCTTCGCGACGGTCGGGAACACGATCGCCGGGGTGAACACGCCCTCCTCGAACAACCGGCGCGCGAACGCCTGCGTCTTCTCCTCGTCGCCCGTGATCACCGGCGTGATCGGCGTCTCGCTCATCCCGGTGTCGTAACTGAGGTCGTGGAGCCCGGCCTTGAACATCGCGGTGTTGCTCCACAGGCGCTCGAGCCGATCGGGCTCGTCGCGGATGATGTCGAGCGCCTCCAGGCACGCGGCCGTGACCGCCGGGGGCGTGCTGGTCGAGAACAGGTACGGGCGGCCGCGGTTGATGAGCCACTCGATCAGCTGGGCGGGCGCCGCGACGAACCCGCCGAGCACGCCGATCGCCTTCGACAGGGTCCCCACCTGGACGTCCACGCGGCCGTGGAGGCCGAAGTGGTCGACGGTCCCGGCGCCGGCCTCGCCGAGCACGCCCGAGGCATGCGCGTCGTCGAGCATCATGATCGCGCCGTGCTTCTCGGCGACCTCGACGAGCGCGGGGAGCGGGGCGATGTCGCCGTCCATCGAGAAGACGCCATCGGTGGTCAGGAGCTGACGCCGGCCCGGCCGGGCGGTCTCGGCAAGGAGCGCGTCGGCGTGGTCGGCGTCCTTGTGCTCGAACACCTTGATCTCGGCGCGTGACAGGCGTGCGCCGTCGATGATCGAGGCGTGGTTGAGCCGGTCGCTCACGATCACGTCCTCCTTGCCCAGGATCGCGGCGACGGTGCCGGCGTTCGCCGTGAACCCCGACTGGAACATCAGGGACTCCTCGGCGTGCTTGAAGTCCGCGAACCGACGCTCGAGCACGCGGTGCATCGACATCGTCCCGGCGATCGGACGGACGGCACCGCTTCCGGCGCCGAGTTCTGCGGCCGCCTTCGACGCCGCGGCGTTCATCCGGGGATGGTTCGCGAGCCCGAGGTAGTTGTTCGACGCCAGGTTGATGACGTCCCGGCCGTCGAACCGCGCGCGGGCGCCGGTCGGTCCCTCGAGCGTCCGCGGATGGATCGCGAGCCCCTGCGCTTCCAGCTCGGCGAGCATGTCCTTCAGGTAGTCGAGCGCACCGCCCATCGCGTTCCTCCCGTGCCGGGGCCGTCACCACCCTATCGCCGGCGTCTACGATGACGCCGTGCGGGTCGAGGCGTTCCTGGCCGATGCGGTGCAGGCCGTCGGGGGCAAGCTCTCGGCGCTCGGCGTCGGGTGGAACACGCTCTCGGCGCCGCGCTTCCCCGCCCGGCACGACCGGGTCGCGCTCGGCGTCATCGTCCGGATCCCGCCGGAGGAGACCGGCGCGGGACACCGGCTCCGGGTGACGCTGGTCGACCCGAGCGGTCAGGAGCGGCCGCTCGGGCGCGGCCAGGATGGCAGCCAGCTGACCGCGCTCGACGCGCCGTTCTCGGTGCGCCCCGCCGAGATGGAGGCGACGGCGACGTTCGCGCTGAACTTCGACGGGCTGGTCTTCGAGGGGCCGGGGACGCACACGTTCGTCCTGGCCGTCGACGGGACGGAGCAGGGACGGTTGGCGTTCCGCGTGCAGACGCCGCCGGCCCCGCCGCCGGTCGAGCACCGCGCGGGCGGCTACCTCTGAGAGCCTCCTACCGACGCTCGCCGTCGGGGAACATGATGACCTTCGCGGCGTGGCCGGAGGCCGCCGTCGCGAAGGCGTCCTCGAAGTCCTCGATGCCGAAGCGGTGCGTGATGACCGGCGCCACGTCGACCCGCCCCGTCGACAGCAGCGTGGTCGTCTGCTGCCATGTGCGGAACATCTCGCGCCCGGTGATCCCGAGGATCCGTGCCTCCTTGAAGATGACCTGGTCGTTGAGGTCGATCGTCACCGGTCCGTCGGGCAGGCCGAGCAGCGACATCCGGCCGCCCCGCGCCAGCATCCGGGTCCCCTGATCGATCGCGCGCGCGTTGCCCGACATCTCGAGCACCACCTCGGCGCCGACGCCGCCGGTCTCGCGCATCACGACGTCGACCGGGTCCTCGACCTTCGGGTCGACGAGCAGGTCGGCCCCCATCGCCGCGGCGAGCGCTCGCCGCTCGTCGTTCGGCTCGATCGCGAACACCTTCCAGGCGCCGAGAGCCCGGGCGATGCCGACAGAGAACAGGCCGATCGGCCCGCACCCGATCACCGCGACCGGGTTCGTGAGGAGGTCCTCGCCGCCCTCGGTCCCGAAGGCCGCGTGCACGGCGTTCCCGAACGGCTCCATGATCGAGGCCACGTCGGGGTGGATGCCCTCGCCGACGATCCACGCGTTCTCGGCGGGGATGACCACGTACTCCGCGAACGCTCCGTCGGTGTCGACGCCGAGGATCCGCAGGTTCTGGCAGATGTGTGCGCGCCCGGTCCGGCAGGTCGCGCAGTGGCCGCACGCGATGTGCGTCTCGGCCGCGACGAACGCGCCGGGCTTGATGTGGTGGACCTCGGGGCCGACGGCCTCGACCGTGCCGGCGATCTCGTGGCCGAACGTCATCGGGATGCGCGGGATCCGATGCTGCGCCCACTCGTTCCAGTCGTAGATGTGGAGGTCCGTGCCGCAGATCGAGTTCGCGTGGGTCCGGACGAGCACCTCGTCCTCGCCAGGCTCGGGGATGGGGATCTCCTCCAGCTCCGCCCCCGGTGCGGCGCGGGTCTTGCGAAGCGCTCGCATCGTCCCACCCATCTCCGGCAGCCTACCCGACGCGGCGCCGCCACCCGCTCGGGGCCACCCGGAACCCGTGGGCCGGAAGGCGTCGTCCAACGCGCGTCGATGTCAGGATGACCCGAGGGACGGAGGTTCCGCGATGAGGCTGATCCGGATCGGCGTGGCGGCGAGCGTGCTGGCGCTCGCGGTCGCGGCATGCGGTGGGTTGAGCGACGACGGGGCGAGCGGGGGGAACGGCGGAGCCACCGGAGGAGGCGGAACCCCGATCGAGCACCCCACGGACGCGGACCGGATCGTCCTCCGCTGGGAGTACCGGGGCGGGTTCGTCCCCTACGAGTACACGCTCGAACGCCTTCCGAGCTGGTCGCTCTACGGCGACGGCCGCCTCGTCGTCGAGGGCCCGGTCATCGAGATCTACCCCGGCCCCGCGCTGCCGAACCTGCTCGTCCGCCGCCTCTCCGAGGACGCCGTCCAGGCGAGCCTCCGCGCGGCGGAGGACGCGGGGCTCATGGACGGCGACGCGAGCTACGACTATCGGTGCATCACGGACGCCGCGACGACCGTCTTCACGACGGATGCGGGGGGCTCGACGAGCGTCGTGTCCGCCTACGCGCTCGGCGACGCGATGGGGGGCAACTGTCCCGACGTCGACGTGGAGGCCCGCCGGCGGCTGTTCGAGTTCCGCGAGATGCTCGGCGACCTGAGCTGGCTCCCCGAGGGCTCGGTCGGCGCGGAGGAGGCGTTCGTGGCCGACGAGGTTCGGATCTACGTGTTGCCGTACGGCGGACAGCCGGACCTCCCGCAGGAACCGGTCGCCTGGCCTCTCGCGACGCCGCTCGCCCGGTTCGGCGAGCGCGTCCCCGGCGGTGTCGAGGACACCCGGTGCGGGGTCGTGAGCGGCTCGGACCTCGACACGCTCTTGCCCCTGATGCAGGATGCGAACGACCTCACGCCGTGGACGAGCGGCGGGAACGACCACCGGCTGATCCTCCGACCGCTCCTCCCCGACGAGCACGGCTGCTGAGCGACGGATCGGATTGCCCGGACGCGTGAACCGGCCTAGACTCCGCGCCAACCTCGGGTGGGAGGAGGTCTATGGCCCTCAGGATGGGCAGGGTATGGATCCACGTCGCCGTCGCGCTCGCGATCGCGCTCGTCGCGACCGGGTGCAGCGGTGACGGCGGGGAGACCGTCGCGGTCACCCTGCAGGAGTTCGCCATCGCGGCGGACCCGGCGTCGGTCGGCGCAGGTGAGGTCACGTTCGACGCCACGAACGACGGCCCGGACGACCCTCACGAGCTCGTCGTCTTCCAGACCGACCTGGCACCGGAAGCGCTGCCGACGCAAGAGACGGGCGCGGTGGACGAGGCCGGTGAAGGGGTCGAGCTGATCGACGAGATCGAGGAGTTCCGCGTCGGCGAGACGCAGAGCATGACGCTCGACCTCGAAGCGGGGAACTACGTGCTCGTCTGCAACATCTACGACGAGGACGAGGACGAGGCGCACTACCAGGAGGGCATGCGCCTCGCGTTCACCGTCGAGTAGGCACCGAGGGGTCGGGACCGCCCGCGTCCCGCCCCTGCGGGTCCCTCAGAACTTCCGACGAGACGGAGCGCGCAGCGACGACCGGCGGCCGCCCCGAGAGCCCGAGAACACCACCCGCGGCGAGGCGATCTTCATCCCCTCCTCGCGGAACTCCTCGTGGAGGTCCAGGCGTGCCGCCATGCGGCTGACATCGCCTTGCTGCTCGGCCGTGACCAGGGTGATGCCCGTCCCGCTGCGACCCGCGCGAGCGGTCCGGCCGATCCGGTGGACGTACCCCTTGTCGTCCTGAGGCGGGTCGTAGTTCACGACGTGGCTGATGCGCTCGAGGTCCAGGCCGCGGGCCGCGACGTCGGTCGCGACGAGCACGTCGACCTTGCCGGAGTCGAACCGCTCCAGCGCCTTCTGACGGGCCGGCTGGGCCATGTCGCCGTGGAGCCCCTCGACGCGCATACCGCGGGCCTTCAGCTTGTGGACCAGTCGGTCGGCGCCGCGCTTCGTCCGAACGAACACGAGGGTGAGCTCGCGATCCTTCTCGAGGAGCTCGATGAGCGCCTCGACCTTGCCCTGGGCCGTGACGGGGATGAAGCGGTGGTCGATCTCCTCGACCGTCTTCGAGTGCGACTCGACCTCGTGTAGCACCGCGTCGCGCGTGTACGCGCGCGCGAGGTGCCCGACGGCCCCGTCCAGCGTGGCCGAGAAGAACATCGTCTGCCGGTCCTTCGGGAGGCGTCGGACGATCCGGTCCACCTGCGGCTGGAAGCCCATGTCGAGCATCCGGTCGGCCTCGTCCAGGATCAGGATCCGCACGCCGCCCAGGCGCACGAGCCCGCGCTCGGCGACGTCCTCCAGGCGCCCCGGCGTTGCGATCAGCACGTCGGCGCGCGCGGCGCCACGCGTCTGCTCGCGCAGCTTCGTCCCGCCGTACGCGACGCCCACGCGCAGGCCCTTCGCCTCCGCGACGTCTTCGAACTCGTCGGCGACCTGCTGCGCGAGCTCGCGGGTGGGGACCAGGATCAGCGCCGATGGCGTCTGGCCGCCGGCACGGATGCGCTCGACGATCGGCAGCGCGAACGCGAGGGTCTTGCCCGATCCCGTCTGCGAGCGCGCGAGCACGTCCTTGCCCTCGAGCGCGTCCGGCAGGACGAGGCGCTGGATCTCGAAGGGCGCGTCGATGCCGCGCCCGGCGAGGGTGTCGACGACGGCGCTGGACACGCCGAGGTCGAGGAACGACCGTATGGTCATGTTCGACTCCTTCTGCTCCGCGGCCCGCGGCCGCGGTTCGGTTCGGGGAGGTCCTGCTCTGGCCCCGAGACCGCCTGAAGGAGGAACGAGGAAGCGAAACCTCACGGGACGACGACGCCGTCCTTGCGATGCAGCGTACCAGGGAGGGGGCTAGCCGAGCACGACGATCGAGACCATCGCGAAGTGACACGCGGCGGCGGTCACCATGAACGCGTGCCAGACCTCGTGGTAGCCGAAGACGGCCGGGGACGGATCGGGACGACGGACCGCGAGGACGATCGCGCCGACCGTGTAGAGGAGACCTCCCACGACGGTGAGCACGAGCGCCGACACCGGCATCTGCCGCAGGAGCTGTGGGAACGCGATGAGGGCCAGCCACCCCATCGCCATGTACAGGCTCGCCGTGAGGACCGTGAACCCATCGATCCGGATCAGCTTCAAGACGATCCCCGCCACGGCCGCCGCCCAGATGATCGAGAGGATGACGATGGTCCACGAGCCGTGAAGGACGAGGACCGCGATCGGCGTGTAGCTGCCGGCGATGAGGACGAAGATCATCGAGTGGTCCAGGCGCTTCATGCGCCGCAGGGCCTTGGGCTCCCAGTCCCCTCGGTGGTACGCAGCGCTCGAGCCGAACACCGCCACCAGGCTGAGCGCGTAGATCGCCGCCGCGATGCGGGGCGCCCAGCCATCGGCGAGCGCGACGAGGGCTGCACCGGCAGGGATCGAGACGAAGAAGGCCACCTGGTGGATCCGACCGCGCCAACGTGGCTTCACGGATGAGGGCGGACGACTCATCGCCGTCGATGCTACCGGAGGCACCGGTCGTGAGGCTACGAGCTGCGCTCAGCGCGCAGCGCGAGCTCTCCCTGAAGGCGCGCGCGGATCTGGCCCGCCGAGATCCCCGCCCACTCGCGCAGCTCCTCGGGCGTACCCGAGCCCGGCATCGCTCCGACCCCGAGCCGCACGACCCGACCCGAGAGCGCCGCCGCATGGGCGAGCGCCGAGAGCACGGCCTCGCCGAGCCCTCCCTCCAGCCAGTGATCTTCGACCACGAGGAGCAGTCCGGTCTCGTCCATCGCCCGCACGAGCGTGTCGACGTCGATCGGCTTGACCGTGTAGGCGTCGATCACGCGGACGTGCCGGCCCTCGGCCTCGAGCGCGTCGGCGGCCCGGAGCGCCTCGAACACCGTCACGCCGGCCGCGACGATCGTGGCCTCGTCGCTCGCGCTCGATCGCAGGACCTTGCTGCCGCCGATCTCGAACGGCTCGTCGGGCCCGTACAGGCGAGGCGTCTTCTCTCGCGTCGTTCGGAGGTACGAGATGCCGTGCACGTCGGCCATCGCCGCGGTGAGGCGCGCGGTCGAGTTGCCGTCGGAGGGATACAGCACGGTCGAGCCATGGACTGCCCGCATCATCGCGAGATCCTCGAGCGCCATCTGCGAGGGCCCGTCCTCGCCGATCGAGACGCCGGCGTGCGAGCCGCAGAGCCGGAGGTTCGCGCGGCTGACCGCGGCCATGCGCACGAAGTCGTACGCGCGCGTCAGGAACGCCCCGAACGTCGCGGCGTACACGGTCTTGCCCAGGGCCTGGAGACCGACCGCCACGCCGGCCATGCACTGCTCGGCGATGTAGAGCTCGACGAACCGGCCGGGCGCCACCTCCTGGAAGTCCTCCGTGTAGGTCGAGTTCGAGACCTCGCCGTCGAGCACCACGACGTCGGGCCGAGCCGCGAGCGCCGCGAGCGTCTCGCCGAACGCCTTCCGCGTGGCGATCCCGTCCTCGAAGACCGGAAGCGCGACATCGGTGGCCGGATCCGCCGGCGGCGTCCACGGCCCGGGTGCGGGAGGCGTGGCGGTGAGCGAGCGCGCCCCGCCGAGCTCGGCGATCGCGGCCTCGGCCTGCTCCGTCGAGAGCGGCTTGCCGTGCCAGCCCTCGGCATCCTGCAGGAACGAGACGCCGTTGCCCTTCCGGGTCCGGGCGACGATGAGCGTCGGGCGGTCCGCGGTCTCGGCGGCGCGGTACGCCTCGTCGATCGCGGCGACGTCGTGGCCGTCCACCTCCGAGGCGTTCCACCCGAAGGCGGTGGCGCGGGCGACGTACGCCGCGCCGTCCCACCCGAGCATCGTGGGCCCGCGCTGGCCGAGCCGGTTCATGTCGCAGATCGCGACGAGGTTGGTCACGCCGTGGTGCGAGGCGTTCGCCATCGCCTCCCAGACCGAGCCCTCGGTCATCTCGGAGTCGCCCATGAGGACCCACACCCGCGCGGGGTTGTCGTCCAGGCGCATCGCCAGCGCCATCCCGAGCCCGATCGGCAGCCCCTGGCCGAGCGACCCCGTCGCGACGTCGATGTACGGCATGTCGGGCAACGGCACGGGGTGGCCCTGGATCGGGCTCCCGAGCTTCCGGAAGGACATCAGCGTGTCGTCGTCGATCGCGCCGATCGCCTTCAACACGGCGAACATGAGCGGCGAGGCGTGCCCCTTCGACAGGACGAAGCGATCGTTCGCGAGCGAGACCGGGTCCGCGACGTCGAAGCGGAGATGGTCGGCGTACAGGACCGCGAGCAGGTGGGCCGCGGACATCGACGACGTCGGGTGCCCGGACCCGGCGGCCGTCGAGGCGCGGATCCCGTCCACGCAGAACTGTGCGGCCAGCTCGTTCCACATCGCGACCCTGTCCATCCACGTCCTCCCGTCCGACGGCGTCCCGAGCTTACGGGAACCGATCCGGAGCCCCCGCGGTGGACCGCTGGTACCCTGTGCCGCATGGCCGACTACCGAGAGGTCCGCGTCGAGCGCCTGTACCTGAAGGTGCCGAACACCGACAAGCTGCGCAAGGGCGCGGCGGGACGGCATCGCCACCTCCTGGCGGACGGCTGGCGCGAGATGGAGCGCTCGCAGGAGGTGGATCACATCCGCGTGCGGTACGAGCGCACCGGACACCCTCCGCTGAAGGGTCGGCTCCCGAGGCCGGAGAAGGAGCAGTTCCGGTACGAGCGTCGACCGCGTGGCCGCGACGGCGGCCGCGGCGGCGGCCGCGGTGGCCCGCGCCGCTGAGCGGCGCCGACCCGCGATCCCTGCGCTTCCCACGCTCCGTGCCGAATATCCTTCGGCTATGAGCCTGTTTCTCCGGACGGACCACGGGGTACACTACCGTTCGGGTATGGTTCGCTGCGCCGGGCCTCCGGCGCGGATCACCGTAGGGGGTCCGTGATGAGCGACGAGACGAAGGGCACCACCGGCGGGACGCGTCCGACGAAGGTCCGCCCGAAGCGGCAGGTCGGCAAGGCCCACGCCGCGGAGCAACCGTTCGAATATCCGCTCGAGCGCGAGTTCGTCGAGCCCGACTGGACCCGTCTCCCGGGCTTCCGCGACGTCACGACCGAGCAGTGGGAGTCCGCCCAGTGGCAGCGGGCGCACTCGATCAAGAACCTCGTCGAGCTCAAGCGCGCCCTCGGTGACCTGCTCCCCGACGACCTGTACGCCGACATCGAGCGCGACCAGCAGGAGCGCGCCACGATGTCCATGCTCATCCCGCCGCAGATGGTCAACACGATGGACACGACGGACCTGTGGAGCGACCCGGTCCGCCGCTACATGGCGCCGGCGCTCGCCGATCGCGAGACCGAGTTCCCGAGCCACCCGATGGCCTCCCGCGACTCGCTGCACGAGGCCGACATGTGGGCGGTCGAGGGGCTCACGCACCGGTACCCGACGAAGGTCCTCGCCGAGATGATCCCGACGTGCCCCCAGTATTGCGGCCACTGCACGCGGATGGACCTGGTCGGCAACGACACGTTGCAGGTCCTCAAGTACAAGTTCGAGGTGAAGCAGCAGGAGCGCTGGGACGCGATGCTCGACTACCTGCGTCGCACGCCGTCGGTGCGCGACGTCGTGGTCTCGGGCGGAGACGTCGCGAACGTGCCGATCGCACGCCTGCAGGACTGGCTGTTCAAGCTCTTCGACATCCCGAACATCCGCGACGTGCGCCTGGCGACGAAGGGCCTCATGGGCCTGCCGCAGCACTTCCTGCAGGACGAGGTCCTCGAGGGCTACGACGCGATCGCGAAGCGCGCTCACGAGCGCGGCGTCGAGGTCGCCGTGCACACACACGTGAACAGCGCACAACAGGTGACGCCGCTGTTCGGGAAGGCCGTGCGCAACCTGCTCGACATGGGCTATCGCGACGTGCGGAACCAGGGTGTCCTGCTGCGCGGCGTGAACACCACCCCGAACCAGCTCCTCGAGCTGTGCTTCATGCTCATCGACCACGCGAAGGTGATCCCGTACTACTTCTACCAGTGCGACATGATCCCCAACGCCGAGCACTGGCGGACCGCGATCTGGGAGACGCAGGACCTCCAGATGGCGATCATGGGCTACCTGCCCGGGTTCGCCACGCCGCGGTTCGTGTGCGACGTGCCGTTCGTCGGGAAGCGCTGGGTGCACATGATCAGCGGCTACGACCGGGTGAAGGGCATCACGTACTGGCAGAAGAACTACCGGACCGGGATCGAGTACGACGACCCTGATGCGCTCACCCGCGAGTACCCCTACTGCGACCCCGTCTACACACTGCCCGAGGAGGGCCAGGAGTACTGGCGGGAGCAGATGCGCACCCAGGGCGCGCTCGAGCTGCAGCCGGTCTGATCCCGCCCTTCGCCGCATCGGGTGCGTCCACGTCCTGAGCGCCATTATCGGCGCGGTCTCGGGTACCGTTTCGGGGCCGTGCGCATCCTCCGTCTCGTGGCCGCGCTCGTCGCCACCATCGCCCTTGTCGCGGTGGCCTGCGGCGACGACGCCCCTGCGTGGGACCCGGTGCCACCGGCGGACCTCGGGACGGCGCCGCAGCCGTTCGACGCCACCGCGCTCGCGACGGCCACGCCGATCAAGCACGTGGTGTTCCTCATCAAGGAGAACCGGACGTTCGACAACATGTTCGGCCGGTTCCCCGGGGCGAACGGGGTGGTGGTCGGGATGGACCAGGGCGAGCCGAGACCGCTCACGCCGGGACCCGACCGCCTGGAGGAGGACATCAAGCACTGCTACCGGTGCGCCCTGGATGCGTGGAACGAAGGGAAGATGGACGGCTTCGCGACGATCAGCGACGCGGCCGACAGGTACGCGTACACGCAGCTCCAGCCGGACGACCTGCCGAACTACTGGCGGTGGGCGCAGGAGTACGTGCTGGGCGACAACTTCTTCGCGAGCGCCCATGGACCGTCGTTCCCCAATCACCTCTACACGATCGCCGCCCAGTCGGGCGGGACGCACGACAATCCCACCATCCCGCTCGACCTGCTCCGCGAGCGCCACCAAGAGACCGGGCTGTTCAAGGCGTGGGGCTGCGACTCGCTCGAGGAGGCCTTCGTGCCGGTGGAGGACCGCGAGGGCAACGTGAAGAAGGTCCCGCCGTGCTTCGACTTCCTCACCGAGGCGGACCTGCTGATGGAGCAGGGCATCCCGTGGGCCTACTACTCGGCCACGAACATGCAGAACGGGTACCTGTGGTCGGCCTACGACGCGATCCGTCACATCCGCGAGGACGAGGAGCTCTGGCAGTCCCACGTCTTCCCCGTCGACGACGTCGTCGAGCACGTCCGCGACGGCCTGCTGCCGCCCGTGTCGTGGGTCACGCCGAGGTTCGAACTCTCCGAGCACCCCGAGTACAGCTTCTGCCACGGCGAGAACTGGACCACGGAGGTCGTGAACGCGATCATGGAGAGCCCCATGTGGGAGGACACCGCGATCTTCGTCACGTGGGACGACTACGGCGGCTTCTACGATCACGTGCCGCCGCCGCAGGTGGATGGGTTCGGGTTCGGGATCCGCGTCCCGCTCCTCGTCATCAGCCCCTATGCGAAGGAGGGCTACGTGACGAGCGAGCTCGGTGAGTTCTCGAGCGTGCTCCGGTTCATGGAGGACAACTGGGGACTCACGCAGCTCACCCATCGGGACCGCGACGCGACGCCGCTCATGTCCTCGTTCGACTTCTCGCAGGAACCCCGGGAGCCGGTCCCGTTGCCGCCGCGAACGGACTGCGCCGGCGAGGCGTTCCCCGACGACTGAGCGGCGTCAGTCGAGTGGAGAGCCGATCGTCCGCAGGAACGGCCAGTTCGCCCCGAAGTGCGAGAACTGCGTCCCGTACGGACAGTCCTGACGCAGATCCAGCATCAGCTTGTCGAAGTTCGGGTTCTCCCAGTCGAACGCGCCGCTCAGCGGGTCCGCGTTCGCGTCGCGCTCGGTCATCGGCTCCAGTCCGAAGAGCCGCTCGATGAATGCGAGCACGCTGGAGAACTCGTATACGTTCTTATCGACGTACCCGCCGTCCGGGCTGTCGCCCTGGCGCGTGTACGGGCTGATGATGAGCGCCGGCGTGCGAGGACCGAGGCCCATGATGTCGAAGTGCGGCGGCGGGACCGGGTCGTAGAAGCCGCCGAAGTCGTCCCAGACGACGACGACGACCGTCGACTCCCAGTACTCGGACTTCATGATCGCGTTGACCTGGTGGACGGTCCAGTTCTCGCCCGCGCACGTGCTCTTCTCGCCGCCGGGGTGCTCGTTGTATGACTCGTCGGGGATGATCCACGACACGGCCGGCATGTCGCCCCGGCGGACGTCCTTCACGAACTCGCTCGGCGGGCGGACCTTCCGCCACATCGGCCCATATCGGACGTGGTCGATCATCTGGAGCGCGTTCATCCAGGCGTTCTCGTTCGCGTAGTACTTCCACGAGATGCCGGCGTCCTCGAGCTGGTCCGGCAGGACCTCGATGTCGAAGCACAAGCGGACGCTGTCCCAGTAGTTCCCCAGGTCGTACGCGTTGTCGCCATTGTGCGTGATGCGATCCTCGAGCTCCATGATGTGGCGGACCTCTCCGGCGGAAAGGCGCGGCTCGAACCGGGTGGCGTACTCGGTCGGATCGTCGCAGTAGTTGCCCTCGTGGTCGGTCGTCGACTTGTTGTCGACGATCCCGTTCGCCTGGGCGGCCACGGCGTACAGGTGCTCGGGCAGGGTGGGTCCGTACATCGACGTGAAGAAGTGGTCGGACAGCACGAATCGGTCGGCGTACGCCCAGTAGTTCGGGATGTCGTCGCGCACGAGGTACGTGTACCCCTGCATGTCGTGGCCGTAGAGCGGTGCCTTCTCGGCGTCGGTCGGGATGACCCCGTTCATCCAGTTGTAGCCGTTCATCTTGCCGTCGTTGATCGCGACGAGGCCGCACCGGAAGCAGTGCGTCAGGTCGTGCTCGTACACGTCGACGCCGCGCTTCAGCTTGACGGTCGGGCCGTCCTCACAGCCGTCCTCGGAGCATTCGATCGTGCCGCCCTCCGTCGCGCCCTCGGCCCCGGGGTACGTCGCGAAGTAGTTGTTGAAGGTGCGGTTCTCCTTGACGATGAACACGACGTGCTCGATGGGGGTCTCCCCCGGAACGATCGAGTCGCCGGGCGACGGTTCGTTCCCGCCGTCGCCGTCGTCCTTGCCGTCGCCGCTCCCGTCGCTCCCGGTCGGTCCCGCGGTCGTCCCGTCCTGCGCCCGCTCGCCCCCGTCCTCGCCCCCGAGCGCCCACGCGGCGACGATGATGAGCAGCAGCAGCACGGCCGTGAAGGCGACGAACCCGCGACGCTTGGCCGCCCGGCGGCGCGCGAGGCGCCCCTGTCCGCGCGGGACGGGCAGCCGGGAGCCGGGGCCGGGCGAGTACGACACCGCCCGGGAGTATCCCACGCTCGGATGCGTCAGGAGGGAACCGGACGACGGACCCGTCCGGCGCCTGCCAGTGCACCGAGCAGGAGCAGCACGAGCATCGCGCCGACCCCGATCGCCAGCCGGGCGTCGAGCCCGGACTCGCCGTACCCGGGCGGCGGCGGGTCGCACAGGTCGTCGAGACGGGCACGGCGCTCCTCGAGCCGGCGGCGCACGGACGGATCCGAGGCGAGGTTCCGGAGCTGCCAGGGATCCGATCGCAGGTCGTACAGCTCCTCCTCGCCGTCCGTGTACCGCACGTACAGCCACGCCCGCGAGCGCACCGCGCAGTACGTCGGGACCGGGTTCGTCCCCGCGAGGTGCTCGACGAGGACGTCCTCGCGCGCGGCGGGGTCGTCGAGCCCGCGGAGCGCCGGGAGCAGGCTCCGGCCCTCGGCTCCCGGGGCGGCGATGCCCGCGGCCTCGGCGATCGTCGGCGCGAGATCCACGTTGAGCGCGAGCGCGTCCGGTGTCGAGCCGACGAGCACCCCGCCCGCGTCCCACCGCACGACGAGCGGCACGCGGATCACCTCCTCGTACGGCGCCTCCTTCTTCGACCACCGGTGCTCGCCCCAGGCGAGCCCGTTGTCGGACGTGAACACGACGATCGTGTTCCGCAGGCGGCCGGTCTCGCGAAGGGCATCCAGCACGGACCCGACCGCACGGTCGACCGACAGGAGCGCCCCGTACTGGTTGCGGCGGAGGGCGTCGATCCGCTCCCGCTCGGCGGCGTCGAGCGGCGGGAGGGCTCGGACCCACGACGGCTTGTCCGCGACGTCGGCCTCGTCGTAGCTGGGCGGGCGCCAGGCGGGCAGGTCGGCGAACGCGCCCTCGTCGGCGGGCGCCGGTGGCGCCGGGCCGTGGGGCGCGGCCGGCGCCAAGTACAGGAACAGCGGGCCCTCGGTCTCGCGCACGAAGGCCTCGGCCTCGCGGGCGAGCACGTCGGTCGAGTAGTCCTCGGGGGCGGAGCCGAACGACCGGACGCTGCCGTCCACCGAGAGCTTGTGGTCCACGTACCCCGCGTGCACGAAGCCGACCCACCGGTCCCAGCCGGGCGGGACGTAGCCGGTCAGACCGGCGTGCTGGTAGCCGTCGAGGTACTTGCCGAACAGGCCCGTCGTGTACCCCGCGTCGTCCAGCCACGTCGCGAGCGTCGAGCCGTCGCGGAACCAGTCGAACCGGCCGAACGGCGGCGCCTGTCGGTACACGCCGGTCGTGTGCGAGTACGCGCCGGTGAGGATGCTCGCGCGGCTCGGACAGCAGATCGGGTTCACGACGAACGCGTCGGGGAAGCTCGCCCCGCGGGCGACGAGCTCGCGCTGCACGGCCGGCATGGCCCAGAGTGTGTCGAAGCGCTGGTCGTCGGTGACGACGAGGACCACGTCGGGCGGCGTCCCCTCCTGGGCGAGCGCCGGCCCCGGCGCCTGGAGCGCGAGGAGCGCGAGGAGGAGGGCGGCGGCCGCTCGGCCGCTCGGGGACCTCATGGGTCCCGGTAGGCGGCGAGGGCGGCGGCCAGCTCCGCCAGCCGCGCGGCCTGCTGGGGATCCGTCGCGAGGTTCTTGATCTGGTAGGGGTCGCGGCGCAGGTCGTACAGCTCGCGCTCGCCGGTCTCAAGCTCGATGTAGGCCCAGCCCGGCGTCCGGAGCTCCCACCACCCGGGGACTCGGCCGTCGCCGACCCACTCCGCGAACACCTGGCCGGCGCGACCTTCGCGCGAGCCCTGCCGAAGCAGCGGGAGCAGGCTCCCACCGTCGAACGCGGCCTCGGGCGCGATGCCCACCAGATCGACGATGGTGGGCGCGAGGTCGGCGGTGGAGACGGGTTCCGGCTCGACGCGGTGGTCGACGCCGGGCATCCGGACGAGGAACGGGACACGGATGCACTCCTCGTACGGGCACAGCTTCCCGACCCACCGGTGCTCGCCGAACGACAGGCCGTTGTCCGAGACGTAGACGACGATCGTCTGCTCGAGCTCGCCGAGCTCCTCGAGCTCCTCGAGGATCGCCCGCACCGCGTCGTCGACGCCGAGCAGCGCCTCGTACGACGCGCGCCGCGCCTCGCGCAGGGCGGAGACCTCGTCCGCGCCGAGCGCCGGAAGCTCGCGGACCCACGCCGGCTTGTCGCGAACGTCCGCCTCGCCGAGGGAGGGCGGGACCGGGATGGCCAGGTCGCGGTACCGGCCGGCGTGGCGAGGCGCCGGGACCGACGGCGGGTGCGGCGCGTTCGGCGCGAACCACAGGAAGAAGGGCTCGTCGCTCGGCGCGTCGCGTAGGAACCCCACGGCCCTCGCGGCGTAGACGTCCGTCGAGTAGTCGGCGTCCCCGTACAGGACCGGCTCCCCCTGCTCGACGAGCGTGAAGCCGCCGTAGAGGGTCTCCGACGTCCCCTGGGCTTTGCCCCACCAGCGGTCCCAGCCGTCGGGCACGAAGGGGCCGCGGTCGAACGGGTAGACGTTGAGGTACTTGCCGACGAGCCCCGTGTGGTAGCCGGCCGCGTCGAGCCAGGCGGCCAGCGTCGCGGCCTCGTCCATCCGCGCCCCGTCCCGGTTGTCCTCGACGCCGCTGCGGTGCGCGAACCGTCCCGTCAGCATCGTCGCGCGGGAGGGACAGCAGAGCGGCGTGGTCACGAAGGCGTTCGCGAACACCACCCATTGGTCGCCGGGATCCATCGCACGAGCCTGCAGGAAGGGCATCACCGGCTCGGAGCGCGGCATCGAGTCCCACGTCTGGTCGTCGGTGACGATCACCACGACGTTCGGTCGGCTCGAGTCCGCCCGCGGCAGGAGACCCGGCAGGACCGCCGCGCCGACCGAGACGGCGAGCGCCGCCAGCGCCCCTACGCGCGCCCGCACGTCACCCCGCCCGGCGGAGCTTCCAGACGTTCTCCGCCGGGAACCGCCTGGCCCACTCGAGCGGGGCGAACCATGGGTACGACGTCCGGGCGTTCGCCGGCGGTCGGAGCTCGATCAGGTCCTCGACCTCGAGGCCGTTCGTCCGGAACAGCCGGATCCACTCGCCGTACGGGAGCTGGAAGTCCACGGACTCCTCGTCCCAGCTCCGCATCCCGAAGTAGTCGCGCCGAAGGCGCTCGACCGGCGCCTCGGCATCGTCATCCCAGCACAGGAAGTGGAGCGGGCTCGAGATGTTGAACACGAAGCGGCCGCCCGGCCGGAGGAGCCTCGCGACCTCGGGCACAGTGTGCCTCGGGTCCGCGAAGGTCATCGCGCCATGGTCGCAGACGACGAGGTCGAAGCTCGCGTCGGCGAACGGCGTGCGCTCGGCGTCGGCGTTCACGATCGGGAAACGCGCACCGGCTCGCGCCATGAGCCCGGCGGCGTGCTCGAGCTGACGCGCGGATAGGTCCAGCCCGACCGGCCGGGCGCCCTGACGGGACAACCAGATCGACCACTGCGCGGCGCCGCAGCCGTACTCGAGCACGTCGAGACCGCGGACGTCGCCGAGCGCCCGCACCCGTGACTCGGGGATCGCCCACACCCCCCACGCGGCGCGGTCGAATCGGTTCAGCTGACGGGCGTGCGTGGCCTGGTACTCGTCGCTCGTGGCGTCCCAATACCTGCGGTTCTTCCGGACGTGCCGCGGCGAGGCGCTCATCGAGCGTCGAGCCAGCCGCCCGCACGCCCGTGGCGGTGCGCGACGAGGCCGGCGGCGATCGACAGCGCGATCTCCTCGGGTCGCTGGCCGCCGACGTCCAGCCCGAGCGGGGAGCGGATCCGCGCGAGGTCCTCCTCACCGAGCCCCCTCGCGAGCAGCTCCTCGAGGTACGGCGCGACGTGCCGTCGGCTGCCCATGACGCCGACGAACCCCGCCGCCGAGCGCAGGACGTGCGCGAGCATGTCGGCGATCCCCGGCGCGTCGTGATCGGTGAACACCACCGCCGAGCGCCGATCGAGCGCGAGCCCGTCGAGCGAGTCGCCCACCGCCCAGCCGAGCGCACGGTCCCCTGCGTCGAGGCGCTCGGCCCGGGGCTCGACGAGCGCGGCGAGGTAGCCGAGGCGTCCGGCGAGGGCCTGGAGCTCTCGGGCGACGTCCGTGGCCGAGACGATGGCGAGGAGCGCCGGCTCGAGCTCGGGCTCGAACAGGACCTCGACCTCGCCGAGATCGTGCGTGAGCGTCCGCAGCTGCGGCTCGCCGGCCTCGAGGACCTCGGGCGCGATCGCCACGGCAGCCTCGTCGAACTCGGCGCACCCGAGCGTGCCGCCGAGCGGTCCGCCCGGCACGACGACCACCCGATTGCCCAGGTGGCAGGGCGGCGACCCGTGGATCTTGACGGCGGTCGCGCGGACCCTGCCCGGCGCGGCGCCCGGCGCTCGCGCCGGCTCCTCGGAAGTCGTCACGGCGACCTCCGACGACGCGCCGGTCCCGTGACCCGTCGTCGGATGGGCGCCGGTCGCGCCGGCGAGGAGCTCGAGCGCGTGCGGGACGACGGGCAGGACGGCCTCGAGGCTCTCGCGGACGCCCCTCGGGCTCCCCGGCAGGTTGAGCACGAGCGTGGCGCCGAGGCTCCCCGCCACCGCCCGGGAGAGCGCGGCCATCGGGGTGTGCTCCAGACCGGCGCGGCGCATCAGATCGGCCAGGCCCGGTGCCTCGCGCTCGATCACCGCGCGCGTCGCCTCGGGCGTCACGTCGCGGGGCCCGAAGCCGGTGCCGCCGGTCGTCACGACGAGCGACACGCCACGGCCCGCCAGCTCGCGCAGGCGCGCCTCGATCATCGGGCGCTCGTCGGGCACGACCGAGCGGTCGACGACGTCCATGCCGGCCGCGCGCACGAGCGCCTCGGCGGTGTCGCCGGACTCGTCGGCGCGCGTCCCGTGTGTCACGCCGTCCGAGACGGTGACGACGGCGGCGCGGAAGGGCTCACCCACGCGGCCCATCCTGCCACACGCGGCCCCGCACGCCCGAGCGGCTCAGGCGCCCCAGACGTCGAGGTGGCGCCGCGTGAGCACCGGCTGCCGCGCGAGCGCCGGGAACGTCCATGCCTTCGCGAGCGCAAGACCTCCGCCGCCGAGGGCGAGCCCGGCGCCGACCGCCCCCGCCGTCCCCGAGACCCACCCGGCGCCGGCGAGCGCGAGGAGCAGCACACCGGCGTTCAACGCGAGGAGCTGCACCGCGCCGCCGAGCTCGATCGCCGCGAGCTGACGGCGGCGCTCGTCCGGGTGACCGGGGCGCGCCATCGGCAGCAGGTACAGCCACGCCCCGAGCAGCGTCTGCACCGCCCATCCGAGCGCGAAGATCGCGAGGAACGGCTCCCGGAAGGCCGCGAAGGAGTCGAGGCCCCGCAGGAGCGCGACCGCGAGCGCGATCGACCCGGCCTCGAACCACGCGAGGCCGAGCACCAGGTGCTTCGCGGCCACCGGGACCGGCCAGGTCCTCGGCGTGCGCATCACCTTGACGGCGAGCCACGCCACGCCGAGCGCACCCGCCGCGTACGCGACGCCGCCGACGCCGGCGAGCGGTCCCGCGCGCGCCGCGAGGCCGGTCGCGATCGCCGCGAGCCCGGCGACGAGCAGCGCGACCGTCGCCCACCCGTGCCAGGGCGGCATCCGGATCCGGAGCACGGTCGGTAGGAACGTCACGAGCGTGCCCGCGATCGTCAGCGAGACCCACCCGAGCACGTTCAGCGTCATGTGGGCCTGGCGCAGACCGAGCCACGTCTCGCCCGTCACGGCCCCGCCGCCCACGAGCGCCCCGAACGTCCCGCCGACGAGCATCGCGGCGATGGCCGTCGCATACATCGCGATCGGCAGGGAGTGCCGCTTGTGGAGGGACCGCCGTCGCGCCGAGAGCACGATCCACCCCAGGAGCGCGATCCCGAGCAGGAACAGCGTGCCGCCGAGCGCCACGCCGAGCTCGTGACCCAGGACCCGGTCGAGCGCGATCGCGGCCGCCCCCACCGTCACGAGCGCGAACTGCGCGATCACCACGCGCTCGGACGGCGCGGGGGTCGCGGTGAGCGCGACCACGAAGTTCTGCATCGCCCCCGAGATCGCCGTGGAGATCGCCCCGGCGAGCGCGAGGTGGAGCGGGAGCCAGACGCCGAGGCGGTCGGCCTCGGGTACCAGGAACGAGAGCGCCGCGAGCGTGAGCCACGCCCGGGCGGCCAGCATGTACAGCTTCGTCGTCGCGCGCGGTCGCATGCGGTCTATCGAACCAGACCGCGGGTCAAGCCACCGGACGGCCGGCCGCGTCTCGAGTGCGAAGGATCGGTCGCCGGGTCGCGACCGCGGGTCACCTCGGCCCGTGGAAGGCCCTCGCCGTCGGCGCTAACGTGACCCTCGGCCAGGAGGCGCCGTGGGCCTGATGATCGTCTGCCCGCACTGCGGGTCCCGCGAGTACACGGAGTTCACGTTCGGCGGGGAGCTCCGCGATCTGGACGCACCGGACCCCGAAGCCGACTTCCGCCGCGTCTATCTGCGCGAGAACGCGCCCGGCCCGCAGACCGAGCGCTGGTTCCACGCCTACGGCTGCCGGCGGTGGCTCACCGTCGTGCGCGACACCGAGCGGAACGTGATCGTCGATGGCGAGCCTTGACTTCGAGGGCCGCCGCGTCCCGCTCGAGGACGGCGACACGGTCGCCTCGGCGCTGTTCCGCGCCGGCGTCCGCACGTTCAACCGATCGTTGAAGCACCACCGGCGGCGGGGCCTGCACTGCCTCACCGGCGACTGCCCGAACTGCCTGTGCACCGTGGACGGCGAGCCCGGCACCCGGGCGTGCGCGGCCGAGGCCCGGGACGGCATGCGCGTCGAGCGCGAGACCGGCTGGCCTTCGGCCGACGCCGACGCGCTCTCGGCGATCGATCTCGCCGGCCCTCTCATGCCCGTCGGGTTCTACTCGAAGACCTTCATCCGTCCGCGCGTCGCGTGGGAAGCGGCCGAGAAGGTGATCCGCCGGGCGACCGGCGTCGGCTCGCTGCCGGCCGATCGCGCACCCCGGCACGTCGAGGTCCGCAACGTCCACACGGACGTCCTGGTGATCGGCGGCGGGATCGCTGGGATGTCGGCCGCCCTCGCCGCGGCCGCGGCCGGCGCGCGCGTGCTCCTCACCGACGAGGCCCGCGTCGGCGTGCTGCTGGCCCCGGGCGCCGCTCGCGACCGGCTCGACGCCCTCGCCGCCGAGGCCCGCGCGACCGAGGCGATCACACTGCTCGAGCGGTACGTCGCCGTCGGGATCTACGAGGGGCCGATGGTGCCGCTCGCCGGGAGGGACGAGCTGGTGCGGGTCCATCCCGAGCGCGTGGTCGTGGCGACGGGCGCGGTCGAGACCCACGGCGTCTTCGGCGGCAACGACCTCCCCGGCGTGTGGCTGGGGCGCGGGGCGGCGCGGATGGCGGGCGCGCACGGCATCCGGCCGGGCGAACGCGCCGTCGTCGTCGCGCACACGGAGGAGGCGTTCGAGCACGTCACCACGCTCCGTCGGTCCGGTGTCGAGATCGCGGCGGTCGTCGCGCCGGCCGCGCTCGCAAGCTTGGCGCCCGGCGGCGCCCGGGTCGTCCGCGACGGGCGCATCGTCGCGGCCGAGGGCTCGAAGGGCGTGCGCGCGGTGGTGATCTCGGCCGGGGACGCTCGCGAGCGGGTCGCGTGCGACACGCTCGTGCTCTCGCTCGGCCTCACGCCCCGCGACGCGCTCCTGCGGATGGCCGCGGAGGAGCCCGCCGTCGGCGCCGGCGACGTCGTGTGGCCGGGGTGCTCGCTCGACGAAGCCGAGCAGAGCGGTCGCGCCGCGGGCCTCGGCGAGCCCGTGGAGCCGCGACCGCTCGGCGGCGTCGTCGTCGGCGGCCGCGGGACCGTGTGCCTGTGCGAGGACGTGTCGATCGGAGACCTGCGCGACGCGTGGGCCGAGGGCTGGCGCTCCTCCGAGATCCTCAAGCGCTACACCACGGCGACGATGGGGCCCTGCCAGGGCGTGATGTGCGGCCGCGTGTTCGCTTCGTTCGCGGCGGCGAACGCCGGGGCGGCACGTGCGGGTGGGCGCACGACCGCAAGGCCGCCGGCGCGGACCGTGCCGCTCGAGGTCCTCGCGGCCGGGGTGCACGAGACCGGCGCGAAGCGCACCTCGCTCCACGAGCGACACGGACGGATGGGCGCGCACCTGGACCGCTCGGGGTCGTGGATCCGGCCGTACCGGTACGGCGACTGGCGCGAGGAGCACCGCGCCGTCCGCGAGCGCGTGAGCGTCATGGACGTCGGCACGCTCGGCAAGTTCCTCGTCGCGGGTCGCGACGCACGGACGCTCGTCGACCGCGTCTTCCCGTGCGACGTCGAGCACCTCGAGCCCGGCCGCTCGCGCTACCTGATCGTCCTCGACGAGGCCGGGTACGCGATGGACGACGGCCTCCTGTGCGCGAACGCGGACGGCACCTTCACGATCACCTCGACCTCGGGCGGGTCCGATCGGATGGAGGCGGGGCTCCGGGACCGGATCGACCGATTGGGCCTGCACGTCCACCTGCTGAACCAGACCGCGATGCTGGGTGCCGTCAACGTGGCCGGGCCGCTCGCGCGCGACCTGCTCGAACGCCTCACCCACGACCCGGTCGACCGCGACGCGATCCCGTACCCGGGACACGGGCGGATCACGGTGGCCGGCGTGCCGTGCCACGCGATCCGCTCGGGGTTCGTGGGCGAGCTGTCGTTCGAGCTCCACCACCCGCGCTCGCGCGGCGTCGAGCTGTGGGACGCGCTGCTCGCCGCCGGGGAGGACCTCGGGATCCGGCCGCACGGGCTGGATGCGCTCGACGTGCTGCGACTGGAGAAGGGGCACCCCTTCCTCGCGCAGGACACGCTGCCCGACGACCACCCGACGAAGCTCGGCCTGGACTGGGCGGTGGACATGACGAAGCCGGCGTTCGTCGGGAAGGTCGCGCTCGAGCGCATGGCGGCGTTCCCGCTCGAGCGCAAGCTCGTCGGGTTCCGGTTCGACGCGCGGCCGCAGCGCGGCGCGCCCGTGTACGCGAGCGCGCGCGTCGTCGGCCGCGTGACGTCGTGCGCCGTCTCGCCGGGGCTCGGGTACCCGATCGGGCTCGGCTGGCTCCGCATGGTGGACGGCGCGTTCCCCGAGCGCGTCCAGGCGGGCAGCGTGATGGCGACGGTCGTGCCCAGGCCCTTCTACGACCCCGAGGGGGCGAGGATCCGTGCCTGAGCTCGCGCGTACGCAGGCCGACGTCGTGGCGTGCCTCGCCGGCGCCGAGGCGCTCGACGCGCTCCAGCGCCCGCGCGGCGCCCTGCCGATCCGCGTCGCCACCGACGAGATGCTGCTGGTCGCCCGCCCGGGCTCGGCGCGCGCGCTCGAGCGCGCCGCGGGCGCGGTGCGCGAGGCGGACGCCGACGCGCTCGTGACGGACGTGAGCGACGGCTGGGCCGTCTGGTCGCTCTCCGGGCCCGGGTCGCGCGAGGCGTTCACGCGCCTGTCGATGCTGGACCTCCCGAACGCCGGCGTCGTGCAGGGCGACGTCGCCCGGCTGCCGGTCAAGGTGGTCGCCGACGGCGAGCGTCTGCACCTCCTCGTGCCGTCGTCGTGGGCCGAGCACCTGCGGGAGCGGATCCTGTCGCTCGTCCCCGACGTCCGCGAGGACGCCCAGCCGCACGCCTGGACCGCGCCGAGGGCGAGGCACGCATGACCGGCCTCCTGCGCCGCACGACCTTCCTGCGCCAGACGGCGGTCGAGTCACGGTACGACGTCGTGATCGTGGGCGGCGGCGTGGTCGGCCTCGCGATCGCGTACAACCTGGCGGCGAAGCACGGCCTCACGCGCGTCGGCGTGTTCGAGCGCGCGTACATCGGATCCGGCGCCTCGACCCGGAACACGCAGGTCGTGCGCGCGAACTACGACACGCCGGAGACCGTGCCCCTCTACAAGGCGGCGCTCGAGATCTGGCGCACGCTCACCCAGGAGCTGGACTTCAACATCCAGTTCTCGACCCAGGGCGAGCTCGACCTGGTCCACAGCTTCGACGCGCTCGAGACCGAGCGCGACAAGGCGCTCCTCGACACCGCGTACGGAGTCGCGATGGAGATCCTCACGCCCGACGAGGTCCTCGCCCGCTGCCCGCACGTCGACCTCACGGCCGGCGGCGAGCTGCCGGTCGTCGGCGCCTCGTACCACCCGCCCGGGGCGTTCGCACGGCACGACTCGGTCGTGTGGGCGTACGCCGTCGCGGCGCAGCGCCTCGGCGTGCACGTGCACCAGGGGATCGAGGTCACCGGGGTCGATGTCGTGGACGGCGTGTGCCGCGGCGTGCGCACCTCGGCGGGCCCGGTGGCGGCGGGGACGGTGGTCTCGGCGGTCGCGGGGTGGAGCAGCGTCGTGGCCGCGATGGCGGGGCTGAGACTCCCGATCCGCACACACCCGCTCCAGGCCTTCGTGACCGAGCCCTACAAGCACGTGATCGACGGGCTCGTCTCGTCGATGGACCTGTACGTCTACATCTCGCAGACGGCGCGCGGCGAGCTGCTCGTCGGCGCCGAGATCTTGCCCTACAACACGTACTCGCAGCGCTCGACGTTCGACTTCCTGGCCGAGGCCTCGAAGCGCTCGATCATGATCCTGCCGGTGATGGCGAAGGCCCGAGCGATGCGCCAGTGGGCGGGTCTGTGCGACATGACGCCGGACTCGTCGCCGATCCTCGGCCCGACCGAGGTCCCCGGCTTCTACATGGCCGGCGGCATGGGCACGTGGGGCTTCAAGGGGGCCCCGATCTTCGGCGTGGCCGCCGCGCAGGAGATCGCCACGGGTCGCGTGCACCCGCTCGTCGCGCCGTTCTCGCCGGGACGGTTCGCGATCGATCGCATGGTGCCCGACGCGGCCTCGGCCGGCACCCACTGACCACCGCGTACCGCTTCCGAACCCGGCGCGCCCGAGCCGGTCGGCGGTTAGGCTCTCGAAGGGGAGTGCCGGTGTTCAGGTCGAACCTGACGAAGGAGCTGGCGAAGGGAACGCTCATCCTCCTCGCCCTCGGGGCCGCCTTCCTCGCGTGGGTGGGGGTCCTCACGATGGCGCGTCACGCGTCGTGCGACCGACTCGACGCGGAGAGGATCTCGCACCTCGAGCCCGGGCACGTCACCCGGGGACCGGGGAGCATCTACGTCAAGGGCGTCGGACCCGGCCCGCCCCCGTCGGAGATCCGGGAGTACTGGGAGTCCGAGGCCGCGATGGAGAGGGCCGGCTGCGACGTGCCGGGGGGCGACTGACGCCGGCTCACGACGGTTGAGCCTGCCGCACGGGCACGTCGACCCACGTGTCGAAGACCTCACGCAGGGCGATCCGCCGGTGACCTGCGGTCACCGGGCGGGTCTGTTGCCCCGGAACGCCGCCCGTTAGCCTTGGTCAGGCGCCGTTCCCGGCCCGAGGAGCGATGATGACCGTTCGTCACGCGACGGACGCCGCGGGGCCCGCGACCGGATCGACGCGACACGTCGACGGTCTCCCCCTCCGGCACCTCGACGTGCTGCCCGAGGCCACGCTCGAGCGCATCCACGCCGCCACGTTGCAGGTGCTCGACCGCACAGGCGTCGAGGTGCGTTCGGACGCCATGATCCGCCGCCTGGCCACCGCCGGCGCTCGCGGCGACGTCGAGACCGGCCGCGTGACGTTCCCGCCCGAGCTGGTCGACGAGCGCCTCGCGCTCGCGCCGCGCACGCTCCTGCTGGCCGGGCTTGACCCCGGCTGCGACCTCGAGCTCGACGGGACGCACGGGTACCTCTCCGTCGACGGCAACGCCGCCGAGATCCTCGACCTGGCGACCGGCCAGCGGCGGGCCTCGACGAAGGCCGATCTGGCGCAGATCACTCGCGTGGCCGACGCGCTCCCGCAGATCGGGTTCCTGTGGCAGGGGGTCGCGGCGCGCGACATGCCGCTCGCGGTCCAACCGCTCCACGAGCTGCACGCGCAGTACGCGAACTCGACGAAGCACGTCCAGCTGATGACCGCCGCGGTTCCCGTGCAGGCGCGCGGGGCGGTCGAGATAGCGACGATCGTCGCCGGCGGCGAGGCCGAGCTCCGCGCGCGCCCCGTGCTCTCCTCTTTCCAGACCAGCCTGTCGCCGCTCACGTACGACGGCCCCCCGCTCGAGGCCGCGGCGGTCTACGCGCAGGCCGGCGTCCCGGCGGGGTTCGTCGCGATGCCGATCAGCTGCGCCACGGCGCCGGCGACGCGCGCCGCGGCGCTCGTCCAGTCGAACGCCGAGATCCTCGCGGGGATCGTCGCGCTCGAGCTCCTCGTACCCGGCGCGCCGACGTTCTACGGCGCCTGCGGCACGGTGATGGATCTGCGGACCGGTGCCGCCTCGTGTGGCGGCCCGGAGGACCTCCTGTTCCAGATGGCCGGCGCGCAGCTCGCCCGGCGATACGGCCTGCCCTCGAACATCGGGACGTTCGCGACCGGCGCGAAGTCGCCGGACTGGCAGGCGGGCGTCGAGAACGGCCTGTCGATCGTGGCGTCCTGGCTGGGCGGCGCCGACATGCTCTGCGGCGCGGGCCTCCTGTACGGGGCACGGGTGTACTCGATCGCCGAGCTCCTGCTGGACGCCGAGATCTTCTCGCTCGTGCGCTCGATGACCGAGGGCATCGCGGACGCGGACGACGATCTCGCGCTCGAGGTGATCGAGGAGGTCGGTCCCGGCGGGCACTACCTGGCGCAGCCGCACACCCTGCGGCACATGCGCGAGCAGTGGCAGCCACGGTTCTTCGGGCGCGAGGCGTGGGAGGAGTGGGAGGCGGCCGGCAGGACCCAGCCGCCGGACCGGGCGCACGAGCGCGCGCTCGCGATCCTGGCCGAGCACGAGCCCACCCCGCTGCAGGACGGCGCCGAGGATGCCATCCTCGGGGTCATCGAGGCGTACGGACGGGAGACGGAAGGAGCCGGCTGATGGACGAGAGGATCGCGGCCCTGCGCGAGGCGCTGTACGCGCTCGACGGGCCGGGGGCCGTGGCGATCACGCAGGAGGTCATCGACGCCGGCGTCGCGCCGCAGGAGGTGCTGCAGAAGGGGCTCGCCGAGGCCATGCTCGAGATCGGCCGGCGGTGGAACGCCGGCGACGTCTTCCTGCCCGAGGTCGTCGCCGCGGCCGAGATCTTCAAGCAGTGCAACACGATCGTCGAGCCAGCGCTCGTCGAGGCGGGCGGGCAGACGCTCGGTCACATGGTCGTGATGGCGACCGTGAAGGGCGACCTCCACGACCTGGGCAAGAACATGGTCGGCGCGATGCTGAAGACGGCGGGGTTCCAGGTCCACGACCTCGGCAAGGACGTGCCCGCCGAGACCATCGTCGAGGCCGTCCGCGAGATGGAGCCGACGATCGTCGGCCTGTCCTCGCTCCTCACGACGACCGTGCCCGAGCAGCGCGGCGTGATCGAGGCGCTCGAGCAGGCCGGACTCCGCCGCGGCGTCAAGGTGATGGTCGGCGGCGCTCCCGTGACCGAGGACTGGGCCACGCAGATCGGCGCCGACGGCTACGCGCCGAACGCGCCCGAGGCCGTGAAGCTCGCGCTCCGCCTGGCCGGCAGCGAGCGGCCGGGGACCTGATGGACACCGTCCTCGCCTCGCCCGCGAAGGAGGTCACGATCGGCCCCGGCAGGCCGTTCGTGATCGTCGGCGAGCGCATCAACCCGACGGGTCGCAAGGCGTTCGCCGAGACGATCGCCGGCGGGAACCTCGACGCCGTGCGCACCGAGGCGCTCGCGCAGGTCGCGGCGGGCGCGCCGGTCCTGGATGTGAACGCCGGCATCCCCGGCGTCGACGAGGCCGACCTGCTCGTGCGGATGGTCGGGCTCGTGAGCGAGGCCGTCGACGTGCCGCTGTGCATCGACTCGTCCACGGACGCGGCGCTCGAGGCCGCGCTGGACGCGTACGACGGAAAGGCGCTCGTGAACTCGGTCACGGGCGAGGAGGAGAAGCTCGACCGGATCCTGCCGGTCGTCAAGCGTCACGGCGCGGCGGTGATCGGGCTCGCGAGCGACGAGCGCGGCCCGCTCCCCGATCCCGCCGAGCGCCTGGCGATCGCGCGCAAGATCGTGCAGCGGGCGGCCGATCACGGGATCGCGCCCGAGGACGTCGTGATCGACCCGATGGCGATGACGGTCGGCGCAGACCCGGACTCGGGCGCGGTCGTGCTCGAGACGATGCGGCTCGTCCGCGACGAGCTGGGCGCGAACGTCGTCTGCGGAGCCTCGAACGTGTCGTTCGGGATGCCCGGGCGCCCGGAGCTCACCGCCACGTTCGTCGCGATGGCGCGGATGCACGGCCTCACGTGCGCGATCGCGAACCCGCTCTCACGCGAGATGCGGATGGCGGCGCTCGGCGGGGACGTGCTCCTGGGCATCGACCGGTACGCCGCGAACTGGCTGAAGGCGATCCGCGCGGAGAAGGCGGACGCGTAGGAGACGCCGTGCGGAAGCTCGAGGTGACCTTCCGCCCCTTCGACAAGGTGACCCGCGTCCCCGAGGGCACCACGCTGTTCAACGCCGCCCACTGGATCGGCCTGCCGATCGAGTCCACGTGCGGCGGTCGGGGGACCTGCGGCAAGTGCAAGGTGCAGGTGCTCTCCGGCGAGGTCGAGGTCGCGCCGGCCGACCGCCGGTGGTTCTCGGACGCCCAGCTCGCCGAGGGTTGGCGCCTCGCGTGCGAGGCGACGCTCTACGCGGACGCCGAGTGCCACGTCCCCGCGCTGATGCGCGCGCCGAAGGCGGCCACGATGGGGCTCTCGCGCTTCGTGCTGCTCGAGCCGAACGTGAACAAGATCCACCTCGCGATGGCGGAGCCCTCGCTCGAGGACGTGCGATCGGACGTCGAGCGGCTCCGCGACGCCCTGGACGCCGAGGGCTACGGCGTCGTCACCGACCTCCGCGCGCTCCGGCACCTGCCGATCGCGCTGCGCAATGCGCGCTTCGACGTGACGGCGGTGCTCTGCGGCGAGCACCTCGTCGCCGTCGAGCCCGGCGACACGACCGGTGTCTCGTACGGCGTGGCGGTGGACGTCGGCACGACGACCGTGGTCGCGACCCTGATGGACCTGACCGCCGGAGCGGCGGTCGCGGTGGCGTCGAACCTGAACGGCCAGGCGCCGTTCGGGGCCGACGTCATCTCCCGGATCGCTCGCACGCGGATGGAGGAGACCGCCGCAGCCGAGCTGCAGAGGACCGTGGTCGAGACGATCGACGGACTCCTCGCGCAGGTCTACGCGTCGGCCGGCGTCTCGAGCTCGAACGTGTACGAGATGGTCGTCGCCGGGAACGCGACGATGCTGCACCTGCTCCTCGGCGTCGACGCGCACGCGATCAGCGTGGCGCCGTTCATCCCCGCATTCCGAGAGCCGCTCGACCTGCCGGCGGCCGCGCTCGGCGTGGACATCCACCCCGAGGGCCGGATCCAGGTCCTGCCCTCGCTCGGCGCGTACGTCGGCGCCGACATCGTGGCCGGGATCCAGGCGACGGGCCTCACCCGCGAGCCCGAGATGCGACTGTTCGTCGACGTGGGCACGAACGGTGAGATCGTGCTCGGCAACGTCGAGCGGGTGCTCGCGAGCGCCGCGCCCGCCGGCCCCACGTTCGAGGGCGGCCACGTGAAGAACGGCATGCGCGCGGCAGACGGCGCGATCGAGGGCGTCGTCCTGGACGGCGCCGAGGTGCGCCTCCAGGTGATCGGCGACACCGCGCCGATCGGGCTCTGCGGCTCGGGCCTGATCGACGTGGTCGCGCAGCTCCGGCTCGCGGGTCTCCTCGACGCCTCCGGCCGGCTCGCGGGTCGCGGGGACGTCCCCGGTCACCCGCTCGCGGAGCGCCTCGTCGAGGAGGACGGCGTCCGTGCGTTCGCCCTGGCCGAGGGCATCACGCTCACCCAGCGCGACATCCGCGAGCTGCAGTCGGCGAAGGGCGCGATCGCGACCGGCATCGCGTCGCTGATGGAGCTGATGGGCGTGCGGGCCGAGGATCTCGAGCAGGTGCTGCTCGCCGGCTCGTTCGGCACGTACATCGACCCGCAGAGCGCACGCGTCATCGGGCTGGTGCCGCCCGTGCCGGTCGAGCGGATCGTCGCGGCCGGCAACGCGGCCGGCGAGGGCGCGAAGATGGCCCTGCTGTCGTTCCGCGAGCGCGAGATGGCGTTCGGCCTCTCGCGCCGCGTCGAGTACGTCGAGCTCTCGGGCCGGCCGGGGTTCAACGAGGCGTTCATCGGCTCGGTCGGGTTCCCGGATCTGGGGGCCGTGACGTGATGCGGCCGCTCGCGATCGTCGTGTGCGGCGCGCTGGCACGTGAGGTGCGGCAGATCGTCGCCCGCCACGGTTGGGACGCCGACCTCGTCACGGTGCCGGCGCTCGACCACCTGGCGCCGAAGCAGATCGTCCGCGACGTCGAGGCCGAGCTCGAGGCGCTCGATGGCCGGTACGAGCGGATCGTCGTGGCGTACGGGGACTGCGGCACGTTCGGCGCGCTCGACCGTCTGCTCGAGCGGTTCGACGCCGTGCGCACCGGCGGGCCGCACTGCTACGAGATGTACGGGGGTGACGAGCTCGCCGCCGAGGCCGACCGCCGCGTCGGCACGTTCTTCCTCACCGACTGGCTCGTGCGGAACTGGCAGCGTGCGGTCGTCGACGGCCTCGGCATCGGGCGCTTCCCGTACCTGCGGAACACGTACTTCGACCACTGCACCGACGTGCTGTACCTGCGGCAGTCGCCCGAGCCCGCGCTTGAGGCGAAGGCGCGCGAGATCGCCGAGGACCTCGGCCTGCCGCTCGAGATCCGCGACGTCGGCCTGGGCGACCTGGAACGGAGGCTGATCGAGCTTGTGGACCAACCGACTCCCGCGCCTTGACGTCCTGTCCGAGGAGCAGGCCGAGGCGATCCACGACGCGGCGCTGACGCTGCTCGAGGAGATCGGCGTGCGCTTCTCGTTCGAGCCGGCGCTGCAGCGGTTCCGCGATGCCGGGGTGGCCGTCGAGGGCGACCTCGTGCGTCTGGACCGCGGCTTCGTCGCCGAGCAGCTCGCCCAGGCCCCGGACCGCTTCGAGCTCCACGCGCGCAACCCCGAGCGCAACGTCCTCGTCGGTGGCGACCACGTGGCGCTCGCGCCGACCGGTGGCGCGCCCTTCGTCCTGGACCCGGAGCGCGGCCGCCGCTCGCCCACCGCCGAGGACCACAGGACGTTCGTGCGGTTCACGCACGCGGTCTCGGTCTTCGACCTGAACGAGAGCGGGATCGTCGAGCCGGACGACCTGCCGGTGCCGACCCGGCACCTGGACATGGACCTCGACGTCCTGCGGTGCTCGGACAAGCCGTACTTCCCGGTCGGCGCGACGTACGAGAGCTCGCGCGACTCGGTCGACCTGGCGGCGATCGTCTTCGGTGGCCGAGAGGCGATCGTGGAGCGCCCGGTGATGCTCGGCATCGTGAACCCGATCAGCCCGCTGTCGTTCGACGAGCGCATGGCGGGCTCGGCGACCGCGTACGCCGAGGGCGGTCAGCCGGTCGTGTTCATGCCGTTCGTGTTCGCCGGCGGGACGGCCCCGCTCGGCCTCGCCGGCGCGGTCGCGCAGATGGAGGCGGAGGTGCTCGCCGGCCTGTGCCTCGTGCAGCTCGTCCGGCCGGGCAACCCGGTCGTGATGGGCTCGTCGGTCTCCGAGCTCGACCTTCACGACGGGCAGCCCAGGTACGCGACGGCGTTCCACGGGCTCGCGATGCTCGCGAGCGGCCAGATAGCCCGTCGGCTCGGGCTGCCGTTCCGCGGCGGCGGCGGGTTCACGTCCTCGGCGACGCCGGACGTCCGCGCGATGCAGGAGTCACTCATGGCGCTGTGGCCGGCGCTGCTCTCGGGGCCACACGTGATCCTCCACGCCGCCGGCTGGGTCGAGGGCTCGCTCGCCACGTCGATCGAGAAGATGGCGCAGGACGTCGCAGCGCTCGAGGTGTTCGAGCGCCTGCTCGCGAACGAGGTCCCCGTCGACGTGGACGCGCTCTCCCTCTAGGCCTTCCGCGAGGTCGGCCCGGGCGGCACGTTCCTCGGCGCCGCGCACACCCTGCGCCACTTCCGCGAGACCGCGGCGCGCCAGGCCCACGAGCCGCTCGACTGGCGGGCGTGGCTCGACCGGTACGAGGACCCGGGGCTCGACCCCGCGATCCAGGCGGAGCTCGAGGCCTTCGTCGCTCGACGCAGGGCGGAGACCCTCGCCGCTAGCGTCTGAGCTCCGGCCCTTCAGCCACGAGCCCGGAGGATCCGCGCTACCTCTTCAGGCAGCAGCTCGACCTGCTCCGCGCTCGGCTCCGTCGGCCAGAAGACGAACGCGTCGAACCCGATCTCCGTGAGGCCGCCGAGCAGGTCCAGCCAGTACTCGGGCGGTCCCGCGAGGCCGCCGCCGAGCTGACCCACCGACCGTCCCGGCTCCGGCCGGTGGCCGGCGCCCGGACCGGTGATCTGACCGCCGATGTTGAGCACACGCTGGATCGCCGCGGGATCGCGACCCGCCTCGACCGCCGCCTCGTCGATCACGGTATGAGCACTCCGCAGATCCTCGACCGGCGCCCGTCCGTACGACGGGACCCATCCATCGGCCCGCCGGCCGATCAACCGCAGCATCCTCGGCCCGTACGCGCCGACCCAGATGCCGATCGGATGCGGCGGCGCGTCGCCCGGATGCACGCCGCGCACGTGATAGTGCTCGCCCTCGTAGCTCACCGTGCGCTCGCCGCTCCACATCAGCCGGATCACGTCGATCGCCTCGGCGAGGGCGTTCACCGCCTCGCCCGGCGCGCGCCGAGGTCCACCCATCGCCTCGATCGCGTCCCAGAACGCGCCCGCCCCCAGCCCGAGCTCGAACCGGCCCCCGCTCATCACGTCGAGCGCGGTCGCGGTCTTCGCGAGCACGCTGGGCGGGCGAAGCGGCAGGTTCGCGACGTCCGGGAAGATACGGATGCGCTCGGTGCGCGCGAGCAGGGTGCCGATCAGCGCGAACGTGTCGAGGAACCGGTGCTGGTACGGGTG
>Ga0105100_10000044_pt1 | contig 62264 bp, 55 predicted proteins | sample PPLLak12cMay2015_2_FD_87033 | JGI IMG/M metagenome (GOLD analysis project Ga0105100, IMG submission 87033) | Freshwater sediment microbial communities from Prairie Pothole Lake near Jamestown, North Dakota, USA - PPLs Lake P8 Core (1) Depth... | ecosystem: Environmental > Aquatic > Freshwater >... | reverse complement strand
GTTTGGCTATGGCTTCGGTAGTGGCAGTTACCTTCTGCGTCGAGGGGGTCGACGTGCTATAACTCGCCCCACCCCGGCACGCTGCCAAACCTCCGATGATCACGATCATTGTGGCTATGCGCTTTGCAGCATGCATCCTGCCATCCCTTAGCCTGCTTGAGGCGCCGCCCTTGCGGACGGGCGCGGCCAAGTATACCTCCCGGCGGGTCAGGCAGGCAGCACCCGCTGGCTGGTACAACAGTCATCTGAGGGGAACGCGCCCCAGCCGGTATGATGACGGTATGCAGCCCATGCGGGAGGAGCCCGCCGTGCAAACTCAGCGGGCGGAGTCTCGGCCCCCCAGCGCAGCGCTCAAGCGGAACGGGAAGCCGGATCCGGCCGAGGAGTTGGAGAACGCCCGCCAGCGCCTGGACCTGGCGCGCCGCCGCTTCTATTCGGCGGCGGTCGCTTTCTGCGACGGCTCGATCAGCGAAGGGCAATTGCGCGCGGTGCGCGAGCTGCTGCGGGAGCAGGAAGACCGCCTGGGCAAACTGGGCGAGACCGGCCCTTTGCATGCCGCGCCGTTCGTTGAACCGGTCGAAGCTGAGATTGCGCCGGCCGAATCCGCCCTGCCCACACCCGAACCGGAGCCGGAAGCCAGCCCTGCCCCGATCCCCATCACCCTCGACCCCGCCGAAGATCTGACGCAGATGCTCACTGCGCTCGACCAGAAGATTGCCCGGCTCGAGCAGGATCTGCAGCAAGGTCGGATCAACGCATCCCAGTATCGCGCCATCCACCGCCATTACGTCGAGCAACGAGAGGTCGCCCTGCGCTTGCGTCAGGCGTATCCGGAGAGCGACCGCTGGCGCGTTGTGCTGGAGGAGGGGAAGACCACCTTCCTGATGCAGCTCAACGAGGCGGTCTGCCTGGGCTTCGCGCTGTACGACATGTCGACCCGCGAGCGTCTCTTCGTCGAGGGCAGACTGCCGCCTGCCGCCGAAGAAGCGATGGCGCTGCTGCGAACCTTTGGGCCGATTGGCACCGAGGCCTCTGCCGGCCGGATGTTAGCCACGCAGGCCGAAGACGGCTCGGCGCTACTGCTGATCCCGGGGATGTTCACCGCGGCCCTGGTCGTGTTCTCGCAGCAGCCGCCGAGTTGGCAGGTGCGCGCCTTGCGTGAAGTCCATCGCAACTTCGAGACCGCCAACCGCACGCCGCTTACCCGCGGCGATCGCGGCTCGCTCATCTTCCCCGACCTGACCCGCTTCGTTCGCGAGTAGGGCGCCGCTGGGCCCCTCGCCCCATCGTCCGATCTGGCGCCTAGCCACCCACCACCGCTTGCACCCACCACGCCTGTCCCCTCCGGAGGCGCACGCTGAGGAAGTGTTTCCCCCGCCTACTGCATGCCAGGTCTTGCATCCTAGCGGCAGCTTCCCCTCCTGGCGGCCAGGCCCAATGTCCCCCCTCACCCCTTCCCGCTCCCCCAACTGGGGGAGCGGGCGCCTGGGGAGTGCCTCCCCCGAACCCCCGGATGCGCTTCGTGTTGCCAAAGTGCCGCGTTCGCGCTTTCGTTGCGAAGGATGGCTCGGCACGGTTGCGGCGGTTCGGGCCTGCGGAGTGTGAGGTCAGTATCAACCGCCGCTTGCATAGGTGGGGGGGAAGGGGGTCCAGGGGGCCTGGGGGGAGGAGGGAATGCACTTCCCTTCCCACGGCCCCCTGGAGAAACCCGCCTGGCGCGCGATTGTTCATCCCTTCGGCTGATCCGTCGCGCGGATGTCCGACGCACTGCGTCAGTCCTCGAGATGTGCACGGGCTTGGGCTGTGCAGGATCCCTCGGCACCCACGCGGCGTTTCGGGCCTGCGGATTGAGCTCAACCTCAACCGCCGCTTGCATAGGTGGGGGAAAGGGGGTCCAGGGGGCCTGGGGGGAGGGAATGCAATATCCTCCCCCGGCCCCCTGGAGAAACCAGCCTGGCGCGCGAATGCTCATCCCTTCGGCTGATCCGTCGCGCGGAAGTCCGAAGCACTGCGTGAGTCTTCGAGATGTGCACAGGCTTGGCTGGGCAGGATCCCTCGGCGCCCACGCGGTGGTTCGGGCCTGCGGAGAGTGAGGTCCGTATCAACCGCCGCTTGCGAGGGTGGGGGGAAAGGGGTCAAGGGGGCCTGGGGGAGGGAATGCACTCCCCTCCCCCCGGCCCGCTGGGAAGCAGAAAGCTCGTGGACTACTTGTCCTCGTTGCCCTTGCCGAGGGCGGCCTGGGCCGCGGCCAGCCGAGCGATCGGGACACGGAATGGCGAGCACGACACATAGTTCAGCCCGATCTTGTGGCAGAACCATACCGACTGCGGGTCGCCGCCGTGTTCGCCGCAGATCCCGACCTCCAACCCGGGTCGGGTCTTGCGCCCCTCCTCCACCGCCCACTGCATCAGCCGCCCCACGCCGCTCTCGTCGATGCTGGCGAACGGGTTCTCGGTCAGGATCGCCTTCTCCAGGTACTCCATCAGGAAGCCGGATTCGGCGTCATCGCGCGAGATACCGAAGGTTGTCTGCGTCAGGTCATTGGTGCCGAAGGAGAAGAACTGGGCATACTGGGCGATCTCGCTCGCCGTCAGAGCGGCGCGCGGGATCTCGATCATCGTGCCGAACTTGTAGTCGATCTTCACCCCCTGCTCCGTCATGACCTCGAGCGCCACGGACTCCAGCGCCGTCTGCTGGACCTTGAGCTCGTTGACGTGCGAGGTGAGCGGGATCATCACTTCGGGGTGAACGTCAATCCCGTCCTTGGCACACTGGCAGGCGGCCTCGAAGATCGCCCGCACCTGCATGCGGGTCAGCTCGGGGATATGGATCCCGAGCCGCACCCCACGCAGCCCGAGCATCGGGTTGGCCTCGCGCATCGACTCAACCGCCGCCAGCATGCTCTCCTTCTCGGCGAGCTTGGCCGGGTCGTTGCCCCGCACGCGCAGCTCAACCACTTCCTCCAGCAGCGTGTCATGCGCCGGCAGGAATTCGTGCATCGGCGGGTCGATCAAGCGGATGATCACCGGCAGCCCGTCCATCGCCCGGAACAGGCCGTCGAAATCGGAGCGCTGGAATGGCAGCAGCTTGGCCAGCGCCTGTTCGCGCTCACCGGGAGCCTTGGCCAGGATCATCTTCTGCACATGCGGCAGCCGCTCCGTCTCGAAGAACATGTGCTCGGTGCGGCACAGGCCGATACCCTGCGCTCCAAATCGCCGGGCGCGCTCTGCATCCCGCGGGTAGTCGGCATTGGCCCACACCTGCAGTCGCCGGAAGCTGTCGGCCCAGGACAGCAGCTTGATCAGGTACGGATCACTGACGTCTGGCATGACCGTCGCCACCTGCCCGGCATACACATGGCCGGTGGTGCCGTCGATCGACACCCAATCCCCTTCGCGGTAGGCCTTGCTGCCAACCGACATCGTGCGCGCATCCAAATCGATGTCCAGCGCCGCCACACCGACCACGGCCGGCTTGCCGAACTGACGCGCCACCAGGGCGGCATGTGAGGTGCGGCCGCCCTTGCTGGTCAGGATGCCGTTGGCGGCCAGCATGCCATGCACGTCGTCCGGCTTGGTCTCCGGCCGGACCATGATGACCTGCTTCTTCTCTTCCTTTGCCCAGCGCTCGGCAATGTCGGCGTCGAAGGCAATCATGCCCACCGCAGCCCCTGGCGAGACGTTCAGGCCGGTGGCGATCTTCTCTGCCGACTTCACTGCGGCGGCGTCGAACTGCGGATGCAGGTAGAAGTCCACCTGCTCTGGCTTGACGCGGACAACGGCTTCCTTCCTGGTAATCAGGCGCTCATCGGCCATATCCACGGCGATCCGCACTTCCGCCTGGGCGGTGCGCTTGCCGTCGCGGGTTTGCAGCATCCACAGCTTGCCGCGCTCGACGGTGAACTCAACATCCTGCATGTTGCGGTAATGCTTCTCCAGCCTGCCACAGATCTTGGCGAACTCGGCATACGACTTCGGCATCTCCTGGGCCAGATCGGAGATCGGCTTGGTCAGCCGGATGCCAGCCACCACATCCTCGCCCTGGGCATTGGTCAGGTAATCGCCCTCGATCTCCTTCTCGCCGGTATTGCCGCTGCGGGTCATCGCGACGCCGGTGGCCGAGTCCGAGCCCATGTTGCCGAAGACCATCGTGACGATGTTGACCGCCGTCCCCAGGTCGTGCGGGATCTTGGCTGCATTGCGGTAGTCGGTTGCGCGCTTGCCATTCCAGGACTTGAACACCGCCTCGATCGCCATCCGGAGCTGCTGCATTGGATCGAGCGGGAATTCACTCCCGGTCTTCTTGTGCACGATGGCACGGAACTCTCGTACGATCGCCTTGAAGTCCTCAGCGCTGAGCTCCGAATCGGTAGCTACGCCGCGCTTGGCACGGAACTCGGTCAGCACCTCTTCGAAGGGCTCATCGTCCACGCCCATCACGACCGAGCCGTACATCTGCACCAGCCGGCGGAAGGAGTCGTAGACGAAGCGTGGGTCGGAGGTCAGCTCGACCATCCCAGCCGCAGTCTGCTCGTTCAGGCCAATGTTCAGCACGGTGTCCATCATGCCCGGCATGGAGAACTTGGCGCCCGAGCGGCAGGATACCAGCAGCGGATTCTTTGGGTCGCCGAACTTCTTGCCGGTGGCCTTCTCGGTTTCCTTGAGCGCCAGCAGCGTCTGCTCCCACATCCCGGGCGGGAACTTCTCTCCGCGCGCCAGGTAGGCATTGCAGGCCTCCGTCGTGATCGTGAAGCCGGGAGGCACGGGCACGCCAATGCGGGTCATCTCGGCCAGGTTGGCGCCCTTGCCGCCCAGCAGGGCCCGCACCTTGTCCCACGAGCCAGCTTTGCGCTCGGCGGCCTTGACCTCATCGAAGCGGTAAACCCACTTGGCACGTGCGGCGCCCTTTTTGGCGGCGGTCTTTGCGCCGCCGGACTTCGGCTTGGCGGTTTTCGCCGACTTCTTTGCAGCGGACCTGGCTGCCGGCCGCGTCGGCTTCTTCTTCGTTTCAGGCATGGCTCTCTCCTTGGGATTGCTGCTTGGGGCAGTCTGCAAGTCGGGCCGCCACCCTGTCCCCAGGGGACGGCCCTCCGAACATGATACATCACTTCCGGGGTCGGTTACGGGCTAGGTGATGAACATCACACGCCGCGCCCTGCAGGACCGCGGGCGGCGCGCCCCGTCTCCATGGCCTCAGGCGGGCGGCAGACCGATCTGCACCTCGTCCCCCACCAGCCGCACCGGGTACGCCGGGATGTCGACCACCGCCGGCAGGCTGAGCGCCTTCCCGCTCCCCAGGTCGAACCGAGCACCGTGGCGCGGGCACTCAATCACCAATCCGTCGAGCGGGCCATCTGCCAGCGGACCGTCATCATGCGAGCACAAGTCAGCTATCGCGTACAGCCCTCCGGCAAGATTGAACAAAGCGATCCCCTGACCGTCGATCACCAGCCGCAGGCGGGCGCCTTGGGGCAGATCCTCGCGCCGGGCGACGGTCACGTACTCGAGATTCTCCTGGTCGGGAAGCCGGTAGTTGAACATCGAGTGGATGGTCTCAGACTGGGCTCAGGCGTCCACAAGTTCCGCTTCGAGCTGGTCGACGCCGTACACTCCAGCCTTAAGCACCTTGAGCGACAGCAAGGCGCATTTCAGCCGCACCGGACCCAGCTCGATCCCCAACATGGACAGGATGTCTTGCTTGCCCAGCCCCTTGACTTCGTCGAGCGACTTGCCAACGACCGACTCGACCAGCAGGTCGGCCGAGGCCTGCGAGATTGCGCACCCTGTCCCTGAGAAGGCTGCTTCGGTGATGCGGCCCTGCCCATCGACCCGCAGGTCGATGCGCAGGCGGTCGCCACACAAGGGATTATCGTCCTCATAGGAGTAGTCGTGCGGGTCGAGCTCGCCGCGCATCAGCGGATTCTTGTAGCGGTCGATGATCTGCTCTCGGTACAGGTCGTCCATCGGCATCCTTAGCGGAATAGCGCGCGCACCTTATATAGCCCATCGATCAGCTTGTCAACATCGCTCTCGTCGTTGTACAGGTACAACGAAGCGCGAGTCGTCGCCGGGAGAGCAAAGCGCTCATGCAGGGGCATGGCGCAGTGATGGCCGGCGCGCACGGCGATTCCGTCGCGATCGAGGATCTGGGCAACATCATGCGGATGCACATCGCCGAAGGTGAAGGCGATCACGCCGCCCTTGTCCTCGCCATGCGGGCCGTAGTGGCGCAGGCCGGGGACCTCTTCCAGACGTTCCAGGGCGTATGCAGCCAGCTGCTGCTCGTGCCGGCGGACGGTATCCATCCCCACCCGCTCCAGGAAGTCAACCGCCGCGCCCAGGCCAATCACCTCGGCGATCGGCGGCGTGCCTGCCTCGAACTTGTGCGGCAATTCGTTGGCGGTGAACTCGCGCAGCCGGACGCGCTTGATCATGTCGCCCCCGCCCAGAAAGGGCGGCATGGCTTGCAGCAGGGCTTCGCGGCCGTAGAGCACGCCGATCCCCGTCGGGCCGCACATCTTGTGCCCGGAGAAGGCGACAAAATCGGCGTCGATCGCCTGCACGTCCACCGGAAGGTGCGGCACCGACTGTGCGGCGTCAAGCAGCACGATGGCCCCGGCCTGATGCGCCCGGGCGGTGATCTCCGCCACAGGGTTGATGGTGCCCAGGACATTCGACATGTGCGTCAGGGCAACGAGCACCGGGCGTCGCTCGAGCAGCGCGCCCAGCACAGACAGGTCCAACCGGCCGTCCTCGTGCACGGGAATGAATTCGAGCACGGCGCCGCGCTCGGCGGCGAGCATCTGCCAGGGCACCAGGTTCGAATGGTGCTCCATCTCGGTGAGCAACAGCACATCCCCGGCCTTCACCTGCGTGCGACCCCAGGCATGCGCCACCAGGTTGATCGACTCGGTGGTATTGCGCGTGAACACCACCTGCCGGCTGGAGGGCGCGTGGATGAAGCGGGCGACGCGCTGCCGCGCATCCTCGTAGGCCTGAGTGGCTTCTTCAGCCAGTTGATGCACGCCGCGGTGGATGTTGGCGTTCTGCCGCTCGTAGTAGTTCGTCATGGCCTCGATCACCTGGCGCGGCTTCTGCGAGGTAGCCGCCGAGTCCAGGTAGATCAACCGCACGCCAGGCCGGGTCTCGCGCGAGAGCACAGGGAACTCGGACTGGATCGATGTCGCGGGGGACGCCGGTGTCGAGACGGACGGCATAGCGCCTACTTCCGCTTCCGCCCCTTGGGCGGAGGAGCTCGCCGTCGGCTGGTCGAGGGACGGATGTTGTCGCCCCCTTGTTGACACCACAGCACCCGGTCCGGCACCATCCAGCCGTCGGTCAGATAGACGTCCTGGTTGAACTGGATGGCCACCATCTTGTAGTCGGCCTGCACCACCACGCCCTGCAACCACGAGCGAACCCGGTTGCCGCGATCCGTGTGATCACACAGCACGTCCACCAGCTGTCCGACCTCGTAGCGCTCGGCCGAAGCCGGCGCGCGGCCCGGCTTCAGTTCCTGCCTTGGCATGCCTGTCCCTGCCTGTCGCACACTCCCGCCGGTCATCGGATTGCCTGCCGCATCTTGTCGTCGATCATGCGCTGGAAGCGCTCACGCACGCCCTCGAAGGGGATGCGCGACATGATCGGGGCAAAGAACCCGTGGACCACCAGCCGCTCGGCGTCCGTCCTGGGGATGCCACGGGTCATCAGATAGTATAGGGGTTCTTCTTCCAGGCGGCCAACCGTGGCGCCGTGGGTGCAGCGCACGTCGTCGGCCAGTATCTCCAAGCCGGGAATCGAATCGGCGCGTGCCTGCCGGCTGAGCAGCAGGTTGCGATTGGCCTGGTAGCCGTCAGTTTTCTGGGCCCCAGGGGCGACGTAGATCATCCCCTGCCAAACTGAGCGGCTCTTCCCCGTCAGCGCCCCCTTGAACAGCAAGTCGCTGGTCGTGTTCGGAGCGAGATGGTTCTGCTGGGTGTCGTGATCCAGGTGCTGGTCGCCGTCGGTGAAGTAGAACCCCGACATCCGGCCTTCAGCTCCCTGACCTACCAGGTTCAGCTCGCTGAAGTTCTTGGTCAGGTGACTGCCGACGGCGCCGAAAATCCAGTCGACCCGGCCGCGCGCATCTACCTGTGCCCGCTCGTGGCTGATGGTCCACACATGCTCACCCCATGTCTGCAGCTCAACCAGAGTCAGTTGGGCGTCCTCCCCGACGATGACTTCCAGCGTTCCGGTGTGAAATCCAGCGGTCTCAGGCTCGGTGGGGGAAGTGAACTCCTGGACGAATGTCGCCTCGGCGCCCTTGTCGAGAACGACCAGAACCCGAGTGGCGAAGGCTCGCCCGGCGCCAGGGGCCCAGACCACCGAATGCAGCGGCTGCGACAGGACAACCCCCGGCGGAACGTACAGAATGACGCCGGTATCCGCGATTGCAGCCGCCAGGGCGGCGAATTTCGAGCTGGTGGGTTCGACGAGCCGTCCCAGGTAGCTCTGGAGCAGGCCAGGATGCTCTCGCAAGGCGGTCGGCCAGTCGGCGAAGACGACTCCGCGCGCTCGCAAGCCGGGGTCGACGTTCAGCAACACGGGCAGGCCGGGCCGAAGAATCATCAGGCCAGCCTGGCTTTCGTCAGTGATCGGCTGCAGCAGCGCCGCATCGACGGGCAGCGCATCGACCGGTTGCCAATCGACCTGGCCGACCGGCAGGCGGCTCAAGTCGGTGCGCCGCCACGCCTCGTCGAGCGTGCTTGGCATCGGCAGCGACTGATAGTGTTGCCAGGCGCGCAGCCGGGCTTCAAGCATCCAGCTGGGCTCGCCAGCCTGCTCCGAGCGCCGACGGATCTCGTCATCGCTCAGGCGAAACTCGGGCGTAGCTTCGCCCTGGGACTCCGGCTGACGCCGGACGACGGTGCGTGTGCTCATTCGCCTTCCTTCTGCCTGCAAATCCGCGAGCTGGACGGATCAGCCGATCGAGCCTTCCATCTGCAGCTGGATCAGCCGGTTCATCTCGACGGCGTACTCCATCGGGAGTTCTTTGACCAGAGGCTCGATGAAGCCGGAGACCACCATGGTGGTGGCGTCCTCCTGGCTCAGGCCGCGGCTCATCAGGTAGAACAACTGCTCCTCGCCGACCTTGCTGACCGAGGCCTCATGGCCGATCGTCACGTCATCCTCGTCGATCTCGATGTACGGGTACGTGTCGGAGCGGGACTTGGGGTCCAGCAGCAAGGCGTCGCACACCACGTTCGACTTCGATCCGGTGGCGCCCTTGTGCACCTTGAGCAAGCCGCGGTACGAGGCCCGGCCGCCGGCCTGGCTGATCGATTTCGAGGTCACCTTGCTGGAGGTGTTGGGCGCGGCATGGACGACTTTGCCCCCCGCATCCTGGTGCTGGCCGGCACCGGCGAAGGCCATCGACAGGATCTCGCCGTGCGCCCCATCCCCCACCAGGTAGCAGGATGGGTACTTCATCGTCAGCTTGGATCCCAGATTGGCGTCGACCCACTCCATCGTGCCATGCTCGTGAACGATGGCCCGCTGAGTTACCAGGTTGAACACATTGACCGACCAGTTCTGGATCGTGGTGTAACGGCAGCGGGCGCCCTTGTTGACCACGATCTCGATCACCCCGCTGTGGAAGGAGTCCGTGGTGTAGGTCGGCGCGGTGCAACCCTCGACATAGTGGACCTGAGCACCCTCATCGACGATGATCAGTGTGCGCTCGAACTGGCCGATGTTCGCCATGTTCAACCGGAAATAAGCCTGGAGCGGCAGGTCAACTTTGACTCCCGGCGGCACGTAGATGAAGGAGCCGCCGGACCACACGGCGCTGTTCAGGGCGGCGAACTTGTTGTCGGTGTGCGGGATGATCGTGCCGAAGTACTTGCGGAACAGGTCGGGGTGCTGCTTCAACCCATTCTCGATGCTCAGGAAGATCACTCCCTGGTCAGACAAATGCTTCTGGATGTTGTGGTAGACCATCTCAGACTCGTACTGCGCCCCGACGCCGGCCAGGAATTTCTGCTCGGCCTCAGGAATGCCCAAGCGATCAAAGGTCTTCTTGATCGTCTCCGGGACCTCATCCCAGGTCTTGGATTCGGCCTCTGCCGGGCGCACGTAGTAGAAGATCTCGTCGAGATTCAGGCCGCTCAGGTCGGGCCCCCAATTCGGCATGGGCCGCGCCAGGTAATGCTCGAGTGCCTTGAGGCGGAAGGCAAGCATCCACTCCGGCTCATCCTTCAGCCGCGAGATCTCCTCCACGACCTGGCGATCAAGGCCTCTGCGCGTGTGGAAGACCGTCTCATCCGGATCGCTGAAACCGTACTTGTAGCGGTCAAGCCCCTCCAGGGTCTTGACATCGGCCGGGGTTGCCATGGCTATGCCTCCAGAATACCAGCTTCCTGCTTCTCACGAATCCAGTCGTACCCCTGCTCTTCAAGATGCTCGGCCAAGTCCGCCCCACCGGTCTCAACGATCCGACCGTCGAGCATGATGTGCACGTACGTCGGCTTGATGTAGTTAAGAATGCGCTGGTAATGGGTAATCACCAGCACGCCCAGATGCGGACCGGCGAGGGCATTCACGCCCTGCGAGACTATCCGCAGGGCATCGATATCCAAGCCCGAGTCGGTCTCATCCAGGACGGCGATCTCCGGCTCGAGCGTCGCCAGCTGCAGGATCTCGGCCCGCTTCTTCTCTCCACCCGAGAACCCATCGTTCAAGTAGCGACCGGCGAAGTCGTGCGGCATCTTCAGCAGGTCCATCTTGTCCTTGAGCAGCCTGCGGAACTCGGGGACCGGGATCCCCTTGTCATCCGGGTTGCCCGCCTTGCGGCGAGCGTTGATCGCCGCCCGCAGGAAGTTGGCGACCGACACCCCGGGAATCGCCACCGGATACTGGAAGGCGAGGAACAATCCGAGGCGCGAGCGCTCGTCGGGCTCGAGCTCGACCAGGTTCTGGCCCTTGAACAGGACCTCGCCTGATGTCACTTCGTAGTGCGGGTGGCCCATCAACACATTGGCCAACGTCGACTTCCCCGTGCCGTTGGGCCCCATCAGGGCATGAATCTCGCCTGGCCGGACGGTCAGGGTGACCCCCTTGAGAATCTCCTTGCCTTCGACCGTGGCGTGCAGGTTGCGGATCTCGAGCGCGTTCACCATCTTGCCTCCTGAACTTGGGCGGCATTGTAGCACGCCGCTCGTCCGGCGTCAAGATATTTAATAGAATTATAGGAAAAACTCACCGGCGGTTGCTCCGGTTGGATATTCGATATATATATGAGAAATATGGACAGCCAGACGGGGGGCGTGGTATAGTCTCGCCATGGCTACCCCAACCAAGGACGTCATCCTGCGTACCTTGCGCACGCAAGGGCGATGCTCGGTGAACGAGCTGGCGTCGGCAGCGGAGGTCTCGCCGGTCTCCGTCCGCCACCACCTCGCCAACCTGCAAGCCGAGGGCTCAGTCGGCGTCGAAGAGGTCAAGCACGGCGTTGGCAGGCCCCGCCACCTGTTCTTCCTGACCGAGGCCGGCATGGACCTGGCGCCCGCCCGCTACTACCGCCTGGCCAACCGGCTGCTGGACGAGATCAAGGTCTCGCTGCCGGAAGCTCAGGTCCAGCGGCTGTTCAACGGTGTGGCCAACAGCATGGCCGACTACTACGCCGTCCAGCTGGACGGCCTGCCGCTGGAGCAGAAGCTCACCCGGCTGGTCACCTTGCTGTCCGAAGAGGGGTTCGACGCCATCCTGGAAGACGCCGGTGACAAGGTGATCATCCATGAGCTGAGCTGCCCCTACTACCGCATCGGGCTGCAGCACCCGGAAGTGTGCAGTGTGGATCAGGCGTTCATCGCCACTGCGCTCAACCTGCCGGTCGAACGGGTGGGCTGCCTGCTGGGCGGCGACAGCCACTGCACCTTTTCCGTGACCAAGGATCCCGAGAATGAGAATAAGGAGGCTCCTGCCCATGAGCGACCCAGCGGATAGCGGCGTGATCTGGGAAGCCGACTCTACCCACCCCGAACAGGCCGCCCACCTGCGCCAGGCGCTTCGTCAGGTGATCGATCCCGAAATCGGCCTGAGCATCATCGAGTTGGGACTGGTGCGCCAGGTGGAGATCGCCGACCCCGCCATCAAGATGCGCATGATCCTGACCACCCCGTTCTGCCCTTACGGCCCGGCGATGCTCGAAATGACCCGCAGCAAGGCCAAAGCGGCTTCGGGCCAGGAGGTCGAACTCGAAATGGGGATGGAGATGTGGGATCCCAGCATGATGGAAGGCGGCGCGGGTGCAGCCTGGGGCTTCTAGTCTGCCGGGCTGAGCCTGCTAAACCAGAAGGGGCGGCCGGCATGCCGCCCCATGTCATTCTCTGCCTCGAAGGAAGGCATGCCCCTCCCTCGGACCCTTAGACCCGCTTCCGCCGCGCGGCCGTCAGCAGGCTGACCAAGCCCACGGCAATCAGGATCATGCGGAGCCCGACGGCGAAGGTGGCGCCAACCAACATCAGGATCGTCCCAGCCGCTGCAACCAATACCCAGCCCGAGGGGCCGCGCTGGCGAAAGTCGACCAGGCGCGCCCTGAGCCGGTGCAGGAAATGCTGGCTGGGTTCTACCGGGACCAGCGCCGCCTGCAGCAACTGCTCGAGCCGCTGCTGAGTCAGGGCACTGCTCGGAATTCCTGGCTGCTGATTCATCGCTTCCCTTCCCGACCGCCGACGCCTGCAGGTCGGCGCCTCGGCTCATGCCTCGTCTGGGTCCATTGCGCCCATCTCGCCGGGCGCCCCCGCCGTTCCAAACTTGCTCCCTGTCAGGGAGAAGCGCAAGCTGCTCAAGGTCCGGTGATACAGGCTCTTGATGGCGCCTTCGGTCTTGCCCATGATGTGGCCGATCTCGGCATTCGACAGATGCTCCACGAACTTGAGGATCAACAGCTCCTGCCGGTCAGGCGGCAGCAGGCGCACGAGTTCGAGTACCTCGCGCTGTTCCTCCCGCTGCAGCGTGACCACCTCCGGGTGTGACGAAGTCCCGGTGGCGAGGATCCGCTCGTCCAGCGGCACGATCTGACGCCGGCTGCGGTCACGATACCAATTGGCCACCAGGTTGTGAGCAATCCGGTAGAGCCAGGCGGAGAACGGAACGCCCTGGTCCCGGTAGCGGCCGATGTGATGCATCGCCCGCTGAAAGACCCGCTCCGTCAGGTCCTCGGCCTCCTGGTGATCGCCGGTGCGGTAGTAGATATAGGTGTAGATCCTCCGCACGTACCGGATGTAGAGCTCGCCGAAGGCTTCCGTGTCCGAAGCCGCACGGCGGATCAGGTCCAGCTCCTCAGGCGCTTGGCTCATCCGAGCTCCGCCGCGCAGCGCCTAATGAAAGAACACCGATCCCTTCGACTCGTTGCCCTTCCGGGTATGGCCGGCCGACCTGAGTTCACGGCAGCACCTGCCCTCGGGTCTCCCCCAGGCGGCGCAGCGAAGCCAGCGCCTCGCGGGCGGCCTCAAGCCGCTCCGGAGTGTCGCGGACCCCGCCATAGCGCGCGTGTTCGAAGCCCGAGGTCAGTAGCTGCAAGTCGGCTTCGCCGCCGGGGAACAGCTCAGCCAGCGGTGCCAGCAGTTCGTGGGGCGTCTCGGCGGGACGTCGCGAGCGGCCGAGCTGGCGGGCCAGCTCCAGCAACTGCAGGTATATCCCGCGCAGCGTGTGGCCCGAAGCCCGATCGGCGCCCAGCACCTGTGCCGCCCTCCGCCGCAATCCATCCCAGGCCTGGCGAATGCGGCCAGTCTGAGCCGCCGACTCGGCTTCCTCCTCCGGCGCCTCGAGTTCGAATCCCCCGCCCTTCCCCAGGCTGACCGGAAGCCCCATCGCCCCCATCCCACGCACAGCGAAGTACGCCAGCAGGCCGAGAATGAGCAGGCTGAAGATCAGCTCGAGCTGCTGGCCAACGGCTGCCAGATAGGGAACGGCAGATGAATCTGCACCGGGGGCTGGGGTCGCGGCCGGGGCGGCCGTCGCGACGGACAGTACTCCTGTGCCCGGCGGCGCCTGGAATTGAAACCAGCCGACAAGCAGCGAGCCCAGCGCGATCACGAGGCGGGCAGCCAAGGTCAGCACCGCCACGAAGATCCCCGCCAGCCAAGCCAGGATCCCGCCAGCTACCCCCAACACGCCAGGGTTCGCCAGACCGGCGGACAGGAGCAGGCCGACGGCAAGCACGAGCACGCAAACCCCTGCCAGGGTGAACAGCCAGCGACCTCGGAACGGCAGACGGGCAGCCGCTCTCACCTGCCCGAGATAGCTCGCCCGGGCAAGCGCAGCGCCCAGCAGGCCGCTGGCAACCATCAGGGTGAGATTGGCCAGGAGAACGGGTGAGAGCGGAGGTTGGAAAGCCAGCAGGAAGATCGCCAGACCAAGCACGGCGCGCCTGAACCGGAGGCCAGCTGCAGCGGGGTTCAGGCCATTGACGGCCGCCAGAGGCACCGCTTGGCTCCAAGTCCAGAACACAGCCAGCAGCAGCGCAGCCTGACTCGGGACCTGCAGCAGAAACAGCGCCAGCGGGCGGGCTCCATCCGTCGGGGGCGCCCCTGCGCACTGCATGCCTCGACTCACAGTCAGGCTGAGCGCCAACCACGCCACGATCGCGATCAGGCCATACGCCCGGCGGCGCTGCGGATCCGGCACGCGTATCCGCAGCAGGCCGGCGCTGGCGACGGCAATCACTCCACTCAATACCAGGTACGCCAGCCACCAGCCGAGGGTCAGGCGTGAGCATGCGGCGAAGTACGTCGTCACCCAGGGAGCCGTCCAGGCCGCCTCGAGCAGCAGCAGCGCCAGGATGCCGAGCCCGGAGCGCAGCCAGCGGTATGGATCGTAGGCGGACAGCTGATCGAATCCGTTCATGCGGGTGGTGGCTGAACGCCCGTGGGCAGGTGCAGCACGTCGATACGTGCCAGAGGCGGGGCAGGCTCCGCCGCCAGCGACACCAACGTTAGCTTGCGTGCGCGCTGACGAAGGCGCGCAATCGCCTCCAACGTCTCCGGGTTGATGATGGAGGTCACCACGACCAGGGAGGCGCCATATTCCAACGAGGGCGTCTCCCGCAGAAGGAACCTGTCGAAAGGTGTCGGGATCAGGTACGTCAGACCAGCAAGCGCCTCCAGCAGCCTGGCCAGGTGCCCCGGCGCCCGGCTGGGCGCAAAGCGGAAGGGACGCCCGGAACGGGCGACGCTTCCGTTGGAGACAAGCCCGACGCGGTAGCCCTGCTGGTGGGCTGCGTAGACGAGCGAAGCCGCTGTTTCCACCAGCCGTTCCAGCCGGTCCTTGTCCACACCCATCCATGCTTGGGCATACGTGGCAGCGTTGAGGAACAGGATCAGGTCCAGCCCGGCGACTGGCTGGAAGACCCTGGACTGCAGCCTGGCGGAGCGCGCCGACGCCGGCCAGTGGATGCGCCGAAATCCGTCCTCCGGCCGATAGTCGCGCACGCCGGAGGGCAGCAGCGGATCGTCATACAGTCTGCGTGGGGAGCGGCGCACGCCGAAGGGATCCTCGGGCCGGATCCCCAGGTCGGCGAGCGGACTCACCCTTGGGAAGACGACCAGCTGATCCTTGTGCGCCTGGACTGTCTCCGATTGAAAGAGGCCGAATCCATCGCCGCTCGCCAGCCAGGCCGGACCCAGCAGGTGCACGCCGCGCTTGCTCAGGGCAAGCGTGATGTCCCGCCGCACTCGGGAGCGCCCCTGCAGTGACAACACCAGATGCAGATTGCCGTACCCGGAAACATGCGAGGGCGAGAGCAGAGATCTGTCTTCGGGCGCGACGTCAAGCGGCCAGCGGTCGATGATCCGCAGCCAGGCAAGCGGCAACCGTTTGCGGTTCTCCACACGAAGTCGGCAGGCGATCTGCTCGCCCGGGAAACCGCGCCGGTGAGAGAGCCGGCGTTGGTAGCCCACGCCCCTCAGCGCCTGGCGATTCCATACCCAGGCCGCTCCCACCCCGACCGCAGTCAGGGCGGACAGGACGAGCAGGCCCGGCGACTCGGCAAGATAACCCAGGCACACAAGCAGCACGGCGACGCGCAGCCACCAGCTTCCGCCCACGTGGCTAGCTCTCCACCGGCACCGGGATCTCGGCCAGGATGTCCTCGATCAGCTGCACGGACTCACGACCGCGCAGATGGGCATGGGGGGCCAGGATCAGTCGGTGTGTCAGCACATGCGGGGCCATGTGCTTGATGTCGTCCGGCAGGACGAAGTCACGCCCCTGAATGGCAGCCGTCGCCTGCGAGGCTTGATACAAGGCCAGCGCTGCTCTGGGGCTTGCGCCGAGCTCGACCTCGGCGTGCTGGCGTGTGGCTTGCACCAGCGCCACCAGGTAGTTGCGCAGACTGCTGTCCACGCGCACCGCAGCCCGCTGCGCCTGCAAGGCCTGGATCTCCTGCGGGCTGGACACCGGCTTGAGGTCCGCCAGCGGCTCCGCTGCGCCAAAGCGCACCAAGATCTGGCCTTCTTGCTCCGGTGTCGGGTAACCCAGCTGCAGCCGCAGCAGGAAGCGGTCGACCTGGGCTTCCGGCAAGGGAAACGTGCCCTCAAGCTCGATGGGGTTCTGCGTGGCCAGCACCAGGAAAGGACGCGGCACCGGGCGGCTGACGCCATCCGCCGTGACCTGGCGCTCCTGCATGGCCTCGAGCAGTGCCGACTGCGTGCGCGGCGTGGCGCGGTTGATCTCATCCGCCAGGACGATCTGCGCCATCACCGGCCCGGGGCGAAACTCGAACTCCTGCGTGCGCTGGTTGAACCAGGTGACGCCGGTCACATCGGAGGGCAGCAGATCCGGCGTGAACTGGATCCGCTGAAAGGAGCACCCGAGGGAGGTGGCCAGCGCCCTTGCCAGGGTGGTCTTGCCGATGCCCGGCACGTCCTCGATCAGGATATGCCCCTCACACAGGACCGCCGCGAAGGCAAGATCGATGACCTGATCGTTGCCGACGATCACCGTCTGAATGTTCTCTCGGATGCGCCGGGCTGCCTGTTCGATCATGGTTCGCCTTTCGGGTTAGAGGGGTTGTGCAACCGATCAAGGTGGGGAGTCACCCTGGGCGGCGCGACCACCGCTGCCGCGCCAAGTCGAGGCGAGTATAGCACGCGCCCGGACGCCGGATGCTATAATCCCTCGCTCCTGCCATTATGCGGACGCTGGTTGCGCTCGATCTGGAAACTACCGGGCTGGATCCGGTGCGGGATGCCATCCTGGAGATCGGCGCCCTGCGCTTCCGCGGGGCGCGGGTTGAGAAAAGCCTGAGCCAGCTGGTAAACCCCGGCCGGCCGATTCCCCCCTTCATCACTCAACTGACCGGCATCGACGACAGCATGGTCGCCTCCGCACCCCGCCTGTCTGTCGTGCTTGGCGAACTGGTCGAATTGATCGGCGACGCGCCGGTGATCGGACACAACATCGCCTTCGACCTGGCGTTCCTGCAGCGGCGAGGACTGCTGGCCGATGCCCTGGGGATCGACACCTTCGACCTGGCCTCGGTGATGCTGCCCTCGATCGGGCGCTACGGCCTGGGCGCGATCGCCCGTCAGCTTGGCATCCCCGTGCCGGCCTCGCATCGCGCCCTGGCGGATGCCCAGACCACGCACCAGGTGTTCCTGCAGATGGTTGAGCGGGCGCGCCAGTTGCCGCAGGAGATCCTCGAGGAGATCGTCCGCCTGGGGGAGGAAATGGAATGGGGCGGCGGCTGGCTGTTCGAAGAAGCGCTGGCCGAACGCCAGGCGGTGGAGCCCGGCCCGATCGCCAGCCCCGCCTCCGGCAGGCTGCTTCATGCCGTCGAGTTCGAGCCCACCACCCCGTTGCAGCCACGGGATCCACTTCTGCCCCTGGATGTCGAGGAACTGGCAGCGGTGCTCGAGCCGGGCGGTCTGCTGGCCCACCACTTTCCGGGCTATGAGCACCGAGCCGAGCAAGTGAGCATGCTGCGGGCGGTCGCCGGTGCGCTGTCCGATGGACGCCATCTGCTGGTCGAGGCGGGTACGGGCACCGGCAAGTCGATCGCCTATCTGATTCCTGCGCTGGCATGGGGAGAACTCAACGGCCAGCGCGTCGTTGTCTCCACCAACACCATTAATCTGCAGGATCAACTGTGCAACAAGGACGTGCCCGACCTGCGCCTGGCACTGGGCAAGGACTACCGGGTGGCGATCCTGAAAGGCCGATCCAACTACCTGTGCCCGCGCCGCATGGACGCCGCCCGTCACCTGGGGCCCCGGTCGCCGGAGGAAATGCGTGTGCTCGCCAAGCTGCTGGTCTGGCTTTCCGCGGGCGGGAGCGGTGACCGGACCGAAATCAGCCTGGCCGGGCCGGCGGAAGCCGCGGCCTGGAGCCGCCTGTCGGCCGACAGTGATGAGTGCACCCCGGAAACCTGCCAGGCGTTCACCGAAGGTGTCTGCCCCTACTACCAGGCGCGGCGCGCCGCCGAACAGGCGCATCTGATTGTGGTCAATCACGCCTTGCTGTTGGCCGACATCGCCACCGGCAACCGGGTGATCCCAGAGTATGACTACCTGGTGGTCGATGAGGCCCATCACCTCGAATCCGCCGCCACCAAAGGCCTGAGCCTACAGGTGACCGAGGCCGAGCTGCAGCGGGTTTTGGCCGAGGTCACCGGACCCCATACAGGGCTGCTGTCCCTGGTGCGCGCCGAGTTCAGGCACCTGGCCGGCGAGCGCAGCGGCCTGACGCGTGCCCTGCGCGCCTGCAGCGACGACGGACTGGCGGCCAGAGACCTGGTCACCCGCCTGTTCGCCGCGCTCACCGGATTCATGGCCGATCGGCGCGAGGGCAAGGAGATCAGCCCCTTCGGGCAGCAGGAGCGTGTGCTGCCCTCCACGCGCACGATCCTCTCCTGGGGCGAGGTCGAGCGGGTGTGGGAGGATCTGCGCGGCGGTCTCCTCGGCCTGGCCGAGAAGCTCGCCGCCGTCAGCCAGACGCTGGAGGACAACCTGGCCGGCCAGAGCGATCTGGAAGAAGACCTGGTGGTCTCGCTGCGCGCGGCCTCGCGCACGGTGGCCGCGCTGCACAGCAGCCTGGAGGGGTTCATCTTCGAGCCAGATGCACAGACCATCTACTGGATCGAGATTCAGCCCTCCGGCACCCGTATGTCGATCAACGCCGCCCCGCTGGATGTCGGCCCGCTGGTGCAGCGCCATCTGTGGCACGCCAAGTCCAGCGTGGTGATGACCTCGGCCACCCTGACAACCGCCGGGAATTTCGACTACCTGCGCCGCAGGCTGAAGGCCGAGGAAGCGGATGAGCTGGCAGTCGACTCGCCGTTCGACTACGAGAACTCCACCCTGCTCTATCTGGTAAACGACATCCCCGAGCCGGTCGATCGCCAGGCCTACCAGCGTCTGCTCGAGCAGGGCTTGGTCAATGTCAGCCGGGCCACGCACGGCCGGATGCTGGTGCTGTTCACCTCCCACGACCAACTGCGGCGGACCGCTTCCGCCATCAGCGCCCCGCTCGCCGGCGACGGGATCCTGGTGATCGACCAGAGTGAGGGCGTCTCGCGCTACGCCCTGCTCGAGCAGTTCCGCACGACCGAGCAGGCGGTGCTGCTCGGGACCCGCTCGTTCTGGGAGGGAGTCGATGTCCCGGGCGAGGCGCTATCGGTGCTGGCGATCGCACGCCTCCCATTCGACGTGCCCACCGATCCAATCATCGCCTCCCGGGCGGAGTCCTTCGACTCTCCCTTCGACGAGTACCACGTCCCGGAGGCGATTCTGCGCTTCCGTCAGGGTTTCGGCCGGTTGATCCGGACTCGCTCCGACCGCGGCGTCGTGGTTTGCCTCGATCGGCGCATCCTGAGCAAGCGCTACGGGCAGGCTTTTCTGCGATCGCTGCCCCGCTGCACCCAGCGCGTCGGGCCGATGAGCGACTTGCCGCGCTCCGCCGCGCGTTGGCTCGGCGCCTGACCTGCCGTCCCGGCTGCAACCCGCCCGGGGCCGGGCACATCCAGCGGCAGACGCCCCGATCCCCTTCCGGCAATTGACCCTCTCCACCCGGGGCGGCTATAATCCGCTGCAATGTCCACTTCTGGGAGCAACAATCCGTGATTGATGTCAACGATCTTCGCAAGGGCGTGACATTCGAATTCGACGGGAACCTGTATAAAGTCCTCGAGTACTCGCATCACAAGCCGGGCCGGGGCAACGCCACGATCCGCACCAAGCTCCGGAATCTGCGCACCGGCTCGGTCATCGAACGCACTTTCACCTCGGGCGAGCGCGTGCCCGACATCCGCCTCGACCACCACATCGTCCAGTTTCTGTACTCGGACGGCAACCTGTTCCACTTCATGGATACTGAGACCTATGAGCAGCCGGTGCTCAACCGCTCGGTGCTCGGCGATGCCGTCGACTACCTCAAGGACGGGCTGGAGGTCAAGCTCACCTTCTTCAAGTCCGAGCCGCTGGACATCGAGCTGCCGACGGCGGTGGATCTCAAGGTGGTCGAAGCCGAGTTCGCCGTCAAGGGTGACACCGCCACCGGCGCGACCAAGAGCGTGGTCACCGAGACCGGCCTCAAGGTGCAGGTCCCGCTCTTCGTTGAGAATGGCTCCACGATCCGGGTCGACACACGGTCCGGTCAGTACCTGACCCGCGTCTGATCCCGGCCAGGACCTGTCCATTGCGCACTCCAGCCGGGACCGACTGCCCCTTCTACCACGCTGATTTCCACCGCGGCGCCAATCGCCAGGAATGCCGCCTGATCGAGCGCAACCCCGCCAGCGGACAATGGACGCCGGACCTATGCGCGGGCTGCCCGGTGCCGCGCATCCTGCTGGCCAACGGGTGCCGCAACCTGGTGCTCGAGGCCCGCGTCCAGAAGGGCATTCTGGGACTGGGCAGACGGGTCGAGGTGCGCGCCAGCTGCACCCAGTCGGGCGCCGCAGTCGCCGAGCCGGAAGTCGGCTGCGGAGAATGCCACAGCCTGAGCTTCTCCGTCCATGAGTGACCACGTGATCCGGGCGGTGCTGTTCGACCTGGATGACACGCTGCTGTCGAACGACATGGACCGCTTCCTGCCTGCCTACCTGCAGCTGTTGGCGCAGGAGATGGCAGACCTCGTTCCGCCCGAGCGGCTGGTGGCGGAACTGCTGCGCGGCACGGCGGTCATGCTGGCCAACCGCAATCCGGAGAGGACCCTCCAGCAGGTGTTCTCCGAGGTGTTCTATCCGGCGGTGGAAACGAGCGAGCAGACCCTTGCCCCGCGCTTCGAGGCCTTCTACCGCGGCCGGTTTGACCAACTGCGGGAGGTCACCTGTCCCCGCTCCGTGGCGCCGGCCGTCGTCGAATCGATCCACTCGGCCGGTTACCTCCTAGGCGTGGCGACCAACCCCATGATGCCGGCCATCGCCGTCACCGCCCGCCTTCGCTGGGCCGGCCTGCCCAGCGAGAGCGTCCCGTTCGCGCTGATCGCCAGCTTTGAGCACTTCCATTTCGCCAAGCCCGACCCGGCGTTCTTCGTCGAGATGACCGCTCGCTTGGGCCTCTCGCCGGCGCAGGCGGCCATGGTCGGAAACTCGCTGACAGACGATATCGAACCAGCCGCCCGGCTGGGAATGCCGACCTTCCTCGTGGGCGACCCGGCTGCACCAGTCGGGGCAGCCAGTCCCCTGGGCGAAGTCCCCCCCTGGGTCAGCACATTGGAGCAGGCACGCCCCGACCCGACTGGCGATGGCGTGGCGCTCGAGGCCCGCCTGCGGGGCGACCTGGCGGCGCTGCGCACCCTGTGCCTCGACCTGAGCTCAACCGGATGGACCTCCCCGGGCGCGGACTCCGGTTGGTCTGCCACCGAGATTGTCTGCCATCTGCGCGACGTCGACCGCGAGGTGACCTTGCCACGCCTGGAAGCCGTTCTGTCCCAGGACAATCCGTTCCTGCCGGCATCGGATTCGGACCAGTGGGCCGGCGCGCGCGCCTACCGCAAGCAGTCGGGCATTGGCGCCCTGCACGACTTCACTGCGGCCCGTCGGGAACTGCTCGCCCGGCTGAGGGCGCTCGGGCCAGAGGCCTGGCAGCGGCCGGCGCGGCATGCCTTGCTGGGCCCAATTCTGCTGCATGAGCTGATGCATATCGTCGCCGAGCATGATGTGCTTCACCTTCGACAACTGCTGGCTCTGCCTGTATCGGCGGGCGGCCGGCCACAATCCATCTGAACCCCCGTGTCGGTCCGCCAACCCGCATCCGCCAGGACGCCTCCGCCTCCGGATGCTCGTCGCCCCTACGCAGGCGGGCGCTCAGGCAGAAAGGCGGACGCCCGTCGCGCCTCACGCTCGACGGCAAGGCTCCCCTGGATCCCCGCGCCACTCCGCTGCCCTGCGGGGCTCGGCGGCTTGCGCCAGGATGACGACTCGTCCAAGTGCTCGTCGCCCCTGCGCAGGCAGTGGCCCAGGCGGAGTGGCAGGCACCCCGCGGGCCTCCCGCCGGACAGCAGAGCTCCCCTGGATCCCCGCGCCACTTGCCTTCAGCCAGGGCTCCCCGGCCTGCGCGGGCAGGATGAGGAACGCGATGGCCGGCAATGGTCAAATCGCGGTTGGGGAGATCGGTCCCCTACCACGCCGTTCCCCCTAGCCGGCCGGGACCATGCTCAATTGCGGGCAGCGCACGCCCTTGGCCGAACCTTGCAGGAGCGAATGCGTTTCCTTTACACCCCCTCCGGCGCTGGATATAATCCGCCGAGGGGGAAGTGCTGGAATTGGCAGACAGGCGTGACTTAGGATCACGTGCCGCAAGGCGTGAGGGTTCAAGTCCCTCCTTCCCCACCTGGTCCTTTGGGGCAGTTCCGCACCGACCCACCCTGATCATGGCCACCCTGCAAACGCAGGGCTTGGCCCCAGCGAGAGAGGCATGGCACTCAACATCGAGAGGCAAGACCTGGCCGAGCGTCAGGTTCAACTGACCGTCGAGGTCCCTGGGGAGCGCATGCAGGGAGCGATGCGCTCGGCTGCCCGCCGCCTGAGCAACAAGACCCGCATCCCCGGGTTTCGCCCGGGTAAGGCGCCTTACGAAATGGTCGTACGCAAGGTCGGCGAAGAGGCCGTCTTCGACGATGCGGTCGACCAACTCGGTCAGGACATCTACCGTGAGGCCCTCGAGCAATCCGAGATCGACCCCTACGCCCCTGGCTCGCTGGAGGAGTTGGTCACACGCGACCCTTTGGTCTTACGCTACGTAGTCCCGCTCGAGCCCGAGGTCGAGCTGGGGGACTACGTCAACCTGCGGCTGCCATTCGAGCCGGATGCGGTAGCCGACGAAGCGCTGGAGGCGTTTCTCGAGGATCTGCGCCAGCGCCAGGCGCTGATGGAGCCAGTCAGCCGGCCGGCCGCCATGGGCGACGTCGTCGACCTCAAGTTGAGCGCCACCGTCCAGGCAACCGAGGCCGATCCCGAGTCCACGCTGCTGGATGAGCAGCAGGTTCCCCTGCTCCTGGAGGACGACACCGACTGGCCGTTCAAGGGCGTAGCCGCGCAACTGCAGGGATTATCGGCCGAGGAAGAGCGGACGCTCGAGCACACCTTCCCGGAGGACTACCCCAACGAGAGCCTGCGCTCGCGCCACGCCGTGTTCCACTTGCGCTGCACGCAGGTCCGCTCGCGCACGGTGCCACAATGGAGCGACGACTTCGCCCGCTCGCTCGGCGACTTCAGCGATCTGCTCGACCTGCGGGTCAAGGCTCGTCAGTCCCTGCAAGAGCAGGCCAGCCAGGCTGCCGAGCGGGAGTACGCCCAACGCGTCGTCGAGCAGTTGATCAATCAATCGAGTGTGGTCTTTCCGCCGGTGCTGTTGCGCGAGGAGCAGGACAGCATGCTGCGCGAGCTGGAGCGCCGCCTGCGCAGTCAGAACCTCAGCCTGGAGGACTACCTGCGTATCGAGCAGAAGAGCCTCGACGATCTGCGAGCGGAGATTGCGCCCGATGCTCGCCGCAGAGTGCAGCGCGCCCTGGTCATCGGCCGGGTGATCCGGGCCGAGGGCCTGAGCATCAGCGACGAGGAAATCCACAAGCATATTGACGAAATCCTTGGCTCCTTCGAGGATCCCGCCGGCCAGCTCCGCCAGGCATTCGAGACCCCGGCCGGCCACCAGCGCCTCGCCACCGATCTGGTGTATGACAAGGCAGTCGAGCGCCTGGTCGCGCTCGCCAAGGGCGAGGGCGCATCCGATGCAACCGACACGGCCCCGCCGACGCAAGCCGAGGCGGCCAGCCAGGAGGAAAGCGCATGAGCAGCAACAATCCCACATCCCTGATCCCGATGGTCATTGAAAGCACCGGCCGCGGCGAGCGGGCGTACGACATCTACTCGCTCCTGCTTAAGGAGCGGATCATCTTCCTGGGGACTCCGATCAACGACCAGGTGGCGAACCTGATCGTCGCCCAGCTGTTGTATCTGGACAACGAGGACCCGGAGCGACAGATCCACATGTACATCAACTCCCCCGGCGGTCAGATCTACGCCGGGCTGGCGGTGTATGACACCATGCAGCAGACCCGCGCCCCGATTTCGACCGTTGCCGTGGGCGTGACCGCTTCCTTTGGCACCGTGCTGCTCGCCGCCGGCACCAAGGGCATGCGCTACGCCCTGCCGCACGCCACGATCCACTTGCACCAACCCCTGGGCGGCGCCCAGGGACAGGCGACGGACATCGAAATCCAGGCCAAGGAGATCTTGCGCCTGCGTGAAGATCTGAATAACATACTGTCCAAGCACACCGGCCAGTCGCTCGAGATGATCGAACGAGACACCGAGCGCGATTTCTACATGGACGGCGAAGCGGCCCAGAAGTACGGGCTGGTGGACCATGTGCTCTACCCCGGCCAGACGCGGGGCGACAAGGAGTAGGCGGACACAGGGCATGACGCGCAGGGAGCCAGAGGTCCCGGACAGCCGACGGTGCAGCTTCTGCAGCCGCACCGAAGCTGAGGTCCAGCGCCTGATTGCAGGCCCCGAAGGGGCGTTCATCTGCAACGAGTGCGTCGACCTGTGCCGCGACATTCTCGACGGTGAGACCAGCCGGCCGCCTCGAGCGGGCGTGCACCCGCACGGGCGGCCGACGCTATCCCCCCACGAGATCTTCTCCCGCTTGGACGAGTACGTCGTCGGGCAGGACCATGGCAAACGCGTGCTGTCGGTGGCGGTTTACAACCACTACAAGCGCATCGCCAGCCGGGACAACACCGGCGTCGAACTCGACAAGAGCAACATCCTGCTCGTCGGGCCCACCGGCTGCGGCAAGACGCTTCTGGCACAGACCCTGGCTCGGGTGCTCGAAGTGCCGTTCTGCATTGCCGATGCCACGGCGTTGACCGAAGCCGGCTACGTCGGCGAGGACGTCGAGAACATCTTGCTGCGCCTGCTGCAGGCGGCCGAGTTCAACGTGCCGCGCGCCGAGCGCGGCATCGTGTACCTCGATGAGGTCGACAAGATCGCACGCAAGTCCGGCGACAATCCGAGCATCACCCGCGATGTTTCCGGCGAAGGCGTCCAGCAGGCGCTGCTCAAGATCATCGAGGGCGCCACCGTCAACGTGCCGCCGCAGGGCGGACGCAAGCACCCCCAGCAGGAGTTCATCCAGATTAACACGGACGACGTCCTGTTCATCTGCGGCGGGACCTTTGACGGACTGGCGACCATCGTTGGGGAGCGCGTCGGCCGCCGGGGCAGCCTCGGCTTCCCCGGCACCCGCGCCGCCAGCGACCCTGCCGTAGACGAAGCAGAGCTCCTGCGCCTGGTGACGCCGGATGACCTGATGCGCTTCGGCCTGATCCCCGAGTTGGTGGGACGCCTGCCGGTCGTCGCCAGCGTCGACCCACTCGACTTCGACGGCCTGCGATTGATCCTCACCCGGCCCAAGAACGCCTTGGCCCGCCAATACGAGCGACTGTTCGCCATGGACCAGGTCGAGTTGGTATTCACCCCCGAAGCGTTGGATGCCGCCGCTCGAGTGGCCCTCGAACATGAGACCGGCGCGCGCGGGCTGCGCGCCATCATCGAAGGCCGCCTGTTGGACGTGATGTACGAGATTCCCTCCCGGCCAGGGGTGCGCAAGCTCGTGGTGGATGATGACTGCATTCTGCAGGGCCACCGGCCGCGCATGTACGATGCCCGCGGGCAACAGGTGGGGGACGACGAGCCGCTCGGCCTGTCGGACGCGGCCTGATCCCGCCTTCTCTCCCGCCCATGCTGCACCCGTCCACGTTCTCCATTGTCGCCCACGACCCGGCCACCCCTGCCTGGGGCGTCGCCGTCGCCTCGAAGTTCCCGGCAGTGGGCGCGGTCGTGCCCTGGGCCCGCGCCGGCGCCGGGGCCGTCGCCACGCAGTCGGAGGCCAACACCTCCTTCGGTCCGCTGGGGCTGCAGCAGATGGCCGATGGCGAGTCCGCCGAGCGCACGCTGCAGGCGCTGGTCGCCGCAGATCCCGGACGGGGAATGCGGCAGGTCGGAATGATCGACGCTGCCGGGCGACCCGCGACGTACACCGGCGCCGATTGCTTCGACTGGGCCGGGGGCGCCCTCGGCAAGCACTGCGCCGTGCAGGGCAACATCCTGGTTGGCCCGGAAGTGGTGGCGCACATGGCCGCAGCCTTCGAGGCCGCCAAGGGCGAACTGCCGAACCGGCTGTTGGCCGCCCTGCTCGCCGGCGATCGGGCAGGCGGCGACCGGCGCGGGCGGCAGAGCGCCGCCCTGCTGGTGGTCAAACCGTCCGGCGGCTACGGCGGACACAATGACCGCTGGATCGACTACCGGGTGGATGATCACCCGAATCCTGTGCCACGCCTGGCCGAGTTGCTCGAGCTCCACGAGCTGTACTTCGGCCGGAGCTCGCCCGCCGATCGGCTCCGGCTCGAAGGAGCTACGCTGATCGCTCTGCAACGGATCATGCGGGAAGACGGCTACTATACTGGCGAGGCGAGCGGCCACTTCGACGAAGCCACCCTTGCCGCCCTGCGCCGCTTCGTCGGCAACGAGAACTTCGAGGAGCGCACCGACCTGGACGCGCGCACAATCGATCGTCCAGTTTTCGAGTTCCTGCAGCGCCGCGATCCCGTGCCCTGACCCTTCCGCTCGCGCACCAGCCGCCCGACACCGGCAGCCTGCGACGAAGCAGGCAGACCGCTCGACCTTGGAGACTCATGCCCACACAAGCCAACCTGCACCCCCCCACCGCTCTCTCGCTCGCCGAGATCGAAGGTCTGATCGTCGATATGGATGGTGTGCTATGGCGCGATCTGGCGGTGCTTCCGGGCGTGGCCGAGTTCTTCGCTTCCCTCGATGCCTGGGGGCTGCCGTTCGTGATCGCCACCAACAATGCCACTTCGCCGGCCTCGGTCATCCAAGCGCGGCTGCAGGCCGCCGGGGTCGCGCTGACCGAAGCGCAGGTGATCACCTCGGCCGAGGCCGCCGCCACCTTTCTGCAGCAGCAGGTCGGGCCGGGTACGTCGGTCCTCGTCGTGGGCGAGAGTGGCCTGCGCTCGGCGGTGAGCGAAGCCGGCATGCGGATTGTCGACCGCGCCGACGAGGCGGAGGTCGTGGTCGCCGGCCTGGAGCGGGGCGCGTTCTGGGACAGCCTGTCGGAGGCCACGCTGGCGATCCGGGCCGGGGCGCTGTTCGTCGCCACCAACACCGATGTCACCTTCCCCTCCGAGCGCGGGTTGCTGCCCGGGGCTGGCGCGCTGATCGCCGCGCTCCAGGCCGCTTCCGGCGTCAGCCCGGTGGTGATCGGCAAGCCTGAGCCGCGGCTGTTCCTGGCCGCCGTCGATCGGCTGGCCACACGAACGGAGCGCACCTTGGTCGTGGGCGATCGGGTGGAGACCGATATTCTTGGCGCCCGACGCGGCGGCCTGCCATCGGCGCTGGTGTTGACCGGCGTCACCCATCGCCAGGACCTGGCTCAATCCGCCGTCCAGCCCGACTGGGTGTTTGACGACCTGCCCGCACTGACGGCCGCCCTGCGGGACACACGGTGACGCCCCCGCTCATTCTCGACCTGTCGCTTGAAGAACTGCAGGCCTGGTTCACCCAAAACGGCGAAGCGCCTTACCGCGCCCGACAGCTCTGGCATCAGCTGTACCGCGCCCTGGCCTCGGACCCCCTGACCCTCAGCGACCTGCCGCTGGCCCTCCGCCAGCAGTTGCAGCAGGCCTTCGCCTTCTCCAGCTTGGAGCCAACGGCCACCCAACACTCGTCCGACGGCAAGACGACCAAGACCCTCTTCCAGCTGCGCGACGGTCAGTCGATCGAAGCGGTCTTGATGCGCTATGACCGGCGACGCACGGTGTGCATCTCGACTCAGGCTGGCTGCGCTATGGGCTGCTCCTTCTGCGCCACCGGCCAGATGGGCTTCGGCCGCAACCTGACCTCGGGCGAGATCGTCGAGCAGGTGCTGAACGGCGCACGTCTTTTGCGGAACGAGGGAACGCAGCTGACCAACATCGTGGTCATGGGGATGGGCGAGCCGTTCCACAACTACGTGGCGACGATGCAGGCCATCGACCGCCTGAACGACGGCACGGGTTTCGCCTTTGGCGCGCGTCGAATGACCGTCTCGACGGTGGGGATCGTCCCGATGATCGAGCGCTTCACCCAGGAGCACCGGCAGGTCAACCTTGCCATCTCCTTGCACGCCGCCACCAACGCGCTGCGGGACCAGCTCTTGCCGGTCAATCGGCGCTATCCCCTGGAGGCGCTGCTACCCGCCTGCCAAAGGTATGTTGCGCAAACACATCGGCGGATCAGCTTCGAATGGGCGCTGATTGCGAACGTGAACGACGGGCTCGAGCAGGCGCGGGCACTGACGCAGCTGCTCGCCGGGCTGACCTGCCACGTCAACCTGATCCCGCTCAACCCCACCGATGGCTACTCCGGCGCGGCTACTTCGGCCGCGGCGGCCCAGGCATTCGCGGAGTTGCTGGACCGGGCGGGAATCCCGGCCACGCTCCGTCAGCGGCGCGGGATTGAAATCCAGGCGGGCTGCGGTCAGCTGGCGGCGCCGCTTGCGCGACCGCCGTCGGCTGCGCCGAGCGGGTAGCCGCCCTGCCTCGCCCGGCAGACAGGCAACAGCACCCCCGCCGGGGAGCCCAGGGAAAGAAACCGGGGGAGGATCAGCCGGTGAAACCGGCCCGGTGCAGCCGTTCGCCGGCCTCGGTCGTCAGCGGGACCACAACGTGGATGCGTGTCCCCTCTCCCGGCGATGAGTCGATGCGCACCAGACCGCTCACCAGCTCGGTTCGCTCGCGCAGGTTGAGCATTCCCAGGCTGCCGCGCCGCTCGTAGTCGGCTTCCACCGAACGCACATCAAACCCAACGCCATCGTCGACCACCTCGAGGTGCAGCAGATCCCGCTCGCGCTGCATGCGGACCCAGATATGCTCTGCCTGAGCGTGTTTGCGGGCGTTGTTGACCGCTTCCTCGGCGATGAAGAACAACACCCCCTGCTTGCCGACCTCGAGCTCCTCCACCGCTTCCGGCGAGGCCTCGATAATCACCTGCTGGCCGTGGTTCTCCTTCATGTTGTCGGCCAGGTGCTGAAACGCCGGCACCAGGCCTTCCGTCTCGAGCACCAGCGGGCGGAGCGTGAACAACATCTGGCGGATTTCCTTCGTCGTGCGTCGCGCCAGTTCCTCGATCTTGAACAGCTCGTCGGCGGCTGCCTTCGGGTTGCGCTCGATCAATCGGCGAGCGAAGTTGACCCGCATCGCAATGGCGCCGACCGATTGCGTCGGACCGTCGTGCAGATCACGCGCAAGTTTCTTGCGCGCCTCCTCCTGGCTTTCGGCGATCCGCTCCTTCTCCACCTCCAGCTCCCGGTACAGACGGGCGTTCTGCAGCGCGATCACTGCTTGCTGCGAAACAGCTTCGAGCAGCTCCAGGCGCTCGCCGTCGAAGTACCCCGGCAACGGGTGGGCAAAGAGCAGCGCCCCGTAGGCCTCGAGCCCGACAATCAGCGGCACGCACACAGCGACCGCACAGGTCTGCATCGCCGCAAACCGTTGGATCTCGGGATCCCGAGAAGGATCGACCGTTGTCTGCAGTGAACCGCGCTGCAGCGCCATCGCCAGCAGGCCGGCATGCCCGGGTAAGCGCACACGCAGGTCGGCCGGGCTGAAGCCACGCCCCGTTTCCACGCGCAGCTGATCGTCCTGGAACAGCAGTAGGCCTCCGACCAGCCGACTGTCCTCCGGCGCGCCGTTGGCGATCGCGCCGGTGCACAGGTCGACGACCATGGTGAGCACCCGATCGTAGTTCAGCGTGGCGTTGAGGTCCGCCGAGCGGCGGATGATCTGCTTGAGGCGGGCAAGTTCGTGCTCCAAGTCTTCCACCCGACGTGCCCGGTCACGCCCCACATCGGGCCCCAATGCCGGATCACGCTTGCCCAGGAAGTCGGACAGCCAAAGCAGGACAGGCAAGCCGAGCAGCACCCAGGTCGGCACGGCAGAGCCTGCTGCCATCCCGCCGGTCGCCAGCACATGTGCCACAGACCCAGTGACATCCACCAGGTGCATCCCGCCCTTCTGCAGGGTCCGCTCGACTCCGATGATCCCGCGGCGGGACGCGCACTGCCCCGCCGGCGATCTGCTCCTAGTATGCCACAGCGAGTCCATCCGGAAGCCTTACGGGCTGTTTACAGAGCTTCTGCGTGCGGCCCAGCAGACCGTGGAGCCCTTTCGGCGTGGGACCTCGGCTTCAGGAACATGGCCGCAACGGTCACCGGCTGTGCATCCCGTCCGAGCCTGCGCCAGCGGCCGGTTCCTTTACCACGGACGTTGCCCGCCTGTCCCTCACCCTAGCCCTTCCCAGCCACGGGAGGAGGCTTCCGAGCCCGGTGCATGGCAGGCGAGCTGTACTGCCGAAGGGCCACCAGAGGATGGGAGACATGCCAAGATATCGCAACCGGTGGCGCATGCTCGCCGTCTTGGAGCACTTCCTCGGCGATCCGTCACACGCATCGGCCATCTGTGCGAGATCGGGGGGTCATCTCCTTGGCCGCAAGCAGATCCTTCGCTCGCTAGCGGGGGCTCAGGATGACAGGAAGGACGATCAGCTTTCCCCCCCAGTGGCGGTGATCCTCCTGCAACCCCCGCCGATGTCTTCCAGACTGTCCGATTTGGGGTGGCATCCTGAATGCCTCGAGCACGTGTCACCCCGAACGCCCCGGGCAGGGTGTCAGCCCGATCCATCCGGGCCCAGTCATGCCCATCAACCCGAATAACTGTCAGCCCGAAAGCCCCGGACAGCTGTCATCCCGATCACCCCGGACAACCGACATCCCGAGCGCCCGCAGCGGAGCGGAGGGGCAGCCGGGCATCTGCTTGCCGGGGATCCCGCACGGATTCGGACCTGGCCCGATGACGGAGAGTCCCCGTCGCCGCGCCCCCGTTTCCCCCTCCGGCCAACTCAGGCGCGTGCCCCTATGCTTGTGAGTGGATCTCCCGCCGAGATGCACTCTCCGGCAAGTCACATCACAGGGGATGGCCGGCAGCGCGCGCTGGAGCGCAGCGCCTGATCCCGTCTACCGACTTGCCGCACAATCGACCCACCTGTATCATGGGGGCATGATGAACCCTGTGCTGATCGCGCCCTCGATCCTCTCCGCCGATTTCCTGCACCTGCAGGACGCCATCTCCCAGGCCGAAGCTGCCGGCGCCGACTGGGTCCATATCGATGTCATGGATGGGCACTTTGTCCCCAACCTGAGCATGGGCCCTTTCATTGTCGAGGCCTGCCGGCGGGCGACCCGGCTCCCGTTGGATGTCCACCTGATGATCGAGAATCCAGACCGCCTGATCCCGGCCTTCATCGAAGCGGGCGCAGACTACCTGACGGTCCACGTTGAGACGTGCCCCCACTTGCATCGCACGCTCCAGTCGATCCAGGACCGCAAGGTCCGGGCCGGTATCAGCCTCAATCCCGCCACCCCGGCTGCGGCGATCAGCGAGGTCTTGCCGATGCTGGATCTGATCCTGGTGATGTCGGTCAACCCCGGCTACTCCGGCCAAAGCTTCATTGGCAGCGTGGTGCCCAAGATCGAGCAGATCCGGAAGTCGCTGGATGGGATTGGCTCGGGCGCCCGGCTGCAGGTGGACGGCGGGATCTCAGCCAGGACCGCCCCGGCGGTCGTGCAGGCCGGCGCCGACGTGCTGGTGGCAGCCAAGGCAATTTTCGGCCATCCAGAGGGGATTGCGGCCGGGCTGGCAGCGCTGCGGCGCTCGATCGCCTAGGCGCAAGCTCCTGCAGGCAACCCAGAATCAAACTGGCCGCCTCAGGGGCGGCCAGCGGGTCTTCCCACACACAACGCCGGGTCAGGCGCGCGCCAGCCGCTTCAGGCACTTGGTGCACAGGGTCTTTTGCACCATCCGGCCGTTCTCCAGAATGCGGGCTCGCTGCAAGTTCGGCCTGAACTTGCGCTTGGTCGCCCGCTGCGAGAAGCTGCGCTGCTGGCCGAAAGCCGTCGTCTTTCCACAATTCGCACACTTGGCCATGGATCGGACAATCCTTTCCCGTTGGTGAGCTTGTAAGGGTAGAATATACCACACTTGTCCTGAGGCCACCATGCCGGCCCGGGCAGCTTGGAGGGCAGCAATGGCGTCGTCTCAAAGCCATCCAGCCGGAAGAATCACGATCTCGCAGAAGGCGGTCGCCACCATCGCTGCCCAGGCGTCGATGCGCTCCTACGGGATCGTGGGCATGGCTTCGCGCACGCTGGCGGCAGGGATCGTCCAGGCCCTGGCCAGGGACCCGCGACACGGCGTGGAAGTCAGCCAACGCCAAGGCCAGCTGCAGATCGACCTGTATGTGGTGATCGAGTACGGAACGCGTGTGACCTCGGTCAGTTCGAGCGTTGCCCGCACGGTGCGCTATCAAGTTGAGCGTACGCTGGGCATGCCGATTGGCGACGTCAACGTGCACGTCCAAGACCTGCATATCAGCTTCACGGAATGAGGCCGTCGCCCCACTCATGACCTACCTCGCAGCCCAGGTTGACCCGGCGGATCGGGAGAGGCTGGCGGAGAGATTCCGCCAGATTGATGGTCCCATGCTGCGGGCGCTCGCCGGGGCCGGCCTGACCTGGCTGCGCACCAATCAGCAACTCGTAAACGCACTGAACGTATTCCCCGTTCCCGATGGTGATACTGGCACCAACATGACGCTGACCATGCAGGCGGCGCTCGAGGCCGTTGCCGGCTCCGACGAGACCTCGGTCGGTCGGATGGCGAAGGCCATCGCCCATGGAGCGCTGATGGGCGCTCGCGGCAACTCAGGGGTGATCCTGTCGCAGCTCTGGCGCGGCCTGGCGCGTGGTCTGGACGACCTGGCGACGATGGACGCGCCGGCGCTGGCGCAGGCCCTGGATGCCGCCCGCGAAACCGCCTACAAGGGCGTGGTGCAGCCGGTGGAAGGCACGATCCTGACCGTCGCCAAGGACCTTGCGGGTGCCGCCCTGCAGGTGGCAGCCACCCCTGAGGCGACCAACCTGGATGTGCTGGAGGCCGTGGTCATGGCGGCCGACGAGTCGGTCGAGCGCACCCCGCAGCTTCTTCCGGTGCTGCGCGAAGCCGGCGTGGTCGATTCCGGCGGTAAGGGGCTGTTTTTCATCCTGGAAGGGATGCTGCGGACGATCTACGGGTTGGCGCTCAATGAGCCGCTGCTCGAAGTCAAGCCGATCAGCCAGTTGCAGCTTGAACAGACCGCTGAGGCCATCGAGCCCGGTCAGGACTGGGAGGTGATCGTCGACTTCCAGCCCAACCCAGACCTGGATATCCCCAGCTTCTATCGACAGCTCGGCGAGATGGGCACTTCGATCCAGGTGGGCGAAGGCGATGGGCTATATCGGATGCATATCCATGTCGCCGACCGCACGGAGTTCCAGCCGGTTGAGTACGTGCGCACCTTGGGCACGATCACCAACGTCCGCATCGAGAACTTGATGCTCCAGGTGCCCGGAGGGAGCACGGCCCCGAGCAAGCCGCCGCTACAGCTGGCGACCCCGTCGCCCGGCCAGATCGCGGTTGTTGTGGTTTCACCCGGCGAGGGCTTGTCACGTGTCTTCGGCAGCCTGGGCGCGGCTGGCGTGATCGACGGCGGCCAGACGATGAATCCAAGCACGGAGCAGATCCTGCACGCCGTCGAGCAAGCCCCGACGGATACGGTGATCGTCCTGCCCAACAACAAGAACATTGTGCTCAGCGCCCGCCAGGCGATTGACCTGACGCCGAAGAAGCTGGCGGTCGTGCCCTCGCAATCCGGCCCGCAGGGCATCGCCGCCATGCTCGCCCTGGATCCGGCCGGCGACCTGGAGTCCGTGGCCGCGGCGATGGAGGCCTGCATGCAGGCCGTGCGCACGGTCGAGGTGACGGTGGCCACGCGCACGGCCAAGGTCGACGGGGTGGCGGTCTCTGCCGGTCAGACGATCGGATTGCTGGATGACACGCTGGTGGCTGCGGGTGACGACCTGGCCGCCGTGCTGCAGGAGACCTTCGAAAAGGCGGGCGCCGGAGGGGCCGAGCTGGCCACACTCTACTATGGCGCAGCCATCCCGCTGCCCGAGGTCAAGCGCTTGGTCGAGCAGTTGACAAGCCGCTGGCCCAGCCTGCAGGTCGAAATCCATGAGGGCGGGCAACCGCACTATCCCATCATCGCTTCTGTCGAGTGAGCATGCCTCAGCCACGCATTGTCACGGATGCCTCCGTGCGCTTCCCATCCAAGGACTTCCTCGCCCGTTACCCGGTGACGATCCTGCCGACGACCATCCGGCGCGGCGCCGACTGCCTGCAGGACGGCCCGGCGGTCGACCTGACCGAGGCGATGCCGCTGTTCGAGGGCGACCAACTGCCCGCAATCTGGGAACCGGCAAGCGTTGAGGCGATCGCCGCCGTTTACGAACGCCTGCACAAGGAGACCAACCGCATCCTCTCGATCCACACGTCGGCCAGCCTGAATGGCACGGTGGCCAACGCCCGCATCGCCATGCAGCAATTCCTCGGCCGCTGCAACATCCAGGTGATCGACTCCGAGTCGCTCTCAGCCGGGTTGGGGATGCTGATCCAACAGGCGGCCATCGGCGCCGAGCGTGGCGCCGACCTGGAGGAGATTGTGCGCATCGTGCGCGGCCTGATCCCTCGCCTGTACAGCGTGTTCTTTCTGGACGACATGACCTATCTGGAGCGCAACCGATTGGTCAGCCGCTCGCAGGCTATCCTGGGCAACATGCTTGGCGTGATCCCCTTCGTGACCATGGAGGAGGGCCAGGTCGTGCCGATGGAGAAGGTGCGCTCTCGCTCGCGCGCCATCGAGAAGATGGTGGAGTTCGTCGCCGAGTTCGCCAGCGTGGATCACATCGCCGTCTTGCAGAACACCCCCACCGCCGGCGAGGAAACTGAGATGGTGCTCGAGCGCGTGCGCTCGATCCATCCGCATGCCCCCCTCAACGTGATTGGCTATGGCCCGTCGCTGGCTACCCTGGTAGGGCTGAATGGCCTGGGGTTGGTCGTGCTGGAGTCCGAAGAGGACATGCAGTGATCGAGGCCACCGCCCCGATGGCGATCGTCACCGACAGCACAGCCGACATCCCGCCCGAGCAGGCTGCGGCGCTTGGCATCACGGTCATCCCGGCCCTGGTCACCGTGGGCGGGGAGAGCTACGCCGACGGCCAGGGGCTGGTGCGCAGCGAACTGTACCTGGGCATGGCCTCCCGGCGTGACCTGCCAACCACGGCTTCGCCTTCGCCGATGGCATTCGAAGCAGCCTACCAACGCCTGCTGGACGGTGGCGCACGAGGTGTGGTCTCGATCCACGTCGCCTCGCAGCTGAGCGCGATCCACGCCGTGGCCACGCAGGCCGGCAGGAGCTTTCCCGGGAAAGTCCAGGTCGTCGACAGCGGTCAGCTTTCGCTCGGCCTGGGGTTTCAGGTGGTCGAAGCGGCGCAAGCCGCCGCGGCCGGCGCGGACCCGCAGTCGATCGTACAGGCAGCAGAGGCTGTCCGGCGCCGGGTGCGACTGGTCGCCATGCTGGACACTCTCGAGTTTGTGCGGCGCAGCGGACGCGTTTCGTGGCTGCGCGCCAGTATGAGCGACATCCTGCAGGTCAAGCTTCTCGTGCGCGTCGACGAAGGGAAGGTCGAGCGGTTGGCGATGGTGCGTACCCTGCGGCGAGCACTCGATGACTTGGTCGGGATGGTCCCGGCCTGGGGCCCCCTCGGCCGGCTGGCTGTGCTGCATACCGCCGCCCAACCGGCGGCCGAACGGTTGGCCGGCAGGCTGGCGGCTCAGACCGGGCTGGATCCCTGGGTGGTCGAAGCCACGACGGTCATCGGCGTACACATCGGCCCGGGCGCCCTGGGCATCTCCGCCATGCTACTATAGGGGTCGGTCACGGGACTGTACATTCGATGAATCCAGCTCTCGAAAAACTTGCCAAGTTCATGCGGTTGGAGGCCAGCCGCGGCTTCGACAACCGCGCGGTCCTCGGCGGATTGGAGCGAACGCTCGATTCCTGGCTGAGCGAGGCGCGGCCTGCCGGTGTTCCAGACGACCTGCGGAACCGTGTCGTCCAGGTGCTGTCAGCTTATGCCCCACAATCCCCACAGGAGCGCCAGCACTCGCTGGAGGCCCTGTGGGGCGAGATTGCCGGCGAGGGTGCCGGCGCGCTGGGCGGCCACCCACAAGCTGCTCCCGGACCTGACCTGGCGACCGAGCCGCTGCCCAGCGCCCGTCAAGCCCCACCCATGTCTATGCGCAGTTCGGCGCAGCCGGAGCCCCCCTCCACGACCGATCCGGCTGCACGCGGCTCGGCCGGTGAGCTGTCACCCACCCCATCTGATGCCGCCAGCGATGACCTGCTCGATGAGGACGAGGACGAGCAGCCACCCCACCCGCCTGCCCCTGAGGACACAACGCCCATCGAAGAAGCGGCGTTCCGCGCCCCACTCACCACCTTGCCCGGCATTGGCCCCAAGTCGGCCCAGACCCTCGGCAAACTGGGCCTGCATACCCTGGGCGACCTGCTGTTTTACTACCCCCGCCGCTACGACGACTACTCCGCCCTCAAGACGGTCAACCGACTGTGGTTTGGCGAGGAAGTCACCATCATCGCCACCGTCGACGAGATTCGCATGCGCCCTATTCGCGGCGGACGGATGAAGTTGATCGAGGCTGTCGTCTCAGACGGCACGGGTGCACTGCGGGTCAACTGGTTCAACCAGCCCTGGATCCTCCAAAGCCTGCAGCCGGGGAAGCCGGTCGTGCTATCCGGGCGGGTCGACCAGTACCTGGGCAAGCTGGTGCTCAACAGCCCGGAGTGGGAGCCCCTCGAGCGGCAACAGCTGCACACCAACCGCATCGTCCCGGTATACCCGCTGACCGCTGGGGTGAGCGGGAAGTGGCTGCGCCGGGTGATGCACTCGGTCGTATCCCGCCTGGCGCCGCGCCTGGTCGATCCCCTCAGCCGCGAACTGCGCCAGCAAGCTGAGCAGATTGAGCTCAGTCAGGCTGTGCTCCAGATCCACTTCCCCGACGACAGCGAGCGTCTACAGCGAGCGCAGCAGCGGCTGGCCTTCGATGAGCTGTTCTACCTGATCCTGGGCGTCCTGCGCCAGAAGCGGGAATGGCAGGCGCTGCAGTCGACCCCCCTCACGGTGGATGATGCGTGGATGCAGGCCTTCTTCACCAGCCTGCCCTTCGCGGTTACGCAGGCCCAACGCTCAGCCATGCAGGATGTGCGCGACGATCTGGCTTCAGCACGCCCGATGAACCGCCTGCTGCAGGGTGACGTCGGATCGGGGAAGACAGTGGTGGCGGCGCTGGCCATCGCTATTGCTGCCCGCAACGACCATCAGGCGGCGATGATGGCGCCCACCTCGATCCTGGCAGAACAGCACTACCGCACGCTGCTGGGGCTGCTCACTCCCCTCGGCGTGCCTGCCGAGTCGATCCGTCTGCTGATCGGGGCAACGCCCGAAGCCGAGAAGCGCAGCATCCGTCAGGGGCTGGCCGAGGGCCAGGTGCGGGTGGCGGTGGGCACGCATGCCCTGCTCGAAGAACCGGTGCAGTTCCAGCGCCTGGGGTTGGCGATCATCGACGAGCAGCACAGGTTCGGCGTCGAACAGCGGTCCGAGTTGCGGGCCAAGGGCGGCTCACCCAACCTCTTGGTGACGACCGCCACGCCGATCCCCCGCTCGCTGGCCCTGACGATCTACGGCGACCTCGATGTCAGCCTGATCGATGAACTGCCGCCGGGGCGGATCCCGATCGAGACCCGGCTGCTGCTTCCCATCGAACGCAGCCGCGCCCATCGCTTCATCCAGGCGCAGGTCGAGGCCGGCCGGCAGGCGTTCATCATCTACCCGTTGGTGGAAAGCAGCGAGAAGACCGAGGCCCTGGCGGCGGTGGAGGAGCACGAGCGACTGCGAAGCACGATCTTCCCCGACCTCCGCCTGGGCCTGCTCCACGGCCGCATGCGGCCGGACGAGAAGGACGCGGTGATGCAGGAGTACCGCGCCGGCAAGCTGGACATTTTGGTCTCAACGTCGGTGGTGGAGGTTGGAGTCGACGTGCCCAACGCCAATGCGATCCTGATCGAGGGCGCCAATCGCTTCGGCCTGTCCCAGCTCCACCAGTTCCGCGGCCGGGTCGGCCGGTCCGAGCATCCGTCCTACTGCCTGCTGCTGCCGGACTCGGAGGATGAGGCAGGCAACGAACGCCTGAGGGCGCTCGAGAGCACGACCGACGGCTTCCGCCTGGCCGAGCTTGACCTGGAGCAGCGCGGGCCGGGGGACTTCCTCGGCACGCGCCAGTCCGGTTTCGCCGAACTGCGGCTGGCCAAGGTCACCGATCTGCATCTGGTCGAGAAAGCCCGGCGGCTGGCCTCCCACGTGTTCGAGGAAGACCCCGAACTCAACCAGCCGGGGCATGCCCGTCTATCCGCCCATCTGCGCCGCTTCTGGTCTGGGGCGCAAGGAGAGATCAGCTGATGGTGCGAGCCGTCTTTCCCGGCACCTTCGACCCGATCCACAATGGTCACATCGACATTGCCGAGCGGGCCTGCAAGTTGTTCGATGAGGTGATTGTTGCGGTGTACGACCGCCCGCTGAAGTCGCTGCTGTTCGAGCCCGAGGAGCGCCTGGCGCTGGTCGAGGCGACCTTCGGCGGGCAGCCCAAGATCCGCGTCGTCGGCTATTCGGGGCTGACGGTCGACTTTTGTCGCCAGGCCTCGGCTCAGGTGATCGTGCGCGGGCTGCGCGTGTTCTCCGACTTCGAGCACGAGTTCCGCATGGCGCTGGCCAATCACCGCCTGGCGCCGCAGATCGAGGTGGTCGCCTTCATCACCAGCGAGGAGCACAGCTTTCTCACCGGATCGACCGTGCGGGAAATCGCCTTGCTGGGGGGCAACGTCGGCAGCATGGTGCCGGTCCATGTGGCCGAGGCACTCAAACGCAAGATGGGGGATGGGGGCGACGAGCGCCAGATGACCTCCCTGCGGGACTGACGGGTTTGACCTCGTCTGGCGATGGGTGTACTCTACGGCCTGAAGCTTGCAACCAAGGCGAACGGCCCATCCGACCGGTGAGGTGGACCGGAGGCTAGTATGGACATTCTTCACTTGGTAGACCGGCTCGAGGAACTGCTCAACGAGAGCCGGCCCATTCCCCTCACCCACAGCGTCGTGGTGGATGAGGACCGCATCCTGGAGATCATCGACCAGATGCGCATCTCGATCCCGGACGAAGTGAAGAAGTCCCAGCAGCTGCTTGCCCAGCGAGATCGAGTCCTGGCCCAGGCGCAGGAAGAGGCCAACCGGACGATCTCCTTGGCCAAGCAGAAGGGTGAAGAGAGCGTCAACCGGGATGCCATCGTCCAGGCCGCCCAGTCGCGCTCCGAGCAGATCCTGGCCCAGGCCAGGGTCGACGCCGAATCCATCCGCCGCGAGGCGGACGATTACATCATCGAAGCGCTGGGCGCCCTGGAGGGCGAGCTGACCCGTCTGATCAACCAGGCACGCAACGGCGTCGCCAAGCTGAATGCCGAGCGCCAGCGCACGCTCCGAACGGCCCAGGAGCAGGACAACGACCCGATCCTCGAGCCGTGACCAGCCATGCAGCCCAATCGACGAGCGGCACGGGCGGCCGGATGGCCGCCCGGTTGTCATTGCCCGTGCGGGTCGATCCGCCCAGCTTCAGGCCGATGGGCGCCCCGGGTCAGCCAGCCTGCTGCTGGTGCCGGGAGGCATCCTGCTCCTTCGCCCGCTCGGCGGCCGCCCGGATGAAGGCATGGAACAAGGGATGCGGCCGAGTGGGCCGCGAGAGAAACTCCGGGTGGAACTGGCTGCCCAGCATGAACGGGTGATCCTCCAGTTCGGCGATCTCCACCAGCCGGCCATCCGGCGAGAGGCCGGAGAACCGCATGCCATGCGACCCCAGGATCTCGCGGTAGGTGTTGTTCAGCTCGAAGCGGTGGCGGTGGCGCTCCGACACGCGCGGCTGGCCGTACGCCTCGGCAGCGACCGAACCGGGCAGCAGGTCGCACGGATACAGCCCGAGGCGCATCGTGCCACCCATGCTGTCGATCCCCCGCTGCTCCGGGAGCAGGTCGATGACCGGGTGCGGGGTGCTGCGGTCGAACTCGGTCGAGTTGGCATCCTCCGAACCGAGCACCGAGCGGGCAAACTCGACCACCATTAGCTGCATCCCCAGGCACAGCCCCAGGTACGGAACCCGGTGGGTGCGGGCGAAGCGGGCGGCGGCGATCTTGCCCTCCACTCCGCGTGAGCCAAAACCGCCAGGCACGATGATGCCATGCGCCGTCTCCAGCTCGGCCCACCCCTTGCCCTTCTCGAGCTCAGCCGAGTGCAGCCACAGGATGTCGGCCTCCACGCCGGTCGCCAGCGCCGCGTGGCGCACCGATTCGCGCACGCTCATGTACGCGTCCTGCAGCTCAACGTACTTGCCGACCAGGGCGATGCGCAGCGTCGGTCGATGGGTTCGCGTGAGGGCGATCAACGCTTCCCACTCGCTCCAATCCGGGGCCTGGCGCGCCGTCAGCCCCAGCCGGGACAGCATCAACTCGGCCAGGCCCTCGCGCTCCAGCAGAAGCGGGACTTCGTAGAGCACATCAGTCGTCACCAGCGGGATCACCGCCTTGGGCTGTACATCGCAGAACAGGCCGATCTTGGCCCGCAGATCCTCCGGCACCGGATGGTCGGAACGGGCGACGATGACGTCCGGGGAGATGCCGATCGACCGCAGCTCGCGCACCGAGTGCTGGGTTGGCTTGGTCTTCAACTCCCCGGTGGCGCCGATATGCGGCAGCCAGGTGACATGGATGTAGGCGGTGTTTTCCCATCCCAGGTCAGATCGCATCTGGCGCAGGGCCTCCAGGTACGGCAGGCCCTCAATGTCGCCGACCGTGCCGCCGACTTCCACCAGCACGATCTCCGCCCCGGTCTCCTTGGGCACCAGGCTGATGCGGCGTTTGATCTCATTGGTGATGTGCGGAATGACCTGGATCGTGCCGCCCAGGAAATCCCCGCGGCGCTCGCGCGAGATCACTTCAGAGTAGATCTGACCGGTGGTCACGTTGCACACCCGGCTCAGGCTGATGTCGATGAATCGCTCGTAGTGGCCCAGATCGAGGTCGGTCTCTGCGCCATCATCCAGCACAAACACCTCACCATGCTGGTAGGGGCTCATCGTTCCCGGATCGACGTTGATGTAGGGGTCGAGCTTCTGGATGCTCACCTGGAAGCCGCGTTCCTTGAGCAGCTTCCCCAGCGCCGAGGCCGTTACGCCCTTCCCCACTGAACTCACCACGCCGCCGGTCAAGAAGATGTACTTGGTCATCGCCCCTCCCATGGGCTTCCATTTGTCGGCCAGCGTTCCAGCCGGAGTCCGGCCGGGCCGGGTTGAAGCCCGAAAGCGGTGGGGAGGTCGTCCTTGAGACGACCTCCCCACGTTGCCTTGAGTTGCCGGCTTCGAAGGCTTGCCCTGGGCATCAGCCCACCACTTTCGCCAGGTCCTGGGCGGCGCGACGCATCTCCAGCAGCACCAGCCCCAGCCGGGCCTGCTCCCGGGCAAGCACCGTCAGCACTGCATTGCCGCCGGAAGCCATCAAGATCACGTATCCATCGTTGCCGTGAATGTAGACTTCGTCCAGGATGCCGCGGCCCAGCTCGCCTGCGATGCGTTCGCCCAGGCTGAGCATGGCGGCAGACATCGCCGACACCCGATCCTCTTCGACGCCCGACGGGAGTGAGGAGGCCATGATCAAGCCATCCACGCTGACCACGGCCGAAGCCTGCACGTCAGGCGTGTTCCCTTGCAGGTCGCGCAAGCGGTCGACCATCAGATCGGTGCGGGTCTTCTCCACGCTTCGCCTCGTCGCCCTCAGCCTAACGGACGAAGTTTAGCATAGCGGTGTGAGCGGGACAAGCACGACTGTGGAGTCAGACGATCTGAGGCACCGGCGCGCGCCTTCCAGCCTGCGAGGCGGGCAGCTCTATGGGGAGAAGGGCGTGACCTGCTCCGTCTCGTCCGCCCTGGGTAGGCGGAATGGAGCCAGGGCCGACGGGGCAGGTAGTTCGCAGGGGGAAGCCAGGCCAAACCCGGGGCAAGGGGTTTCCGGGGCAACCTCGGCCCTCAAAGGGGACCAGGATGCGGGGTGCAGGGCGGGTCAGGCTTCCGGGACAAGTCCAGGGAGCAAGTGCACTCGGATCTTGCCTGCGGTCAGGTCGATTTGCCGCACGACGGATTGGATCGCCGGCAGCAGGATTTCGGGTTGGTCTGGGGCCCGCACAACATAGACATCATTGGCGCCGGTCTCGATGATCTCCTCGATCTTGCCCAGCACTCGGCCCTCTTCGGTGACGACCTGCAGCCCCAGGATTTGCCAGTAGAAGTACTCGCCCTCGGGCAGCGGAGGCAGGTCGTCGACCCGAACGGCGACCTCTGCCCCACGCCAGCGCTCGGCTTGATCGCGATCGTGGCAGGCTTCCAGTCTCAGAAGCCAGCGCGTGCCATGCAGGCGGCAGGAGGTCACCTGCGCCACTTCCCGGTCCGGACCCAGGAAGACCGGACTGCCAACCTGCAGACTCCGGATCAGCTCCGAGACCGACGCCACCAGCAGATCGCCACGCACGCCGTGGGGACGCACTACGCGCCCGGCGGCGACAAAGGTCGGCCGTTTCCGGGCGCGTGACTTGCTGCTCGTGCTCTGCTCGGCTTGCATTCGGTTAGAGGATGTCGAGCGTAGCCCGCACCCCCTTCTTGGAGGCTGGCACCCGAAGCAGTTGGCGCATGGCGTTGGCCACCCGGCCAGATCGCCCGATCACCCTGCCCATGTCCTCGTCCGAGACGGTCAGCTCGATTTTGACGTCTCGTCCGCGCTGATTCGCAGTGACCTTCACCGCGACGGGATCATCCACGAGCGAGCGGGCGATGTACTCAACCAGCGATTTCATCGCCGTCGCGCCGCGCGCCTCGTGCTCCATCCCAGCCGCGTCAGCCGACCTACCCCTCGACCGCTGCACCGGCGGACTCCTCGGCTTGAGCCGCCTTCTGCGCCTTCTTCGACGGCTTGCTGCTCACGGTATCATCCCGGCGGGTGCGCAGATCCGCCGCCGGCTGGCTCCCAGCGCTGGCCAGCACCGCTTCAACTGCCTCGCCAGCACGCACACGGTCCCAGCGCTCCCAAGTCCCGTAAGTCTTCAGGACCTTGACCAGCGAGTCCGACGGCTGGGCGCCATTGCGCATCCAATGGAAGAAGCGCGCCTCGTCCAGGTCGACGGTAGCCGGCCGGGTACGCGGGTTGTAGTGCCCGAGGATCTCCAGGAAGTCTCCCGTGGCCGGGTCTTCCTTCTCCGCGGCCACGATCCGGTAGCTTGGTTGATGTCTGGCACCCACTCGACGTAGTCGTATACGAACCATCTTCCCTCTCTCAGTTGCAGGTTTCCGCCGGGTATTCTACACCAGACCGGCCCTTCCGGGGGACCGATCTGCCGCGGGCCCCGCTTGGGTTCAGCGGACGCCTGGCCAGGGCAGGCGCCGGCCCTTCCCAGGGCGGCCGGACTTGCCCAACGTCTTCAGCATGCTGCGCACCTGGCGGTACTGCTGCAACAGTTGATTGACCTGTTGGACGCTGGTACCGGATCCGGCAGCCACCCGGCGTTTGCGGCTGGCGTCCAACAGGTCCGGCTTGCGCCGTTCGCCCGGGGTCATCGAGCGGATGATCGCCAGCGTCTGGTCCAGCTGGCGCTGCGCAGCCTGGCTGTCGATCTTCGTTGCGGCTGCAGGCAATCCAGCCGGCATCATGTCCAGTAGCTGGCCGATCGGGCCGAGGCTGCGCACTTGGGCGATCTGCGCCGCGAAGTCCTCCAGCGTGAACTCCCCCTTCAGCATGCGCTCGGCTTGCGCTTGCGCCTGGTCCTGCGAGACCACGGCTTCGGCCTTCTCGATCAGCCCCAGGACGTCGCCCATCCCCAGAATGCGCGAGGCGAGTCGGGTCGGTTCGAAGATTTCGAGTGCCTCGATCCCCTCGCCTACGCCAATGAACTTGATCGGCACACCCGTCACGCTGCGCATTGAGATCGCCGCCCCGCCGCGTGCATCTCCATCCATCTTGGTCAGGACCAGCCCGGTCAGGCCCAACGCCTGGTGGAACCCCTGGGCGATACTGACCGATTGCTGGCCGGTCATCGCATCGGCGACCAGCAACGTCTCGCACGGTTGGAGCATCTGGCGCAAGGCAATCAATTCCTGCATCAATTCGCTGTCGAGCTGAGAGCGGCCGGCGCTATCGACGACCAGGGCGGTGATCCCGGCGCGGGCCGCGGCCTGCAATCCGCCGCTGACCATCCTCTGCGCATCCGGCTCCCCTGCCCCATACAGCGGGACGCCGACCTTCTCGGCGAGCGAAGCCAATTGCGTCACCGCAGCCGGGCGGTACGGGTCGGCAGCCAGCAGTCCCACACGCTCACCCCGGGCACGCAGCTGCGCTGCCAGCTTGGCGGCCGTCGTCGTCTTGCCGGATCCCTGCAGGCCGACCAGCAGGATGACACGCGGCGGCTTGCCGATCAGGTTCAGGCGCCCCGGCTCACCCAGTGTCTTTGTCAGCTCCTGGTTGAGGATCTTAACGACCTGCTGGGTCGGATTTAGGGCGCGCGCCACCGACTCGCCCATAGCCTGTTGGGCGACGCGCTCGAGCAGTTCCTTCGCCACCAGGTAGTGGACGTCGGCCTCGAGCAGCGCCAGGCGTACCTGGCGCAGCCCGTCTTCGATGTCGCCCGGCTTGAGCGTGCCGCGGCGGGCCATCCCTTTGAAGGCCGCCTGCAACCGTTCTGTCAGCGTCTCAAACATGTGAGATCAGGCCTGAACCATTCGCCGGCCCTGCAGCACAAGCGGACGTGCCGGGCCGGCGGCTTAAGGTGAATCGCGATCTGTCGAATGAGATTGTACCGACCCCCTGCCGGCCAGTCAAGGCGTGCGACGGCTCATGACGGCCTCCACCATCCACCGGCCAGCCTGCTCGGCGGACTGCAGGTCGGATCCTTCCAGCACGACCACCACGACGGGCGCGCTCGCGTCGCCGGCGCGCCCCAGGTACCAGGCCACTCGATCGCCTTGCGCATCAACGATCGCCGTTGCAGAGTACGAAGGATGCGCGTCCCCGGGCTTCGTCAACGCAGCAGAGATCGCTTCCGCTGTCGCCTGGCCATAGGCGGGCTGCCCTTCCGCCAACGCAGGCCATGCACGCCAATCGCCCAAGCCGCCGGATACGGCGTCCACGATTCGGATGGAGGGCAGCCTCCCGCCGCTGGCTGCCGCCCAGGCGCGTGCCATCGCCAGCGGATCGAGTGTCAGCGATCCCTGGCCGACCGCCAGCGCTTCGGCCGACATCGGCGGCGCATCGGTCCCGCCTGCACTTCCGCCTTCCAGCCCGAGATCCAGCGCCACAGCAGCCGCCTGCAACCCCTCCCACCCGATCTCTCTCCCCAGCGCTGCAAGCGGCGTCGGGCACCCGGCTTGCAGTGCGTCGGCCAGCTTCGGCCCGTCAGGTTGCCGGGCACAGGTCAAACTACATCCGCTGAGTCGGAGCGGGGCCTCGATCTCCGGAGCGGCTTGATCCAGCGTCGCCTGCCCTGTTTCCAGAGCCCAAGCCACCAGCCAGGGGGCGAAGGCCAGGCCGGGCTGATACCCCGACTGGACCACGCGGTTGAGGAGCGGCGCCCCGGGGTCAGCGATCAGGTCAGCCCAGTCGACCTCCAGCGTTGTCGGGTCAAAGGTCGGAGAGGAGGCTTGGGCGAGCACGTCACCGCTGACCGGATCCAGCACGACGATCGCCCCTTGCGATCCAACCAGCGCGGCCGCGGCCTCAGCCTGGAGCTCGACCTCCAGCGTGAGCCGCACATCGGCACCCGAGGGGGGATACCCATACAGCAGCTGGTTGAGCGCCAGCTGCAGGACGGGCGCGCCGCTCTCGCCGCGCAGGACGGCGTCCATCGATTGCTCGATCCCCATCAGGCCGTATATCGGCGAATCGAAGCCGACCACGGCACCGGCTACCGGCTCGGGATAGCGGCGCTCGAAGTCGCCGGGCGTCCCCACCGACTGGGCCAGTACGACTCCGTTCCGATCCAGGATGCGCCCACGCTGCGAGTAGCGCTCGTCCGCCACCCGGCGCAGGTTGTCTGTACGGCTGAGGATGGCCGGGGCACGCACGACCATCCAGTAAACCGAGGCAGCTGCCAGGAGAAGGAACGCGGCCTGGAATCCGATGAACACCTTCTCGAATGTCCGCTGTGGTTGCGGCGGTCCATCGCCGCCGTCGGAAAGGATCAGCAGCAGGCTGAGGCAGAGGAAGCTGGCGAGAAGCGAGGTTCCGCCGTAGGAGACGAACGGCAACGTGATCCCGGTCAGCGGGAGCAGGCGCAGCACGCCAGCCAGGATGAACACGGTCTGCAGACCCAGGTTGACCGCCAGCCCCCCTGCCAGCAATTGCCGAAAAGGGTCAGAGGAGGTGGAGCCAATGCGCAGACCACGCCCGACCAGGACGGCCAGCAGGGCGAGCAAAGCCAGCGCGCCGGCAAGCCCCCACTCCTCGCCGATCGAGACGAAGATGAAATCCGAATGCGCCACCGGGACATACCCCGGCGAGCCAAGACCCGGGCCGCTCCCCAGCACGCCACCGGAAGCCAGCGCGATCAACGCCTGAACGATCTGATACGAACCGCCCAGCGGATCCTGCCAGGGATTGATCCACGCCGCCAGCCGGGCCTGCACCACCCCTGAGGCCGAAGCAGCCACCCCGGCGGCGGCGATGCCCAATAGCCCACTGACCAGAATCACCTCCCAGCGACCGGAGGCCAGGTAGAGCAGCACGGTCAGCAGGGCGAGCAGCACCATGCCGCTCCCCAGATCGCGCTGCGCCAGCACGATGAGCGTCGATGCACCCCAGACCGCCAGCAAGGGGATCATGGTGGCGATCAGGGATGGCCGGTCGCGGCGCCATCCGAACTGCACCCGATCGGCCAGATAGGAGGCGAAGAACACGACCAGCAGCAGACGCAGCATCTCCGACGGCTGAAAGTACACGCCACAGCAGCCCAGCCACAGCCTGGGAGAGCCGCCGGACGGGTGTGTGCCGAAGACCAGCGTCATCCCGGTCAGCAGCAAGCCAAGCGCGAGCCACAGGTAGCGATAGGCGCGCAGCCAATTCAGATTGCGCGGGGTGGAGACCAGGGCAAGCATTGCCAGCGTGGAGACGCCCAGCCAGGCCAGCTGCCGCAGGCCAAAGCCGGGCGTGAGCCGCCAGATCAGCAGCACCCCCCAACCCGCCAGCAGCATCGCCACGGGGAAGAGCAACGGATCGTGCCGGGGAAGACGGCGCCGCAGCACTCGATGCCCCAACCCCGCCGCCAGCAGCCAGGCCGGCAGCACGAACCAGTGCATATAGCCGACGTCGGCTGGAGTTCCTCCCGGTCTGACCATTGGCGCAATGGTCAAGGCGAGACAGGTCAGCCCCAGAAACGCGCAGGCTAACCCAAGCAGGATGAACTCAACTCGCTCCGCCGAGAGCGCGGATCTAGGGGAAGTAGCGACCAACGATCGGCCTCAGTCGTGCCAGGGTCTCCTGAGGGATCGCCTCGCGCCGTGTGATGAACGCATCCCGCAATGCGTCCGGGCACGAGCAGATCCGCTCACCGGCAAGCGAGCGCGTGAGCTCGACAAGACAAGCCTGCGCCAGGCGGGTGTTGGCATTGAGCGTGTCCAGGACCATCTCGACGCTGACCGGAGCCTGCTCGAGATGCCAGACATCGTAGTCGGTGACGTGCGCCATCACGGCATAGCACAGCTCGGCTTCCCTGGCCAGGAAGGCCTCCGGCGCGGTGGTCATGCCCACGATCGACATGCCCCAGGAGCGGAAGGTGTTGGACTCCGCCCGGGTGGAGAAGCGCGGTCCCTCGATCGTGATGCTGGCGCCGCCGGCGTGGACCCGACCCCCGGCGCGGAGGGAGCTTTCCGCCAGCCGCCGGCTGAGATCAGGGCAGAACGGCTCCGGCGCGCTGACGTGCGCCACAAATCCCTTTCCGAAGAACGAACGCTCACGCTTGTGCGTCCAGTCGAAGAGCTGATCGGGAATCACCAGGTCGCCGGGGGAATAGTCGATGCGCAAGGAGCCGCAGGCGCTGATCGACACCACCCGGTCCACGCCCAGCATCTTGAAGGCGGCGATATTGGCGCGGTAGTTCACCTCGCTCGGAAGGATGACATGCCCGACGCCGTGCCGGGCTAGAAAAGCGACCCGCGTGCCGGCCAGCTGCCCGAGGATCACGGGTGAGCTCGGCGGGCCAAAGGGTGTATCCAGCTCCAGCCGAGACTCGATCTTCAGGTCATCCATCTCGTAGATGCCGGTCCCACCGATCACCCCCAGCGCAGGTTGGTCGCTACCCATCACCGATGCCTCCCCTTTGCGCTTCGGCCGGCCCAGCGGACGAATCCTGCTCGTGCCTCACAGGGGCCGTAGCAGGCAGGAGCACATCCGCCGCCGGCTCGACCGAAGGCTGCACACCGCCCGCCTCTAGCCGGAATCCGACATTGCCAAACTGAACCCGGTCGCCATAGGTCAGGGCCAACGGCTCGCTCACCTCCAGCCCGTTAAGGCGCGTGCCATTTCGTGAGCCGAGGTCCTCGAGCAGCCAATGCCCCGATCCGAACGAAAGCCGGGCATGGTAGGACGAAACCGACGGATGATCGATGGGCATCGAGTTCCCGGGTGCCCGCCCGACGGTGTTCATGCCGGCCAGTGCGAACGAAGGTTGATTTTCCGTCGGAGGGTCGGGAACGAGACTGGCCATCGGCAGCGCCGATCCCGCTGAAGGCACGCCGCGCAGGCCTCGACGGAGCTCCACCAGGATCACGACCAGGATCGTCAACAGCAGGGCCGCCAGCGTCAGTCGGACCAGCAGGAAAGCTACCGCCGTGGTCATCGGGCTTCCGCTGGCGACGCCGGGAGGTCCTGCGAGTCCCCGCGCGCGGTGCGCACCTGTGGAGTGAATTCCGCAGTCGAGCCGCTCCCCTCCCCGGGGTCCTCGCCGTACACTAACGTGAACCGACCAATCTGGATTACGTCGCCCGAGTGCAGCAGGCACTCGGAGACCAGCCGCCCATTCACCCGGCAGCCGCTGGCCGAGCCTAGATCAAAGAGCACGTAGCGGCCGCCGCGGGCGCGGACCTGGGCATGGGCGCGCGAGACGTCCGGACCATCCAGGCAGATGGCGTTCTCGAGCTTGCGGCCGATGGATATCACCGGGTGGCGCAGGGGGATATGCTCTTCACCGTCGATGATCACGAATGCACCCGCCGGGCCTGAAGGAGCCTGAAGGCTTTGCACCTGCTCGGTCCGCGTGTCGTCCTTCGACTGCGCCGCATGCCAGGCCACAACACGACACTCGTCTACTGGCACCGTCGGGTCGGCAACCACGCGCAGGGCAACCCCGTCAAGCGGGGCGAAATTCCTGTTGCGCAGCGCTTCGATCACCAGGTCCGCCAGGTGAAGTTCGAGCCCGGAGGCCTTGCCTTCGATCTGCGCCAGCGCCTGAGGGTGGAATGAAACCAGGAAATGATCCGGGGCGAGGCGCCTACCGTCCGGCGTTGGGATCGCGCCTTGATCCAAGGCCTGAAGCAGCTGCGCCATCACGATATCCGGCGGCTGCCCGGCGCCCAGCCAGCGTGGCAGGTGCGTCTCGATCAGCCGTCGCAGGCGCCCTTCCCAGAGAGTCAGCGTGGAACTCATGGGGGCATTATACGTGGGGACGACAGCGCCGGGCTGGGGTGTGCGGCCGGTCGGGGGTTACTTGCCCGAGCGCTTGTTGAGCTTCATCGTCCGCTTGACCAGGTCGGTCGGGAGGCGCAGGTCGAGCGGAGTGATCGTGTTGCGGTCCATGCGCGGCTTGGAGGGCGGCTGGTAGGGTGGCGTGAAGTCGGGAGGCCCTGCCAGGTCCTCACCGTAGATCAGATCAACGTTGGCCAGGGCGATCACATCCCCGGGCTCGAGCGTCTTCTCACGCACCAGTTGGCCATTGACGCGCGTCCCCGCCGTCGAGTCCAGATCGAAGACGACATAGCGCCCTTCCCGGACGCGCAGCTGTGCGTGGCGCCGTGATACGTGCGGGTCGCCCAGCAGCAGGTCATTGTCCGGGCTCCGCCCGATGCCGATCACCGCTTTCTTCAGCGGGAAGTGGCGCCGCCCCTCTACGACCAGGAATGCGCCGGTCGGAATCTGCTCCTGGCCGGTCGGCTCCGGAGTGATGTTCTCGGTCAGTTGCAGTGGATCCCGGCTGTGCCAGGTGATCAGCCGCAACGCATGCTCCGGCAGCGTCGGGTCTGTGGCGATCGTGATATGCGGCGACCGCAGCAAGGCAAAGCCACAAGCCTGCAGCGCCTCGGCCAGCGCAGACGAGAGCTCCTCCTGCACGGGTGTCACCGCCTTCTCGGCCTGCGGCAGATCCTTGGACGAAAGGCTAAGCGTGTACTGGTCAGGCGCGTAGCGCGTGCCCTGCGGGTCGGTGCGCGAGGCGCCGCGCACCTCTTCGGCGAACTGGCGCGCCAGATCCGCGGCGGAGAGGCGGGCACTCGTCAGGCGCGGCAGGATCACCTCGAGGCGAGGCTGCAGATGGGCCTGAATGCGCGAGACGGTTTCGGCCATAGCGTTTAGGATTATAGTGCCAGCCCACGCCTCCGGCCATGGGAGCATCGGCTATACTGGAAGCGTGACCGCCGAACCTTACCGCGAGCTCGATCACACTGCGGATCTAGCGCTCATGGCCCACGGTCGCGATCTCGCCGAACTCTTCCGCAATGCGGCCGATGGGATGATCGCCCTTGCCGGCTACGAGCTTGAGGTGGGACCGGGCGCGGTGTGCAATCTCCGCCTCTCGGCGCCGGACGGCGAGACACTGCTGGTCACCTGGCTTGAGGAGATTCTCGCACAAGCCGATGCCGAACACACCCTTCTGCAGGACTACACCTTGCGAGTGAGAGAAGCCACCGTGCTCGAAGTTGAGGCCGTCGCCCTCCCCATTCGCCGAACCGCCAAGGAGATCAAGGCGGTGACCTTTCACGAGTTGGCGATCCGTCCCGCCGAGGGCGGACTTGAGGCGACGATCGTCTTTGACGTCTGAGGCAGCCGGCTAGCATGCCCCGCAAGCAGGACTTTGTTCGCCTGTCGCTCTACCGCTGGGAACTGCCCCGCAGTCACCGCATTGACATGCGCGTTCCGGTGCATCTTTTCGCCAGCGATGCGCTGCTTGAAAGCGCACTGGGGGATGCTTCACTGGAGCAGGCGATCAACGCCACCACCCTCCCCGGCCTGGTGGGCCAGGTGTGCGTGATGCCGGATGTCCATCAGGGCTATGGGTTCCCGATCGGCGGCGTGGCCGCCAGCCGCCTCAGCGACGGTGTGGTGTCACCCGGGGCGATCGGCTATGACATCAATTGCGGGGTTCGTCTGCTGGCGAGTCGCATCGAGGCCGAAGCCGCACGCTCGCATCTGGCGGACCTGGCGACGGCGCTCTACAGCAACTGCCCCAGCGGCGTCGGCGCCAAGGGCAGCCTGCCGCTGAGCGCGCCGGAACTGGATCGAGTGTGCCGCGAGGGTGCGGGTTGGGCGCTCAAGCAGGGCTACGCCTCAAGCGAAGACCTGGCCAACACCGAAGAGTCCGGCCGAATCCAGGGGGCCGATCCGGCGCACGTCAGCGCTCGCGCCAAGGAGCGCGGCCGCCCCCAACTCGGCAGCCTGGGGGCGGGCAATCACTTCATCGAAGTCGATCGGGTCGATGAAGTATTCCATCCGGAAGCCGCCCAGGCGATGGGCCTGCTGCAGGGGAACCTGGTGGTGCAGATCCACTGCGGCTCACGCGGCTTCGGACACCAGATCTGCTCGGACTACGTGCGCGACCTGCAGCCGGCCGTCCGGCGCTTCGGCATCGAGCTGCCCGATCGGGAGCTGGTGTGCGCGCCAATCGGCTCGCCCGAGGGGCAGCGCTACCTGGCCGCTATGGCCTGCGCCGCCAATTACGCCTTCGCCAACCGACAGCTCCTGGCGCATTACGCGCGACGCTCGTTCGAGCAAGTGTTCGCCGGGCGCTTGCGCGGCTGGGAGCTGCATCAGGTGTACGACATCGCCCACAACATGGGCAAGATCGAGCAGCACACCGTGGACGGCAAACAGGAACAGGTGTGTGTGCACCGCAAGGGCGCCACGCGCGCCTTCGGGCCGGGCTTCCACGGATTGCCGGCAGCGTATCGACCGCTCGGCCAGCCGGTGCTGGTACCGGGGAGCATGGGCACCGCCTCCTGGGTGCTGCTTGGCACCGCAGGGAGCATGCAGTTGTCGTTCGGATCAACCTGTCACGGCGCAGGCCGAGTGATGAGCCGCAAGCAGGCGAAGCGCTCGATCCGCGGCGAGCGCCTGCGCCAGGAGTTGGAGAGCGAAGGCATCCGAATCCGCACCGGCTCGCTTCCCGGCCTGGCCGAAGAAGCGCCGCAGGCCTACAAGGACGTGGATGCCGTGGTCGAGGTGGTGGTCGGTGCGGGAATTGCTGCCAAGGTTGCCCGCCTGCGGCCGTTGGTCGTGGTCAAGGGCTAGCGGGGTACACCGCCAGGCTCTCCGCCCTCCCCCTGGCCCGGTGCGCGGCGTGGTCAGCCACCGGCCCGCCCTCCGGGCAGACGGGGCCGATCGCCCGGTGCTAGCCCGGCGGCAGCAAGCGAACGAAGCGGCGCTTGCCCACACGCAGGACCGAAGGCTGCGAGACCGCAACCGGCGCCGCTGCGTCCTCCAACAGCTGGTCTTCGAGACGAACCGCGCGCTGATCGATCAGCCGACGGGCTTCGCTGCGGGTAGAAGCGGTGCCGGCCTCTACCAGAAGGTCCACCAACGCCAGCCCCGGCCGCAGCTGGAACTCGGCTATCGTCTCCGGCGCCTGCTGCTCTTGGAAGACACGCCGGAAGGCCTGCTCGGCTGGATCGGAGGCCTGTGCGCCGTAGTAGATCGCGACGATCTCGCGGGCCAGGCGCATCTTAAGGTCCCGTGGGTGCACCTTCCCGGCGGATAGCTCCTGCTCTGCGGCGGCGATCTCCGAAGGCTCCCAGCGCGTCACCAGGCGGGCAAATGAAGGCATCGCCGCATCGGGGATGCTCATCACCTTGCCGTACATGTCTTCGGCGGTGGTGTTGAGCGGGATGTGGTTGCCCAACGACTTGCTCATCTTGATCACGCCGTCGGTCCCCGGGAGGATCCCCAGGATGATCCCGATGTTCGGCCGCTCTCCCAGGAACTCCATCACCTTGCGGGCCGCGGTGAGGATGTTAAACAACTGATCCGTGCCACCGACCTGCACGTCCGCTCGTAAGGCGTAGGCGTCATAGCCCTGCATGAGGGCGTAGAAGGTCTCGTGAAGGTAGATCGGATCGCCAGCCTCCCATCGGCGGCGGAAGTTCTCCCATGTGAGGAACTGCTGCAGGGTGAAGTTGGACGCCAGCCGGATCAGGTCGGCGAAATTCAGGGCGGACAGCCAGCTGTCGTTGTACTCGATACGCGTCGCCTGCGGGTCGAGAATCTTGAAGGCCTGCCGGGCGTAGGTCTCGGCATTGTGCGCCGTCTGCTCGGGAGTGAGCTGCGGTCGCAGCTTGTCCTTGTCGGACGGGTCGCCAATCAGGGAAGTGAAGCGCCCAACCAGGAAGGTCACTTCATGTCCGAGCTGCTGGAACTGGCGCAGTTTGCGCATGGGCACGGTGTGTCCGAGATGCAGGTCGCTGGTGCGCGGATCGAATCCGCAGTACACGCGCAGGGGCCGCCCTTCGGCCTGGGCCTGCTGCAACCGCTGCTCCAGCTCTGCAGCCATCGCCTGCTTCAGATGCTCGTCGCCGTACTCGGTCCCCTGCATCAGCAGGTCGACCTGCTCCTGGATCTCCAGGCCACGCATGCTAGCCTCCGTCGGCCGCTCAGCTCCACTCGCTACAGGCTTCACCACCGGCGGCCGGAGGGCGGATAGGCGGATTATACAGCCGGGCGCCTCGGTTCCCCGGGCGAGGGCGGTGCAGGCGTAGTATCATTTCCGGGTTAACGGAGGCTGGATGTCGATCCACACGCCCCTCTCGGGCCGCGCTATTCGCAAGGGATTCCTCGATTACTTCGCCGAGCGCGGCCACACGATCGTGCCCTCGATGTCGCTCGTGCCCGGTGGCGATCCGACGCTGCTGTTCACCAACTCGGGCATGGTGCAGTTCAAGGACGTCTTCCTGGGCTCAGGCAGCCGCCCCTACCGGCGCGTCGCCGACAGCCAGAAATGCCTGCGCGTCGCCGGCAAGCACAACGATCTGGACGACGTCGGCCGCGACGACTCGCACCACACGTTTTTCGAGATGCTTGGCAACTGGTCCTTCGGCGACTACTACAAGGCCGAGGCCATTCCCTGGGCCTGGGAGCTGCTGACCGAGGTCTGGGGACTGGAGAAGAGCCGGCTCTGGGCCACCTGCTTCGAAGATGAGCAGGGGCAGATTCCCAGGGACGATGAAGCGGCGGAGATCTGGGCGCGCCAGCCCGGTTTCGACACCTCGCATCTGCGGTTCTTCGGCCGTAAGGAGAACTTCTGGGAGATGGCCGATGTCGGCCCTTGCGGGCCGGACAGCGAGATCCACATTGACCTGGGGCCCGAGTTCTGCGATCTGTCCGGCGTTCCGGGCCATGTCTGCCAGGTGAACGGCGAGTGCAAGCGCTTCCTCGAGCTGTGGAACCTGGTCTTCATTCAGTACAACCGGTCCAGCCCGACGGATCTCAAGCCCCTCCCCAGCAAGCACGTCGACACCGGCATGGGACTTGACCGGGTGGTCTCCGTCTTGCAAGGGGTTGACTCCAACTACAAGACCGACCTGTTCACGCCGATCCTGGATCGGATCCAGCAGCTCGCCGGCCATACAGCCGAGCGGCGCCAGGATCTGCTCACGCCTTACCGGGTGATCGCCGATCATGTCCGGGCGGCGACGTTCCTGATCGCCGATGGCGTCGTGCCCGGCAATGTCGGGCGCAACTACGTCTGCCGGATGATCGTCCGGCGCGCCAGCCGATTCGGGTCGAAAGCAGGATTCGACGAGCCGTTCCTGGGCCAGGTCGCCGAGACCGTGCTCGAGGAATACGGGGATGTCTACCCGGAGATCCTGCGCAACCGCCCGGCTGTGATGACCACGCTGCTGGATGAAGAGCGGCGATTCCAGCGCACTGTGGAGACCGGCGTCAGCCACCTCGACGAGATGATCCGCGCCGCCAATGCGCATGGCACACGCCTGCTGTCTGGGTCGCAGGCCTTCGACCTGTATGCCACCTATGGACTCCCGCTTGAGATCACGCGCGACATCGCCCGCGAATCCGGCCTCGAGGTCGAGGAGGCCGCCTTCCGCCAGGCAATGGAAACCCACCGCGATGCATCGTCGGCCGGCGCGGCCTGGGAAGCGGATGCCGGAGAGGTCCCGCAAGAGGTCTATCAGCAGGTGCTTGCCGAGTTGCAGGCGGGCGGCAGCCTGCCGGCGCAAGGTGTGCAAGTGGATCCCTATGCAGGATTTGAGAGCGAGGCGCCGCTGCTGGCCATCGTCGGGCCGGGGGGTGGCCTGGCGCAGGCCGGCCCCGGGGATCGAGTCGGCCTGGTGTTGGCGGCACACAACTTCTACGCCGAGTCCGGCGGCCAGGTCAACGACATGGGGACGATCGTCTCGGTGCGCGAACCGCGCTGGGAATTCGAGGTGCAGTCGGTGCTGCGCCCTGTCGCCGGGCTGAGCTTGCTCCAAGGCACAGTGGTTCATGGCCAACCGCGCCCGGGGGATCTGGCGATCGCCGCCGTCAACCGCGAGCGGCGCTGGGATATCATGCGCAACCACACCGCCACACACCTGCTGCACGGCGCGCTGCGGGCGGTTCTCGGCGAGCATGCTCGCCAGGCCGGGTCGCTGGTCGCTCCGGATCGGCTGCGCTTCGACTTCACCCACCCGCAGGCGATGACCGCCGACGAGATCAGGCGAGTCGAGAGCATGGTACAGCAGGCGATCCTGAACAACTTCGACGTGGTTAGCCGCGTTAAGCCGCGCCAGGAAGCGATCAGCGAGGGCGCGATGGCGCTTTTCGGTGAGACGTACGGCGAGAGCGTTCGCACGATCTCGATCGGCGACGAAGCGCGGGTGTCGTACGAGCTGTGCGGCGGGACGCACGTGCCGGAGACCGGGATCATCGGGTCGTTCCTCATCGTCTCCGAAGGCAGCGTTGCCGCCGGGATCCGGCGCATCGAAGCCCTCACCGGCCGGGCAGCACTCGAGCTGATGCACGCCCGCATGCAGTCCCTCGACCGGTTAGCCCGCCTGCTCGGGACTTCGCCCGAGGCGGTCGAGGCGCGCCTCCAATCGCTTCTCGGGGAAGTCTCGACCCTCGAGCGCCGGCTGGAGGCACTCCGCCTGCAGCAGGCGGAGAGCGAGGCGCTACAGCTACAGCCGGAGCAGGTTAAGGGAGTCACCCTGATCCGAGGGACGGTGGGATCGGCCGAGGCGGACACCCTGCGTAGCCTGATCGACCGGTTGCGCACCCAGCATCCATCGAGCGTGATTGTCCTGGCCTCCGCCCCGGATGACCGGCCGGTGATCGTGGCCGCGATCAGCCCAGACTGGGTGGCACGCGGGTTGCACGCGGGAAACCTGGTCAGGCAAGCCGCGGCGATCATGGGCGGCGGCGGAGGGGGCAAGCCGGGCATGGCCCAGGCCGGCGGCAGGGATGCTAGCAAGCTCACAGCGGCACTCGACCAGGCGAGGGACTACATCGGCGAGCACGTGCACCCAGCCTAATGTGGCTATGCGCAACCCCGCCAGCGATCCAGCCGCACCGCCCCAGTCAAGGAAGACGTTGCAGCAATGAAGCTCGAGATCCTTGAGCTCGATCCCCAGGACGACCGGGCATCCGTCCGTGACCGGCTCGCCTCTTCGCAGGCGCCGCGGGTCATCCTGGTCTTCCCCAACCGGGGTCGAACCCGCCTGACCCGACTCGATCTTGTCCTGCTGCACCGCCAGGCGGCGCAGCGCGGGCGGGAGTTGGGCTTGGTCACCCGCCATCCGCTGTTACAGACCGCCGCCGAAGCCGCCGGAATCGCTCACTTCCCATCCATCGATCACGTGCCGGAAGCCGAGTGGCCCCATTCTCGCCCGGCACCTTCCGCCCTTGCCCAGGCGCGGGCGTCAGGCCGCTCAGGAGAGCTTCCACCCCGGCCACCCGCTGCCCTCTTGCGGCCCGGCCGCGGGCTGCTGCGCTGGCTGTGGATCGGCGTTGCTGTGATTTCGCTGCTCGTGCTAGCGGCAGCGGTCATTCCCACAGCCGACGTCTTGCTCGTGCCAGCCAACGAGGCGCGGCAGGAAACGATCAAGCTGAAGGCCAGCCTCTCCTCGCCCGGGGGGCTGCCCCCCGCCGGGCTGCCCCCCGGCCTCCTCGCCTCTCGGCAGGTCGAGGTCGGGCTGGAGGACACTCTGCGCCTGCCAACCACTGGAAGCTCGCTGGCGCCTGAGACGCCCGCCGGCGGTGAGGCATTGTTCACCAACCTGGGCGCGGAACCAGCGACCATCCCCGAAGGAACGAGCGTCCGTTCGAGCGGGCACGACCAACTGCGCTTCACCACAACCGTAGTCGCTGAGCTTCCCGCGGGTCAGGGCAGCACGGTGAGTGTCCCGATCCAGGCGGCTCAGGCCGGATCGCCCGGGAACCTGCCGGCCGAGTCGCTTGACTCGCTCGACGGGCCACTCGGCTTGCTGGCCTCGGTCTCCAACCCCCGGGCTTTGTCGGGCGGAGCCGACCGCAGCCAGGCGACCGTGGCCCAGGCCGACCTGCTTGCTTTGCAGCGCGCACTCGAAGACCAACTGCTTGAGCAAGCCGGCACCGCTCTGCTCGACGAACTGCAGGCAGGGGAACGCCTGCTCCCGGGCTCGCTGCGGGTCGTGGCGGTTCTCGATCCGACCTTCGACCGCGCGCCGGGGGACCTGGCCAGCAGCGTAGGCTTGCGCCAGCAGGTTCGTATCGCAGGGCTGGCCGCCCAGCAAGCGGATATGGAGGAAGCCGTGTGGAAAGTCATCGCGGCCGACCCCGAACCGGACTGGCTGCCCGCCCGGCCGTCTCTGGTGATCACCGATGTCTCTCCCGGCGCGGCGGAGGACAGCGAGGTGAATGTCGCCGCGCGCTGGACAGTCGCTCGCCCGCTGGATCGGGTTCGTCTCGCCCGGGCAATCAGCGGCCGGTCGGTGGTCGAAGCCGATCGAGTCCTCCAGCGCTCGGCGGAGCTCGCTGAGGATCCGCAATTCCGAGTCCACCCGCCCTGGCTCAACCGCATGCCCTGGATCGGCAGTCGAATCCGGATCACCTCTCCCTGGGAGGGTCTGTGATGGGCCGCGTGCTGGCGATCGATCCCGGGGAGGTACACCTAGGGGTTGCCCTGTCCGATCCGACCGCAACGATCGCACGCCCGCTGCAGGTCCTGCGGCACAGCTCGCGCCAGCGCGATGTGCAGGCGCTGCTAACTGCCGCTCGCCAGCACGAAGTCGAGCGGATCGTCGTCGGCGTGCCTTACAACCTCGACGGCGAGGTCGGCCCACAGGCCCGCAAAGCTCTGCGCCTGGTGGAGGCGCTGCGCGGGGCCACCGTCCTGCCGGTAGTGACCTGGGACGAATCTGGCTCCTCTCTGGCCGCCGGCCGGCGGCGAGGGGACGATCCGATGGAGCACGCTCGGGCGGCAGCGGTGATCCTGCAGGAGCATCTGGATGCGGCGGCGAAGTAGCTCGATTCCCGGGTGTTTGATCTTCGCCTCGCTCGGGCTGGTGCTGTGCATGATCGGCGTCGCTGCTGCGGCGATTCTCGCCGGTGGCTCGGCTCCCTCGCCCGCGCCAGACCCCAGCCAAGACGGGCCGCCCGGTGCCGAGCGAGCGCTGCTCCAGATCTACCTCACCCTGCGTGCCCCGGCGCTCAATCGGCCGGCCGGCAATCCTGAGACACTGGCCGAGATCACCGTCCTTCCCGGCGAATCGGCCGAGGTCGTCATCCAGCGCCTGGCCGAGGCGGGAATCGTCCAGGACGCGGCGCTGCTGCGTTCGTACCTGCGCTACTACCGCCTCGACACCCGGATCCAGGCCGGACGCTACGCCCTCACGGGTGAGATGTCGATTCCGCAGCTTGCCGAAGCGCTGCAACTGGCGATTGTCCACCAGGCCCGGCTGACGGTCCCGGAGGGATGGCGGCTGGAGCAGATCGCCGATGCGCTCCCGTCTGAGGGCATCGACTTCACTGCCGCCGAGTTCCTTGCGGCGGCAAGCCAGGCCGAGAAGTTGGAGTCGGTTCTGGGAATCACAGCTGCCAACACCGAAGGTTACTTGTTCCCGGAGACCTACGCCCTGGGAGCCGACACCTCGGCGGAGGAGCTGGTCGACAGCATGCTCTCCACCTTCGAGGAGCGCGTCTCGGCGGAGCTTCGCAGCGGATTCGAGGCTCAGGGACTGTCGCTCCAGCAAGCCGTTACTCTGGCCTCCATCGTCGAGCGCGAGGCGATCGTGCCCGAAGAACGGCCGCTGATCGCCGGGGTCTTCCTCAACCGGCTGCGGAGTCGCATGCGCCTGGAAGCCGACCCAACTGTGCAGTACGCTCTCGGCCGCCAGCCGGGTGGAGAGTGGTGGAAGGCGCCCCTTACGCTGGCGGATCTCGAACTGGACTCACCCTACAACAGCTACCTGTACTCCGGTGTGCCGCCCGGTCCCATCGCCAACCCGGGCCTGAGCGCGCTGCAAGCGGTCGCTTTCCCCGCTCAGACCGAGTTCCTGTTCTTCCGGGCCGCCTGTGACGGGTCGGGCCGCCATCAGTTCGCCCTCACCTTCGACGAACATCTCGGCAACGCCTGTCCCTGAGCGTCGACCCCGGTATGCAGCACATTGGGATTGGGACCTCTTGAGGAGAACAGCTCATGCCGACGCGTGTGATCGCTCCCTTTGGCTCGTGGGCTTCGCCCGTCTCGGCGGCCAAGGTCGCTTCGGCTGGGACGACCCGCGGCACATTAGAGGAGCTCCACCTATCCGGCGACAGTGCCTACTGGTCCCAGATCCTGCCCGAGCAGGGTGGACGATCTTCGTTGACCCGCTGGACCCCGGCGGCAGGCACGCAGCCGCTGCTGCCCAGCGGATTCAGCGTCCGCACGCGGGTGCACGAGTATGGCGGCGGAGCGTTGGTCATCGGGCGCGGCTTTCTTTGCTTCGTCAACGATCTCGATCAGCGCCTCTACCGCCTCGACCCCGGCCGCCCTCCCCGCCCGATCACGCCTGAGCCGGATGCTCCGGGCTCGTTGCGCTATGCCGACGGCGAGCTCACGACCGACGGTCGCCAGCTCATCGTGGTTCGCGAACGGCATACGGATGGAACTGTGGTCAACGACCTCGCCCTGGTCTCCACTACCGGCGAGGCGCACCCCCGCACGCTGATTGACGGACACGACTTCTACGCCTTTCCCCGCCTGCACCCCGGCGGTCACCTGCTGGCCTGGACGACGTGGGACCTGCCGGACATGCCCTGGCAGGGAAGCCAACTCTGGGTTGCCGGGTTGGACGGCGATGGGAATTTGGGAACCCCGCGCAGGGTCGCCGGCGGAGAAGGAGAATCAATCTTCCAACCCGCCTGGAGCCCAGATGGCAGGCTGCACTTTGTCAGCGACCGGAGCGGATGGTGGAACCTGTACGCCCTTCAGCCGGATGGCACGCCCTCCGCTCTGCTGCCAGTTTCTGCCGACCTCGGCCTGCCCCAGTGGGGGCTCGGCTTCTCGCGCTACGTGTTTTTGCCGGGGGGGGATATCGCCTGCCTGGTCACCGACGACGGGATGGACGGATTGTGCCTGCTTTCGCCGAACCGCGGTCGTCTGGACCGGCTGCCAACCGGCCTCACCTGCTGCTATCCGCCGCAACTGCGTTGGGACGGGCGCAGTCTGTGGATGCTTGGCGGTTCGCCGCAGCTGCCGCAGTCCGTCGTGCGCTTCGATGTGGCGCGGCGCCAGCGGCAGATCGTGCACACCCCGATCGACGTCAACCTCGATGATCGGGATCTCTCCATCCCCGAGCACCACTCCTTCGAGAGCACCGATGGCCGCACGGCGCACGCCTTCTACTACCCTCCTCGCTCAGCTCGATTCCGCGGTCAACGCCAGGAGCGCCCACCGCTGCTCGTCGCCAGCCATGGCGGGCCGACCTCGTCAGCCCACACCTTCTTATCGCTGTGGATTCAGTACTGGACCAGCCGAGGGCTGGCGGTGGTCGACGTCAACTACGGGGGGAGCAGCGGATACGGTCGAAGCTACCGCAACCTGCTGCAAGGGCAATGGGGCGTGATCGACGTCGAGGACTGTGTGCAGGCGGCTGTGGCGTTGGCCAATCAAAGCCGGGCGGATGGCAACCGCCTGCTGATCCGCGGCAGCAGCGCCGGCGGTTTCACCACCCTCTCGGCCCTGGCGTTCTACCGCGTCTTCGCTGCCGCAGCTTCTTACTATGGGGTCGCCGACATCCAACCTCTGGCGCAGACTACCCACAAGTTCGAAGCCGGATACTTCGAATGACTGATCGGCCAGTATCCCCCGGCCAAGACGCTGTACGACACGCGCTAAACCATTCATAACCTCGACCGATACGTAACCCCGGAAAT
>Ga0105100_10000042_pt1 | contig 62448 bp, 51 predicted proteins | sample PPLLak12cMay2015_2_FD_87033 | JGI IMG/M metagenome (GOLD analysis project Ga0105100, IMG submission 87033) | Freshwater sediment microbial communities from Prairie Pothole Lake near Jamestown, North Dakota, USA - PPLs Lake P8 Core (1) Depth... | ecosystem: Environmental > Aquatic > Freshwater >... | reverse complement strand
CGGCCTCGAGCTGGGCGCCGACGACTACGTGACGAAGCCGTTCAGCCCGCAGGAGGTCGTGCTCCGCGTCCAGGCGATCCTCCGGCGCGGGAGCGACGACCCGACGGCCTCGGCCGTACGGTCGTTCGGCGGGGGCGAGCTCACGATCGACGAGAACCGGCACGAGGTGCGCCTCCGCGGCACCGAGGTCGAGCTCACGCCGAGCGAGTGGTCGCTGCTCGTGGCGCTCGCCGGCGCGCCGGGACGCGTGTACTCCCGGACCGAGCTGATCAACCGCACGCGCGGCTACGAGTTCGCGTCCGAGCGGGCGATCGACAGTCACGTGAAGAACCTGCGGCGGAAGATCGAGGAGGACCCGCACGAGCCGCGGATCGTCGAGACCGTGCTCGGCACCGGGTACCGGCTGGGGCTGCGACGTGACGCGTAGGGGCGGGCTGCTGCGGTCGCCGCTCGGGCTCCGGCTCGCGGCGGCCTTCGTGCTCGTCGCGCTCGTCGCCGTCGGCGTGTACGCGGTGCTCACCGTCACGTCCACCCGTGCGGAGCTGAGGGACCTGATGCTCGAGGTCCACGAGGAGGACGCCGCGGCGGCGGCCGGCGCCGCGGCCGAGGCGTACGAGGCGGCCGGGAGCTGGGAGGACGCCGACCTCACGGGCGCGGTCGCGGTCGCGGCACGGGGCCAGGCGACGCTCGCGGTGCGCGACGCGAGCGGCGCGGTCGTCGCCGCGCCGGCCGAGGAGGCCGCCCGGATGCTCGAGGAGATGCACGGTGTGGAGCTCGTCGACATGCCGCGCGGCGACCCGGTGACGGCGCCCGTGGTGGTGAACGGGGAGCGCGTCGGCAGCCTGGTCCTGCGCTTCCCCGAGAGCCACCTGTCCGCGTCCGCCGAGCAGGTCCGCTCCGCGTTGTCTCGGACGGCGGTGCTCGGCGCGGGCGTCGCGGCGCTCGTCGCGATCGGGATCACCCTGTTCGTCGTCGCGAGGATGAGCCGACCGATCGTCGCGCTGACCGACGCCGCTGCCGAGATCGAGGCGGGCGCGCGCGGCGTCCGGGTCGGCCTGGGCGACGCGCCCGGCGAGCTCGGGGTGCTCTCGACCGCCTTCGACCGGATGTCGGAGTCGGTCGAGCGCCAGGAGGCGCTGCGCCGCCAGCTGACCCGGGACCTGGCGCACGAGGTCCGGACGCCGCTCACGATCCTGCGCGGGACGACCGAGGGGCTGGTGGACGGCGTGCTCGAGCCCGACCACGAGACCCTGCGCTCGCTCCACGACGAGGTCCTGCGGCTGACCGGGCTGGTCGGCGATCTCGAGACGCTGGCGGCCGCCGACGCGGCTGCCCTGCGGCTCGAGATGCGGCGGGTCGACCTCGCCGAGGTGGCCGGGGCCGCCGTCGCCCTCGCCAGGGGCGCGGCGGCGGACGCTGAGGTGGCGCTCGACGCGTCGCTCGAAGCGGCGCCGGTCGACGGCGACCCCGAGCGCCTGCGCCAGGTGGTCGTGAACCTGCTCTCGAACGCGCTCCGGCACACGCCGTCCGGCGGGCGGCTCGAGGTGCGGACCTCGTCGGGGGACGGCGCCGCCGCGCTCGAGGTGCTCGACACCGGTCCCGGGATCGCGCCGGAGGACCTCCCGCACGTCTTCGAGCGCTTCTACCGGGGCGCGGACGCCGAGGGCACCTCGGGGAGCGGGATCGGGCTCGCCGTCGCATCGGAGCTCGTCGCCGCCCACGGCGGCTCGATCGAGGCTCGGAACCGCGAGGGCGGCGGCGCCGCGTTCACCGTCCGTCTCCCCGCCGCCTGATGCCGCCGCCGTTCGGTGGTTGACTCGGACAGTCGCGCACACGAGGATGCGTGTGCCCGCGGGGAGGGGGGTCCCGTGACCGCTGCCAGCACGTACATGCTGGTGTTCCGGATCCTGCACATCGCGGCGGGCGTCGCGTGGGCCGGATCCGTGTTCCTGTTCGTCGTCCTCGTGCAGCCGAGCGCCGCGGCGATCGGCCCGGCGGCGAGCCCGTTCATGATGGAGCTCCTCGGCAGGCGCAAACTCGTGTCGTGGCTGCTTTCGCTCGCCGGCACGACGATCGTGGCCGGCATCTTCCTGTATGCGAAGCTCCTCGAGGACATGGACCTCGGCGACTTCGTCTCGTCGAGCTACGGGCTGGGGCTCACGGTCGGTGCGGTGGCGGCGACCGCCGCGTTCGGGATCGGTTTGTTCGGCACCAGACCGGCGGTCGCGCGGTTGCTGACGCTCGCCGGGCAGGCGGCCGCGGCCGAGGGTCCGCCGCCGCCCGAGGTCGCGCAGGAGATCCCGAGGGTTCAGGCGCGGCTGAAGAACCTCGGCCGGACCGCCTTCGCGCTGATCGTCGTCGCGGTCCTCGCGATGGCCACCGCGCGGTACTGGTAGGCCTTCGGCGTTCCCGCGACGAGCCGTACGGGCCGCATCTCGCGTATCGAAGGGTGGAAAGGCTCGCCCGTTCGGGATCGCCGTGCGCAGACACATCCTCGTCTTGGCCCTGGTCGCGCTCGCATCGGCGTGTACCTCGTCCACGGATCCGGGGCCCTCGTCATCTCCCGACGGCGCCGCCGAGCCCGCGGTTGCCGAGGTCACCGTCGAGGGGATCCGGGCGCACCTCGAGGCGCTCCAGCGGATCGCCGATGAGCACGGTGGGACCCGGGTCGTGGGGTCGCCCGGCTACGAGGCGTCCATCGACCACGTCGTCGAGGTGCTCACCGACGCAGGGTACGAAGTCGAGACCGTTCCGGTCGACGTCCCGACGTTCGAGCAGGGCTCGCCGACGCTCCTCGAGCGGGTCTCGCCCTCGCCCGTGGCCTGGACCGACGACGTGGACCTGCGCGCGATGCTGTTCTCGGCGAGCGGGGACGTGCGCGCCCGCGTCACCGCGGCCGAGGGCGGGTGCGAGCCGATGGACCTGGAGGGGTTCCCGGCCGGCAACGTCGCCCTGCTCGAGCCCGGGCCCTGCCTTCGGCGGCAGCAGGTGCTGAACGCGCAGGACGCCGGGGCCTCGGCCGCCATCTTCGCGTACCCGGGGATGCCCGCGGGCCGGCCGCTGCGCCCGACGCTCCTGTACCCGGACGGCATCGAGATGCCGGTGCTCTGCGTGACGCCCGAGGTCGGTGAGGCGCTGACGCGGAACGGCGGCAAGGCCCCCACGGTGGGCATCCGGGTCGACGCGTCGTCCGAGTGGATCCGGGCCGAGAGCGTGATCGCGCAGACGCCGGGCGGCGATCCGAGCCGGGTCGTGATGCTCGGCGCGCACCTGGACTCGGTGATGGACGGGCCCGGGATCAACGACAACGGCTCCGGCGTGGCGATGGTGCTCGAGATCGCCCGATGGCTCGCGACGCGGGATGCCGAGGCGACGGTGCGGTTGGCCCTGTGGGCCGGTGAGGAGGAGGGGCTGTACGGGTCGCGCGACTACGTCGCGGGGCTGTCGGAGGAGGGGGTCGAGGCCATCGTCGGGTACCTCGACCTGGACATGGTGGCCTCCCCGAACTTCGTCCGCTACGTGATCGCCGACGCGCGGACGGACCCCGATGCCGCCGCCCGCGACGAGCGGATCCGAGCGCTGTTCACCGCCCACTTCGACGACCTGGGGCTCGAGGTCGAGCCGATCGAGACCTACGGTGGCGCTGACCACGGGGCGTTCGCGCAGGCCGGGATCCCGATCGGCGGGCTGTTCGCGGGGTCGGCCGACGAGAAGACCGCCGAGCAGGCCGACCTGCACGGCGGCATCGAGGGCGAGCCGATGGACCCCTGCTACCACCAGGCCTGCGACACGCTCGAGAACGTGAGCGACGACGCGCTGGAGCAGTTCTCGGCCGCCTACGTCGCCGTCCTGACGGAGCTCGCGGGGGTCGACCGATCGGGTTGACGCGTCCGAGGGTCATCCCTCTGCCGTAGGAGCGACGTTCGACGCCCTAGGGTCGGAGCTCCCGCCCGACGGGACCGTCGACCCTGCCCCTCCCGACCGCACCGGCGTGATATGTGCTCAGAGGCAACGTGGCGGGATGGCCCCGGAAAGCGGTGCCTCGTCAGGGGGTGGACCATGCGGAGGATCCCGCTCCTTGCTTCGCTCGGCGGCGTCGCGGCCCTCGCGCTGCTCGTGGCGGGGCTCTGGCCGGCGACGGCGGGCCCGACGCTGTCGGACCAGGAGGCGCTCGGGAAGGCGATCTTCTTCGACGAGCGGCTCTCGATCAACGAGAACCAGTCGTGTGCGTCCTGCCACGATCCGATGGCCGGTTGGACCGGCCCGATCGAGGCGATCAACGTGCACGGCGGCGTGTACGAGGGCTCGATCGCCGGCGCGTTCGGGGACCGCAAGCCGCCGACGTCGGCGTACGCGACCCAGGCGCCGATCCTCCACATGCCCGAGGAAGGCTTCTTCGTCGGCGGCACCTTCTGGGACGGTCGAGCCACGGGTGAGCGGCTCGGGAGCCCGACCGCCGAGCAGGCGCTGGGTCCGTTCCTGAACCCCGTCGAGCAGGCCCTGCCCGACGCGGCCTGCGTCGTGTACCGCGTGGTGAACGGCGCCTACCCGGTCTCGTTCCAGGACGTGTGGGGGACCGCGATCGAGGCGGTCGCGTGGCCGGCGGACGTCGTGGCCACCTGCGAGACCCAAGGAGCGACGGTCGTGCTCTCGCCCGAGGACCGAACCTTGGTGAGCGCCGCCTACGATCAGATCGGGTTGTCGATCGCGGCCTACGAGGCGTCGGCCGAGTCCAACACGTTCACGTCGAAGTTCGACGCACGGAACGCGCGTCTCGCGAAGCTCACGAAGCTCGAGAAGAAGGGCTTCGCGCTCTTCAAGGGCAAGGGCAAGTGCGACCTGTGCCACATCGCGAAGGGCACGATGCCGCTGTTCACCGACTACACGTACGACAACCTCGGCATCCCCTCGAACCCGGAGAACCCGGCGAACGTCGCCGACCCGTCGTTCGTGGACCTCGGGCTCGGCAGGTTCCTGGAGGGGCGGGCCGAGTACGCGCAGTACGCCGAGGAGAACTACGGGAAGTTCAAGGTCCCGACGCTGCGCAACGTCGACCTGCGGCCCGATCCGGGCTTCGTGAAGGCGTTCGGGCACAACGGCTACTTCAAGTCACTCGAGGCGATCGTCCACTTCTACAACACGCGGGACGTGCTCCCGACGTGCGACCCGGCCGAGCACCCTGGGTGGGTCGAGGGGATCGACTGCTGGCCGGCGCCCGAATACCCGGAGAACGTGAACGACGCGGAGCTCGGCGACCTGAAGCTGACGCCGCACCAGGAGGCGGCGATCGTCGCCTTCCTGCGGACGCTGTCGGACGGGTACCTGCCGTAGCTCGAGCACAGGATGCCGGAGGGACCGGCGCTCGCGCGCCGGTCCCTCGCTATATGGCATCGCGCTCAGACCCGCACGCGCCACAGGAACCCGTCGGAATGCTCCTGGCTGCGGCCGGTGCCCGCGCCCGCGACGTACGCCGTGCCGGCGTCCGCGTCGACGCCGTCGCCCGACATCCACGTCCGGTCCTGGAGGAGGGTCTCCCAGAGGACCGCGCCGCCGGTCGTGAACCGTCTCAGGAACAGGTCGGATCCGTGGCGGTGGGTCCGGCTCCCGGCGACCGAGATGCCGGAGCGGTCGAACGCCACGTCCTGAGGGATCGCCGGGCGCTGTTCCGTCGCCCACGCACGCTGCCACTCGAGACGGCCGCCCGTCGTGAAGCCGGCCAGCCAGGCGCGGCCGACACGCTCCCCCCGCCAGATCTCGCCCGTCACCGCGAGGTGACCGCCGAGGAGGTCGACGGAGCGGGCCTCGTCCCGGTCGCGCTTCTGCTTGTCGTCGAGCACCCTGGTCCACACGACGTCACCGGAGATGTCGAGCCGCTGGAGCACGATGTCGTGCTCCGAGCGCTCGGGCTCGCTCCGGTCGGACTCGAGCTGGTGACGTCGGGACACCCAGCCGACGACGAACGCCGATCCGTGCGCGCTGACCGCGACATCGTTCGCAGCATCGATCGTCCGGCTGAGGAGCGGGGGCTCGAAATCCTTCACCCACGCTAGGGTGCCGTCGTAGCCGTACGCGCGCACCCAGCCGTCGTGCCAGAAGGACTCGCCGCAGCATCCGTGATCGAAGCCGGAGACCACCACGCGGCGGCCGCCGACGGCGATCCCGGAGATCGCGGTGGAGGTGCCGTCGCGCCAGTCCGGCGTGGCGCGTCGCCAGAGCAGCTCGCCGGACGAGCTGTACTTCCGGATGAACCAGGCGCCTCCCTCGTACCCGGCGACACACACGCCGCCCGCGAGGTAGACGGAGCCGCCGCCGATCGCGAGGTCCCTGCCGACGGCCCACGCGTCCTTCGGGCCCCATGCCCTCGTCCACAGGGTCGCGCCGGTGGGCGAGTACTTGCGGAGGATCATGTGCTCGTGTCGTGACCCGGTGACGTACACGTTGCCGTCGGGGTCCACGGCGACGGCACGGAGGAAGTTGCCGAAGGCGCGCTGCCACTCTGGCGCGGGGCCGGCGGGAGGGCGGGCCTCGACGCTCGAGGCGAACGGGGCCTCGAGCGCCGCGACGACGAGCAGTGCGGCGAACACGATGAGGAACGGGCGTCGGAGCATGGTTCCCCCTCTCGGGATCGGGCATGCGTATGACCGTGCGTGCGCGGGCGTGGGTCCCTCGCACAGAGAAGGTGTGGCGGCCGGTGTGGCTGGTGGGTAGGCTCGGCTGTCAGTGGGGCGCGAGCGCGACGTGGTGATCATCGGCGGGGGGCACAACGGCCTCGCGTGCGCCGCGTACCTGGCGAGGGCCGGCCTCGACGTCCTGGTGCTCGAGCGGCGTGACGTCCTCGGCGGCGCGGCGGCGACCGAGGAGGCCTGGCCCGGCTACTGGATCTCCAGCGCCTCGTACGTCGTGTCGCTCATGCCGCCCCAGATCGTCGACGAGCTCGAGCTGAAGCGTTTCGGCTACGAGGTCTCGATCATCACGCCCGACTACTTCGTGCCGTTCCCCGACGGCACCTCGCTCACGCTGTGGGGCGACGTGACGCGGGACGCCGCGAACATCGCACGGTTCTCGACGGCCGACGCCGAGGCCTACGCGCGGTTCGATCGCTACTTCGACCGGGTCGCGACCCTGCTCAAGGACCTGCTGTTCGTGGTGCCGCCCGATCTGCGGCTCTCCGACCTACCCGCGTGGGTGTGGACGGCGGGCAAGATGCGGTCCTGGACCGGCCGCGACATCGCCGAGATCGTCCGGCTGTTCACGATGAGCGCCGCCGACTTCCTGGACGAGTGGTTCGAGGACGACCGCGTGAAAGGGGCACTGGCGACGCAGGCGATCATCGGCGCGTGGTGCGGGCCGATGACGCCGGGCTCGGCCTACGTGCTGATGCACCACTGGATCGGCGAGATCGACGGCCACGCCGGCGCGTGGGGGTGGGTGAAGGGCGGCATGGGCGGCGTCTCGGCTGCGCTCGCGCGCTCCGCGCAGGCGGCCGGCGCCGAGATCCGGACCGGCGCCGAGGTGCAGCGCGTCGCGATCGCCGGCACCGGCCGGACCGTCGGCGTCGAGCTCGCCGACGGCTCCCTGGTCCGGGCCCGCCGAGTGGTCTCGAGCGCCCACCCGATCACCACGTACCTCGACCTGGTCGGCGAGGACCGGCTTCCGGCACAGGTCGTCCGCGACGTGAAGCGGTACCGGACGCGGAGCGGCTCGGTGAAGCTCAACGTCGCGCTCGGCGAGCTGCCGGCGTTCCCGAGCTGGGACCAGGAGGGCGACGTCCACCGGGGGCTCGCCGCGGTCTCGCCCTCGATCGAGTACCTCGAGCGCGCGTGGGACGACGCGAAGTACGGGCGGATGTCCGAGCAGCCGTACATCGAGGTGGTGTTCCCGACCGCGCACGAGCCCGAGGGCCTCGCGCCGCCGGGCAAGCACGTGATGCTCGGGTTCAGCCAGTACGGCCCCTACGAGCTCCGCGAGGGCTCGTGGGACGACGGCGGGCGCGAGGAGTACGCGCGCCGCGCGCTCGGGGCGCTCGGGGCGTTCGCGCCGAACCTGGAGTCCGCCGTCGAGGAGGTCGAGGTCCTCGCGCCGCGCGACATCGAGACCCGGTTCGGGCTGATCGGCGGCAACATCATGCAGGGCGAGCTCACGCCCGATCAGATGTTCAGCCTGCGCCCGATCCCCGGGTACGGCGACTACCGCTCGCCGGTCCCCGGCTTCTACCTGTGCGGCTCGGGCACGCATCCCGGCGGCGGCGTCATGGGCGTGCCCGGGCGGAACGCCGCGAAGGTGATCGTGCGCGACCATCGCCGGGGGCGCATCGTCGAGCGGCGGTAGGCTCCGGCCGTGAGCCGAGCGCTGCCTGCCGAACGGCGCCGCCGCATCCTCGAGCTCCTGCGCGAGCGCGGAGCGGTGCGCGCCTCGGACCTCGTGGCCGAGCTCGGGGTCTCCGAGATCACGGTCCGGCGCGACCTCGAGACGCTCGCCCACCGGGGGCTGCTCGAGCGCTCGCACGGCGGCGCCACGCTCCCGGGCGGTATCCCCGCCGTCGCCGCGGTACCCGAGCGCGCCGCCGCGAAGCGAGCGATCGGCCGCGCGGCTGCGGCGCTCGTGCGGGGGGGCGAGACCGTGTTCCTGAACGGCGGCTCGACGTCGCTCGAGGTGTTCCGGCACCTGGGCGTGCCGGCCACCGTCGTGACGAACAACGTGTTCGCGGCGCTCGAGCCGGCGGCTGGCGGGATCGAGCTGATCCTGCTCGGGGGGCACGTGCGGAGCGACCTCGGCGAGCGCACGGTGGTCGGGCCGTTCGCGACCGAGACCCTCCGCCGGACGTTCGCGACCCGTGCGGTGCTCGGCGTGGGCGGGGTGGCCCTGGGGGCCGGGCTCACCACGCCGCTCGCGTCGGAGGCCGAGATCGCGAGGCTGATGATCGAGCAGACGCGCGGACCGGTGGTGGTGGTCACGGACGTCTCGAAGCTCGGGGCGGTCTCGGACTTCGCCGTCGGACCGTTGGAGGCGATGAACGTCCTCGTCACGAACGGGGAGGTGGCCGAGCCCGAGCGATCGGTGCTCGACGAGGCCGGCGTCGAGATCGTCGTCGTCCCGGTCCGGGCGACCGGGAGCGGTCGTTCCTGAACGGTTCCGCACGCTCAGTGCCGGCTCAACCGATGCACGGATGTGACCGGTCTGAGAAGAACCGGTTGACACCGCGCCGCGTCGCCCTCACACTCGGGAGACGATGTTCGTCGAGACGAGCGCACGCAGGGCGACGCAGACCCTCGTACTTATCGTCTAGGCGCGCCCTGGGCCCGGTGAGGCCCGGGACGCGCCAGAAGCCCCTCGGATCCCCGAGGGGCTTTTCGTACCCCTCGTGACGGTTCGGCCCGCGGGCCCGCACGGAAGGAGCAGGAGATGCGGTACCAGTTCGAACGAGACGACCACCTGGTCGCGAGCGTGCTGTGGGAGGGGCCGGCGCAGGTGACCTTCGACGTCACCGACGCCGCCGACCGCCCGCAGTTCGAGCGCTTCTTCGGGGCCGAGGTGGTGTACATGGACGCCGGCTTCGACTTCGGCGGCGGCATGAGCGACGAGGGCCTGACCTCGCACCGGCGCGACTGGACTCCCTGGGAGTTCGAGCGCCAGGTCCGCAATCTCGCGCACAAGCTCGGCTGCACGGTGCGGCGCGTCGAGACCGGCCCGGTCGAGGAGCGGGTGGGCGCACGGTGAAGGTGACGGGCGCGCAGGCGCTGTTCAAGGCCCTCGAAGGCGAGGGCGTCGAGGTCGCCTTCGGCATCCCCGGCGGCGCGATCCTGCCCGCGTACGATCCGCTGCTCGACTCGAAGGTGCGCCACGTGCTGTGCCGGCACGAGCAGGGCGCCGGCCATGCGGCCGAGGGCTACGCGTGGGCCACCGGCAAGGTCGGCGTCGCGATCGCCACCTCGGGGCCCGGCGGCTGCAACCTGGTCACGCCGCTCGCGGACGCGAAGATGGACTCGGTCCCGATGGTCGCGATCACCGGCCAGGTCCCGACGCCGGTCGTCGGGAACGACGCCTTCCAGGAGGCCGACATCACCGGGATCACGCTGCCGGTCACGAAGCACAACTTCCTCGTGAAGGACGCGAACGACCTGGCGCAAACGATCCGCGAGGCCTTCCACATCGCCTCGACGGGCCGGCCCGGGCCCGTGCTCGTGGACATCCCGAAGGACGTCCAGCTGCAGGAGATCACGTGGTCGTGGCCGGACGGCGTCGAGCTCCGCGGCTACAAGCCGACCACGAAGGGCAACCAGAAACAGGTCCGGACCGCGGTGAGGATGATCATGGAGTCCAAGCGGCCGGTGCTGTACGTCGGCGGGGGGGTCATCAAGGCCGACGCGGCGCGGGAGCTGCACCGGCTCGCGGTCGACGGGCGGCTGCCGGTCGTCACGACGCTCATGGCCCGGGGCGCGTTCCCCGACGACCACGAGCTCGCGCTCGGCATGCCGGGGATGCACGGCGGCTACCCGGCGGTCACGGCGATGCAGAAGGCGGACCTGCTCGTGGCGCTCGGCGCCCGGTTCGACGACCGGGTGACCGGGCAGCTCTCGACGTTCGCGCCCGAGGCGAAGGTGATCCACGTCGACATCGACCCGGCCGAGATCGGGAAGAACCGGGCGGTCGACGTGCCGATCGTCGGCGACGTGAGGGACGTCATCGCGAAGCTCCACGCGGAGCTGAGGCACCGGCAGGAAGAGGCGGGAGGCGTCCCCGAGCGCGGCCACTGGCTGAAGACGCTCAAGGGCTGGAAGAAGGAGCATCCGTACCGCTACGAGCAGCCGGCCGACGGCCCGCTGAAGCCGCAGTTCGCGATCGAGCGCCTGTACGAGCACGCGAAGGACTCGATCGTGGTCTCGGGCGTCGGGCAGCACCAGATGTGGGCGAGCCAGTTCTGGCGATTCAGCGAGCCGCGCACGTGGATCAACTCCGGCGGCCTCGGCACGATGGGGTTCGCGGTGCCGGCGGCGCTCGGCGCGGCGGCCGGCAGGCCCGACCGACGCGTGATCGCGATCGACGGCGACGGATGCTTCCAGATGACGGCGCAGGAGCTCGCGACGTCGACGACCGAAGGCATCCCGTTCGTGACGGCGATCATCAACAACGCGCACCTCGGGATGGTCCGGCAGTGGCAGGAGCTCTTCTACGGAGAGCGCTACTCGCAGGTGTACCTCAGCCACGAGGTGCCGGACTACGCGAAGCTCGCCGAGGCGTACGGCTGCGTCGGCCTCCGGGCCGAGCACCCCGACGAGGTCGACGCGGTGATCGAGAAGGCGCTGTCGGTGACCGACCGCAGCGTCGTGATCGACTTCCGCTGCGACCCGGGCGAGATGGTGTTCCCGATGGTCCCCGCGGGCGCGAGCAACGACGACATCATCCTCGGCCCCGAGGGGCTGAAGCCCGTCAACGACCCCGCGGAGGCACCGGTCGCATGAACGGGAAGACGCTGCACACGATCTCGGTCCTCGTCGAGGACAAGCCCGGCGTCCTCACGCGCGTGGCAGGCCTGTTCGCCGCGCGCGGCTTCAACATCGATTCGCTCGCGGTCGGGCCCACGTCCGAGGACGGCCTGTCCCGGATGACGATCGTCGTCCAGGTGGAGAACAAGCCGCTCGAGCAGATCACGAAGCAGCTCAACAAGCTGATCAACGTGATCAAGATCCTCGAGCACGAGCCGGGGGATGCCGTCGAGCGCGAGCTGATGCTCGTGAAGGTGCGGGCCGAGGGCGGGGCCCGTGCCCGCGTGCTCGAGATCTGCGACGTGTTCCGCGTCCGCGTGCTCGACGTCACCCACCGGACGCTCACGATCGAGGCGACCGGCACGCCGGACAAGCTCGAGGCGCTCCTCGCGCTGCTCACGGACTTCGGCATCGTGGAGCTCTCGCGGACCGGACGGATCGCGCTGGCGCGGGGCGATCTCGGCATCAAGGACCGCGGCCGGCGCATGAAGATCGCCGCCGTCGGCGGCGAGGAGTGGACCGGCGGCGGCGTCTAGGCGGACGACATCCGGATCGGCCCGCCCGCGGGCCGTGGGAAAGGACGGATCGATGGCGAAGATCTACCACGAGCAGGACACGGACCGAGCGGCCCTCCAGGGTCAGGCGATCGCGGTCCTCGGGTTCGGGAGCCAGGGGCACGCCCACGCGCAGAACCTGCGCGATTCCGGGTTCGACGTCCGCGTCGGCCTGCGGGAGGGCTCGAGCAGCCGTGGCGTGGCCGAGGAGGCCGGGCTCCGCGTCCTGCCGACCGCCGAGGCCGTCGCCGAGGCCAACGTCGCGATGGTCCTGCTCCCCGACACCGCGCACGCCAGGGTCTACGCCGAGGACATCGCGCCGAACCTGAAGGCCGGCGACATGCTGATGTTCGCGCACGGCTTCTCGATCCACTTCGGCACGGTGACGCCGCCGGCCGACGTCGACGTGACGATGATCGCCCCGAAGGGGCCGGGACACCTGGTCCGCCGCACGTACGAGCAGGGCATCGGCACGCCGGCGCTCGTCGCGGTGCAGCGGGACGCCACGGGCACCGCGCTCGCGCGGGCCCTCGCGTACGGCGCGGGCATCGGCGCCGCGCGAGCCGGGATCATCCAGACCACCTTCCAGGAGGAGACCGAGACCGACCTGTTCGGGGAGCAGACCGTCCTGTGCGGCGGCGTGTCCGAGCTGGTCCAGGCCGGGTTCGAGACCCTCGTCGAGGCCGGGTACCAGCCCGAGATCGCGTACTTCGAGTGCCTCCACGAGTTGAAGCTCATCGTCGACCTCGTGTACGAGGGCGGGCTGTCGTGGATGCGGTACTCGGTCTCCGACACCGCCGAGTGGGGCGACTACCAGAGCGGACCGCGCGTGATCGACGCGTCGGTCCGCGACCGGATGCGCCAGGTCCTGGGCGAGATCCAGAGCGGCGCCTTCGCGAAGGAGTGGATCGGGGAGGCCGAGGCCGGCTTCCCCCACTTCCTCGCGATGCGTCGCGAGGCGCGCGCCGCCCAGGTCGAGCGGGTGGGGCGCGACCTGCGCCGGATGATGCCCTGGCTGGACTCCGAGAAGAAGGTGGCCCCGGAATGAGCGATGACCACGTACGCATCTTCGACACGACGCTCCGCGACGGCGAGCAGGCCCCCGGCATCGCGCTGACCGGGTCCGAGAAGGTCGAGATCGCCGAGCAGCTCGCCCGCCTCGACGTCGACATCCTCGAGGCGGGGTTCCCGATCAGCAGCGAGGGGGAGTTCGAGGCGGTGCGCGAGATCGCCTCGAGCGTCCGCGGCCCCGTGATCGCGGCGCTGGCGCGCGTGACCCCCGGCGACATCGACCGCGCGGCCGAGGCCCTCAAGGGCGCCGAGCGGTGGCGGATCCACACGTTCATCTCGACGAGCGACATCCACATGACGGACATGCTGCGGATGAGCCACGCGCAGGTCCTCGACGCGATCCGCGAGGGTGTGAAGCTCGCGGTGGGGTACACCGACGACGTCGAGTTCAGCGCCCAGGACGCCACCCGCACCGAGCTCGACTTCCTGCTCGAGTGCTTCAAGGTGGCGGTCGACGCCGGCGCGACGACGATCAACGTCCCCGACACGGTGGGGTATGCGATGCCGCACGAGTTCGGCGAGCTCGTTCGCACCGTGCGCGAGACGGTCCCGGACCACGTCGTGATCTCCACGCATTGCCACAACGACCTCGGGCTCGCGGTCGCGAACTCGCTCGCCGGGATCGTGAACGGCGCGCGTCAGATCGAGGTGGCCGTGAACGGGATCGGCGAGCGCGCGGGGAACTGCTCGCTCGAGGAGGTCGCGATGATCGTGCGCACGCGCGGCCAGGCGCTCGGCGTCTCGCACCGGCTGAACGTCCGGGAGATCGTCCGGACCTCGCGCCTGGTCTCGAGCCTCACCGGCTACAGCGTGCAGCCGAACAAGGCGGTCGTCGGCGCCAGCGCGTTCGCGCACGAGAGCGGGATCCACCAGCACGGCGTCCTGAGCAACGCCGCGACGTACGAGATCATGGACCCGCTCGAGATCGGGCTCGAGGGCAACCGCCTCGTGCTCGGCAAGCACTCGGGGCGGCACGCGTTCGGGGACGCGCTCGCGAAGCTCGGCATCACGCTCGAGGGCGAGCGCCTGAACCGCGCCTTCGCCCGGTTCAAGGAGCTGGCCGACCGCAAGATCCAGCTCACCGACCAGGACCTCGAGGCGATCGTCGCCGAGGAGCTCGGGTCGGGGGACGAGGACGTCTTCGTGCTCGAGTCGGTGGTCGTCGGCGGCGGCACGCACCTCGAGCCGCGCGCGACCGTGCATCTACGGCGCGGCGAGGAGGTCGTGCAGGAGTCGGCGCTCGGCGACGGGCTGATCGATGCCGCGATGGGGGCGATCCAGCGCGCCGCGGGGGTCGAGGCGCGGCTCGTCTCGTTCAACGTCTCGAGCGTGACCGGCGGCTCGGACGCGCTCGGCGACGTCGTCGTCCAGCTGGACGTCGAGGGCCGGCGGGTGACGGGCCGCGGCGTCGCGACGGACGTCGTCGAGGCGAGCGCCCGCGCGTACCTGGCGGCGATCAACCGGGCCCTGCAGGTCCGCACCGCTGACGCCGAGGACGAGGACGAGGACGTCGCACCGTGAGCCACGACACGGGTCCGGCCGGGCGGCCGTACCGGATCGGCGTCATCCCGGGCGACGGCACCGGCCCCGAGGTGGTCCGCGAGGGCCTCAAGGTGCTCGAGGCCGTCCGGATGGCGGAGGGGTTCGCCGTCGAGCTCGAGACGTTCGATCTCGGCGCCGAGCGCTACCTGCGGACCGGCGACGTCCTGCCGGACGAGGACCTCGAGCGGCTCCGGGGGATGGACGCGATCTTCCTGGGCGCGGTGGGCGACCCTCGCGTCAGGCCCGGCGTGCTGGAGCGCGACCTCCTGCTGCGCCTGCGGTTCGAGCTCGATCAGTACGTGAACCTGCGACCCGTGGTCCGCTACCCGGGCGTGACGACGCTCGTCCCGAGCCACACCGAGGACGACGTCAACTTCGTGGTCGTCCGCGAGAACTCGGAGGGGCTGTACTCGGGCGCCGGCGGCTTCCACCGGAAGGGCACGCCGTTCGAGGTCGCGGTCCAGGAGTCGGTCAACACGCGGCACGGCGTCGAGCGGATCGTGCGGTACGCGTTCGAGGTCGCGCGGAACCGGCGCCAACACCTCACGCTCGTCCACAAGACCAACGTGCTGACGTTCGCGGGCGACCTGTACCATCGCGTCGTCGACGAGGTCGCGCGCGAGTACCCGGACGTGAGGACGGACTACGTCCACGTGGACGCGGCGTGCATCTACTTCCTGGATCAGCCGAGCCGGTTCGACGTGATCGTGACCGACAACATGTTCGGCGACATCATCACGGACCTCGGCGCGATGATCCAGGGCGGCATGGGCGTCGCGGCGGGCGGCAACATCAACCCCGACGGCGTGTCGATGTTCGAGCCGATCGGCGGCACGGCGCCGAGCGAGACCGGGAGGGGGACGATCAACCCCCTCGCCGCGATCGGCGCGATGCAGATGCTCCTCCAGGTCCTCGGCGAGGAGGCGGCCGGGGACGCCGTGTACGCCGGGGTGACGTACGCGACGCAACGGATGAAGTCGATGCGGGCCGGGGAGATGGGCTACACGACGTCGGAGGTCGGCGACCTCGTCGTCGAGGGGGCGACGGCATGACGGTCCGTGCCGAGCTCTACGACACGACGCTCCGCGACGGCGCCCAGCGCGCCGGGCTCTCGTACTCGATCGAGGATCGGTTGCGGATCCTCCACAAGGTGGACCAGCTCGGCGTCCCGTACATCGAGGGAGGGTGGCCGGGGGCGAACCCGCGCGACTCCGAGTTCTTCCGCCTCGCGACGAAGGAGACGCTCGAGCACGCCACGCTCACGTCCTTCGGCATGACGCGGAAGGCGATCGAGCGCGCTGAGGACAGCCCGGTGCTGCGCGAGCTCCTCGACACGGGAACCGAGGTCGTGTGCCTCGTCGGCAAGGCGTGGGACCTGCACGTCACCGACGCGATCCGGACGGAGCTCCGCGAGGGCGTCGCGATGGTTCGGGACTCGATCGCGTTCCTGCGGCGCGAGGGCCGGCGCGTGTTCTTCGACGCCGAGCACTTCTTCGACGGCTACCTGGCGAACCACGGGTTCGCGATGTCGGTGCTCGAGGCGGCGGAGGAGGCCGGCGCCGAGCGCCTCGTCCTGTGCGACACGAACGGCGGCATGCTCCCCGCGGACATCGCGAGGATCGTGCCCGAGGTGCGCGCGCGGGTCGGCGTGCCGCTCGGCGTCCACGTCCACAACGACGCCGGGTGCGCGGTCGCGAACTCGATCGTCGCGATCGAGCGGGGGGCGCTGCAGGTCCAGGGCACGATCAACGGCTACGGCGAGCGCACCGGGAACGCCGACCTGATCCCGATCGCCGCGAACCTCGTGCTGAAGATGGGCGTGGAGTGCCTGCCGACGGGCTCGGTCGAGCGCCTCACCGAGGTCGCGCACTACGTGGCGGAGGTCGCGAACCTCACCCCCGACTCGCACCAGCCGTACGCGGGCCGGTACGCGTTCACGCACAAGGCCGGCCTGCACACGAGCGGCGTCTCCCGGTTCACGCAGGCCTATGAACACGTCTCGCCCGACGCCGTCGGCAACCGACGGGGCGTCGCGACGAGCGACCTCGGCGGCGCGTCCACGGTCCGGATGAAGGCGGGCGAGCTCGGGGTCGATCTCCCGGAGGAGGCCGTAGCGCGCGTCGTCCAGGAGGTGAAGGATCGCGAGGCCCGCGGGTACACGTTCGAGGTCGCGGACGCCTCGCTCGAGCTGCTGATGCGGCGGGGTGCCGGCTGGCGTCAGCCGTTCTTCACGGTCGACTCGTACCGCGTGCACGTCGAGGAGCGGGTGGCCGACGACGAGCCACCGCTCGCGGAGGCCACCGTGAAGGTCGTGACCCGCGGCACGCGCCACATCGAGAGCGCCGAGGGCCACGGCCCCGTGGGCGCGCTCGACAACGCGCTCCGCAAGGCGCTCACGAACGACTACCCCGAGCTGCGGCACATCACGCTCGAGGACTTCCGCGTCCGCGTCCTGGACGAGACCCACGGAACCGGGGCCGTGGTCCGCGTGCTGATCGACACCTCGAACGGCCAGCGCGAGTGGACCACCGTCGGCGTCAGCGAGAACATCATCGAGGCCTCGTGGGAGGCGCTCGTCGACGGGTACCTGTACGGCCTGCTCCACCCCCGCGAGGCCGAGGCCTGAGCCGCTCGCGTCGGGCGCTCGGCGCTCGGGCGGTATCCTGCGGCGCATGACCGTCCGGATCCGCGAGGCCGAGCCGAAGGACGCCGAGGCGATCGCCGGCATCCACGTTCGCTCCTGGCAGACGGCGTACCGAGGGCTGCTCACGGACGGATACCTCGACGGGCTCTCGGTGGAGGACCGGCTCGAGCAGCACCGCGGGGCGCTCTCGGCGCCGGGGGAACACCGGACGTGGGTCGCCGAGGAGGGCGGCAGGGTCGTGGGCTTCGCCGTCACCGGGCCCAGCCAGGACGCCGACGCCGACCAGCAGACGGGGGAGCTCTACGCCGTCTACCTGGAGCCCGACCGCTTCGGGCACGGCATCGGCAAGCGACTCTCCGATCACGCCGTCCGCGACCTGCGCGAGCGCGGGTTCACGACCGCGACGCTCTGGGTGCTCGAGACGAACGAGGGCGCACGCCGGTTCTACGAGCGCGAGGGCTGGACCCCCGACGGGCTCACGACGACCGAACGCGTGGATTGCGAGATGCGCCCGACGCTCCGGTACCGCACGTCCCTCGACTGAGGCGGCGACCCGCGGACCGGAGCCCTACTTGTCCTTGTCCTTGCCCTTCGGGTGGTCCGGGTGATCCGGGTGCTCCGGATGGTTCGGGTGCTCCGGGTGATCCGGGTGCTCGGGATGCTCCGGGTGGTCTGGGTGATCCGGGTGATCCGGGTGATCCGGGTGCTCGGGGTGATCGGGCTTGTCCGGCTCGTCGGGATCCGGCTCGTCGGGATCCGGCTCGTCGGGATCCGGCTCGTTCCCGTTCCCGTTCCCGTTGCCGTTGCCGTTGCCGTTCCCGCCCTCATCCCCGTTCCCGCCCTCATCCCCGCTGCCGCTGCCGCTGCCGTCGCCGCCACCTTCGTCCGTCACGTCGGTCACGACGATGACCGGCGGCGTGTCATCGGGCCCCGAAGGCTCCTGGACCACCGGGTACAGGTCTCTCAGCGCGCGGGCCAGGTCGAGGTTCACCGAGGGCGGCAGCGTCGGGGCGAGCGGCAGCAGGAGCGCGTTCAGCTGCGCGACGAGGTCGGAGAGGTCGGAGACGTCCGCGCCTGCGGCGCGCGCGCGATCCACCAGAGCCCGGAGCTGCTCGGCCACCGGGATGGCGGCGTCGTAGTTGCCGCTCTCGAGCCGCGCCACCAGCTCACCCAGCGACGTCTCGGCCTCCTGGAGCAGAGCCGCCGGCGACTCGGTCGTCGGGCCCTCCGCGAGCACGCCCGAGTCACCCGCCGGCAGGTTGGCGTCGATGGCCGTGACCGAGCCCCAGATCACGAGCAGGAAGCCGGCCGCGATGGCCACGAGCCGGTACCAGTCGCGCCCGGGCGCAGCCTCCGCGGGCGGAGCCTCGGCGGCGGTCGCGGTCGCGATCGCGGCCCCGGCGGCCGCACCGGCCGCGGCCGCGCCCACGAGGACCGGTCGGAACGGCTCCGCGAACAGCCGGCGCAGGAGCGAGGTGACGGCGGACAGCCCGACGCCCTTCGTCAGGTACCCGTCGGCGCCCACGGGAGGCGTTCCCTCGCCCAGCGTGACGGCCGTGAACGCCACCACGCGGATGTCCGGGGACGCGGCGCGGATCCGGTCGATGCTGAGACCCCGCCGGGTGAGGTCCTCGTCGAGCAGGACGGCGTCCGGGCGGCCCGCGAGGATCGCGGGGAGCACGACCTCCGGGTCCATCACGTCGCCGACGACCTCGTACCCGTCGTCCTCGAGGAAACGGCGCACGAGCGCGCGCTTGACGTAGACGTTGCCCGCGATGAGGACGCTGATCCGTCCCGCAGGCGTCACCATCGTCACTCCGTCTCCTCAGTCAGGGCCACGAGGGCGGAGTCTTCCGCCTGCGGGCCATCCTCCCACGAACAGGGGAAGTACGCTCCAGCACGGGCCTCGCGACCCGCACGCATGAAGCATACGCGCTCCTCTCGACTCCCCGTGGGAGCCCCCGGCCTAGGAGGAGAGCTCCACATCGCGGTTCGCCAAGGTCCGACGGGTCGCCAGCAGGTCGTCGATCCCGTCCATCGTGAGGGGCCTCGCGAAGTAGAAGCCCTGCCCCAGGTCGCAGTGGAGCGCTAGCAGCTGCTCCAGCTGGTCGGCACGCTCGATGCCCTCGGCCACGGGGCGGAGATCCAGGTCGGCGGCGAGCTTGATGATCGTGGCCGTAAGGGCGGACTTCCGGGGGTCCGTGTTCACGGCGTCGATGAAGGACTTGTCGACCTTCAGGATGTCCACGGGGAACTGCTGGATGTAGTTGAGCGACGAGTACCCGGTGCCGAAGTCGTCGACCGCCAGTCGCACGCCGATCTCCTTCAGCTCGGTGAGGCGCTGCACCGACAGCTCGACGTCCTGCATCATGACGCTCTCGGTGATCTCGAGGACGAGGCTGCTCGGCGCGAGGCCCGACTGCATCAGCGCCTCGGCCACGTCGGCCACGATCTCCGGGCGCTGGAGCTGCCGCGCCGACAGGTTCACGGCCATGTGCAGCGGCGGGTAGACGGGGTAGCGCTCCTGGAGCGCCCGCGCCTGCCGTGTCGCCTCGAGCAGCACCCAGTCGCCGATCGGGACGATGAGCCCGGATTCCTCCGCGAGCGGGATGAAGTCCATCGGCGGGACGAGGCCCCGGCGGGGGTGCTGCCAGCGCAACAGCGCCTCGAGACCGCTGATCTCGCCCGTCTCGAGCTCGATCACCGGCTGGTAGTGCAGGACGAACTCGCCGTTGTCGAGCGCCCGCTGCAGGTCCGCCTTGAGCTCCAGCCGCTTCAGGGCCGTGTCGTGCATCGCCGGCTCGAAGATCTGGTAGCGGTTCTTGCCGGACTCCTTCGCCATGTACATCGCGACGTCGGCGTTGCGCATCAGCTCCTCGGCGCTCGCGATCCCATCGCGGTCCCGATCCGCGGTCGCGATGCCGATGCTCGCGCGGCAGAAGACCTGCGTGTCGCCCAGGTGGAACGGGCCCTCGAGCGTCTCGAGGATCCGCGCGGCGACGTCGGCCGCGCCCAGGCCCTCGCCGCCGTCCTCGAGCAGGATCGCGAACTCGTCGCCCCCCAGACGGGCGGCCGTGTCGGCCGCGCGCAGGCAGTGCCGCAGGCGCTCGCCGACCTCGGCCAGCATCCGGTCGCCGGCGGCGTGACCGAGCGAGTCGTTGATCGTCTTGAAGTCGTCGAGGTCCATGAACAGGATCGAGACCGGCCGGTCGTCCCGGATCTGCCGCTCGAGGGCGTGCTCGACGCGGTCCCGGAACAACGCGCGGTTCGCGAGACCCGTCGTCGTGTCGTGGAAGGCCTGGTGCTCGAGCTGCTCCTCGAACGCCTTGCGCTCGGACACGTCGCGGGTGTTGAGCACGATCCCTCGAACGTTCGGGTCCTGCAGCAGGTTGGTGCGGAGCGTCTCGACGTGGACCCAGAACCCCTCCCGGTGCCGCAGACGGAACTCGGTGAGCCCCGGATGCGTGTCGCCCTCGACGCCGCCGTTCACGAGGAACTGCAGCACGCTCGCCTTGTCCTCGGGATGGACGATCGCCGTGAGCTGCGTTCGGTCGAGCTCGGCCGGCTCGTAGCCGAGCACGCGCTCAACCGAGGGGCTCACCCACCGCACGGTCGAGTCGGCGTCGATCACCGTCACGACGTCGGACGAGTGCTGGACGAGCGAGGCGAACCGGGCCTCGCTCTGTCGCCGAGTGAGGTCCTCCGTGAGCGCCGCCGTCCGCTCGACCGTCCGGAACAGCCCCGAGACCCGGAGCGCCACGATGACGAAGAGCGTGCATGTCGCGATCGTGAGCGCCCCCGCGTGCGTGGGCTCCTCGAGGACCTGCTGCACGGCGCCGACGGCCTGGGGGACCAGCGCGGCGGCGGCGACCGCGAGCAGCCGCGTGCGCGCGATCGCCGCACCGCCGTCTGTCGAGATCCGCACCCCGAGCACGATCGCGAGGGACACGGCGATCGCGAGGATGTCGTAGCGCCAGTCCTGCCGCGCATGGGGGATCGAGAGGTACGCGATAAGCGCGCCCACGCCGACGAGAACGAACACGAGCGAAGCTCGCCCCTTCATGCGTTCGATATCGACCGTAGGGAAGGACGACCTTAGGTACGGGGCGTGGGGCGACCGGGGGATACCTCATGGGGCATCCGGACCCCTCCGTATGACACGCGACCGGTTCTCGCAGGTCAGGTGCCGGCTCGGTGCTCCTCGAGCAGCGGTCGGCGGGTCCGGTCGTGCTGGAGCTGGAACCGCTCGTCGAGCTCGCCGAGCACGTCGCAGAGCAGGTCGACCTCGTCGTCCCCGTTCGCGGCCGTGACCTGGATCCGGAAGCCGACCTCGTCCTTCGGGACCAGCGGATACGCGGCCATCGTCACGTAGACGCCGCGCTCGAACAGGTACCGCCCCGCGGGGTCCAGGTCCTCGGGGCGCGCGAGCGGGATCTGGACGAGCGGGAACCCGGAGCGGTTCGGGGTCGACACGCCGAGCTCGCGCAGCCGGTCCAGGATGCGCTGCGTCTTCCGGTAGGCCTCGTAGCGGTTGAGGTCCCCGCGCTTGTCGTTCACGGTGAGGCCGACGAGCGCCGTGGCGAGCGACGCCACCGGCGACGGGCCCGAGTACAGGTACGGGGGCGCGGCCACCTTGAGCGCGTCCTTGAGCCCGCTCGGCAGCGCGATGAACGAGAGCATCGACGAGAACGCGTGGGAGAACCCCGCGACGAGGACCACGCTGTCGTACGTCTCGCCCTGATGGCGGACGACCCCGTTGCCACGCTTGCCCCACTCGCAGAGCTCGTCCGTGCCCCGCTCGCCGATCACGCCGAACCCGTGCGCGTCGTCGAGGTAGAGCAGGGCCTCGTGCTCGCGCGCGAGGCGGGCGAGCTCGCGGACGTCCGGCGCGTTGCCGGTCATCGAGTTCACGCCGTCGATCGCGATGAGCCGGGGCCTCACCGTGCTCGCACGCAGGAGGTCCTCGAGGTGCTCGTGGTCGTTGTGGCGGAACCGCTGGATGCTCGCGCCGTGACCGCGGGCGATCATCGCGCCGTCGTAGAGCGTCTTGTGGGCGCGGCCGTCCAGGAAGATCGCGCCGTCGCCGGCGAGCAGCGGGATGACCGAGAGGTGGATGAGCGTCGTGGTCGGGAGCACGAGCGCGTCCTCCGTGCCGACGAGCTCGGCCACCGCCTCCTCGATCCGCCGGTACAGGACCGGGCTGCCGAGCATCCGGGCCCAGCCGGGCTGCGTCCCCCACGTCGCCACGTACTCGGGGACCGAGGCGGCGATCTCCCGGTCCAGGTCGAACCCGAGGTAGTTCGAGGATGCGAAGTCCGCGAGCCACCGATCGCCGATCCGGATCCGACGGCCGACCTGCTCGTCGATCTCGGCGTCGAGCATCGGGTGGGAGGCGCGGAGCCGGCCGAGCTCGGCGACCTGCGCCATCCATCGCGACAGCCAGGCGTCGGTCCGCCTGCGCCGCGGCCGGTCGGGCGCCGAGGGCGACGCGCCGGCGGTCTCGGGCGGCGGCGGGGCGTCGACGGGTACGGCGGACTCGGCCGCCCCTTCGGCAGGGTCGGGTGTCGGCATGCCTATCGCATCGGCGGAGCCGAGAGTGCGCTTGAGGAGGCCGGCCTCACCCGGCCGGCGGACGGTCGATCGGTCGATCGGCGGCGCGCGCCGCGGTGGTGGGGAGCCAGCCCGGGCGCCGAGCCTCGAACGCCGTCACCGCGTCCTCGTGCCGGAGCGTGATGCCGATGTCGTCGAGTCCCTCGAGCAGGCGCCAGCGCGTGAAGTCGTCGATCTCGAACGGTGCGGTCACGCCCGCGCCGGTCACGCGCCTGGCCTCGAGGTCGACGGTCAGCTCGGTCGAGGGGTCGGTGAGCACCGCGTCCATCAGCTCGCGCACGGTCGGCGTGGGCAGGGCGACGGGCAGCAGCCCGACCTTCGTGCAGTTCGTGCGGAAGATGTCGGCGAACGACGGGGCGACGATCGCGCGGAAGCCGTGATCCTCGAGCGCCCAGACGGCGTGCTCGCGGCTCGAGCCGCTGCCGAAGTTCGGACCGGCGAGCAGGATCGTGGCGCCACGCGCCTCTGGGCGGTTGAGGACGAAGTCCGGGTCCTTGCGCCACTCGGCGAACAGGAACGGGCCGAAGCCCGTGCGCTCGACGCGCCGCAGGTGCTCGGCCGGCACGATCTGGTCGGTGTCGACGTCGACGCGGTCGAGCACGACCGCTCGCCCGGTGTGGACGCGGAAGGCCTGCATCACAGGTCCTCCGGGGTGCAGAAGTGCCCGGCGACCGCGGTCGCGGCCGCCACCGCGGGCGAGACCAGGTGCGTGCGTCCGCCGCGGCCCTGACGCCCCTCGAAGTTGCGGTTGCTCGTCGAGGCGCTGCGCTCGCCGGGCGCGAGCCGGTCGGGGTTCATCCCCAGGCACATCGAGCAGCCGGCGTCGCGCCACTCGAACCCGGCCTCGACGAAGATCCGGTCGAGGCCTTCCTCCTCGGCCTGGCGCTTCACGAGCATCGATCCGGGGACGACCATCGCGCGGAGCCCCTCGCGGACCGTTCGACCGCGCACGATGCCGGCCGCCTCCCGCAGGTCCGAGAGCCGCGAGTTCGTGCACGAGCCGATGAAGACCGTGTCGGGACGGATCTCCCGGATCGGCGTCCCGGGACGCAGGTCCATGTACGCGAGAGCGCGCTCGGAGGCCTCGTCGGTGGGCTCGGGCACGACGTCGTCGATCGTGACGGTCTGCCCCGGGTTCGTCCCCCAGGACACGTACGGCCGCAGATCGGCGGCGTCGATGCGCACCTCCCGGTCGAAGGTCGCGTCGTCGTCGGTGACGAGCGTCCGCCACTCGTCGAGGGCGCGCTCCAGAGCGGCGCCGCTCGGCGCGTGCGGACGTCCCTCGAGGTACGAGAACGTCGTGTCGTCGGGGGCAACGAGCCCGGCGCGCGCCCCCGCCTCGATCGACATGTTGCAGACGGTCATCCGCCCCTCCATCGAGAGCGAGCGGATCGCCGAGCCCCGGTACTCGAGGACGTGGCCGACCCCGCCGTGCGTGCCGATCCGCGCGATGATGCCCAGGATCACGTCCTTGGCCGAGACGCCGTGCGGCAGGTCGCCCTCGACCGTGATGGCCATCGTCCGGGGGCGCGTCTGCGGCAGCGTCTGCGTCGCGAGGACGTGCTCCACCTCCGAGGTCCCGATGCCGAACGCGAGCGCGCCGAAGGCCCCGTGGGTGCTCGTGTGCGAGTCGCCGCAGACGATCACGAGCCCGGGCTGGGTGAGGCCCATCTGCGGCCCGATCACGTGGACGATGCCCTGACCGAGATCGCCGGTCGGGAACAGGCGGATCCCGAACTCCTCACAGTTGCGGCGCAGGGCGTCCATCTGCCGGCTCGAGACCGGATCCTGCGGGCCGGCGATCGTGGGGACGTTGTGGTCCATCGTCGCGAGCGTCAGGTCGGGCCGGCGCACGGCGCGACCCGCGAGGCGGAGGCCGTCGAACGCCTGGGGGCTCGTCACCTCGTGGACCAGGTGGAGGTCGACGTACAGGAGGTCGGGCTCGCCCTCCGCGCGGCGGACGACGTGCCGCTCCCACACCCTCTCTGCGAGCGTCGACGACATGCGCGTCATCGTGGCACGGGCGCCGGCGGTCGTCCAGCCGAGTTCCATATATCGGGACGGCATGCCATGATGTGGACATGCCATCGAGCCGCCGGAACCTCGCCTCGATCGACACCGGCGTCGGGACGCTCGACCGCGCCATGGCCGTCGTCGGCGCCGTCGAGGCCGGCGCTCGAACGTTCACCGCGGTAGCGCTGGCGACCGGGCTCCCGCGCTCGACGGCCCATCGACTGCTCAGGGCGCTCGAGACGCACGGGCTCCTGGCGCTCGAGCCGGGGGTCGGGTACCGGCTCGGGCCTCGGCTCCTCCAGCTCGGCGCAGCTGCGCGGCGCGAGGCGCCGCTCCGGGACCTCGCGCATCCCGTGCTCGAGCGGCTCGCCGAGGAGACGGGCGAAAGCGCGCAGCTGTACGTGCGCATGGAGGACGTGCGCGTGTGCGTCGACGCCGTCGAATCTCGCAACGAGCTCCGGACGATCGTGCCGGTCGGCGCGGCCCTGCCGCTGTCCGCGGGGTCGGCGGCGAAGGTCTTCCTCGCGTGGGATCCGCATCGGGTGCGGCAGATCCGGCGCGCGACCGACCCGGATCGGTTCGCGCGCGACGTGAGCCACGTGCGCGGGCGCGGATGGGCCTCGAGCGCCGGGGAGCGCGAGGCCGGGGTTGGCTCGGTGAGCGCGCCGGTCGTGGGCGCCGGCGACCGCCTCGTCGCCGTGGTCTCGGTCTCCGGGCCGTCGGCCAGGATGGGACGCGGCGGCGCGCGGCGCTACGTCCCGGCGGTGGAACGGGCCGCCCGTGACATCGAGGCGGCGCTCGGCGTTCGGCCGTGGCCGACGTAGGCACCCGCGATGAGTTCCGCTCCGCCGGGTCGTCCTATCCTGCGGTGGGCTCGACCCCGAGCCATCGACCCGAGCCACGGACGCCGGAAGGAGACGAGCGATGCGGAAGCTGATCGTGAGCACCTTCTTGACCCTCGACGGGGTCATGCAGGCTCCCGGTGGACCCGAAGAGGACGACAGCGGCGGCTTCGCGCACGGCGGCTGGTCGGTGCCCTACTGGGACGACCTCGTGGACCGGTTCATGACCGAGACGATGGGCCAGCCGTTCGACCTCGTGCTCGGACGCAGGACCTACGACATCTTCGCCGCGTACTGGCCGCACGCCCCGGAGGAGGCCGGCGCCAAGCCGCTCAACGACGCCACCAAGTACGTGGCCTCGCGCGGTCGTCCAAGCTTGGAGTGGAGCAACTCGGTCCTGATCGAGGGGGACGTGGGCGAAGCCGTCGCGGCGCTCAAGCGGGAGGACGGACCCGAGCTGCAGGTCCACGGCAGCGCGGATCTGCTCCAGACGCTGCTCCGCCACGGCCTCGTGGACCGGTTCCGTCTGCTGGTCTTCCCCGTCGTCGTCGGGTCCGGCAAGCGCCTGTTCGCCGACGGGACGATCCCCTCCGCGCTGAGGCTCGTCGACAGCACGGTCTCCACCACGGGGGTCGTGATGGGTTCGTACGAGCCGGCGGGCGAGCTCGTCACCGGATCGTTCGGCTCCGACTGACCGCGCGACCTAGCCCGGGTCGGCGTCGGGCAGGAAGATCCGGAACGAGGCGCCACCCTCCGGCCGGTCCTCCACCCACGCGCGGCCGCCGTGGAGCTCGGCGAACCGCGCCACGAGCGAGAGCCCGATGCCGGTGCCGGGCAACGTGGACGCGTCGAGCCCGCGCTGGAAGGGCTCGAAGATGGACTCCTTCACCTCGTCCGGCACCCCCGGGCCCTCGTCCTCCACGACGAGGAGCGTGCCACCGTCGGCCTCGCGGACGCGGAGCCAGATGCGGCCGTCCGCGGGCGAGTACCGCACGGCGTTCGACAGGAGGTTCTCGAGCATCCGCTCCACCTTCGGCGCGTCGACGTTCCCGACGCATCGACAGACGTCCAGCTCGACGGGGTGACCCCGGAGCACGTGGGTCTGCGCGACGAGCTCGGTGGCCAGCGCGCCGAGATCCACGGGGAAGCGTCTTGGCTCGGCGATCCCCCGGTCCAGGCGATCGAGGTCGAGCAGGTCGGTGAGCAGCGTGTTCATGCCACGCGTCCGGGTTGCGACGACGCGGAGCAGGCTCCGGCGCTCCTCGTCGGTCAGCTCGCCGTCGAGGCGCTCGAGCGTGCTCGCGGCGCCGAGGATCGCGGTGAGCGGTTCCTTCAGGTCGTGCGAGAGCGTGTGCAGGAGCGTGTCCTTCAGCCGGCCGAGCGCGACGAGCCGTTCCTCCGCCCGCTTGCGCTCCGTGATGTCGTACATGATCCCCTGCATGCACAGCGGCCTGCCGTGCTCGTCGCGGACCGCGGAGGCCTCGTCGAGGATCCAGACCCAGCGACCGTCCTTCGCCTGCATCCGGTACTCGGCCCGGTAGGGCTCGCCGGTGGCGAGCGACCGCTCCTCGGCCGCGCGCGCCGCCGGAAGGTCCTCGGGGTGGGTGAACGTGCTCAACGGTCCGGGGTGCGCGAGCCACTCCTCCGGCGTGTAGCCGAGGACGTGCTCCAGTCGGGGGCTGATATAGAGCCAGTCCCCCTCCTCGCCGTACTCGCCCAGATAGACGATCGCAGGAAGCGACTCGACGAGGTTGCGGTACTTCGCCTCGGTGGTCGAGCCCGCCTCGCGGAGTCGCTTCTCCTCGGTGATGTCCAGCATCACGCCCTGCCAGAACGACAGCCCGCTCAGCGGGTCCTCGACGACCGCGGCCTCGTCGCGGAACCAGACGATCCGGCCGTCGCGCGCGATCATGCGGTACTCGGACTGGAAGCGCGTGTCGTTCGCCGCGGCCGCCCGGTCCTCGTCCATCACGCGCCCGAGGTCGTCGGGGTGGGTCGCCACGACCCACAGCGTGGGGTCGGCGCGCCATTCCTCGGGCGTGTACCCGAGGATCTTGGTCGTCTGCGGGCTGATGTACACGTCCCGGAAGCCGGTCGGGCTCGCCGGGTCCTCGACCTGCGTGTAGGTGATCGCCGGGATGTTCTCGACGAGCGCGCGGTACCGGATCTCGGCCTCGCGCATCTCGTGGTACCGGGAGCCGGCCGAGGCTCGCCCGTCCACGTCGGAGGCCCGGATGATGACGAGCGGGTCGGCGCCGTCCAGCGCCTCGGCCCAGAACCGGACGAACCGCGCCTCGCCGGCGGGCGTCTGCAGCGACGCGTCGAAGCCCTCGACCACCCCGCGGGTTCGGAGCTGCTCTCGGGCGCGCCGCTCGCCGACCGTCTCGAACAGCCCGATCTCGAAGACGGTGACGCCGAGCAGATCTCCGATCCCGCGCCCGACGAGGTAGCAGAAGGCCTCGTTCGCCTCGAGGAACCGGCCGTCCTCGAGCCGGCACACGGCCATGCCGAGCGTGCTCCCGAGGAACACGCGCTCGAGGAGCCCCTCCCGCCCGGGAGCCGATGCTTCGACGCGAGCGTCCATCGCTTCATCCATCGGCCGGATAGGGGATGCGCTTTACGGCCGATGGGCCCAGGCCGTGCGGCCTGGGCGGACGCCGGAGGTCCGATCAGCGGGCCTGGTTCTGCAGGATCCGGACGATCTTGTCCTCGAGATTGGAGGCGCGGTACTTCGGCATCCCGCTCGACAGGATCGAGAACTCTCCCCAGACCTCGAGCCGCTCGAGCCAGACCCATCCCGAGAGCGCCGAGATGTCGGTGAGCGTTCCCGTCTTGGCGTGGACCTGGACGCTCGCGAACCGGTGACGGAGCGTCCCCTGTCCGCCGGAGGGCAGCGCGCCGAAGAGCGCCCGCCCCCACGGCTCCGCCTCCGCGACCCAGAGCAGCCGCACGATGCCGTGCGTCGAGACGCGGTTCGCGTAGGAGAGTCCCGAGTTGTCGTACAGCCGGAACGCCACCCCGTTCGATCCCGCCCACGCCTCGATGGCCGCGGCGCCCTTCGCGATCGTCCCCGGCGGGCGGGTCCGCGCCGCCCCGAGGCGCTTGCCGAGCATCTCGGCATAGAAGTTGTCCGACGGGCGGAGCAGTCGCGCGAGGGTCGGTCTGAGCCGCCGCGACGCCACCGAGGCGAGATCGACGACGTCATCCGGCGCCCTGCCCGCGCCCGGCCGCCCCCGCACCGTCACGCCGAGCGCCTCGAGCTTGTCCGTGAGCGCCTCGGCGGCGCGCTCCTCGGGGTTCGTGACGTTGCGCCCCCGGCGATCCACGTTGCCCGCGAACGCGAGGGCGCTCGGCAGCGCGACGTAGTCGCGGGCGTTGTCGTGCCAGCCGTGCGCGTCCCAGTCGTGGAGGAAGTACGACGTCGAGCCGCGGACGCGGCCGGCGATCCGCTCGATGCCGAGCCCCGCGACGCGTCGCGCGAGCGACCTGACGGTGGCCGGTCCGACCTCCGGGTCCCCCCGGCCGACGATCCACAGGTCCCCGTTGAGAACCCCGTGCCGAACCTCGGCCGCCGAGGCCACCCGTGTCCGGACCACGTCGTCCGGGCCGAACCGGTCGAGGAGCGACATCGAAAGCAGGAGCTTCTCGTTCGAGGCCGGCGCGCGCATGACGCCGGGCGCGCGCTCGTACAGGAAGTCGCCGGCCTCCCCCACGGAGACCGACATCGCGCGACCGTCGATCAGGTCCTCGATCCGCCGCATCCACCCGGCGAGCTCGATCCGCAGCCCGAGCGTCGGGCCGGTCCCGGTCGCGTTCAGCTCGTCCTGCGCGGGCCACCGGACCCGGAGCTGCGCGATGCCCACGTCCTCCCACGCGAAGCACGGCGTCGCGCTGGCGCGCGAGCCTCCGTCCAGCGTGAGCGTCTCGAGCGTCTGCCACGTGCCGCCGCGCCGGCGCTGCAGCTCGACCGTCTGGCCGGGCTTCGGCGGGGCGACCGAGGCCGTGACCTCGACACAGCTTCCGACGCGGAGCGAGCCGGCCAGCAACGTGCTGTCCACGCCGGCGCGGACCTTCACGAGCATCGGCTCCGAGACGGCGGCCTCGCACGCACCCGCCCCCGTGGCCGTCACGCGGTACCGACCGGTGTGCTGCTGGGACTGGGGGAAGACGAACGTGCCGTCGGTCTCGGTCGTCCCCTGCGCGATCGTCGCGTACCCCACCGAGTCTCCGGCGCGCCACTCGAGGACGAGGGCGCGGCCGGCGACGCACGCCGGGCCGGAGGAGAGCGTCCCCGAGAGCGTGACGCCCTTGCCCAGGTCGACGATGTGGGCCGAGGCGAGCAGCTCGATCGAGCCGGTCACGGCCCCGGCGGGCGGGGCGAGCGCCGTCGCGGTCAGCGCGAGCGCGCCCGTGAGCGCGACGACGGCGCGCGCTGGGGACCAGACGGTGCGGATGACGTTCTCCCTCGGACGCGGACGCCTGGCATCGTCCCACGCCGGGTCGGGGGCCTCAAGGAGGGCTCGGTGTGGCAGGGAGCTCCGGGTCGAGCAGCTCGGTGAGCAGCCGGTCCATGTGCCGTGCCCGGTCCGCCATGCCGCGGAGGATCTCGGTCACATCGGCCTGGCTCAGACCGGGGCGCTCGAGCGTGGAGGCGGCGACGAGGATCGCCGTGAGGGGACCCCGCAGGTCGTGCGAGAGCGTGTGCAGGAGCCTGGTCCGGGCCTCGTCGGCGTGCCGCAACCGCTCGGCGCCCTCGTGCTCGCGGTCGAGCGCCTCCTGCAGGGCGAGCTCGGCCTGCTTCTGCGCCGTGATGTCGAGCAGGAACCCCTGCGAGTACAGCGGCGTGCCGTCGTCGTCGTGCACGATCACCGCGACGTCGCGGACCCACAGCGTCCTGTCGTCGCGGGCGATCACGCGGTAGGTCTGGTCGAAGGGCTCGCCGGTCCGGACGTGGCGCGCCTGAGCCTCGAGGCACCGGTCCCGGTCCTCCGGGTGCAGGATCTTCGCCCACAGGTCGGGGTCGTCGTCCCAGTCCCTCGTGGTGTAGCCGAGCAACCGCTCGGACTCCGGGCTCGTGTAGACGTTGGACGCGCGCGCATCGAGCTGATCGATGAAGACGACGGCCGGCAGCGTCTCGACGAGGCTCCGGTACCGGATCTCGGCGCGCCGGGCCTGCTCCTCGGCGGTCTTCTCGGCGGTGATGTCGTACATCACGCCTTGCCAGAGCGTGTCGCCGGACCCGGACCGCTCGACGATGACGGCGTCGTCCCGGAACCAGAGCAGACGGCCGTCGCGCGCCGTCATCCGGTACTCGGCGTGGAAGGGCTGGCGGGTGACCTCGGCGGCGCGCTCGGCGGCCATGACCCTGGCCCGGTCCGCCGGGTGACGGAGCGTGCGCCACAGCTGCGGGTCGCGCAGGAACTCCGAGGGCGCGTGCCCGAGGATCCGCGCCGCCTGCGGCGAGACGTACGTCGTGCGCTGGCCGGTGGGAGAGGTGCGGTCGTGGATCTCGGTGTAGGTGATCGCCGGGATCTGCTCGACGAGGGCCCGGTAGTCGACGGCGCCGGTCGACGTGGGGGGTTGGATCTCGGGTATCGTCACGCGTCCTCCCGGCATGGTCTCGCTTGCCCCCTACCGCATCGGACGGCCCGAGCCGCGGCTTGACGTTCCGTCCCGCGTCAACAAGCGTCGGCGTCGCTCAGCTGCCTTTGAGGGCCGGGATGACCTCGCGCGCGAACAGCTCGACGGCGCCCGCGGCGGTCTCGAGCCCCGTGCCCGGGTAGTGCAGGCGCACGACGAGGTGGAACTCGGGCCGGTCGCCGTACGCGGTCACGAGCGGCAGCAGCGCCCGGGTCACGTCCTCGGGGCTCCCGAACTCCGTCCAGCGACGGAGCTCGTCCTCGTCCGAGACCGACGGCTCGAGGGAGTCGTGCTCGGGCGTGTCGTGGCCCGCGTCCCACGCCGAGTACGCGCCGATCTGGTGCAGGACGCCGCGCCGCACCGTCTCCCAGGCCCGGCCGTCCTCGGTCACGAAGGCGTTCTGCAGCAGGGCGAGGCCGAGCGAGCGCGGGTCCCGGCCGGCCTGCCGCGCACCGTCCTCCGCGATGGCCAGTGCGCGCCGGACCTCGTCGATGCCCGAGTCGTCCGTGATGTAGCCGTCGCCGAGCCGCCCGGCGCGACGGACCGCGGGCTCCGCGTAGCCGCCGAGGAAGATCCTCGGGCCGCCGCGCTGCGCCGCGGGCGGCGTCACGCGGACCCGGTCGTACCGGAACGAGCGCCCCTCGAACGAGAACCGGCGTCCGGTCCACGCGCGGCGGAGGATCTCGACCGTCTCCACCGTGCGCTGCACCCGCTCGGCCCTCGGGATGCCGAACGCGCGGAACTCCTCGTCCCGCCACCCGCTGCCGAGCCCGAGGATCAGGCGTCCGCCCGAGAGCTGGTCGACGACCGCGGCGTCCTCGGCGAGCCGCAGCGGGTCGTGGAACGGCGTGAGCACGATGCCCGTGCCGAGCGCGATGCGCTCGGTCACCGCCGCGAACGCCGCGAGCATCGGCAGCAACGACGGGAGGTAGCCGTCGGACGCGCCGTGGTGCTCGCTCACCCACGCGGAGTCGAAGCCGCGCTCCTCGGCCAGGCGGACGAGCTCGAGCGTCTCCCGGTACTCGCGCTCGAACGTCCGGTCCGAGCCGGCGGGGATCTGCCCGGTGAACAGCCCGAGGCCGATCTGGACGGTCATCTCGCGGCAACGCTAGCCCGCCGGTGGCGTGGCCCTCAAGCACGTCGCATGATGCTGCCGTGCGGATCGGCCTGGACCCGGCGTCCCGGGTGCCGCTCTCGGCGCAGCTGCGCGAGCGTCTCGCCGCGCGGATCGAGCGTGGCCGGCTGGCGCCGGGGGAGCGGCTGCCACCGATCCGCGAGCTGGCGACGGCCCTCGGCCTCGCGCCGAACACCGTGGCCCGCGCCTACCGCGAGCTCGAGGACGCGGGCCTGATCGTCACGCGTGGGCGCCACGGCACGTTCGTGACCGAGCGGCTCCCGGAGCGGCCGAGGCAGGCCGAGGAGCACCTGCGCTCGGCCGCGTCCGCGTACGCGCGCCGAGCGCGTCAGCTCGGCGTCGACCGTGCCGACGCCCTCCGCGCGATCCGCCGGGCGCTCGAGCCCTGACGGCCGCGACGCCCGAGGGGACGCGGCATCCACGGTCGAGCGTGCTACGGCGTGAGGTAGGGGCGATCGGGTCGGTCGACGCCGACGACCCGCTCGGCGTTCACGATGACCTCGCGCCCGATCGGGTAGATCGCCCCGGTCACCTCGACCCAGTCGTCCGGCTCGAACGCGCCGGGGGTCACGTTCACGACGCGCACCTCGGCGATCGTGGCGTCGGCCACGCAGCACGTGACCACGTAGCGCGTGAGGAACAGCTCGTCGGCCGGCGTGTCGTCGTATCGGGTCACGAAGCCGACGAAGGTGACCCGCTCGCCGGCTCGCGCGGCGAGCGCCGCCTCGCCCTCGGGGGTGGTCTGTCCGGCCGCGACGTCCACGAGGGTCAGATCGCCGGAGCCGATGTCCGACGCCGAGGTGACCACGCCGACGCTCGCGAAGCTCGATCGCTTGCCCGCCGAGTACTGGCCGAGGGTCGCGGGCGGAAGCGCCATCATGAGGACGACGGGCGCGACGACGGCCGCCATCGCCCAGGCGTCACGGCGCCGGACGGGCTCCCGCTCGCGGGTCCGGACCGTGGCGAGCCGCCCGAGGGCCGCCATCGTGAGCAGCGTCGCGCCGACCGGCACGACCCACTGTGTCCGCGTCGACAGGTAGAAGTCCTGCCTGCCGGTGAGCAGGAGCCACCAGAACAGGACCGCCCAGGCGCCGAGCACCGCGGCGCCGGCGAGCCGGCTCGAGCTCACGCGCCGGGGACGCGCGAGGACCGCGGGGGCGGGGACCGGGCTCGGGGTGACGACCGTGTCGGTCATCCGATCCACACCTGGAGCCACATCGTCGCGACGAGCGTCGTGCCGAAGGCGGCGAGCACGACGGTCCGCAGGAACCCTGGGCGGAACGTCCCCGCGTAGAGCGTCGCGAGCTTGAGGTCCACCATCGGCCCGAAGACCAGGAACGCGAGCTGCGCGGAGCTCCCGAACTGGACGAACGACGCCGCGATGAACGCGTCGGACTCCGAGCACAGGGACAGGAGCGACGCGAGCAGCATCATCGCCGCGATCGAGACGATCGGCATCGCCGCCACCTCCGAGATCCACGACGCCGGCAGGAACGTCTGCACGAGCGCCGCGAACGTCGCGCCGAGCACCAGGTACCGCCCCATGAACAGGAAGTCGCCGCCAAGGTGGAGGAAGAACCTGCGCCACCGGGGCTCGGGCCGGCCGAGCTCGACCGTGTGGACGTGCCGGTCCTCGGGGTTCGGCTTCATCAGGCCGTCCCGCGACACCGCACCGATGACCCACCCGACCGTGACCGCGACGACGAGGCCGAGGAGGAACCGGCCGGCCACCATCGTCCACATCGCCTCTCGTCCGCGGTACGCGACGAACGTCGAGGCGGTCACCACCGGGTTGACCACCGGCGCAGCCAACATGAACGTCACGGCCGCCGAGGGCAGGAGACCCTTCGACGCGAGTCGCCGCGCGACCGGCACCGAGCCACACTCGCAGATGGGCATCGCGACCCCGGCCAACGCCGCGGCCGGAAGCTGCAGCGGCTTCGGCAGGGTCGCCAGGCGCTCGAGCGTGCCGACGGGCAGGAGCACCTCGATGAGCGCCGAGGCGAGCGCCCCTACGAGCACGAACGGCAGCGCCTGCACGAGCAGCGAGCCGAACACGAGGAAGAACGTCTGCACCCACGGGACCCGTTGAGGCTCCGCGAGCTGCAGGAGGAGCCCGACGGCCACGAGCGCCGCGACGACCGCGACGGCCGTGCGCGGCGTCGCCTCTCGAGCGCGGCGCGGAGCGGCGACCTGGGCCATGGGGCTCCTCAACAGTACCGGGCGAACGAGACCGCGAACCCCTGGAACGCGTCGACGAACATCGTCTCACCATCGGGGGTCTCGGAGCGCAGGAGCGTGTCGACGACCACCTGACCGGTGACCGTCTGCTCGGTGAGGACGGCCTGGTCCAGGAACAGACCCCCGGCGACCTCCGCCGCCACGACGGGTCGCCCGCCCGGCACCGCGTCCTCGACCTCGGCCACCGCGTCGCTCGCGGGCACGGCGAGCCGACTCCTCTCCCACGTCCCCGTGCCGGCCACCACGACGACGACGTCCCCGTCGGTGGCTCGGCGCGCCGCGGTCACGATCCGCCTCGTCCATCGGTCGAGGCTCCCCACGCGGCCCTGCAACGCGACGCCCAGGACATCGGTCCGGTCGTCCGCGCCGTAGCCCGCCGCGAGACGGGTCTCGACGGCGAGGGGGGCGGCGTCGGGGTCGCCGAGGACGACGTCGACGGGCTCCTGGCCCTCGTACCAGCCGCCGCCGATCAGCCCTCGGTCCGACCGCTCGCTCCCGACCAGGCCGACGAGCGTCCGCGGCTCGGCCTCCTCGAGGTCGTCCGCGAGCGTGGCGATGATGTGCACCGGCGCGTCCGGGCCGAACGCCGGCGTCACGACCCCGTCGTCGTTCCGGACGAACGCCCCGGTCACGCCGTGCTGCGAGGGCAGGCCTCCCGTGCCGAGCGTCGTCATCGTCGCGGCCGGATCGAGCGGCAGGGAGCCGGTCACGGCCTCGAGGGTCCCCGCCCCCTCCTCCATCAACGATGCGAGGAACGGCCAGTCGTCCGGCAGGTCCTCGAGCTCGGCGCTGCCCATGCCCTTCCACGCGACGAGCACCACGAGCCCCGGTCGTCCGGCGTCGGCGACCGGGAGCGGCGAGGCCGCCACGCCCTCGATCGCGGCCCCCGAGCGCACCTCGGGGAACGGGCGGTCGAGCCCGACGATGTCCGCGACGGTGGGCGCCACGCCGTCGAGCGGGACGCCGTCCGGCAGCCGGGCGCCGCCGTCGACGCCCGGGCCGGCGAACACCAGGGGCACGCGGGCATCGGTGGACGTCGCGGTCGCGGGCCAGGGCACCCGGAGCCCGCCCGCCTCCGTGAACACGGCGCTGTCCCGCGCCACCGCGAGCACATCGGGGGACCGGCCCTCGCGGAAGCCGTTCGCGATCTGCTCGCGCAGGCCGCCGGGGAGCGAGCAGAACGGGATCGTAGCCTGCGTCTGCGTCCTCTGGTCGCACGCGTTGCCGACGCAGAGCGCCCGGAGCACGCCCGCCGGCGCGGCGACGACGGCGAGCACCGCCAGCAGGACGAGGAGACGTCGTCCGGACACCTCGGCCCACGCTACCGCGCCCAGGGGCCGGGTGCCGAGCGGCTGCTATCTTTGGCTCGCCCGTCGTCGGGTCCCTATGCGTTCGGTGATCTCCAGCCGCATCCCCGCCCTCCTCGTGGCGCTCGCCCTGCTGGCCGCCGCGTGCTCAGGCACGGCCGAGGGCGAGGTCTCGCCGACCGCTCGGCCCACGGAGGCCGAGCCCACGAAGGCCGAGCCCTCGAAGAGCGAGGCGCCGGTCGAGCAGACGGTCGAGCTCGCGAGCGGCGACCTGGCCGACCTGGCCTGCTCGCTCCCGCACGAGTGGCTCATGCGCACCTGGCGGGGCAACCGCGACGACCGCAGCGCGGAGCTCCAGATCCTGCCGATCGAGCCGAACTACGTCGGCTCCGGCCTTCCGCACGTCGGGCCGTGGCCGTACGCGCAGGACATCCCGATGTTCTGGTACGGGCCCGGCCACATCGCGGCAGCGGGGGAGGTGGACCGACCGGTCACGCTCGCCGGGATCGCCCCCACCACCGCCGCCCTCCTCGGCTTCCCGTTCCGCGCGCCCGACGGCACGCCCATGCGGGAGGCCGTGGCGGGCAACGAGACCCCGCCGCGGCTCATCGTCACGATCATCTGGGACGCGGCCGGCATCAACGTCCTCGAGCGGTGGCCGAAGGACTGGCCCTACCTCCGTTCCCTGATCCCGGACGGGACCTGGTACACGCGCGGCACCGTCGGCACCAGCCCGACGAGCACGGCGCAGACGCACGCTACGATCGGGACCGGGTCGTTCCCTGACCACCACGGGATCGTCGGCCATCGGCTGCGGATCGGCACGGAGCTGACCACGCCGTGGGAGTACGGGCCCACGTACCTGATGGACCCGACGCTCGGCGACCTGTACGACCTGGCGATGGGCAACGAGCCGATCGTCGGCGAGCTCGGGACGGTGTCGATCCATCTCGGGATGCTGGGACACGGATCGCTGTGGGGCGGCGGCGACCGGGACATCGCCGCGGTCCGGGAGAAGATCGGTGCCGAGACCCTCGGCGCCGAGGGCTTCGAGTGGAACCTCACCCCGGCCCTGCAGCCCTACTACCGGCTGCCCGACTACCTGAACGACGTGCCGGGCTTCGAGAAGGACGTCCGGCAGATGGACGCGGCCGACGGTCAGCTCGACGGACAGTGGCGGTCGAACGACATCGATCAGCTGCTGTCCGGGTTCGACACCCCGGCCCGCATCCCGTACCAGACGCGCGTGCTGGAGACGATGATCGAGCGCGAGGGGTTCGGAGCCGACGAGGTCCCCGACCTGCTGTTCGTCAACCACAAGATGATCGACTACATCAGCCACGTGTGGACGGTGAACAGCCCCGAGATGCAGGACGCGGTCCGGGCGCAGGACGAGGCGCTCCGTCACTTCGTGAACTTCCTGAACCGTCAGGTCGGCAGGGGCGAGTGGGCGTTCGTGCTGACGGCCGACCACGGGTCGATCCCCGATCCGGATGTCTCGGGCGCGTTCTCGATCCCGGGGCTGCCGATCGCCGCCGGGATCAACTCGACGTTCGACACCGACGGGGACGACACGAGGATCGTCGAGCTCGTGCAGCCGACGCAGGTCTTCGTGAACGAGGCCGAGATGCGGGAGAACGGCGCCACGCTCGAGGACCTGGCCTGGTGGGTGATGGACCTCACGAAGGGTGACGTGTCGACGACGAGCCTGCCGGCGTCCGAGGCCGACGACCCGATCTTCCAGGCATCGTTCCCCTCGAGCCTCATGTCGAGCCTGCCGTGCCTGCCCGAGGCCCGCGCGTGAGGCACCGGCGCGTCGTGCCAGCCTCGCTCGTCGCGCTCGCGCTCGGGGCTGCGGCGTGCACGGCGTCCACCTCTGCGGACCAGACGTCAGGGCCGAGCGAGGAGCCTGTGCCGGTCACCGGCCCGACCGCCCCGGCGACGTCGTCGCCCGCCCCGCCCTCCGCCAGCGCCCTGGCGGAGGCGGCGTGCGCGATGCCCCATCGCCACCTGGTCCGGGTCTGGCGCGGGACCGACCCGAACCGCTCGGGCCATATCCTGATCGTGCCGCAGGAGCCGAACTTCGTCGGGTCGAACTTCCCGCACTCGGGCCCGTGGGACTACCTGCAGGACGTGCCCCTGTTCTGGTACGGGCCCGGCGTCGTCCCCGCCGTCGGCGAGGTCGACCGTCACGCCACGATCGCCGACATCGCGCCGAGCCAGGCCGCGCTGCTGGACTTCGACTTCCCCGAGGTCGACGGCCGCCCCCTGGCCGAGATCGAGACCCCCGCGACGCCGCCGAGGCTCATCGTCACGCTCGTGTGGGACGCCGGCGGCATGAGCGTGCTCGACGAGTTCCCGGACGACTGGCCCGTGCTCCGTTCACTGATCCCGGACGGCGTCTGGTACTCGAACGCCGACGTCGGCTCGTCGCCGTCGATCACGCCCGCGACCCACGCGACGATCGGCACCGGCGAGTTCCCGATGCACACGGGACAGACCGACGCCGAGTTCTTCCTCGGGGACGACATGGTCCGCGCCGGCGCCCTCGGGCCGCTCCTGCTGATGCGTCCCACGCTCGGGGATCTCTACGACCGAGCGATGGACAACGAGCCCCTCGTGGGCAACCTGTCGAGCGTCACCTGGCACCTCAACATGACGAGCCACGGCGCCCTGTGGGGAGGCGGCGACAGGGACATCGCCGTCCTGCGGGTGCCGCTCGATGCGGACAACGAGGGCGCCGAGGGCAAGACCTGGAACCTCCAGGCCCGGAACCAGCCGTACTTCACCTTCCCGGAGTACGTGGTGGACCTGCCCGAGCTCTCCGCATACACGGAGGAGGTCGATCGCGAGGACGGGGCGCTCGACGGAAGGTGGCGGGACAACTCGATCGAGCAGTACGAGGAGGGATGGGCCACTCCGGCGCGGGTCCCGTATCAGGAGCGCATGATCGAAGAGGTCATCGTGCGCGAGGGGTTCGGCGCCGACCAGGTCCCCGACCTGCTCTTCATCAACTTCAAGGCGATCGATCACGTCAGCCACATCTGGAGCGTCAACAGCCCCGAGATGCAGGACACGCTGCGCTGGCAGGACGCCGAGCTCGGGGGGTTCGTCCGGTTCCTCGACGACCAGGTCGGGCGTGGCAACTACGTGCTCGTGCTGACCGCCGATCACGGCGCGCAGTTCGACCCGGAGGTCTCGGGCGCCTTCCAGGTCACGCCGGGGCAGCTGCAGGAGGACCTGGAGGCGGAGTTCCCGGCGGCATCGGGCGGCTCGGTCTTCGAGGCCGTCCGCAACAGCCAGATCTACCTCGACGAGGCCGAGATGCGCCGCAGCGGCTACACGGTCGAGCAGGTCGCGCAGTTCGTCCTGGACTACACGAAGGCGCAGGGGGCGTCGGGCGGCGCGGCGGACGTCCCCGCTGCCGAGCGCGACGACCTCGTGTTCGCCGCGGCGATCCCGACCGAGATCCTGCCGAACCTCGAGTGCCTGCCGGAGGCTCGACGGTGAGGCGGCGGCCGATCGTGTCGTTCCTGGTCGGCCTCGCGCTCGCCGCGTCGGCCTGCACCTCGGCCGCCGGCTCGTCCGACCGTTCGACCGGTGGCCCCGAGGCCCCCACGGGCGCGAGCAGCCCGCCGCCCGCGGCGACGGTGAGCGGTCGCGCGCTCGCCCGCGTCGCGTGCGAGAACACGGCGCACGACGCGCTCCTTCGGACCTGGCGCGGCGTGCGGCTCGATCGCGGCGGCGACATCCAGATCATCCCGAAGGATCCGAACTTCGTGAACGGGGGTCTCACGCACGCGACGCCGTTCGACTACTCGCAGGAGGTGCCGCTCCTGTTGTACGGGCCCGGCTACGTCCGCCCCGGCGAGTACGACCAACCGGTCACGCTCGCGGACCTCGCCCCGACCCTCGGCGCGCTGCTGCAGTTCCCGTTCGACACGTTGGACGGCGACCCGCAGGCGCAGGCGCTCCTGCCCGAGGGCGAGCGCGACGTCCCGCGTCTGGTCGTGACGATCGTGTGGGACTCGGCCGGGACCGACGTGCTCGAGCGCTGGCCGGAGGCGTGGCCGTACCTGGACTCGCTGCGGCCTGAGGGCGCGTGGTTCACCGACGCCGAGGTCGGCGCGTCGCCCTCGAACACGCCGATCGGGCACGCGACGATCGGGACCGGGACCTTCCCGATGCGCCACGGGTTCGTCGACGAGTACATCCGGATCAACGGCCGCCTACAGAAGCCGAACGAGAACGGTCCGGGGTTCCTGCTCGATCCGACGCTCGCGGATCTGTACGACCGCGCGATGGACAACGAGCCGAAGGTCGGGGCGATCGCGACCCTCGCGGCGCACATCATGATGATGGGCCACGGCTCGCAGTGGGGCGGCGGCGACCGGGACCTCGCGATCACCCGCGAGAAGGAGTTCGCCGAGACCGCCGGCGCCGAGAGCGTGTCGTGGAACCTCACCACCGACATGAAGCCCTTCTACGACCTCCCGGGATACGTGAACAGGCTCCCGCCGCTGTCCGAGTACGTCGACGACGTCGACCGAGCCGACGGCGCCCTCGACGGGAAGTGGCGGACGAACGACATCCAGCATCTCTCGAACGGGTTCGACACCCCGGCCCGCACGCCGTTCCAGGAGACGCTCATCGAGGCCGTGATCGAGCGTGAGGGCTTCGGCGCCGACGACGTGCCCGACCTCCTGTTCCTGAACTACAAGGCGATCGACACGATCGGGCACCTCTTCAGCGCGGACGGCATCGAGATGTCGGACGCGGTGGCGATGCAGGACCGCACGCTCGAGGAGTTCGTCCGCTTCCTGGACCGCACGGTCGGCCAGGGCGAGTGGGTGATGGCGGTGACGGCCGACCACGGCACGCAGCGCGACCCCGACGCGTCCGGCGCCTTCATGATCGACATCAACAAGCTCGAGAGCGGCCTGATCCAGACCTTCGACGACGACGACGAGGTCGCCCTCGTGCAGAAGGTCCGCCCGACCGAGATCTGGCTCGACCGCGCCGAGCTCGCCGAGAACGGCTTCACGCTCACGCAGGTCTCGCAGTGGTTCCTCGACCTCACGCAGCAGGAGACGTACAAGAACCAGAACCTCCCCCTCCCCGGGCACGAGGGCGACACGGTCTTCGCCGCGGCGCTGCCGTCGTCTATCCTTTCGAGGCTCCCGTGCCTGCCCGAGGCGCGCGCGAGCCAGGACTGAACGAGGGGGGAAGACCGAACACCGTGGCGCTCACGAAGGACCGAACCGGCGAGACGGTGCGCGTGCCCGAGGCCCGCACCGGCCTCCTCGGCAGCCCGGCCGTCCTGCTGCTCGCGATCGCGCTGGTGCTCGTCGCGTTCGGGTGGACGTTCCTGTGGGACCCGTCGATCAGCGCGCCGACGCGCGACCCCGCCTGGTACACGTGGCGCGCGAACCTGATGATGACGGACGACCCCGGCCTCATCGCCGGGGATTGGGGGCCGTTCCACATGTTCGGCGGCGGCTACCGCGTGGCCGTCCCGCTCTACGGCTCGATCCTCGTGCGCGTCGCCGACATCGACCTCTACACGTTCAGCGCGTTCATGATGATCGGCGTGCCGGTGCTGACCGGCTTGGCCCTCGGCGTGTTCGTGACGCGCGAGCGAAGGGACCCGCTGCTGTTCCTCGTCACGATGCTCGCCACGGCGGCGCTGTTCATGACCACGCCGTACGTGGGCTACCTGGACAACATCACGGTCCTGTTCGTGCTCTCGCTCCTGCTCGCGTTCTACGTCCCGGCGCGCGAGCACTGGGGCGCGCGCGCCGCGCTGTTCCTGCTCGGCATCGTCGCGGCGTACGTGCACCCGACGACGTGCGTGATCTTCGGCTTCTCGCTCATGCTGGTGTTCGTCCTGCACATCCTCACGAGCCGGTTCCGGTTCGGCACCGCGCTCTCGCGCGACGGCCCGAGCCTGATGTCGATCGGCTTCGGCATGATCTTCGGGCTTGGGACGTGGCTGCTCTCGCCGTGGGGAGTGGCCGGGTCGCTCGCCGACGCCGCGCTGCCGCCGCCGTACACGCAGGAGGTCTTCCAGAAGCGACTGGCCGGGTGGGTGGACTCGCTCCAGCCGATGATCACGTTCCCGCTGATCCTGCTCGCGATCGGCTGGGTGATCTACCGCGCGCGCAAGGATCGAGAGCCGGCCGACACGGCAGGGACGATCTCGGCGATGTGGCTGCTGCCGCTGCTCGGCATGTTCGGCTGGGTGTTCGGGGCCGCGTACCCCTACTACCGCTTCATGAACGCGACCTCCGCGCTCATGGCCCTGCTCGGGATCGGCGCCTGGGTGGCCATCGCGTGGCTGCTGCGGCGCCAGGGCGCGCTCAAGGTCGTCGCGTGGCTCGGCGTCGCCGCGATCGTCGGCTCGCTCGGCTTCGTCTGGTTGCAGGGCCGCGAGGCGGCTCGGTGGGCCGACGAGGAGAACCAGTGGATCGATCAGCCGACGCGCACGGCGCTCGCCGCCGCCCGCGCGATCGTCGAGCGCGAGCCGCAGGACAGCCCGGTGATCTTCGTCGTGAACTTCGGCGACACGTACCAGTCGTACGGCTGGTCGAAGACGTTCACGAACGTGTCCCGGACCGGTCTGCCGGGCGACGCCGTGAAGCGCTCGATGACGTTCTTCGGCGACGTGGAGGACCTCCTCGCGGGACGGCCGACCCAGCTCACGGACGGCACGTACAACAAGATGGCCCGCGGCTTCTTCCGCGAGGTGGAGGCGACCCGACAGGAGTACCCGGGGCCACCCGTCGTGTTCCTCGTGCGGCAGTTCAACGAGGGCACCGCGAACGAGGATCTGCTCGACGGCGGACGCGAGGACCTCGTGTCGCTCGGCGGCGACATCGCCGTCGTCACCGGTCCGGGTCTCGCCACGCCGTCCCCCGAGGCGGTGTCGGCCGCGAAGGCAGCCGAGGCCGAGGTGGCGACCTTCTACGCCCAGCACCCGGGCATGCTCGACAACCTCGGGCACACCCTGTGGGTGGTGCTGGCGCTCGCGCTGCTCCTGGTGGTCCCGGGGCTGCTCTCGGCGCGGTTCTTCGGCATCGAGGGGACGTGGGAGAAGATCGCCCTCGTCCCCGGCATGTCGATCGCGCTCACGGTGCTCTCCGGCGTGATCGTCGTCGCCGTCACACGCGCGCCCTTCGGCGTGGCGCAGGGGTGGGCGACGCTCGCGCTCGCGACGGCGATCGCCGGGGGGCTCGCGCTCGGCCGCACGACGATCGTCGGGGCGCTCGGCAGGATCGGGGACTTCTTCAATTCGATGTTCTCGGTCTTCCACAACCCCGACTACGCGTCCCTCATGGGGGTGCAGTTCCTCGCGATGGCCGCCGACGGCCTGATCCGCGGCTCGATCGCGAAGTCGATCGCGTTCGGCGGGACCGAGGGCTTCGACGTCACCACCGTGCCGAGCGCCGACTACCTGTTGAAGGTGGTCCTCGCGCTCTACATCCCGTACACGTTCCTCAGCCCGTTCATCGGCGTGTTCATCGACCGCTTCGAGCGCCGGCGCGTGCTCTCGGTGTCGAACGTGGCGACCGCGGTCGTCGTGGGCGTCGTCGCCGTCGGCGCGCTGCTGCCGCTCGTGACGAACTGCGAGGGCGACACGTGCACCTCCGAGGGCCGGGTGGGGATCACGATCGCGCTCATCGTCGGCATGCTCGTGATGCAGGCGTGCGTGCGGATCGTGCTCGCCGTGAAGTCGGCCGCGATGCCCGACGTCCTGTCCGGCAAGGACCTGCTCCAGGGCAACGGGCTCTCGCAGGCGGGCGGCGCGCTGTTCCAGGTGCTCGGCGCCGGCGTGGCGTTCGGGTTCGGCGCGTTCATGCCGTCGTGGCTCCTCGTGATCGGCGGTGGCGTCGTGCTGGTCGTGGCGGCGTTCGTCGCGCGGCGCATCCACCGGATGGAGGCCCGCCCGCACGAGATGACCTTCGGCCAGGAGGCCCGGCGCATCGTGCAGGACATCGTCGCGGGTCTGAGGGAGGTCGCGGACCGGCCGGCCGGCGCGCTCGGCCTCGCGTCGTTCCAGATGATCCGCTACCAGTTCTGGGGCTTCGCGCTGTTCGTGTTCGCGCTCTACGCGAAGAACCTCGTGGAGGGAGGCGAGGCGGACACCGTCGCGCTCGGCCTCGTCGGCGGGCTCGGGTTCGTCGGCGGCGCGATCGGGATGGTCCTCGCGCAGAAGTGGAAGGACACGGTGCCACCGGTACGGCTGCTCCTCGGTTCGATGACGCTGCTCGGGGTCGGCACGGTCGTGTTCGGTTGGTTCGTCTCGCTCGCGGGGTTCGCGGGGCTGTTGTTCGTCGGGTTCTTCTCGTTCTTCGTGGCGAAGATCTCCGCCGACACGGTGATGCAGCAGGCGATGCCCGACGACTTCCGTGGGCGCGCGTTCGCGCTGTTCGACATCGCGTACAACATCGGGTTCATCGTGCCCGCGCTGCTGCTGTCGATCGTCTGGATCGAGGACGATCCGGACCGTGTGCGGCAGATCCTGCTCGCGTCCGGCGTGGTGTTCCTCGTGCTCACCGCGCTCGTCGCCCGGTGGGCGAGCGCGATCCGCGATCAGTTCGCGCCGCAGGACGACGTCGTGGACGTCGTGGATGCGGAGCCGTGACGCCCGGACCCGCGAGCCCCGATCCCGTCACGCAGGCGGCGGCGTACCAGCGTCATCTGCTCGGGCTTCTCGGCGACGACGACCCCGAGCGGGTGCAGGCCGGGACCGCCGAGGCGTGGCGCGCGCTCCTCGCCGAGGCCGGTGAGGACGTCCGGACGCGCGCCGAGCCGTCCGAGTGGTCGGTCCTCGAGTGCCTCGGCCACGCGGTCGACGCGGAGATCGTGTCCGCCGGTCGCTACCGGTGGATCGTCGCCCACGACGAGCCGTCGCTGCTCGGCTACGACCAGGACCTGTGGGTCGACCGCCTGGACCACGGGCACGACGAGCCCGCGGATCTGCTCGACCTGTTCGGAGCGCTCCGGACGGCGAACCTCAGGCTCTGGGCCCGGACCACAGCCGAGCAGCGTGCGCGCGTCGGCATGCACGTCGAGCGCGGCGCCGAGAGCCTCGACCTGTCGTTCCGCCTGATCGCCGGTCACGACCGGTTCCACCTGGCGCAGGCGCGCCGAGCGCTCGACGCGGTTCGCGCCTGAGCGGGCTACCGCCTCTGGATCCTGCGCTCGAACTCGGGGAAGTAGTCGCCGATCTGGGCGAGGTCGAACGAGCGCAGGATCGACTCCTTCGGCTCGCGCTCGAGCAGGAACTCGAAGCACGCGCGGACGAAGTCCTCGGGCGTCGGGTACGCGCCGCCGAGCCGCTCGTAGTCGCCGGACGACAGGGTGACGGAGTGCCGCGTCGAGGTCCCGTCGTCCTCAAGGGTCACCTCGAAGCGGGACAGGAGGCGCTCGACGTCGGCGCCGCGGGTCACGCTGATGTCCGTCATGTCCGGGCCGGTATGGTACCGGCGCCGTCAGATGGGATCCGATGCCGCAGGTCAGGACCGAGGACGCGACGCTCCACGTGGAGGTGGACGGCTCGGGCGAGCCGGTCACCGTGGTGGCCCACGGCCTGACGAACAACCGGAACGAGCTCGCGGCGTTCACGCCGCTCGTGTCCGGCACGAAGGTCCGGTTCGACTTCCGCGGCCACGGACGCTCGAGCGCGCCCGAGACCGGCTACGCGTTCGCGGACTTCGCCCGCGACCTCGACGCCGTGGCGTCCGCGTACGGCGCCACCCGGGCGATCGGCACCTCGCTCGGCGCGGGCGCGATCATGAACCTGCTCTCCCGAGAGCCGGACCGGTTCGAGCGGACCGTCTGGCTGATGCCCGCCGGGCTCGACGTCCCGTTCCCGTTCAAGGAGCGCTGGGACGCGGTGGCGGACCAGCTCGACGGCAAGACGGCCGAGGAGGCGCTCGAGGCGATCCTGTCCGCCGCGGAGCGTGCGGGCGAGTACCGGCGGATGCCGTGGAAGCGCGAGATCGACCGCCTCCTCTGGGATCACGACCACCCCGACGGCGTCGCCCGGGCCATGCGAGGGGTCATCCGCGACCGGCCCGTCCCCGATCGCGAGATGCTCCGCGCTGTCACGCGCCCGGTCCTGCTGATCTGCGTCGAGGGCGACGAGATCCACCCGGCCGAGCTCGGCCGCATCCTGCACGAGCTCATGCCGGCCAGCCACCTCGTGATCTATCCGAGCGAGGAGGCGATGTTCGTCGGCCTGCCGCAGCTCGTCGAGCGCGTGAACGCGTTCCTGCTCGGCGACGACGAGGCCGCCGGCGCGCTGGGGTAGGCTCTCGCGCGTGACCGAGGAGCTCTGCGCCACCGACGCGTACCTGCGCTCGTGCGATGCCACCGTCGTCGCCGTGTACGAGGAGGGCGTGGTCCTGGACCGGACCGTCTTCTACGCCCGTGGCGGCGGCCAGCCGGGCGACACCGGCGTGCTGCGGTTCGCCGGCGGCGAGGTCCGTGTCGCCGACACCGTGAAGAGGGCCGGCGACGTCCTCCACGTGGTCGAGGGCACGGCGCCGGCCGTCGGCACCCCCGTCACGGCCGAGATCGACTGGGACCGCCGTCACACGTTGATGCGCACCCACACCGCGCTGCACGCGCTCTCGGGCATCGTGTTCTCCGGGTACGGCGCGAAGGTGACCGGCGGCAACATGGAGCCGGGGGTCGCGCGGATGGACTTCGAGCTCGACGCGATCAGCCAGGAGTTCGGCCGCGAGGTCGAGGGCAAGCTGAACGCCGCCCTCGCCGAGGACCACCCAGTCCACGTGAGCTTCCTGCCGAGGGCCGAGGCGCTCACCGACCCCGACCTGATCCGCACGAAGGTGAACCTGATCCCCGAGCACGTCGACCCGATCCGCGTGATCGACATCGAGGGCCTGGACAAGCAGGCCGACGGCGGGACGCACGTGCGCTCGACCGCCGAGGTCGGGCGGGTCCGGGTGGCGAAGACCGAGAGCAAGGGCAAGGGCTTCAAGCGCATGCGTATCGAGCTCGCCTGAGCCGACGCCGGCGCACGCGGAGCGGTACCGTGGAGTCGCGATGACCCCACCCGAACGCCTGACGCCGCTCGACGCCTCGTTCCTGTACCTGGAGCGCCCGGCGATGCACATGCACGTCGCGGCGCTGTCGATCTTCGACCCGTCCACGAGGCCGGACGGACGTCTGCGGTTCGAGGACGTCGAGGAGGTGTTCGCCAGCCGGCTCCACCTGGCGCCGCGGTTCCGGCACAAGGTGCGGACCGTGCCGCTCAACCTCGCGCTGCCGGTGTGGGTCGAGGATCCGCACTTCGACCTGGACTTCCACCTCCGGCGGGCCGCCGTGCCCTCTCCCGGCGGTCGCCACGAGCTCACCGGGTACGTGCAGCGGATCCTGTCTCGGCCGCTCGACCGGTCTCGGCCGCTCTGGGAGCTCTACGTCCTCGAGGGGCTGGAGGACGGCCACGTCGCCACCCTGTTGAAGGTCCACCACGCGATGATCGACGGGCTCGCCGGTGTGCAGCTCGCCGCCGCTCTCTGGGACCTCTCGCCCGAGGCGCCGCCGACCCCGCCGGCCCCGGCCTGGGCGCCCGAGCCCGAGCCGTCGTCGGAGGACCTCCTGCGCGACGCGGTCGAGGAGCTCGCGACGCACCCGATCCGCGCCCTGACCGACGCCATCGAGACCGCGCGCCGGCAGCCGGCGCTCGCGGCGCTGAACGTCGGGTCGGTGCTCTCAGGTGTCCGCAGCGTCCTCGACATGGGCGCGCGCCCCGAGTCCCCGCTCGACGTCGAGATCGGCTCGAACCGGCGGTTCGCGATCGCCGACGCGCCGCTGCAGCGGTTCAAGGACGTGAAGAACGCGCTCGGCGGGACGGTGAACGACGTGGTGCTCGCAGCGGTGGCGGGCGCGCTGCACCGGCTGCTCCGCTCGCGCAGGGAGCCGACGCGCGGCCGGACGCTCCGGGTGCTCGCGCCGGTGTCGGTGCGCGCGTCGGGGGACCGGACGATCGGCAACCGGGTGGCGCCCGCGCTCGTGGACATCCCGGTCGGCACGATGGGCGCGAAGCGGCGCCTGGCCGAGGTCCGCGGGGCCACCGAGCACCTCAAGTCCTCGATGATGGCGATGTCGGCCGACACGATCATCAGCCTCGGCGCCTACGCGCCCGGCGGGCTGCTCGCGGCCGCGGCCCGGGCGGCATCGCTCGGGCCCTGGTTCAACCTCGTCGTCTCGAACATCCCCGGGCCACAGCAGCCGATGTACCTGGCCGGCGCGAAGCTCGTCGCGAGCTACCCCGCCATGCCGCTCAACCGGAACTCGGCGCTGTCGATCGCCTGCTCGTCGCTCGGCGGGACGATGGCGTTCGGGGTCACCGCCGACTGGGACGCGATGCCCGACGTGGAGGTGCTCGCGCTGGGGCTCGAGGAGGCGCTGGACGAGCTCGCGAAGGCGGCCGGCGTCTAGCCGCGCCTGCCGTCGAGCTCGGACGCCAGCCAGTCGGCCACGTTCGCGAGCCACCGGTCCGGCGCCTCGAGCTGGGGGACGTGACCGACGTCGGGGAGCACGCGGATCCGCCACTCGGGATGCGCGTTCGTGGCCGCCCAGGCGAACGCGGCCGGGACCAGCCGGTCCTGACGCCCGTGGATCGCGAGCACCGGGCACTTGACCTGGTCGACGATCGCCCGGCCCCGCTCGGGGGACCGTCCGAGGGACAGGAGCGAGCGGGTCGCCTGCAGGAACGCCGGCGCCGTGTCCGGGTCGTCCTCCCGCTCGAGCAGCAGGTCCACGTGGGCGCGGATCGCGTCCTCGGGGATCCGGCGGATGTCGACCGTGGACAGGCGCAGGCTGAGCCGGACGAGCCGGTCGGCGTCGATGCGCTCGAAGCGCTGCCGCATCACCCACTCGCCGACGCGCTTCATCCGGTACGCGGCGAACCCGCCGATCACCACGGGCGAGGGGAACCCCCCGCGCGCCCAGGGGTAGACCGAGGCCGTGAGGATGAGGCCCTCCACCGACGAGGGCTCGGTCGCCGCCTGCATCATCGCGATGCCGCCGCCCATCGAGTTGCCCGCGAGCACGACCGGGGTCCCGACGACCTCCTCGACGAAGTGCGAGAGCAGCGCACGGTTGGCCGTGAGCTTGCTGCTGCGGCCCGCGCGCGGGGTCCGTCCGAACCCGGCGAGGTCCGGCGCGAGGACGCGTCCGTGCTTCGAGAGGCCCTCGCCGACGAGCACCCAGTTGAGGTGAGAGCCCCCGAGCCCGTGGACGAGCACGAAGGTGCGCCCGGGCGGCCCCTCCCACTCGACGTAGTGCACCGGCCCGCCGAGATCCACGTACCGGCTCTCGGGGAGCCGGAAGGTACCAATCATGCCGCTCAGCCTACCCCCCGGAGCCGCCCCGGTGTCCGCCCGCCACCTCGGCCGGTCTAGACTCCAACGCCATGACCGTCGTGCGGCTCCGGCCGCCGCTCCGCGAGCTCGCGGGCGGACGCGCCGAGGTGCCTGGCCGGGGCGCCACGGTGCTCGAGGTGCTGCGGGCGCTTGAGGCCGCGCACCCGCGCCTGCGGGGCTGGATCCTCGACGACCGGGGCCGGATCCGCAGGCACGTCGCCGTGTTCGTCGGCGGAGAGCGCGTCGAGGACGACGCGCCGCTCGAGGAGGGGGAGCGGATGGAGATCCTGGGCGCGGTGTCCGGGGGGTCGGACGACGTGGAGCTGCTTGCCGGCACGCGCAAGGGTCTGTTCGTCCTCCGCGGCGACCGCGGCGGCCCGCTCGAGGTCGCCGGCCGGGTGTTCCCCGGCCAGGACGTCGAGTACGCGATCCGCGATCCGCGCTCGGGCGCGTACCTCGCGGCGGTCACGCACGGGCAGTTCGGTCCTCGCGTCTTCCGGTCCCAGGACCCGACGGCGGCCGAGTGGGAGCAGACCGACGGCCCGCGGTTCCCCGACGGGCTCGACGCCAGCGTCGAACGGGTGTGGGTCATCGTCCCCGGCGAGGAGCCGGACGTGCTCTACGCCGGCGTCGATCCCGCCGCCCTGTTCGAGAGCCGCGACAGCGGCGCGACCTGGACCCTGAACCGCCCGCTCTGGGACGACCCCTCTCGATCGGAGTGGGTGCCGGGCAACGGCGGCCTCATGCTCCACACGATCTGCCCCTGGCCGGGCGAGCCGGGCAGGTTGCTCGTCGGGGTCTCGGCCGTCGGCGTGTGGCTGACCGACGACGGGGGCTTGTCGTGGCGGGTCGGCAACGACGGGATCGTGCCGCGCTACCTGCCCGAGGAGGCCCGCGCGAAGCCGCTCGGCCGGTGCGTGCACCACGTCGAGCGCTCGCCGGTGCGCCCCGAGCGGCTCTTCATGCAGTTCCACGGCGGCGTGTACCGCTCGGACGACGGAGGCTCGTCGTGGGTCGACATCGCGCGCGGGCTGCCATCGGACTTCGGGTTCCCGATCGTGACGGACCCCGCGGATCCGGACGCGGCGTGGGTCATCCCGATGAACGGATCCGAGGACCGGATCACGACGGACGGTCGGGTGCGCGTGTTCGAGACGAGGGACGCGGGTGAGACGTGGACCGCTCGCGAGGCCGGCCTGCCCGAGCAGGGATACCTGACGATCCTGCGCCAGGCGTTCTGCCACGACGGGCGAGACCCGCTCGGCCTCTACTTCGGGGCCACGTCCGGCGAGGTGTTCGCCTCGCCCGACGGCGGCCTGAGCTGGACCGCCGCGGGGCTCCGGCTGCCGCCGGTGCTGTCCCTGCGGGCCTCGGGCGATGCTGCCTCGTGAGGACGGGCGCGAACCTCCGCGGTGGGTGGGTGCGGCGTCGCGTGGCGCTGTGGCCCGCGGCCCTGACGATCGCGCTCTCCTTCCTCCCCGCGGCGAGCGTCGCGCGCGCCCAGGAGCCGCCGACGTGCTTCGGGCAGGTCGCGACGATCGTCGGCACGGAGGGCGACGATCGCCTGATCGGCACTGCGGATGCCGACGTGATCGCGGCCCTCGGGGGCGACGACACCGTCTGGTCCGAGGCCGGCGACGACCTGGTCTGCGGCGGCCCCGGGGCGGACCAGATCGTCGGGACCGGTGGCGACGACCAGCTCGACGGAGAGGAGGGCGACGACGGCGTCTTCGGGGTCGAGGGGAGCGATCTCCTGCTCGGCGGCGACGGGAACGACGTCCTCACGGGCGGACAGGCCAGTCCCGGCAACGACGTGATGGATGGGGGGCCGGGAGACGACCGCCTGCTCTCGAGCGGTCCGGGCAACGACGTGTTGACCGGCGGTCCCGGGGACGACGTCCTGCACGGGCACGATGGGGACGATCGGCTGGACGGCGGTCCGGGCTCGGACATCGCCTTCGGCGGACAGGGCGCGGACGACCTCATCGGCGGGACGGAGAACGACCATCTCTATGGCGGCGACGACGACGACATCCTGCGCGGGAAGGAGCACGACGACGTCATGGATGGGGGCGACGGGACCGACCGCGCTCGCGGCGGTCCTGGCGTCGACGTGTGCCTGTCCGGGGGCGGGTCCCCGTCGTGCGAGTCGCGCTCGCCCAGGAGGAGCGAGCCGTCGTCGCGGTCGGCCTCGTGCCGGGGCCACGACGCGACGATCGTGGGGACGTCCCGCAACGACGTCCTGATCGGGACCCAGGGCCGGGACGTGATCGCCGCGCTGCGGGGCGACGACGTGGTGCTCGGTCTGGGCGGCAACGACATCATCTGCGCCGGCGAGGGATGGAACAGCGTCCTGGCGGGGTGGGGCGACGACACCGTCGAAGGCGGCCGGCTGGGGGACGGACTGTTCGGGAACGAGGGCGCGGACCGCCTGCTCGGCGAGGGGGGGTCGGACGTGCTCGTGGGCGGGGAGGATCACGGCCGCGACGTCCTGATCGGGGGTGCCGGCGACGACTACCTGGCGGGAGAGGCGGGACCCGACCGGATCGTGGGCGGCATCGGGCGCGACGCCGCCCACGGCGGCAGCGGCAACGACCGCATCGTCCTCGGCGCCGACGACGACGGGGGGTACGGGGGCGACGGCCACGAGACGTTCCGAGGTGGGTCCGGCAACGACGTGATCGCCGGTGGCTACAACGGCGACACGATCTGGGGCGGCACCGACGACGACGTCCTGTTCGGCCACGGTGGCAAGGACGTCCTCGACGGGGGGGTCGGCGTCGACGTGTGCCTGGACGGCGCCGCGACGAACTGCGAGGACGAGGCGTAGCGGCCAGCCCGGGGGTCGTGGATCGCGGCCCGCCGCCCGGAATACGGCCGTCTGCCACGCGTTCTCCATATCGAGGGCCTTTACAGGAACCGCGCACCGCGAGTACCATTGCGTCTCGCTGGCCCGACGGGGCCGCTTTCATCACGCCCCGTGGCCATCACGTTTGCAACGGGTCCCGAAGACCTCCACGAGGCGGGTTCGCATGCCTGCAGATGAGGGTTCGGGGGTAGGAGAGAAGGGATACGATGCCGGAGCCCGCACGACCGCTCGGAACCGATGACGCCGACGACCTGAGGCTGTACCTCGAGGCCGCGGCGCGCGAGCCCCTCCTCACCAAGGAGGAGGAGGTCGAGCTCGCCATCATCATCGAGCACGGCAAGGAGGCGGAGGAGCGCCTCCGCTCCGGGCGCCTGCGCTCGGAGAAGTCGATCGCGAAGGCCCGCCAGGAGGTCCGCAAGGCCGAGGCGGCGCGCCAGCGGTTCATCATGGCCAACCTGCGCCTCGTCGTCTCGGTCGCCCGCAAGTACCAGGGCCAGGGCCTTCCCCTGCTCGACCTGATCCAGGAGGGCAACATCGGTCTGATGCGCGCGGTCGAGCTGTTCGACTGGCGGCGCGGGTTCAAGTTCTCGACGTACGCGACCTGGTGGATCCGCCAGGGGATCACCCGGGCGATCGCCGATCGCTCGCGCTCGATCCGTCTGCCGGTGCACATCCACGACCGGCTCCGCAAGCTGAACCGGACGCGGTTCCAGTTCGCGCAGACGATGGGTCGCGAGCCCACGCGCGAGGAGCTCGCGAAGGCGCTGGACACGACGATCGAGGAGATCGACGACCTGACCGAGATGGGCCGGCGCGAGCCGCTGTCCCTCCAGTCGCCGGTCGGCGAGGACACCGAGCTCGGCGACCTGATCGAGGAGGTCGACTCCGAGTCGGCGTTCAACGAGGTCGAGGACGCGCTGCTCCGCGAGGAGATCGGCACGGCCGTCGACCGCGTGCTCGACGAGCGCGAGCGCCACGTCGTCGCCCTGCGCTACGGGCTGGAGAACGGGCAGCCGCTCTCGCTCCGTGAGACCGGCAAGGTCCTCGGCCTGTCCGGCGAGCGCGTGCGGCTGATCGAGCGCGAGGCGCTCCGCAAGCTCCGCGACTCGAACCTCATCTCGGCCGTCGCGGCGATGTGACCGTCCGAGCATCCGGGTTCCGGGGCCGGTCCCGAAGGGGCCGGCCCCGTTCTCGTCCCGGCCGCACTTGCGCGGGGGCGCGCGGAGCGCCACCATCGTGGAGGCGAGGCGCGTGACACGTCCGGCACGGGAAGGGTGATCGCATGCCGATCTTCCGCGAACGCCGGGGGTACCCGCCCGAGGCCGGCCACGACCGGGCCGAGGCCGACCGCCGCGCGGTCGTCGTCGAGGTCGACGCCGTGCGGCTGCCCGGCGATCTGGCGGTGCCGGCCGGGTCGGTCGGGATCGTGATCTTCGCGCACGGCAGCGGCAGCAGCCGGCGCAGCCCGCGCAACATGCAGGTCGCCGAGCGGCTGAACGACGCCGGGCTCGGCACGCTCCTGTTCGACCTGCTCACCCCGGACGAGGCCGGGGACCGTGCGAACGTCTTCGACATCGCGCTGCTCGCCGAGCGGCTCTCGGGCGCCGAGGCCTGGGTGAGCGAGCACGCGGCCACGGGGCCGGTCGGCCTCTTCGGCGCGAGCACCGGCGCCGCGGCGGCGCTCGTCGCGGCCGCCGGGTCGGGACGGCGGGTCGGCGCGGTGGTCTCGCGCGGCGGGCGGCCGGACCTGGCCGACGCGGCGCTCCCGATCGTGACGGCACCGACCCTGCTCATCGTCGGGGGTGCCGATCGCCAGGTCCTCGAGCTGAACCGCGAGGCCGCGGCGCGGATGCGCTGCGAGCACCGCCTCGAGGTGATCCCCGGCGCGACGCACCTGTTCGAGGAGCCCGGCGCCCTCGAGCGGGTCGCGGAGCTGGCCGCCGACTGGTTCCGCACCCACCTGACCGGGTCGGCGGGGCGCCGTGCGCCGATATCGGCGCCCGACGAGTGACGGGGGCGCTCGATGACGGCGCACGCGGGCTTCGAGCTCCTCGAGCACACGGCCGACGTCGGGATCCGCGCGTGGGGCCCCGGCGCCCCCGAGGCGTTCACGCAGGCGGCGCTCGCCCTCGCGGAGCTCATGGGCGTCCGGGTGCACGGCCCCGGGAAGCGGCGGAACGTGCACGTGACCGCCGCGGACCAGCCCGGCGTGCTCGTCGCGCTGCTCGATGAGCTCCTGTGGCTCCACGAGTCCGAGGGCGTCGGCTTCGTCGCCGTCGACGTGATCGGCCTGTCCGAGCACGACCTCGTCGCCGAGATCGAGACCGCGCCGACGCCGCTCGACGCCGCCGGCGTCGGCGTGAAGGCCGCGACGTACCACCAGCTCGCGCTCGAGCGGCGAGCGGGCGGCGGCGTCGAGGTCCGGGTGTTCCTGGACGTGTGAGGCACGGATGGAGACGAGACGGCTCGGGCCGTTCGTGTGGGAGGTCCCGGTCGGGACCGTCGAGGGCATGCGCGTGCCGGGCGTGGTGTTCGGCTCGGAGGAGCTGATCCGCAAGGCCGTCGACGATCGCGCCGTGCTGCAGGTCGCGAACGTCGCGACGCTGCCCGGCATCGTGAAGGCGTCGTTCGCGATGCCCGACATCCACTGGGGGTACGGGTTCCCGATCGGCGGCGTGGCTGCGACCGACGCGGAGGGCGACGGGGTGATCTCGCCGGGCGGGGTGGGGTTCGACATCGCGTGCGGGGTGCGGCTGCTGCGCTCGGACCTCGGGTGGGCGCGGGACGTCCGGCCGGTCGTGCGAGAGCTCGTGGCGGCGCTCGGCGCCCGGGTGCCGCGCGGCGTGGGGACGAAGGGGCGGATGGCGATCTCGCGCGCCGAGGTCGTGCGTGTCCTCCGCGAGGGCGTGCGCTTCCCGCTCTCGCGGGGCGTCGGCGACGAGCGCGACGCCGCGCTGTGCGAGGACGGCGGCGTGCTCGACGAGGCGAGCCCGGACGACGTCTCGGACCGCGCGATCGAGCGCGGGCGCTCGCAGCTCGGGTCACTCGGCTCGGGCAACCACTTCCTCGAGGTGCAGGTGGTGGAGGAGGTCGTCGACCCGGCGGTCGCGGACGTGCTCGGGCTGTTCGAGGGCCAGGTCTGCGTGATGCTGCATTCGGGCTCGCGCGGGCTCGGGCACCAGGTCTGCACCGACCACGTGAAGGCGATGGACGGGCTCATGCGGCGGCTCGGCATCGAGGTCCCCGACCGGCAGCTGGCGTGCGTCCCGCTCGCGCACGAGGCCGCCGGACGCTACCTGGGAGCGATGAACGCGGCGGCGAACTTCGCGCGCGCGAACCGGCACGTCCTGGCCGACGCCGCGCGCGAGGCGTTCGAGCACGTGTTCGGGCGCTCGGCGGCGGACCTCGGGCTGGCGCTCGTGTACGACGTGGCGCACAACCTCGCGAAGCTCGAGGAGCACCAGGTCGACGGCCGACGACGGCGGCTGTGCGTGCACCGCAAGGGGGCGACGCGCGCCTTCGGGCCGAGCCACCCGCAGGTCCCCGAGCCGTATCGCTCGATCGGGCAGCCGGTCCTCATCCCGGGCAGCATGGGCACGGCCTCGTACGTGCTCGTCGGCACCGACGAGGCGGCCGAGCGGTCCTTCTCCTCGACGTGCCACGGCGCCGGCCGGGCGATGTCGCGGACGGCGGCGAAGAAGGTCATGGCCGGCTCGGACCTGGCGCGCTCGCTCGCGGCCGAGGGCATCGAGCTCGCGCCGGCGCACTGGGGGCTGCTCTCGGAGGAGGCGCCGTACGCGTACAAGGACGTCGCCGAGGTCGTCCGCGCGTGCGAGGGCGCCGGGCTCAGCCGGATCGTGGCGCGGCTGCGACCCGTCGGCGTCGTGAAGGGCTGAACCCCGGGGTCAGCGGGATGCCGCGAGCGCGCGGGCGACCTCGACCTGGCCGGCGATGCGGGCCATCACCCGCTCGAGGAACCGGTCGACGTCCTCCTGCGAGCCGGGGTCGCCCATCGGCTCGACCGGCTCGCCGAACGTGATCGCGAGGGTGGGCCGCCAGGGGCGCCGCCAGTGCAGGCCGGAGCGGGGCCACCGGTCCTGCGTGCCCCAGATGCCGACCGGGATCACCGGCGCGCCGGTCGCGAGCGCGATCCGGGCGACGCCGCGCTTGCCGGGCAGGAGGTCGGTTCCGGCGTTCACCATCCCCTCGGGGAAGATCCCGGCGAGCGCGCCGGTCCGGACGACCTCGACGGCGCTCTCGAGCGCGGCGACGTCCCGCGTACCTCGGTGGACCGGGATCTGCCGGAAGGCCCGGGGCGCCCAGCCGAACCAGCGATGGTGGAAGAACTCGGCGGCGACCAGGAACCGCGTCACCCGCTTGCGGCGCTCGCTGACGATGAGCCCGAGCAGGACCCCGTCGAGCGCGCTCACGTGATTGCCGGCCACGATCGCACGCCCCCGCGACGGCACCCGCGATGCCCCCGCGTCCCGCAGCTGGAAGAGCAGCCGGAAGACGATCCCGACGACCAGCACGGTGAAGCGCCAGAGGAGGCTGCGCTCGTCGGGGGTGGTGTCCACGCGCGGATGCTACCCGACGCGAACGGCCTCGCGGCTGGGGGCTCCGCGCGCCCCGATAGCATGGGCCCGGAAACCATCCGAGGGGCGACGGCATAACAGAGGAGCGGACGAGATGAACGGTGGCGAGGCCCGCCTGGAGGTGCTGAAGGAGCTCGCGGCTCGGCGCTACGACGACTTCGTCGAGGCGCTCGAGGAGGCGGTGAACATCGACAGCGGCTCGTACACGCCGGACGGCGTGAACCGTGTCGCGGACCTGTGCGAGGCCAGGTTCCGCTCCCACGGCTGGTCGGTCCAGCGGATCGCGCACCGGCCGGCGGACGGCGAGCCGCAGCTCGGCGACCTGCTGATCGGACGGCTCGAGGGCGCCGGCGGTCCGCGCGTCCTCGTGATCGGCCACACGGACACGGTCTTCGACCCCGGCACCGCCGCCGAGCGCCCCTTCCGGATCGAGGGCGGGCGCGCGCTCGGCCCCGGGGTCTCGGACATGAAGGGCGGCCTGCTCGCCGGGTTCTTCGCGGTCGAGGTCCTCCAGGAGGCCGGCTTCTCGCGGCTCGGGCGGATCACGTACGTGAACAACCCCGACGAGGAGATCGGCTCGCCCTTCTCCCACGCGCACATCTCCGAGCTGGCGAAGGACGCGGACGTCGCGCTCGTGCTCGAGGGCGCGCGCGAGAACGGCGACGTGGTCTCGGCGCGCAAGGGTGTGAGCGACTACGCGATCGAGATCGTCGGTCGCGCGGCGCACGCGGGCGTCGAGCCCGAGCGCGGCCGCAGCGCGATCCTCGAGGCGGCGCACAAGACCGTGGCGCTCCAGGCGCTGAACGGGCGCTGGCCCGGCGTCACCGTGAACGTCGGCGTCGTGCACGGCGGGACGCGGACGAACGTCGTCCCCGAGCGCTGCACGATCGAGGTCGACGTGCGCTCGCCCGCCGAGGCGAGCCTCCAGGCGGCCGAGGCCGAGGTGGAGCGCATCGCGTGCGAGCACACGGTGCCCGACGTGACGGCCACCCTCCGGCAGGCGGCCGGCCATCGCCCGATGGAGAAGGGCGAGCAGGCGGCGCGGCTCGCGGCGCTCGCGGTGGACGTCGCCCACGAGCTCGGCTTCGAGCTGCGGGACGCCGCGACCGGGGGCGCCTCGGACGCGAACACGACCTCGGCGGCGGGCGTGCCGACCCTCGACGGGCTGGGGCCGGTCGGCGGCGACGACCACGGGCCGAAGGAGTGGATCGACCTCACCAGCGTGGTCCCTCGCGTCTCGCTCCTCGCGGGGCTAGTGTCCAGGCTCGAGAGCCTCTGAGCCACCCGACCGATGGGAGCCTTCCCGTGGACATCTCCACCGTCGCCTTCGACAAGCCCGAGGACCTGAACGTCATCCTCGGCCAGTCGCATTTCATCAAGACCGTGGAGGACCTGCACGAGGCGCTCGTCGGGTCCGCCCCCGGTCTCCGGTTCGGCCTCGCGTTCTGCGAGGCGAGCGGCCCGTGCCTGATCCGCTGGAGCGGGAACGACCAGGAGCTGATCGACATCGCCGTCCGCAACGCGGAGGCGATCGGCGCCGGGCACTCGTTCGTGATCGCGCTCCGCGAGGGGTTCCCGATCAACGTCCTGAACGCCGTGAAGGCCGTGCCCGAGGTCTGCCGCATCTTCTGCGCGACCGCGAACCCGCTCGAGGTCGTGGTCGGCCAGAGCGAGCTCGGGCGCGCGATCCTCGGCGTCGTGGACGGGCGATCGCCCCTCGGCGTCGAGACCGAGGACGACGTGACGGAGCGCATGGAGATGCTCCGCCGCTTCGGCTACAAGCTGTGAGCCCGCGATGGACCGGGTCCGCGCGGCGTCGCCGCGTCACTCCCGCGTCGTGATCTTCGAGGCGCGCGTATAGGCGCCCGGCGTCCGGCCGGCCTCGGCCGCGAGCTTCCAGGCGAGCAGCTGGACCGGCACGATCGCGACCGCCGAGACGAGCGCCCGATCCAGGTAGCCGGTGGCGACCGCGTGCGTCCCCTTCGGCTGCTCGCCGTCGGGCGAGATGACGAGCACCGAGGCTCCCGCCTGCACGAGGTCCGCGGCGAGCGCGAGGTCCAGGCGCCGGGTCTCGGGCTCGGTGGCCATGACGATCGCGGACATCTCCGGCCCTGCGAGCTCGAGTGGGCCGTGGCGGAACATCGCCGACTCGAGCGACTCGGCCATCACGCCGGATTCCTTGAGGATCAGCGCGCCCATCTCCGCGGCCGCGCGCGCCGGACCCCGCCCGAGCACGACCATCACCTCGCGGCCGGTGAGGTGCTCCGCCAGCTCCGCCGCGTACGTCTCGGGATCGTCGAGCAAGCGCTCGACCGCGAGCGCCGCGCCCTCGGCGGCGGTGCGGATGCGGTCGATCGCCGTGTCGACGCCGTCGCCCGCGAGCAGCCGGGCGAGCCCCGCGAGGGTCGTCATCGCCGCCGCGAAGGTCTTCGTCGACGGGCCCGTCTCGACCCCGGCCCACGTGTCCAGGCGGATGTCGGCCCGGCGCGCGAGGTCGTTCGCGAGCCCGTTCGTGATCGAGACGACGAACGGACGCATCCGCTGCCTCGAGATCTCGGTCGCCAGGCGCACGATCTCGGCGCTCTCGCCCGACTGGCTCACGATGACGACGAGCGTCTGCGCGTTCAGGATCGGCCGCCGGAAGTGGAGCAGCTCGGCCGAGTCCACGAGCAGCGACGGCACGCCGCGCCCCGCGAGGTCGTTCACGACCGGGTAGCAGGCGTCGTACGAGCTGCCCATCCCCGTGAAGACGAGCGTGCGGGCCATCGTGCCCGCCTCTCGGATCCGGTCCAGGACCTCGCGCTGCTCGACCATCGCAGCGGCGGCGCGCCGGATCGCGTCCGGCTGGGCCGCGATCTCGGTCAGGAACGGGTCAGGGAAGTGCCCGAGCGATTTCATGCGTGCGAGTGTATGACTTGACCCTCCCCCGGGGGGAGCCTCCAGGATGGGTCCGGGAAGGAGCGGCTATGGAGAACCTGGTCCCGATCGGGCGCTTCTCGAAGATGACGCGCCTGTCGGTGAAGGCGCTGCGGCACTACGACGAGATGGGGCTGCTCGTGCCGGCGGTCGTCGATCCCTCGTCCGCCTACCGCTACTACACGTACGGGCAGGCGAACCGCGCCGAGGCGATCCGGGTCCTGCGCTCGCTCGACATGCCGCTCGAGGACGTCCGAGAGGCGCTCGACGCCGACGACCCGCGGGTGGCGGCGAAGGTGCTCGACCGGCATCGGGCGCGACTGGAGTCCGAGCTCGATCGGCACGAGCGGATGCTCGCGTTCCTCGGCAGGCTCATCGAGCGGAAGGAGGGTGTGATGCCGTACGAGGTCACGGTGAAGGAGGTCCCGGCGCAGCACGTGGCGACGATCCGCAAGCACGCCGCGATGGCGACGATCGGTCAGGACGTCTCGTCCGGGTTCGCCGCCGTCGGGGAGGCGGTCGGGCGCGCCGGCGCCCGGATGACCGGCCCCCCGTTCCTCGTCATGTTCGATGTGATCGACGAGGAGACGGAAGGCGACATCGGGGTCGCGTTCCCGGTCGCCACGCCGTTCCCCGGAGCCGGAGACGTGGTCGGCGAGGAGCTCCCGGCGATGACGGTCGCCTCGACGATGCACCGCGGGCCGTACGACGAGCTCGGCCCCGCGTACCACACGCTCACCGGATGGATCCAGGAGCACGGGCACGAGATCGCCGGCCCACCGCGCGAGATCTACCTGAACGACCCGCAGGAGACGCCGGACCCCGCCGACTACCTGACCGAGATCCAGTTCCCGATCCGCTGATCTGGAACGGAGCCAGCGGCTCTGCCGGGGTTCCACTCCGAGGGAACCTCGTGGAGGTACCATGGGGCACCCTCGACGAATGGAGTGTCCGTGAAACGTCCACGCGCACGTTGGCCGATCGCCGCGACCGCAGCCGCCCTCGTGATGGTGCTCGCCGTCCCGGCGTCCGGCGCCGAGGACCCCTGGAGCCGAGCGCCGAGGACCGGCAGCGCCGACGTCTCGGCCCGGCGAGCCAAGCCGATGCCCGCCGTCGCCCCCGTGGAGCGCGACGCGCTGACCCGTGCGCTCGAGCGGGGCCGGATCGACGAGGCGACGTACGCGCTCGAGCGCGCGCGCGCGCTGTTCGACCTGCGGGCCGTCCGGTCCAGGTACGGCGACGTCGGCCGCGCCGACCCGCGCGAGGCCACGCTGATCCTGCGCGACCTCGTCCTGCGGCTCGACGAGCTGTCCGCCCCGCAACTGCGGCAGGCTCGCGCGATCCTCGCCCGCCCGACCGACGGCATGGGCGACCCGCAGGGCGACGGGTACACCGTCCCGGAAGCAACGCCGGTCTGCTCGACGAACGGCTGTATCCACTACGTGACGAGCACCAGCGATGCGCCGGAGCTCACCGACACCACGCCAGCGAACGGCATCCCGGACTACGTCGACAGCGCTTCGGCGATCTTCGAAGAGGTCTGGCTGACCGAGGTCACGAACTACGGGTACCGGCCCCCGAAGTCCGACGCCACATCACCACCGACCGGCAACCCGAATGAGGACATCGACATCTACATCGCCGACGTGGGCGCCGACGGCCTGTACGGCTACTGCACGACCGACGATCCGAACGCAGCGCCCGGCAGCGGGTACGCCTACTTCGACTTCTCGGCGTATTGCGTCGTCGACGACGACTTCGCTCCCGGTCAGTTCGATGGCGTGAACGGCCTGGACGCCCTTCGGGTCACCACGGCCCATGAGTTCTTCCACGCCGTGCAGTTCGCGTACGACGGGGCTGAGGACCGGTGGTTCATGGAGTCCTCGGCGACGTGGATCGAGGACGAGGTCTACGACTCGATCAACGACAACTGGCAGTACTTCCCACAGTCCCCGCTCGGCCAGCCACAGGTCCCGCTCGATTCGAACAACAAGTTCAACGTGTACGGGGACTGGATCTTCCACCGGTTCCCCGTCGAGTCGTCGGAGGCGAAGGACCCGACGATCATCCGTGATGTTTGGGAGCTCGCCGACGCGGATCTCGACGGGCCCGACAAGTACAGCCTCAAGGCGATCGAGGCCGTGGTGAAGGACCTCGGCGCGAAGTTCCGGTGGATGTTCGCCGACTTCGGCATGTGGAACGACGTGCCCGAGGCCCTCTACGACGAGGGCGCCCACTACCCGTTCGCGCCACCGACGGAGATCTTCAAGATCACCCGGCGGAAGAGCAGCGTGACCGGCTCGAAGGTCCTCGACCACCTCACCAGCCGGTACATCTGGTTCAAGCCGGGCCGCGGCGTGCAGACCGACGCGAAGCTCTGGGTCGGGATGGACGGCCCCGCGTACAAGACGGGTGCCGAGGCCTCCGTGGTCGTGTTGTTCAAGAGTGGGAAGGTCCAGCTCAAGCCGCTGGCCGTGAACGAGAAGGGCCAGGAAGGGAGCGTGGTAAAGATCGGCAAGGGGAAGATAGCAGAGGAGGAACTGGACAAGACAAAAACCAGGCACAGCCGCGGGAAAGACGGCAGGAAGG